>Ga0209577_10005825_pt1 | contig 11453 bp, 19 predicted proteins | sample GraSoiAngelo_109_FD_185874 | JGI IMG/M metagenome (GOLD analysis project Ga0209577, IMG submission 185874) | Grasslands soil microbial communities from the Angelo Coastal Reserve, California, USA - 14_0903_12_20cm (SPAdes) (version 2) | ecosystem: Environmental > Terrestrial > Soil > Grasslands... | reverse complement strand
CTGGGGCGTGATCGGGATCAGCCGCGAGCAGTGGATGCTGGTGGCGGCCTCCCTGACCCTCGGCGGCAACGTCCGCGTGGGCCTCGAGGACAACTTCTACCTGCCGGACGGCGAGATGGCGCGCTCCAACGGCGACCTCGTCGCGAAGGCGCGCCAGATGACCGAGGACGCTGGGCGGCGGCCCGCGACCGTGGCCGAGGCGCGCGAGCTCCTTGGCGTGCCGAAGCGCGCCGAGATCGAGGCGTGATGGCCGCTCACAAGCCGCTCGAAGACGTCCGGGTCCTCGACCTATCGCGGCTCCTGCCGGGTGGGTTCTGCTCGTTGCTGCTGGCCGACTTCGGCGCAGAGGTGCTGAAGGTCGAGGACACCGGCATGGGCGACTACGTTCGCTGGGCGCCGCCGTACTACGAGGGCGCCGAAGATTCGGCGAAGTCCGCCCTGTACCTCGCGCTGAACCGCGGCAAGCGCTCGATCCGGCTGAACCTGAAGGAGGAGCGCGGCCGCGACGTCCTGCTCCGGCTCGTCCGCGAGTACGACGTGCTGCTCGAGTCGTTCCGGCCCGGCGTGCTGGACCGCCTCGGCGTGGGGTACGAGCGGCTGCGCGAGGAGAACCCGCGCCTCGTCTACTGCGCGATCACGGGCTACGGGCAGGACGGCCCGCTGCGCGACCGCTCGGGGCACGACATGAACTACCTCGGGCTGATCGGATTGCTCGGCCTGACCGGCGAGCGGGACGGGCCGCCGGTCCAGTCGGCCGGGCAGATCGCGGACATCGGCGGCGGCGCGCAGATGGCCGCGTTCGGGATCCTCGCCGCGCTGCACGAGCGCGAGCGCTCCGGAGAGGGCCAGCTCGTGGACGTGTCGATGTCGGACGGCGCGCTGTCGTGGCTGGCGCTGGTGGCGGCGCGCTACTTCGCCGGGGAGAAGGTGCCGCACCGGGGCGACGTCGAGCTCGCGGGCTCGCTCATCTGCTACCGGCCGTACGCGTGCAGCGACGGCTGGGTCACCCTCGGCGCGCTCGAGCCGAAGTTCTGGCAGGCGTGGTGCCGCGGGGTCGGTCGCGAGGACCTGATCGAGCGCCAGTTCGACCCTCCGGGCTCCGACGCGCACGCGGAGGTCGAGCGCGTGTTCATGGAGCGCACGCGCGAGCAGTGGCGCGAGTTCGCCTCACAGCACGACTGCTGCCTCGAGCCGGTCCTCGATCTCGACGAGGCGCTCGACTCGGAGTTGGTCCGCGCGCGCGAGATGGTCGTCGAGCTCGACCAGCCCGGCGCCGATCGACCCGTCCGGCAGCTCGGGATGCCCGTCAAGCTGGACCGGACGCCCGGCGGGCCGCAGGGCCCCGGTCCCGCGCTCGGCGAACACACGGACGAGGTGCTGGAGGCGCTCGGCTACCCAGCGGACGAGATCGAGGCGCTGAAGGAGGCGGGCGCCGTCGCGGGTCCGGCCGCGGGGACGCGCGGGAGCTTCATGGCATGAGCGAGAACGGCCTGCTCAAGATGCGCGAGCTCGCGGCGGCGAGCGGGGTGAGCGCCGGAACGATCAAGCACTACCTGCGCGAGGGGCTCCTCCCCGAGCCCGTGCGCACGTCGCGCAACATGGCGTACTACCCGCCGGAGTTCGTGGAGCGGATCCGCCTGATCAAGCAGCTGCAGGAGGAACGCTTCATGCCGCTGAAGGCGATCAAGCGCGTCCTCGACGGCGACCCGCAGCGCACCCGCGCGCTCGTCGAGCTGGAGGACCGGATCCTGGAGCGGGCCGCGGCCGGCGAGGAGAGCCGCGTCTCGGCCGCGGAGCTGCGGCGCCGCTACGACATCCCGCGCGAGGTGCTCGACCGGCTGGCCGAGCTCGAGGTCGTCACACCCTCGAGGAGCGGCTACTCGGCGTCCGACGTGAAGATCGTCGAGGCGATCTGCCGCTTCCGCGCGGGCGGCTACGACGAGCGGATCGGCTTCACGGTCTACGACACGCTGCGCTACAGGCGCGCGCTCGAGGAGCTCGTCAAGGAGGAGGTCGAGGTCCTCATGGAGCGCCTGGCGGGCGAGATGGACACCGAGCGCGCGGTGGCGCTCATCTACGACGGCGTGGAGCCGCTACAGGACCTGATCGCGGCCCTGCACCAGAAGCTGCTCGTCGTGGAACTGAAGCGCCAGCGCGCGGCGCGCGGCTAGCTGGGCTTCGCGTACTCCCCGAACTCGCCGAAGTCGAGCGACACGCAAGCCTCGTCGCCGACCACCTCGGCGTCGTGGCCCGGCGGGATCGCCATCACGTCGCCCGGCCCCACCTCGTTCTCGGAGCCGTCGTCCATGTAGACCTTCATCCGGCCCGAGAGGACGTACCCGAGGTGCGAGACCTGGCACGAGTCGGTTCCGGCGATCGGCTTGACGTTCTCGGACCACTTCCAGCCAGGCTCGAACGTCGCCTTGCCGACGACCTGGCCGCCGATGTTCAGCACCTCCGCCTGGCCCTTCCCCTCGAACGGACGGGTCTCGTCCGGCGAGTCGAAGTTCTTGACCTCCATCGAAGCCATGCGACCTCCTTGGATCGATTGCCCCAGAAGGAGGAAGGTACTTCACCAGCGCACGTCGTGCCATTCCATTACGCCGTGACCCTCGGCCAATTCGAGGTCCCCCGGAAGAAATCCGGCGAAGGTGCCGAACGGCTGGCGGTAGGAACTCCGGATCAGCAGCAGGTTGGTCCGCTCGGCGCGCTCGGACCAGGCCTCGAAGCGCAGCTCGCCGCCCTCGGCGAAGCGCACCGCCGAGAGGTCCTCGGCGATGTCCGCCGGGCCCGGCTCGAACGGCACGCCGTCGACCCAGATCGCACGCTCGGAGTCCTTGGGCGAGTCGTTCACGCCCGTGACGAGGTTCCAGCCGACCGTCCGGCCGTCCCTGAGCCGGCCGGCGCCCGCGCACCAGCGCCAGGCCGTGTGCCGCTGGTGGTAGCCGGCCGTCTCGTCGACCACGCCGAGGACGTCGAGCTCGTAGCGACGGCCGTCGAGGACCACCTCGCCGCGGACCGGCACGCCCGCGAGCTTGCGGGTCCAGACATAGCCCGAGCGCCCGCTCGGGTGGACGCTCTCGACCCCGTCTGCGGGGTCCACGAGGACGTCGATGCGAACCCCGTTCGCATCCACGGTCGCGCGCTGACCCTCGACGCTCACACCGCCGGCGCCCATGGTCGTCCGCGTCCGAAGCGGCCGGTCGTGCTCGGCCACCGCCCAGAAGCGTTGTCGCGCCGGGCCGATCCGAACGTCGCAGACGCACAGCATCAGATCGGGCCCGTACGCGCCGACGTAGCGCCAGTGCTTCAGGGGGCGGCCGCGACGCAGGAGCGCCATCGGGTCTGGCGGGAGCCGGAGCCCGAGCCGCCGGACGGCGGAGCCGCGCTGCGGTAACCGATCCACGAATGCAGCGTAAGCGAGGACGGAAGCGGCGCGAGTACACTTGGATTGACTGGTCAGTCAACGGGATGGGGAGATGCGAGCAGCCGCGGTTCAGCTCAATTCGACGGCGGACAAGCAGCGCAATCTTGCGACCGCCGACCGCCTCACGCGTGCGGCGGCGGCCGATGGCGCCGAGCTCGTCGTCCTGCCCGAGAAGTTCAACATCCTGGGCGCTGAGCGCGACCTCCTCGAGGGCGCCGAGCCGCTCGACGGGCCGACCATCGGCTGGGCCCGCGATGCGGCCCGCGAGCCTCGTCGCCGGCTCGATCGCGGAGCGGCGCGAGGGCCACGAGAAGCTCGCGAACACGTCCGTGCACGTCGGTCCGGACGGCGAGATCCGGGCCGTCTACCGCAAGATCCACATGTTCGACGTCGTGGTTGGCGGGATCGAGTACCGCGAGTCGTCGACCGAGGAACCCGGCGACGAGATCGTCGTGAGCGAGACCGCCTCGGGCGTTCCGCTCGGCCTTACCGTCTGCTACGACCTGCGCTTCCCCGAGCTCTACCGGATCCTGGCGGTGCGCGGCGCCCAGGTCATCGCCGTACCGGCCGCGTTCACGAAGGTCACGGGTCAGGCTCATTGGGAGATCCTCGCCAGGGCGCGCGCGATCGAGAACCAGGCGTTCGTGGTCGCAGCCGACCAGACTGGACCGCACGGCGACGGCAAGGAGAGCTTCGGCGGCTCGATGATCGTGGACCCGTGGGGCGAGGTCCTCGCGCGCGCGCCCGACGAGGAGTGCTTCGTCGCCGCCGACCTCGATCTCGCGCGCCAGGAGCAGGTACGGAGCGAGCTGCCGAGCCTGGCCAACCGGATGCCCGACGCCTACCGCTGGCCGGTGGAGGCCCACGTCTGATGGCCGAGCCCGTCGACAAGCGCAGGCTGATCCTCGACGCGGCGATCCGCGTGTTCGCCCGCAAGGGCTTCCACCACTGCCGGGTCTCGGACGTGGCCGACGAGGCGGGCGTTGCGTACGGCCTCGTCTACCACTACTTCGATTCCAAGGAGGAGATCCTCAACACCCTCTTCACCGAGCGCTGGCAGCTGATGATCGACGCGATCGTCGAGATCGACGAGAAGCAGGACGTGACAGCTCGCGAGAAGCTGTACATGGTCGCGTCGTTCATCATCGACTCCTACCGCCACGAGCCGGACCTGATGAAGGTCATCATCGTGGAGGTCACGCGCGCGGCGAACACCTTCGCCAGGGTGCACCTCGACAAGATCACCGAGGCCTACCAGCTGATCGCCGAGATCGTCGAGAAGGCGCGGCAGGACGGCTCGTTCAAGTCGGAGATCCCGTCCCAGTTCGCCGCCATGTGCTTCTACGGGGCGATCGAGCAGCTGCTGTCCGCCTGGATCTTCGAGATCGTGCCCGAGACCGACGAGGAATTCGAGCAGGCCAAGTCGTGGGTGGTCGAGGCGATCTGCGGCGGACTCGAGACCGAGCCCGCCAAGGGCCTCTCGGCGGTCTCTGGTTAGATTCCCGCGGCTAGATGGGCAACGACCTCACGAAGCGCCTGATGTGGAGCGGCCTGCTCGCAGGGGTGGGCGCGCTCACCACGATCGTCGCCAATCGCATAGCCACGACGATCTGGGTAAAGGTCTTCAACGAGGATCCGCCCGACTGATGGCAGAGCAGAGCGACCAGACGACAGCCGCGACGCAGGAGACCGCCGAGAGCGCCACGGTGGAGCCGGAGGGGAGCCCTTCGAGCTGGGAATCGCCGGCCGATGCCGACCGCCGCGCCCACGCGGAGGTGGACGACGGACATCCCGAGGTCGCCGTGCTGGGCGCGTTCGTCGGCGCGTTCGTCGCCGCGAAGCTCCTCGGCAGGCTGAGAGGAGGCAACGGCTGATGGCGGAGGACGGCAGCAGGCCAAGCGCCACCGCGGAGAAGCAGCTCGGCGAGATCGTCGGCGAGGTCACGCAGAAGGCGCAGCTCCTCGTCCGAGAGGAGATCGAGCTCGCACGCGCGGAGATCACCCAGAAGGTCTCGCGGATCGTGAAGGGCAGCATCGCCTTCTCGGTGGCCGCCTTCTTCGGCCTGCTGTTCGTGATCTTCATGCTGCACACGCTCGCCCTGGGGCTTGCGGACTGGTTCAGCCTCAAGACCTGGGTCGGCTACGGGATCACCACGATCGGGCTGATCCTGTTCACCGTGCTCGCGGCGCTCATCGGGCTCCGGCTTGTCAAGCGCGGCACGCCGCCGACGCCGGAGTTGGCGATCGAGGAGGCTCAGGCGACCAAGGCTGCGCTCGAGGAGGCCCGCACCTGATGGCGAGCCGCACGCCACAGGAGATACGGCTCTCGGTTCAGGAGACGCGGCGCGAGCTCGAGTACTCGCTCAACGACCTGCAGTCGAAGGTCTCGCAGCTGACCGACTGGCGGGGCCAGCTCCGCCAGCATCGGCGCGAGGCGCTGATCGGGGCCGCCGTCGCCGGCTTCGTGATCGGCGGCGGAGTGGCCGCCGTCTTCGGGCTCTTCCGCCGCTAGCGCGCCGCTACGCCAGGAAGCGCGAGGGGAGCGCCCCGACGCCCAGGAGGCCGGGTCCCGTGTGGGCGCCGAGCACCGGGCCGAGCTCCGAGGTGAAGGCCGGCTCGTGGCCGAAGATCTCCCGGCAGCGCTCCGCGAGCTGGATCGCCTGGTCGGGGGCCTGGATGTGCTGGACGACCCAGGCGTCGGCGCCCGACTCCTCGCGCTGGCGCGCGTAGTCGACCATCCGCTCGAACGCGCGCGCGCTCGTCCGGACGCGCTCGACGGGGGTGATCTCGGACTCGACCGACAGGATCGGCTTGATCTTCAGCGTGGACCCGATCCACGCGCTGGCCGCCCCGATGCGGCCCCCGCGCTTCAGGAACTCGAGCGTGTCGATCGCGAACCACATCTTCAGCTCCTCGCGAGCGGCGAGCGTGGCGGCCACCACCGAGTCCGCGTCGCCGCCGTCGGCGGCCCGGCGCGCGGCGGCCAGCGCCACGAGCCCCAGGCCGCCCGCGGCCGTGCGGGAGTCGATCACGTGCACGCGATCGCCGCCCTTGCCGTCGCGCTCCAGCGTCTCCTTGGCCTGGCGCGCGGCCTCGGGGGTGCCCGACAGGCCGCCGGCGATGTGGATCGACACCACGTCCTGCCCCTCGGACAGCAGGGGCTCGTAGACCGACACGAAGTCCCCGACCGAGGGTTGCGAGGTGGTGGGCAGCTTCGCCGCCGAGCGGAGCTCGTCGTAGAACGCGTCGTAGTCCGCGATGTCCGCCTCGCGCTCGGTCCGCTCGCCGCCGAAGTTGACGTACAGCGACACGATGCGGATTCCGTTCGCCTCGGCCACCTCGGTGGGGAAATACGCCGTGGTGTCGGAGACGACGGCTACGCGCGGCATCTTCGGCGGAGCCTACAGCCAGCCGGCAGTCGTAGACTGGCGCGCGGATGCCCGACTACGACGCCAAGCAGGTCGAGGACCGCCTGGACGAGCGCCTGCGGGAGATAGCCGTGCGTCGGGAGGAGCTGCACCGAAACGGCGACGGCATGCGCGACGAGCTGGCCGACTACGACCAGCACCCGGCCGACCAGGGGACGGAGACCTTCGAGCAGGAGCTCGACGAGACGACGCTCCTGATCCTCGAGGACGAGGAGCGCCAGGTGAAGCAGGCGCAGCGCGCCCTCGCGGATGGGACGTACGGGATCTGTGTGGACTGCGGCAAGGAGATTCCGGCTGCCCGGCTCCAGGCGATGCCCGAAAGCATCCGGTGCGTGGAGGACCAGCGGCTATACGAGGCCCGGCTGCGGCAGCGCGGCGGCGCCTCCTCCGAGCGCTAGCCCCGGCGGCGTATGCCGAAGACGCTCGTCACGGGCGGCACCGGGTTCGTCGGGTCGGCGGTCGCGCGGTTGCTGTCGGAACGCGGCGACGAGCTGAGGCTCACGACAAGGCGGCGCTCGCGAGTCGACCACCTCGCCGACCTCGATTACGAGGCTGTGGAGTGCGACGTGCTCGACCGCCCCGCGGTCCGACGCGCCATGCGCGGGGTGGACCGCGTCTTCCACGCGGCCGGGCTCGTGTCGGTGCGGCCGGACGACTCGGACCGGCTCTTCGACGTCAACGTGGGCGGCACCCGGGTCGTCCTCGAGGAGGCCCTCCGCGCGGGGGTGGAGCGGGTCGTCTACACCTCGAGCGTCGCCGCGATCGGGCCCGCCGAGCTTGGCGAGACGGCCGATGAGCGACAGCTGTTCACCGCCGGGCACCTGGCGATCCCTTACGTCAACTCGAGGCACGAGGCCGAGGTCGAGGCGATGCGGCTCGCCGCGCAGGGGCTCCCGGTGGTGGTGGTCAACCCGTGCAGCGTGTTCGGGTGGGGTGACGTCTACGGGCATGCGACCTCGCTCGTCAGGCGCTTCCTGCTCGGGCGGATCCCGGCGTACGTAGGCGGGGCGCTGAACGTGGTCGACGTGCAGGACGTGGCGAGGGGCCATCTGCTCGCCGACGAGGGGGGACAGGTGGGGGAGCGCTACATCCTCGGGAACCGCAACTACACGCTCGACCGCCTCTTCGCCGACCTCGGCCGGCTCTCGGGCGTCGAGCCACCCGCGCTCAAGCTCTCACCGGGAGTCGCCCTGCGGTTGGCGCAGGCGATGGAGGCCGGGCCGGGCAGGTCCGCGATCTCCTCGCAGGAGGTCAAGCTGGCGAGCCAGTGGTGGACGTACCGGAACACGAAGGCGAAGCGCGAGCTCGGCTGGACGACCTCGCCTCACGAGGACACCGTCGAGGCGACGGTGAAGTGGCACCTCGAGCGCGAGGCCGACCGTCTCGCCAGGTCGCGGCGCACCCAGCCGGTCCAGTGGAAGCTGGCCGCCGGCGCCGTGCGTGCGGTCGAGGGAGCAGCGGGGGCGGTCGGACGGCTGTGGCCGCTGGAGGCGTGACCGCGCGCCGTTAAGCTCGGCTGCGTGGCCATCCTCTACCGCTGCAAGACGCCGACGGACCGGCTTTGCCCGTGCGGCAAGGTGGCCCGCCGCCTTCGCAGCGCGGGGATCGACTACCAGGAGGTCCGGGTTCCCGTCCGTCGCCGCGATCGCGACGAGGTCGACGACCTCACCGCACAGCGGTGGGTCCCCGTGCTGGTCCACGAGGACGAGGTGATCCACGACTCGCGCCGGATAGTCGAGTACCTCGACTACCTGGAGGAGCGCGAGTCCGAGCCTGCCGGTCGGTAGGTCCTAGGCCGCTAGCGCCAGAGGGGCGTGCTCGGCCGCGGCGGCGACGCCGGCGACGGCCGCCTGCAGCGAGCCCGCTCGAAGCAGCGCCTCGGTGGCCGAGGAGAGCAGGCGCCCGCCCAGCCCGCGGCCGGCGCGGACGTTCACGCTCGCGACGAGCTCGCGCCGGTCGCCGAAGCGCTCGTCGACGCGCCACTCGACATCCATCTCGACCGGACCGGACGCCACCAGCGAGAGCCGACCGTCATCGGCCTCGACGACCTCCACCTCGAACTCGATCCGCCGCCCGGCGAGGCGCCCGGAGAGAAGGGCGCGTGCGCCGGCCTCGAGCCGCTCGCCGTCGAGCCCGTCGACCTCGAACGGGACCGGCGACCACTGCGCCGCGGCGTCGGGGTCGGTCAGGATCGCCAAGATGTCGTCCGGATCGCTCCGGACCGGGGTGCGGGCCGTCCAGGTTCCCACTGATTCCTCCTGCAGGGTGCGAGTCTGGGGCCATATTCGCTCAGGCCTCCCCTCTGGATCAACCCCCCGGGAGGAAAATTTCCGCGCGCCTGGTCAGGCCAGGCGGTTCTCGATGCCCAGCGGAGCCGGCTGAGGTGCGTCGCCGGTCGGCGCCGACTCGGCTTCGTGCCGCGGCTGCGCTACTCCGAGAAGCTCGGCGAGCTCACCGGACTCGAACATCTCGGTGACGATGTCGCACCCTCCGACGAGCTTCCCGTCGACGAAGAGCTGCGGGATGGTCGGCCAGTTCGACAGGCCCGAGAGCTCTTCCCGGATACGCGGATCGGGCAGGATGTCGAGCGCCGCGTACTGCACGCCGAGCGTGTTGAGCGCCTGCGAGGTGCGCAGCGAGAATCCGCAGGCGGGCTGCTCGGGAGTTCCCTTCATGAACAGCATCACGCGGTTCTCGTCGATGGCGTTCTGGATGAAGTCTCGGATCTCGTCGTTGGTCATGCTGCGCCCTCCCGGGTCGAAGTTCTGAGCGAAAGTGCGTGGATCGGGCCGCCGATCTCGGCGCCGAACACGTCGTAGACGAGCCTGTGCTGCTCGATTCGCGAAAGCCCGGCGAAGCGGTCGGAGACGATCTCGGCGCGGAAGTGGTCGCCGCCACCCGTGAGGTCCTCGACGTCGGCGTCGGAGCCCGGCAGCGCGGCCTCGATGCGCTGCTTCAGCTCCTCTGCGGTGGGCATGGGGTCGAGGATAGCGGTGGACTTGCCGACTAGAATGAGTGCCGTGGTCACTCTCACAGACGTAGCCGCACAGAAGATCGGGACGCTCCTCTCGGACGAGGAGCACGCCGGGGCGGGCCTGCGCGTCGCGGTGCGCGGCGGCGGCTGCTCGGGCTTCCAGTACCAGCTCGCGCTCGACGAGCAGCGCGAGGGCGACCAGATCTTCGAGCACGACGGCATCAGGATCATCGTCGACGAGATGTCCCTGCGCTACGTCGACGGCTCGACGGTCGACTACACCGAGAGCCTCATGGGCGCCGGCTTCCAGGTCGAGAACCCGAACGTCGTGGCGGCGTGCGGGTGCGGCTCCTCGTTCCGCGTGGCGGATGAGGACCCAAGCTGCGGCGCCTCCGTCTAGCCGGCTGCAAACCTTCGCAGTACGGCGTCCTCGGTCGCGGACGTGCAGAGCACTGTCCGCTCCCTGCGTCCTGGTCCTGCTCGGTTTTCACCGGCTATCCGGGAGGCGCGTGCGCGAGCGTCTAGCTCGCCGTCACCGACTCGACTTCGATCGCGACGAGCGTGATCGCGCGCCGCGGCGTGCCGTTGCGGCGCCGCGGGTGCACGCGCCGGCGCGTGGGGACGATTAGGCCCGCCATCTCTCGGTGGTCGTAGCAGTAGTGCGCCGCGTGGGCTCGCGAGTTGAAGACCTCAGCGGTGTAGTCGAGCCGGCGCACTAGGCCTCGCTCGTCGAAGTAGAAGACCTGCTCGCGCGAGTGGGTGGGAATGCCGTCCGGGTACCGAACGCGCAGGCCGCGCCAGCGTTCGCCGTCCTCCGTCCATGGCTCGACCTCACTCGTCTCGAAGCCCGGCTCGGCGAAGAGGAACGGCGCCGTGAGGTAGCCCCACATCGCGTATGCCGCGAAGTACAGGAAGTCGAGATCGTCCCAGTACAACAGCCGTCTCGGTGAGTGGATCTCGGCAAGCGGGTTCGCGCGATCCTCCAGGACCTCGCCGTCCCCGGCCTCGATCCGCACGTTCTCGCCGTCGAGGACGCCGCGCCGTCCCGGGCTCGGGTAGGAGCGGAGCGTCATGTGCGGCCGCCGCGTCTCCGCGCGCGCATCGAAATCCCGCAGCCCACGTCCGCGCAGCTTCGAGGCCGGCGCCAGCCCGCCAGCGCGGTAGCGCGCCTCGAGCGCGTCGATCGCCCGCCAGCGTTCGAGCCCGCCGTGCGCCTGGAGCGCCAGCTCGAGCAGGTCGTCGCTCACGTCGGCTCGTTGTCGAGCGACCGCCAGAGATACAGGGAGGCCAGGGAGCGGTGCGGCCGCCACGGCTCGCCCATCTCGAACAGCGCGTCCGGCGCCGGCATCTCCGGAAGCGCATAGACCTCCTGCGCGGCGCGCCGCACGCCCAGGTCGCCGACCGGGAGCACGTCGGGCCGGCCCAGGTGGAAGATGAGGAACATGTCCGCGCTCCACTGTCCGAGTCCCTTGACGGCGGTCAGCTCGGCCGAGATCTCCTCGTCGGGGAGCTCGTTCAGGCGGTCGAGCTCGAGCTCGCCGCTCAATATGTGCTCCGCCAGGTCGCGCAGGTACGCGACCTTCGGGCGCGACATCCCCGCCGCTCGGATCGCGTCGGGGTCGGTC
>Ga0209577_10005823_pt1 | contig 11456 bp, 9 predicted proteins | sample GraSoiAngelo_109_FD_185874 | JGI IMG/M metagenome (GOLD analysis project Ga0209577, IMG submission 185874) | Grasslands soil microbial communities from the Angelo Coastal Reserve, California, USA - 14_0903_12_20cm (SPAdes) (version 2) | ecosystem: Environmental > Terrestrial > Soil > Grasslands ... | reverse complement strand
AATATTTTCCAAAGCCCAGTTCTTCTTTCGTGGGAAATTTCCGTTCCAAACAAACTGCACGACGCGGGCTCCGGCCGCCTTGGCAATTGATGGGGTGCCATCTGTGCTTGCCGAATCAACTACCACGATTTCTTCTGCGAACGAAACGCTGGCGAGGCAATCCCGGAGATTAGCAGCTTCATTTTTGACCGGGACAAGCACCGACAAGGGCGCCCGCGCGTCCGATTGCTCGTTCATTGAGTAATCTCGCGTTTTTTCGCTTCGCGCGCCGGGTTTCCGATCACAATGGTCCAAGGTCGCACATCTTTCATCGCCACCGCTCGTGCACCAACGATCGCCCCTTCGCCGATTGTCACACTTGGTCCCACGAACGCATCCGCACAGATCCACGCTTCGGGGCCGATCGTAATCGGCGGACGCAACAAGGGAAAATCCGACCTCGTGTGATCGTGTGTTCCGGCGCAAAGGTGCGCGCGATGCGAGATAGTTACCCGTGCTCCCAGCGTCACGCGGCCGAGATTGTAAATAAATGCGTGCTCGGCAATGGCGCTTTCGTCGCCGGCTTCAAGGTTCCATGGGAAATAAATCGTCGCTGATGGATACACATGAACGTTGCGACCAATTTTTGCTCCGAAACAGCGAAGCAGAAATCGCCTCCAACCGAAACACGGTCTCGGGCTGAACCGAAAGAGCGGCTGGGCGAACATCCACAGCACGCGGCGGATGATCTCGCCTGAAGAGTATTTTCTCGCGCGACGATTTTGTTCAACGTCCAGCATGCTTCTCCTTTACACCGCTATTTCCTGTTCACTTTACGATCACTTCAGGCAGAGGCCCGCCGCCGAGCACCCACTCATAGACCGAGCGCATCTGTTCGCCAATTCGAGGCCATGAAAATGTTGTTGCCACCAGATTGCGACCACGATTGCCCATTGCGCGGCGATCGTCATCACTCATTTCGATCACTTGCTTTAGACCCGCCGCAATTTCTCCGGGGCTCGTCCCAATTTGCAATGCCGCTCCGGCAGCGAAGCCTTCTGGCAAATTGCACTCGGGTGTCATCAACACGGGCTTCGCATTCGCCCATGCTTCCAGCACCGTTATTGGAAGACCTTCACTCAACGACGGCATAATGAACGCGTCGCACGCGCGATAACATTCATTTTTGTCCATGCCGAATCGCGGACCGAGAAAGGCAACAGAGTCGAGTTCTGGAGCGGCAGCCGTGTCGAAATCTCCTGCGAGATGCTTGAGCTTCTGTTCATATCCGCCCTGCGACCAGCCAGCGATAGCCAGAACCCAGGAAGCCCTGCTCGAGGGATGCGAGTTGAGAATTTGTTTCCATGCGCGAATCAGATTCGCCACGTTTTTCTTCGGATGAAGTCTGCCCAGGTAAAGGAGAACTTTTCGGTTTTCAGCAAATACCTGAGGTTGCGCCTTCGGCGTCTCGCCCCGATCAGGCAAATCAACGCCATTAGGAATGACGCAAATCGGATTGCGCATTCCGTACGCGCGGATCGATTGCGCTTCCGCTTCGCACAGCGCACGGAGGCACGCTGCGCCGCGCAAATGCCGATCTTCATAAAGCAGCGCAGCGATTCTTTTTTTCCACTTCGCATTTCGCAACGCCCATGATTCCAACATCCCTTCCGGGTGCACGATGTAGGGTCGGCCTGTTTGCAGGTGCCATCGTTGAGAGACAACGGAGCAATATTTCCACAAACCGTGCGTGGACAGAATATCAAGATCAGCACCAAGCAAAGCTGGCACGAGTTGATTTGAATAGCCCCATGCGGGCAATTGCGGCCGAAATGTCTGAACGGAAAGAGGCTGCCAGTCCTGTAAATCGACGGCACTCTGTTCGTCACTGACACCAAAAACGCGCGCACTCGCACTCGCGCACGTCACCGCTTTGGCAAGTCCGCGTACGCTTTGAAACAAACCGCCTGCTTCACGCGAAACGCTGCTGACCAAAAAACCGACTCTCATGTGGGTTAGGAGTAGAAATAACTGTCGGCCGCACTCACAATGTTTGTTGGAGCTGTGCGCGGAGGCCGCGTTTTCTACAGTGATTTTATCAACATGCGACTGAGCAGCGAGGTCTTTCGCGAGTCGCTCCGCACCAGTTGCGCGGCTTGCTCTAAGGCTTCGCCGAACCGCTCCGGCGCAACGTTCGCCGCGATTCTGTAGCTTGCATCTTCGAGGCGTCTCCGTTCGTCATCCGACAGCGACGTCATATCCAATAATCGCGCGGTCAACTCATCCTCGTTTAGTGGATCGAAAGTGAATCCATTATCTCCAACCAGTTCCGGCACGCATCCGCAGCGCTCCGACACAATCACTGGGAGTCCTGACGCAATGGCTTCATTTACAACCAAGCCCCATTGCTCAGTCGTGCTGGGATGAACGAACGCCTTGGCCAATGCGTAGTAAACCGGTAATTCCTCGTATTGTTTGAAACCGGGAAGATGCACGTGCCGATGCAAGTTGAGAGTTGAGAGTTGAGAGTTGAGAGCTTCGCGGAGCGGGCCATCACCCAAGAGCACGAGATCCCACGGCGCGTTCCCATTGCTGACTTCTGACCTCTGACGCCCGACCTCCCTGTCCGCCGTAGCCGCGAAGGCGGATGACCTCTGCCGGTATTTCGCATAGGCCTTGATCAGCCTGGGCAAATTCTTCTTCTCGATGAATCGCGCTGAAGCAAGAAAGTAATTCTCCGGCAGCCCATACTTCTGTCTGACTTCTGACTTCTGACTTCTGACCTCTTCCGCTCTTCGGCGGAAATAGGCGTTATCGACCACATCGTATCCGGTGAAAATCCGCTCCCGCGGCATTCCAAGTTCAACGAGATACTCAACATGACGCTGACCGCCGATGAGCGCGGCAGAGTAAAGACCGACAATCTGTCTCTTGATCGTTTCCTTCCACCAAGTACGAGGTTCATCGTCGCGAGCGCTCTCCGACATCACAACCATGGGTACTCCTCGCTCCACGCAACACTTCGCGGCAGCGAGCGATCCGAAATTGTTCCAGCCGTTGACTGCCACTACCTCCGGATTCGCTTGTTCCAAAGCCGACCAAAACGCTCGCCGAAGCTCGGCCTTTCTCGGGTAGTAGTCTGTCGCTTCCGAAAAGAGAGAAACTTTTTGATAGCGCGGAGGCGAGTCAGGTGCGCCCCACCGATCATATCCTTTGGCTGACCACTCAATACCGGTCACCGACACTCTGTCGGCCGCCGCATTCAGCCGCGCATGGTGATAAGGACCAATGTGATGAAAAACAACGGCAACAGCACGCTTGCACTCCATTTCTTAGCGAGATGTTAACTCCGAGCCCTCCGCATAACCAATTGAATGTTGGCACTGCAATACCTTTGCATGGCCCGGCACTGCAGGGCCGCCGGGCAAGGGCTTTTTGCCGTGCTGACGACGTATTCGACCGGTTGCAACCGAACCTGTCGCCCGCCCCGGTCGGATGGTGGCTGCCCTCAACGAATTAGCCGAGACTCATCGATCTGAGAAGCGGCCGGTCGAGTACGCCGTACGCAGGCATATTATTGTCGCGTTCGTAAGCCCGAATTGATCGGAGCGTTTGCGGCCCCAGGATCCCATCAATCGGTCCGTGATAGTAGCCAGCGCGCGCAAGCCGGCGCTGTACCTCTACAACCAGGCGCACATTATCATATCCGTAATCGGTGTCAGAATACGGATAGTAGTAGCCGTTGTACGGATGCGGATAAAAGGCGGGAAAACCAAAGGCGTCGATGAAGATGAACCTCCGATTAGGGAAGCGACGGAAATGCCCTGTGCCCATCATCGTCCTGGACGTAAGACGCGGTGTTGGCCGCGTCATCGTAGATCGCGCCATTACTGGTGCGGTAGCTGTGGCCGCAGAAGCAGGGGCCGTAGCCAAGCCTAGAGCTGCTGCGAAGGCTAAGAGAAGTATGCGTTTCATTTTCATATATATTTCACCTTTCTAATCATTGGACACCATGGCAGCGGCCACGGTTGCTGAGCAAAACGATGGCCAGAGTAACATGGTCGTTACCTCGGCCTAAGACTTCGAAGTAAGCGTTGCGGATGCTCTAACAGAGCATCCACCGCGGTCTTACGGGCAAAGACGGAAATCAGCGGGAAGTGAACCTGTGATCGCCGGCGCCACGCCGGAGCCACCTGTGGAATCGGTTGCGCCGACTTTCGTTGGCGGCGCGGTAATTGGCTGCTGGCCTTTGGATTTCAGCGAATCGTTTAACGCGGGCAGATCTTTCGCGACCAACCCGTCGAATTCTTTCGTCGCGTCGGCGAGCTCGCGCTTGAGCGTGTCGATGTAAGCGATCTGATAACCGCCAGGTTTTCCTTCGTAGCTGAGGATCGCGCCATAAAGCTGGTCGGTGTGCTCGCGCAACCGTTCCTCACCGGTGATCGCGCCGCCTTCAGTTGTCGCGACAATTTTCTTTCGCACACCGTCGACTTTGCCGTCGAAATCGGAAATGTTTTTACGAAGCGGATCGCCTTCGGGCAAGGAAGCGCCACTTTGAGCCAGTGCCCTTCGCAACGCGACGATCCGTTCCATCAGCGCGCTTTCATCACCGAACAATCCATGAACGCGCATCGCCGCGTCGAACTGCGCTTTGCGATCTGCGGCGCTAAATTTTGCGCGGTGATCAAGACCGACTGTCAATTTCGTGTCGTAAACTTTGCCTGCCTTGGTGAGACGCACAGTGTACACGCCGGGCACCAGGCGCGGCCCGCGCGTTCCGGCTTGAGCAATCTGTGCGGCGGGCGGCACTCGCGGCGGCTTTGCGCGCATTGTCCATGTCACTCGGTTCAGGCCGGGCCGTTTGCTGGCCGGCAATTCATCAATGACGCGTCCGGAAGAATCCAGGATTTCCAATTTCATTTTTCCAAACAGATGCCGCTCGCGCTGGTAATAATTGATCACGGCGGCGTCAGGCGGGTTGTCACCGACGAAAACCGCGTCGCCATTGGCCCAACCGCCCTGGCCTTCGATCCGCTGCTGCACGGGGCGCGCTGAAACGAACGCGACATCCTGCTTCAACAAATCCGGCGTCAAAGCGCGCAGTGGGGTGATGTCGTCCACGATCCAGATCCCGCGACCGTGCGTCGCCAGGACGAGATCATTGTCGCGGGGCTGCACTGCGAGATCGCGAACGGCAACAGCAGGAAAATGGTTGCCCTTAAATTGCGCCCAGCTTTTTCCGCCATCGATCGAAGCCCAAAGGCCAAACTCGGTTCCTAAAAAGAGAAGATCGGGTTTGACCAAATCTTCCTTGATCACGTGAGCGTATCCACGAACACCTTTCGGGTCCTGCGCGGACGCGAGCGGCCCCCAGGTTTTGCCGTAATCAGTCGTCTTGAAAACATACGGCGCCATGTCGCCAAAAGTGTGTCGATCAAACGCGGCATAAGCGGTTCCGCCGTTGAAGTTGCTCGCCTGCACCCAATTGACCCATGAATTTTTTGGCAAACCGGGAACATTGCCGACGACATTGGTCCACGTCTTCCCGCCATCACGCGTCAGTTGAAGGTTGCCGTCATCCGTGCCGACCCAGATCAGCCCTTTCTGTTTGGGCGATTCGCTAATGGAGTAAATGGTGGTGTGCATTTCCGCCGACGAATTGTCCACCGTGACGCCGCCGGATTGCTCCTGCTTCTGCTTTTGCGGATCGTTCGTGGTCAAATCTGGCGAAATCCGTTCCCAGTTCTGACCGTGGTCGCGTGAGCGAAAGAGAAATTGCGCGCCAATGTAAATCGTCCCTTTCTCGTTAGGCGAGAGCGCAATTGGCGTGTTCCAATTGAACCGTAGCTTCTCCTTGTAATTCGGTCGCGGTTTGATGTTGCGAGCTTCGTGCGTGTAACGATTCACCCGCCCGATCTCGCCGCCCTGGTATTCGGCATAGAGGTAATTGGGATCAGCCGGATCGGGGAACATCCAAAAACCATCGCCGCCGTACATATTTTCCCAACGATGATTGGTGATACCACCCGGATATTGCGAGTCACCCACCCACGAACTGTTGTCCTGCAAGCCGCCGTAAACGCGATACGGGTCGTTGTCGTCGAGGCTAACATGATAAAACTGGGAGACGGGCAGGTTTTCGCCTTTCCACCATTTGCTGCCGCCGTTATACGAGTACCACATTCCGCCGTCGTCTCCCACAAACACGACTTGCGTGTTGGTTGGATCGATCCAGACGTCGTGCGCATCCCCGTGCGCACCTTGAAAACCGCCTACCACCGCAAAACTTTTGCCGCCGTCATCGCTGACAATTAGTGACCCATCGGTCTTGAAGAGGCGGTCTGGATTTTTGGGATCGACAATTAGATTCGCAAAGTAGAACGGGCGCCACACCATCCACTGGCTTTTGTCGCGCTTGTCCCAAGTCGTTCCGCCGTCATCTGAAACGAACAACGCGCTCTCTGGCGATTCGACGAATGCATAAACGCGTTGCGCGTTTGAAGGAGCGATCGCTACTGCGAGCCGACCGTACGGCTTTTTTGGAAAACCCTGATTCGTCTCGGGCGTGATTTCTGTCCACGTGGTTCCTCCGTCAGTGGAACGAAACAATCCGCTGGCCGAGGGGGCGGTCGGACTGTCCCCGCCGGAGCGATACTCCCAGCCTTTGCGCCGGAAGTCCCACATCGCGGCGAACATGATGTCGGGATTCGTTGGATCGATTTTTATATCCGTGCATCCGGTCGAGAGATTTGCTCCCTTGAGAATTAGCTGCCACGTCTTGCCGCCATCGGTCGTTTTGTAGAGCCCGCGGTCGGGCGAATCGCTCCACAAGGCGCCCGGAACCGCGGCGAAAACCGTATCGCTATTTCTCGGATCAACGACGACTTGCGCAATGCGTTCCGATTTTTCCAGGCCAACGTGTTTCCACGTTTCACCGCCATCGGTCGACCTATAAATTCCATCGCCAATCGAAACGCTGTTGCGCGTCCATGATTCACCAGTTCCGACCCAGACATTCTTCGAATTTTTTGGATCGAGCGCGATGGCGCCGATCGATTGAACATGCTGTTCGTCGAACACCGGCCGGTATCGCGTCCCACTATCATCAGATTTCCAAATCCCCCCACTGGCCGCGCTAACAAAAAGTGTAATTTTACCCGACGGCTCGCGTGTACCCGCGATGGCCGCGATACGACCGCTCATTGCTGCCGAGCCGATATTACGCGCGCCCAAGCCGGAGATTGTTGAGGAAGTAAAAGGCGTTTCCTGAGCATAGACAGGAGCGACGCAAAGAAAAAGCGACGCAAGTATGCATCGTACTTCACAAGCGCTGCGTGCAAATTCAAAAAAGGTTACGATTCGTTTTTGCGAAAGCTTTGGCAGCGTACGAGTGTTCTCGCACCGCATTTGGTGATTCAATATTCTCATTTGTCAGCGCTGTGGTTGGGGGAGACTTATTTGGCCGGGGAAATGAAAAATAGCGTCGTCCACCGGCACGTTGGCTTCGACTTTGTCGATGATGATTCGTTGCTTGTCCGGTGCGCCCTTGCGTCCGGACTCAATTGACGTTGGAACAAATACGCCGCCCGCTTTTTCGTAGTCCCCCAGATCCGTCTCCACTTCTTCGTATGCGCCGTGCCTCATTCGCCCTGTAACGACGCGGATCTCGAGAAAGTGATCAGGATCGAGATAAACAAAACTCACATCGCCATTCTTGCGCACCACTTTCAGCTTGTGCGCGGGCGTGCCGTCGACGTCCTCAGTTCCCAGGTACTCGACCGTGCTGCCTTTCTTCTGCCAATCCACCAATGGCCCATCGATCTCCGAGTCCTCTATCAGCGCCTTGACGTCGTCACCAGACATGCGCTCTGGATCTTTGCGTCCGAAGAATGGCGACACTCTCCATCCTTCTTTGCCGTCGTACGCTTCGATTTGCGTCATTCCCTGAAGAGACGCTTCGTCGCGCACTTCATCCGGCCGCTTTTTGGTTTGCAAACAGGCCAGTTCAATCTGGCCCTGCCGCACCAACATCTTGCCGCTCAGGCGCAAGGTTTGCAGCGCGTTTAGCGCATCGGCTCCGCCCTTTGCTTCAATATTTTTGGAAACCAACTGATCTAGAGTCGCCTGATTTTCATTTTGAGCGAACCCAGCCGGCACCGTGAGAGCCGCCGAGACAAAGTAGATTATGAGACGTAGATGCATATGAAGTTTGCGAGATGGATTGAGAGAGTGTTACCACCGATATGCAAAGCCGGGGCCTATGCAAGCGCTTGTCGTCATACTCTTAAAATGGGCCGTCGATTTACTTCAGCGTCCTGGCCACACGTCTGACGGCATATGTCAGCAGCGACTTCGATCGATGTCCACCGTTGCCAGGAACTGAGTCGCCTTGAACGGCGGCGTTCAGACTACTGAAGACTTGACCTTGAATCGGGAAATCACCATATAGCAATTAACATTTCGGTTCCATTTGTAGGCGTCGACATGTAAAACTGAAGTTTCCCCTATGAGCGACGAACCAAAGCAATGGTGGCAAACATTTCCAGCCATCACGGGAGGCGTCGCGACCATTTTGACTGCGCTCACAGGTTTGATCGTCGCCTTAAACCAGATGGGGATATTCAAACCGACCGAGAAAAAACCGAGCCCGTCGCCCGAGCCTACTAAAGAACTGCTGTCGATGGCGATAGTTAGCCCTGCCCCTGCTGCTGTCGAAAGGCTGGTTGCTACGCCCACCATCGCAGCAGCGGTTCCGCCGCTTGCTACTGCCACACCTTTTGTGGCCATTGCTGCGGTCCCTCCTCCACCAACCCCGCCGCAGCCGGCTCCATTCGGCAGCAGCGTTACAGAGGACGAAGTAAAAGCCTTCATAGCCGCCCACTACCACGCTACTGAACATAAGGATCTGGATTACTTGTTATCCCAGTATGATGATATAGTTGATTACCAACAGGACGGACGACGCGACAAGGCATTTATTAGAAATGGTTATGTCAACTATTTTCGCCGGTGGCCCGTCACCTCATTCAGCATCGGCGATATCCATGTAGTGCGCTCACTTCACCAAGATATCGTGACGGCCTATTTTGACACTGGTTTTTTGGTGCAAGACATCGCTTCGAATCGACGTAAGACGGGACGGACTAGCGAAGAATTAGTACTGTCCAAATCTTCTGGCACCCTCAAAATAGTCTCCGAGAAAGAAACCGTTCATAGCGATTCCACCGACCGGCAGCGGCGCAATCGCTAGATTGTCGGGGTCCGTTCCGCTCGGCGAGTCCCCCGCATGAAAAGTGTGACCAAAGCCAATAGCGCAATGCGAAACCTCACCGTAGCTGCGGCTACGCTCTCATGCATGGTGATCTGCATGTTTTCCTATGGAGCGCGAGCAGCCGAATTCAACCTAACGCCGAACCAGGAGAATGCGGCTCCGCTTACAAAGCTCTCTGCTGATGAAGGAACCGAATTCGTAAAGGAATATTACGCAGCACTCTCGCGCGTCGATATCCCGGCGGTAGTGGCAAAATTTGCGGAGACGGTAGACTACGAGGGAGAAGGACAACGAGACCGCAGCTATATACGTAGCGATCTCGAGAAATACGTCGCGCGCTGGCCAATATTGAGCTTCAAACCTGAGGCGACTACCGTGTCGCCCAAAGAAGACGGCAGTGCCGCTGTCACGTTCAATCTGTCCTACTCGCTCGCAAATGATACAAAGACAACGTCGGGACACAGCACAAATAATTGGATATTGAGGCGCATAAACGAGAAGCTGCAGATCATCTCGCAACGCGAGGTAGTACATCCCAACGCTCGGCCGGGGCTCGACAAATCCCCGATACCTGAAGCGGTTGAACCGGAGGAAGCATTGTCCGACGAGGATTTGGCCAAAAGTCGGAAAGCGCAAGCAGCGCCGGAGCGTGTATCCAAGGCAACCTCTGCTGCGAAAACTCCGCGAACGAATGCCCCTGGAGATTTCGTGATCGCCCTTGATATAGGCCATTCACCGCTCAGAGGTGGTGCAATTAGCGCTCGCGGCGTTTCTGAATATCAGTTCAATCGCCGTCTTGTAACCGAGCTGTACGCGAATCTCCAATCGTTTGGTTTTACTCGTTCCTTCATCATTAATCCCGAGGGAGAGGAGATTCATCTGATCAAGCGCGCCGCAGTGGCTAATGAGCGAAATGCCGACCTCTTTCTCGCGATTCATCACGATTCTGTCAAAGATACGTATCTCAAAAAGTGGGAAACCGATGGAAAGATTCAGAAGTATTGTGACGACTTTCACGGTTATTCAATATTCATCTCACGCAAGAACCCTAAAGCGGCTGAAAGCGCTCGGTTCGCGACGGCGCTAGGTAGCGCGTTGTTAAATACAGGACTCACCCCCACCTTGCATCACGCAGAGCAAGAGAATAGACCTCTTCTCGACAGGGAAAAGGGTATCTACGCGTTCGACGATTTGGTCGTACTAAAGACGACGAAAATGCCAGCTGTCCTGCTTGAGTGCGGAGTTATCGTCAACCGTATTGAAGAAGAGAAACTCAACACACCGGAGTATCGAGATCGACTGACCAACGCAATCGAACAGGCAATTAGCAAATTCGCCAGCACGCCAGCGGCGACAGCGAATAGCAGTCAAGCTCCTGCAAAACAAGAAGAAAACTGAATCGTCGATTCAATGAACGAAACGATTCGAAAACCAATCAATCGGAGTGATCGGCTAAGCAGTGGTTGTCCGCAGTTCGAAAGTTGTACCCCAACCCACAGTTATTTGGTATTCCCAGCGTATCCACGAAGTTGCGCGGCGAGCGCGGCAACGCCAGGAGACGCTTTGCCCTTGGGCACTGCGTAGTGCTTTTTGGTGCCATCGGCCATGTGAACAGAAAAAACGTAAAGACCGGCGTACCCGACAAGCGCGGTCATCAACGTAACCTCCTTTTCAGTGTATTGTTTCATGCCGCTTGACATCAGCGTAGTCCACATGCTCTCGAACTGCGTTTTCGAAACTGCAAAGGGACCCTTTTCGCGCGTGGAATCTTCCGACACGACGGTCCCTTGAGGCCCGGAAGGCAGATCGGTGATCCCCACCGCGATGACCCGCGAATGGTCTTGGAAAGTGTGCATCAAAGTTCGACTTCCTGCCTGTGCATCTACGGGCGTCGTCAATGAAACGAGCAAATAAACTGTAGAGACGACCGTTGCGCGCGCTGTCATAGGTCGAACGGGATTACATGAATATTTAGAACTAAAGGCAAACAAATATTTTATTGGTGGCGTCGCTGCTGACTGATTCCATTTTAACCGAGCGCGCCGAAAGCGAGACCGCGTCCGTAACCATTCACACGATGATGCCAATCCAGGTCATCTCCAAACGCTTCTGCCACGCGCAACAGGACGCCCTGGCGTTTCTCGTCGCGTTCGTGCTCAGCGAGGTCGCGATACGTTTTGGCAGGCTCGACTTCGTAGATGCATAT
>Ga0209577_10005822_pt1 | contig 11457 bp, 10 predicted proteins | sample GraSoiAngelo_109_FD_185874 | JGI IMG/M metagenome (GOLD analysis project Ga0209577, IMG submission 185874) | Grasslands soil microbial communities from the Angelo Coastal Reserve, California, USA - 14_0903_12_20cm (SPAdes) (version 2) | ecosystem: Environmental > Terrestrial > Soil > Grasslands... | reverse complement strand
CGTCGCTTTGCCCTTCGTCGTGACCGCGTGATTCCTTTTAGGGCAACCACTTCGGTTGCCATCTCGCAAATCGGCAGGCGACACGCCTGCCCTACAATTCGTGCGCGAACAAAAAAGCGCGCGATTGCAAACGACGTGATGTTAGGCGAGCGAAAATAGTCTCGCGAGTCCCTGATCGAGCGGCGGAAGATCCTTCGTTGCCGTTCAGGATGAGGAGAGCATTGTGAAAGCCGAGCATCCAAAAATTCCAATCGCGACCTACCGCTTGCAGTTCAACAAGAACTTCACCTTCCGGCAGGCGCGCGAAATTGTGCCTTATCTTGATCAGCTTGGGATCAGTCATGCCTACGCATCGCCCTATTTCCAGGCCGGCGCCGAGAGCCTGCACGGATACGACATCACCGATCACAACCAGCTCAACGCCGCAATCGGGTCGCGCAAAGATTATGACGCCTGGATCGCGGAACTCCGTTCTCACGGGATGGGGCAGATTGTCGATTTTGTCCCAAACCACATGGGGATTAACGATCAAAATAATGTCTGGTGGCAGGATGTGCTCGAAAATGGTCCGAGCTCACTCTACGCGCCCTATTTCGATATTGATTGGCGCCCGCTCAAGACCGATCTGCACGACAAAGTCCTGCTTCCGATTCTCGGCGATCAATACGGTCACGTCCTCGAACGTGGCGAGTTGCGTATACATTTCGATGCCGGGTCATTCTCCCTGAATTATTTCGATCACGTTTTTCCAATCGCGCCGGGGACCTACCGCTACATTTTGGAGCTTGCGCTGGAAAATCTGGCCGAGTCCCGCGACGAAGATTTCTACGCGGAATTCCAGAGCATCCTTACCGCGCTCGAATATTTGCCGCGTCGGACCGAGACCGATCCCGAACGCATCAAGGAGCGGGCGCGGGAGAAGGAGATTATCAAGAAACGCCTGGAACGTCGTTGTGCAGAAGCGCCACCGGTGCTGCGCGCGATTGAAAAGGCAGTTGAGACGATTAACGGCCACGTCGGCAACCCGCGCAGTTTCGATCGGCTCGACGAATTATTGAACGCGCAATCTTATCGGCTCGCGTTTTGGCGGGTGGCGGCGGAAGAAATCAATTACCGCCGCTTTTTTGATGTCAACGATCTCGCAGCCATCCGCGTTGAACTGCCGGAGGTTTTCGACGCTGCGCACAAACTTCTTTTTGAACTGGTCGCCAGCGGGGCCATCGCCGGGCTGCGGATCGATCATCCTGACGGACTTTATCGGCCGCTCGAATATTTCGAGAAACTGCAACTGCGCTGCGCCAAGGCTTTGCGCATTCCGCTGCCGAAAGACGGGCGCGCGATTTATCTCGTCGTCGAGAAAATTTTGAGTGGCGACGAACAGTTGCCGAAAAACTGGCCGGTCCACGGCACCACCGGCTACGATTTTGCCAATCAAGTCGCGGGCGTGCTGGTCGATCACGACGCCGAAGGCGCGATCACGAAAATCTTCAAGCGCTTTATTGGCCATTCCCTGCACTTCGGCCATTTGGTTTATGCAAAAAAGCGGCTGGTCATGCGGATTTCGCTGGCCAACGAAGTCAACGTCCTTGGCAGCATGGTCGATCGGTTGTCGGAACAGAATCGCTGGTTTCGCGATTACACTTTGGAAGCGCTGGCCCGGGCGGTGCGCGAGACAATTGCCTGTTTTCCCGTTTATCGCACTTATCTGGAGCCGGGAAAGCCGGTGAGTCCGGAGGATGGCGCGGTGATCGAGCGTGCGGTGGCGGCGGCAAAACGGCGCAATCCCGCGATCGAGGAATCGGTATTCAACTTTCTGCGTGATCTTTTGCTCTTTCGTTTTCCGGAAAACCTCGACGAAGAACAACGCGCTGCGCACGCGGAATTCGTGCTCAAGTTTCAACAATTCACCGGCCCGATCATGGCCAAGGGACTCGAGGACACGGCCTTTTACATTTACAACCGGCTAGCCGCGTTAAACGAAGTAGGGGGCGAGCCAAATTTCTTTGGGCTGAGCGTGGAGGCATTTCATAAACGTAACCAGCAGCGGCACCGCGATTGGCCGGACAGTGTGCTCGCAACTTCGACGCACGACACCAAACGCAGCGAAGACGTGCGCGCGCGTATGCTCGCGATTTCGGAGATTCCGCAGCTGTGGGGGCGGTCGCTACAAAAGTGGCGCACGGCCAATCGCCGCTTCAAAAAGCAAATCGACGACGCAGAGGCGCCTGATGCTGGAGAGGAATACTTGTTGTATCAGACTCTGCTCGGGGCCTGGCCAGTCGATGTTGATGGAATGCCGGCGCCATCGGTCAGCCCAGAATTTGTTAGCCGCATCCAGGCTTACATGGCGAAGGCGTTGAAGGAAGCAAAACTGAATACGAGCTGGATTCAGCCTAACGACAACTGGGATAATGCCATGGTGGATTTCGTCGCCAGGATTTTGGAGACGAGCCCGCGCAATAAATTCCTGCCCTTGTTTTTGCCGGTGGCAGAAGAAATCGCGCGGCTCGGCGCAATCAATTCGCTGGCGCAGATCACGATCAAATTTACCGCGCCCGGTGTGCCGGATGTTTATCAGGGCGCCGAACTTTGGGATGACAGTCTGGTCGATCCGGATAATCGGCGCCCGGTCGATTACGCACGACGGCGCGAGATGTTGAAAGAGGTCGAGCATGTGCCCGCGGGCGATCTGATGCGATGCTGGGCCGATGGTCGAATTAAGTTACATCTAACCCAGCGGCTCTTGCATTTGCGGCGCGACAATGCGGAGCTGTTCCGCGGGGGAAATTATGAGGCGGTCAATTTTGGCGGCGCATTCGCCGACTGCGCGATCGGCTTTGTCAGGCGCCACCAAGACCGTGCAACCGTCGTAATTGTGCCACGGTTATCATCGCGCGTTGGGTTTCCGCCAGTCGGCGAACGCTGGCAGGATACGCATGCTATTCTGCCATCTGGTTTACCTGCTCTTCGCGATGTTTTCACCAATCGTGAACTCCGGCCAGAGAACTCGCAGCTGAAATTGTCCGATGCGATGGCGCAACTGCCGTTCGCGGTCTTCTGTAGCGGCGGTCTATGACCGCCGGAAGATTACCCAACAATTACTGCACCGACGCTTGATGGCCGCGCGTATACGCATTCAGCAATGCACTGATCCATTGCGAAAAACTTCGGAGATTCTGCACCAAATCTTCACCGAAATTGGCAAAGGTGATTTGCGGCGATGCAATCACAAGCAAGCCGCTCAAAAGCACAAGATTCATCAGATAAATGAAAACGAGCGAAAAAAACGTTCCGTGATCGCTCAGATCAGTCTGGTTTTTTGGAATCATCCAGCAGGTGAAGGTAAGATGGAACGCCCAGGTAATACCGAGAATGGCGTAGAGAAGCTGGCCGTACGGCGCGACGTTCACGAACAAGCTGGCGATCCCATAGACCAGAATCGCGAGCAGGCTATAGAGCGGAAAAAAATACGGAGCGAGCGCGATCAGGAAATTTGTCCGGTTGGTGATGATATGGCCGCCGTCGCCGCTGACTCGAAACTTACTGACACGTCCGCCCATTAGCCAAACCCACAGGACATGCGTCACCTCGTGGCCAAAGACGTAGAGGATGACCGGCCGCGGCAAACCAACGAACGCGATCAGCCAAAGGACGACACCGAGCGAGAAGAACCAAAATTCCGCGCCCGCCCACAAGTGCTGATGAATTGTAGCCCGGGCGAAGGCGGTGAAAAATGTCTGGGTCAGAATCGCGCACCATGGCAACAGAAAAACTGCGATGATGTTTTTGACCCAGCGCGTTGGCACGGTCAGTGGCATCGGGTGGAGCGGGACGCGCCTCGCCATCGGCGCGACATTGCGCACGATCCTTACGCGTGAGGGCTTTTTAGGGTGGCGCTGAGAAATGGACCTGCGACGCGGCATGAAATTATTTTGTCATGTCAGCGAATATCCCAGTCCGGCGCGGACCGAGACATGTCTAGATATTTCTGAAGAAATAGCGAGACATTCCTCGGCTTTGCTCGGAATGACAGAGGGGAAACTTACGCGCGGCCCATGTAGGCGCCGGTGCGGGTGTCGATCTTGATGGTTTCGCCTTCCTTGATGAAGAGAGGGACGTTGATCGTCTTGCCGGTCTCGAGTTTTGCCGGTTTTGTCACATTGCTGGCGGTATCACCGCGGACGCCCTCGGCTGACTCAACCACTTTCAAACTGACCGAGGCCGGAAGTTCCACCTGCACGGCTTTGCCTTCGGCATAGAGAACTTGCACCGGTAAATTTTCCACAAGGAAATCCCTGGCATCACCAAGCAGGTTTTGCTGCAACGTCACGGTCTCGTACGTCTCTGGGTCCATGAAATGATAGCCGTTGTGGTCCTTGTAGCTGAATTCGAGCGTGGAGCGGTTAATATCAACCAACTCGACCTTGTCGGTGGAACCGAAACGGACATCGGCGCTCTTGCCGGTATTGATGTAGCGAATGATGGCCTGGACAAAGGCGCGCAAATTTCCCGGGGTACGATGGTGCACTTCCAAGACAATGGCAGTATTGCCGTTATATTTAATTGCCATTCCTTTTCGGAGATCGTTTGCCGCAGCCATTGGGTTCGTTGAAAAGTTGAAGAGTTGAAGCGTTTAACCGTTATGCGGAGCGCGGACGTTACGCTAGTTGCGCTGCAAATCAACCTGGAGGTGACCGGCCCCAACACGGTCATCTCGAGCGAAAACGCCGGTCCGGCTCGGATTCGAGGGATCCCGATATGTTATCTTAAAGCTTTCGCAACAGGATCCCTCGACTACGCTCGGGATGACGAGCTATTAAAGCAATTTCAATCGCGTCAGATCCTGCGAATCAACAATGCCGACGGGAGCGTTGTTGTCGTCAACCACGACCAGATCGTCGATGCGATGACTCTCGAGAAGGTTGAGAACCTCGACCGCAAGTTTGTCTTTGTGCACGCTCACCGGGTTCAATGTCATTAGATCTGCCACCAGACGCTCGCCCACTTTCGGATCCTTTTGAAAATGCCGGGCGAAATCGCCGTGGGTAAAAATGCCGAGCAATTTCCCATCAGTATCGGCGATCACGGCGGCGCCGGCGCGCACTGCGGTCATAGTTTTCAAGACGTCGCGAATTCTAGTATCGGACACTACCAGCGCCAACGCCTGGCGCGGGCGCATGATTTGATGCACGCGCATCAGCAAACTGCGGCCGATCATTCCGGCCGGATGAAATTTGGCAAAATCCTCTTTTTGAAATCCGCGCGCCTCGAGCAACACCATCGCGAGCGCGTCGCCCAGCGCCAACATTACCGTCGTGCTTGAAGTGGGCGCAAGGTTCAGCGGACACGCCTCCTGTTCGATGTTCACGTCGAGAAAAACGTGTGCGTTTTTTGCCAGCGTCGAATCGGCGTCGCCGCAAATCGCGATGATCTTCACCTGAAATCGCGCGATCGCCGGCAAAATCCGCAGTAGCTCTTCCGTCTCGCCGCTCGCGCTTAGCGCCAGAACGGCGTCGCCATCCGCCACCATTCCGAGGTCGCCGTGCAACGCGTTGAGCGAATCAAGTACGACCGCGAGCGAACCGGTGCTGGTAAGGGTCGCAGCGATTTTGCTGCCAATGTGACCGGATTTTCCTACACCGAGCACGACAATTTTCCCGCGCGCGTCGACCGTCGCCTTGAGGAGTTCAATGGCGTCGGCAAAACTCTTACCCAAGCGCTGGCGCAAACGCTGTAGCTCAAAAATTTCGATTTCCAGCACACGTGCGGCCTTTTCAAGATAGTCCATCGAAATATAATTGAACCGGAGCACCAAACCGAGCAAGACAGTTCCATTAGGAGGGAAATATGAAAAAGTTATTCGCAATTGTGATGACGACGTTGATTTCCAGCGCCGCCTTCGCTCAGACCTACAACGCGCCGGTTATTACGCGCAGAGTGCCGGGCCCGCCGAAACCGCCGCCGCCGTTGCCTGCGATCGCGCCCGGCGGAGTCGTTCCGCGCGCCGTTCGAGGCGGCAATCCGCTGCAAATGTTGAACCCGGCCGCGCCCGCGCGTTATGGGACGGCGCAACAAAGTGTGACGCTCAAACCGGAAGAGCCGGGGAAAAGGAACGGCAAGCCGGAAGATCCGGGAAAATGGAACGGCATTAAGCTGTTCGAGTTTTATTTTTGAGCCGGATTTCCGACGTCCCGGTCGTTGCGTCGTATTGCGCGACGTTTCTCAAGCCGGAGATGCTGCACATCTACCGGCAGATCACGTCGCTCAGGCGGGTCCGGCCAGTGGTAGTTGCGCAGAAACGGGAAAGCGAAGAGTGTTTTCCGTTCCAAGATATTCGAGTGGTAAAAAAGTCGGCATGGCATTTCCTGCGGCGCATCTGGTTCAAGCAAATTGTTGATCGACCATGGCAAATTTCTGCCGCTGAAGTTCGTGAAATTGAGCGCGCGCTTACTGAAAACGACGCGCAATTATTGCACATCTATTTTGGACACATCGCTGTTCTCCTGCGGCCGTTAATTCGTCATTGGCCAAAGCGGACAGTAGTTTCGTTTCATGGCGCAGATGTCTTGGTCGACATGCAAAAGCGTGCGTATCGGCGCGGCACCGAGGAAATGTTATCCCTGGTGCGACGGGTTCTAGTTCGATCGGAATCCTTGCGCCAGGCGATAGTCGATCTGGGTTGTGCGCCAGAGAAAATCGAAATTCAACGCACTGGAATTCCGTTGAATCAATTTCCATTTCGGGAGCGGAGCGTGCCCGACAACGGTGAGTGGCGATTGCTGCAAGCGGGCCGGCTAATCGAGAAGAAGGGGTTGAAGACGGCGCTGCGAGGGTTTGCGAAATTTCGAAAGGAATTTCCGTCCGCGAAACTCACCATCGCGGGTGAAGGACCGCAACTTGGCGAATTGCAATCGCTCGCCCGCGCGCTGCAGATCGCGTCGTCAGTCGATTTCGCCGGTTTCGTTTCGCAGGAAAAATTGCGGGAGCTTTTCTATTCTTCGCATCTTTTTCTGCATCCGAGCGAGACCGGTCTCGATGGAAACCAGGAGGGCGTGCCGAATTCGATGTTGGAAGCGATGTCGACCGGACTGCCGGTTTTCGCGACGCGACACGGCGGAATTCCGGAAGCCGTTGAACACAACATAGGCGGTATTCTCGTCGAAGAGCGGGACTACGAATCGTTAGCTGATGCGCTGATTGATTGCACGAAGGATTCTGCTCGCTTGACCGCGATGGGTCGCGCTGCATCGGAAAGCATCGCCAATAATTTCAGTCAAACGGAACAAACCCGTCGGTTGGAGGAAATTTATTTGCGTGAGATTCCGTAATCTGTAGGGGTCGCGGTCCTCGGCGGCAAAGGTCGATCCTGCCGCTGGGACAGCGACCTCTACAAATCTGCGAAAAAGCGCGCGAGATGTTCTTTACCTCCGCGAAAGGAGAGTTTTTCCTTGGCAATCTTCGTCGCCCCATCAGCAACTTCTTGTCGCTGACCTTCATTCGTTAGCAGTCGCTGGGCGATCTCGATTAACTCGTCGTCACTCCTTTTTTCGCCGCAGGTATTCGGGAACGCGATCCGCTCGATCGCGCCATCGCCACCGACGCAGACAGAACGACACAAAAGAGCATCGCCGGCCACCTGTCCCGGGACGCGGCTGCGATCGAGCTGGAAGACAATTTTGTGACGCGCCATCTCGCCCAGATAGGCGCGATATCCCATGCGCTTTTCGTGAACGCGAATTTTACGGAAGCCGATTTCAGCAATGAGTTTGGCTCCGTGGCGGCGGTCGGAATTAAAAACTGTGACCGGCTCTTTTGTTTCATCGCTCAAATTTTTTACGGCAAGGAGCGCCGCAAAGTGATTCCGAGTGGGAACGGTAAGCTCACGCGTGCCGACGAATATTCCGGAACGATGCTCCATCGCCCAGTTCCAATTCTCGTCCTCAATCGGATAGGGCGTGGGAATGAAGTCAACGCCGTCAGCGCGGAATGAACGAAACAATTCGGCAGCTTCCGGTGTGCTCGCGATGCAGCCATCCGCTTGGCAGACAATTCCAATGAACCGAGCGAAACGCGACGGATCGCTCAACTGCTGTGCAATCTGGTGTGCCCCGGTTTCTTTCAGTGCGACGGCAGTTTTCCGCTTTGATTTTTTCAATTCTGCGAGCGCTCGCTCACTCGCGCGGAAATCACCGCGCAAAAGCAGCAACACCGGCCAGTTGCTCGCGATTGCGCGCTTGATGTCACGGAAGACTGCTCCGTTGGTACACGCCGAATACGCGTGAAAGTTGACCGGCGGATGTTCATTGGCCTGTGGCGAACGATTTTCAGCAAAATGCTGCTCGTGATCGCGTCCGCCGGGGTTCAAAACTGCGAGACGAAAGTTCTGCGCGTCTACTGAGGTCATCTACTATTTTCTCTCGTGACTGATTTTGTAGGGAGTAAACCCACGATAATCACAAAGATGCGGTAACTTGCGAAGCTGAAAGGTGGATCAAGCAGTCCCTTACTCGATGTTAATATTTGGCGGCGAAGCCGCAAACCTTTAGTATCGCCCGACGGAGTGGCCGATCCGCCCTATTCGGTTCGAGCCCTGTGACTGACATAACACTAATTGCTCTCGTCTTCCTCCACTGGCTCGGCTCGGCGAACTTCGGGCTGCGATGTTTGTGGAGTCGGTCGAACAACGGGAATAGCGCGGCGAATTTCCACGGGCGACCCCGTCGGTTTAATCGCTTTTATTACTGTCTCTGACGGAGCCGGCGAAGGAATCGGTTCGCCCGTCTCTGCTTCGCCCGGTTGCACCGGTATCGCTTTCAATACCGGTTTTGTCGGATCGGGCATTTCCTCGGACGTCGCCTCTTTTTCCGCTTCCGGAGAGGGAGAAGGCGTGGGTTTCGGATTCACCAGCGCGTGCACTGAATTGTATGGGTCGCGTGCCGCCAGCAGGGTCGGTTCTTTTGGGATAATCGGTTTCATGGCGCTGGTGTCTACCGCGAGGGCCGCTCGTGGAAATTCCGATACCGGCAAGTCGCGTGTCAGCGAAGCATGCATTTCTCCATGAACGTTGCATGTTTCGGTTGGTCTTTGCGCGGATGTCGCAAGCTCGAGGTAAGTTGTTTTCTCGTCCATCTCGCCGTCGGCCATTTTGATTTTCTCGATGCATTTATCGGTGGCGAGCAAACCGGATTTCGCGCAAATGTTCACTCGCTCCAATCCGCGCGGCTGCGCAATTTCCTTCGTTGGATAGTGCGTGGCCGATGCGTTCATCACATCCACCCAGACCGGCAACGCGATGTCGCGTCCGAACGCGCCGCGAAAAATCTGCTGCGGCTTATCGAACCCAGCCCAAACTGCGCAGGTAATCGCACTGTCGTATCCGGCGAAAAGGACATCCGTGAAATCGTAAGCGGTCCCAGTTTTTCCGGCCGCTTCCATTTTCTGCAAACCAAAGTTGGCGCGCGCATCCCTGCCGGTGCCGCGTTCGAGTGCATCGACCAGGCACGAATGCACCTCGTAGGCAGTTTCAGGTCTTATCACGTTCTGTTTGCCGTAATCGCGTTGCGCGTGCCAGACCGTGCCGTCCTTTTCTTCGATCCGCTCCAAAACGTGCGGCAACTTTGGTCGCCAACCGCCATTTGGGAAGATGGTGTAGGCCAGGGCCAGCTCGGACAAAGTAATTTCACTGCTCCCGAGAAACGTCGCCGGATACGGTCGCAGCGGAGATTTGACTCCGGCTTTGCGGCAGAGATCGATCACGCTCTCAACGCCCGGATTCATCCCGAGCCGAATGGTGGCGCCGTTTTTCGATTTCGAAAGTGCCTCGCGCGCGGTGATCGACCCTTCGTAGCGATTCTCCGCCGTTTCGGGTCCCCATTCGCCGAGAATTCCCGTCGTGCCGCCGATCATGACTGCGCGATTATCGAGCGCGGAATCCTCCACCACGGAGCCGGGAAACAGTCCCTTCTCAAATGCGGTTGCGAAAACGAAGGGCGTCATCGCGGTTCCGGCCGGCCGGCGCGCCTGTAGTGCGCGATCGTATTGGTTGTGCTCAAAATCGCGACCTCCCACCAGCGCAAGCATGCCGCCATTCGCGTTGTCCAACACAATCACTGCCCCCTGCAAATAATCGGGTGCCGGCGGTGGACTTGCTCCGGGCCGCGACTTGCGAAAGTTCGCGGTGTATTCTGCGTAAGTTTGATGCCGGTAATCCGGATGCTTTTCTACCTGATCGAGATGCGATCGCAGTGATTCCTCGGCCGCTTTCTGCAAATCGGAATCGATGGTGGTGTGAATGCGGAACCCTTCGTTCATCGCGCGATCCCATCCTACCGCCTCGATCACCTTCTGCCGGATATAATCGACCGCGTAGGTTTGTCCCTGCGCGTTCTGTCGATTGCCAATGACGACATCTTGTGATTGCGCCGCAGCGCAGCGCTGGCGATCGATGAATCCAAGATCGTGCATGCGGGCCAGCGCAACGTTGCGCGATTCGCGGGCTGCGGCCTGGTCAGACCAGGGCGAAAGTCGATTCGGACTTCGGATGATGCCCGCGAGCGTGGCGCTTTCCACCAGCGACATCTCGCGTGCCGGTTTGTCGAAATAACCGCGCGCCGCTGCTTCCGCGCCATAGAGCCCGCCACCGAAATAAATTCGGTTCAGATACAACTCCATGATTTTCTGTTTGTCGTAATGCTGCTCGATCCGTTCCGCGAGATAGATTTCCAGAAGTTTCCGCCGATAGGTCTTTTCCTTGAGCGCGAAACTGTTGCGCGCGAGCTGCTGGGTGATCGTGCTTGCGCCTTGCCGGACATGACCGGCGACAAAATTTTTGAAGGCGGCCCGGACAATTCCAGAAAGATCGTATCCGCGGTGTTGATAGAATTTGTTGTCTTCCATAGCGACCACGGCATTCACGAGATCGCGCGGTAGCTGATCGTAGGGAATAGTTTCGCGGTTCTCGACATAGATCTGGCCGAAAATCTTTCCGTTTCGGTCCAGGATCACGCTAGCCGATTCCATTTGTTCGAGCTTGCTCAGATCGTAAGTGGTGGCTTCCCGTTTTAGCTGTGAGGAGACAAGACCGAAGTAGATCGTGCCGAAAATAATGAGGAGCAAAACAATCAGCGTCACCGGCAGATAAAATTGTGGTCGCGCATACCACCGCCGGTGCGAACGGTAGGGGAAGGTTGGAATTAAGAAGGAAACAGGCATGCGGGGACGAAAGAAGTTGGAATAGACTTGGAGGGAAACCTTAGGCGGAATTCACCGGAAATCCAAAGGGCAAAGCAATTCATGGAAAGTCCTGAGTTCCTTATTCGCGGCGAGATCGAACGGCATGGGCCGATTCCGTTCGCCCGCTTTATGGAGTTGGCGCTTTATCATCCTGAGCATGGTTATTACGCCAGCGGGCGAGCGAGCATCGGGCGGCGCGGTGATTTTTTTACTAATGTCAGTGTT
>Ga0209577_10005818_pt1 | contig 11461 bp, 7 predicted proteins | sample GraSoiAngelo_109_FD_185874 | JGI IMG/M metagenome (GOLD analysis project Ga0209577, IMG submission 185874) | Grasslands soil microbial communities from the Angelo Coastal Reserve, California, USA - 14_0903_12_20cm (SPAdes) (version 2) | ecosystem: Environmental > Terrestrial > Soil > Grasslands ... | reverse complement strand
ACAGACAATGAGTCGAAACGGCAACCACAAATTACGGATCGGAATCATCGGCGCAGGCGGGATCGTAAAGCAACGGCATTTACCCGCATTCAAACGCAGGTCCGATCTGGAAATCGTCGCGGTTTCAAATTCCACTTATGAAAGCGCGGAAAAGTTTTGCCAGGAAAATGTTCCGACCGCGGTTCCAATCGCCAATTGGCCCGACCTCGTCGCTTTACCAGACATCGATATCGTTTGGATCGGGACACCGCCGTACATGCATTCCGCCGTCACCGTTTCGGCGCTCGAGGCCGGCAAACATGTTTTTTGCCAGGCCCGAATGGCGAATGATCGCGCGGAAGCTGAAGAAATGCTGGCAGCCTCGCGCCGCTTTCCCAAGCAAGTGACCATGCTATGCCCGCCGCCCTATGGACTGCGCGGCGATCGCGTGGTTAAAAAATTGCTCGCGGAAAATTTTCTCGGACAACTGCACAGCATTCGGCTGCAAAGTTTTCATGGAAATTATTTGAACCCGAGCGCGCCGGCCCACTGGCGGCAACACATCGAGATCAGCGGGCTTAATGTGATGACGCTTGGGATTTACGTCGAAGTGCTGCAGCGCTGGCTCGGCGATATCGATGGATTGTTCGCGCGCGGAAAAATTTTGTATCCCGACCGCCAGGGCTACAGCGTCATTATCCCTGACGCGCTATCGGTCCTTTGCCACTTCGCGAACGGCGCGGAAGGCACGCTCGAGTTTAGCGGCATTCACCCTCATGCCACTGGCGACCGCCTGGAAGTTTACGGCTCAGCCGGAACCCTGATTTACGATTTCACTGCCGATGTAATCAAGACGGGCCGAGTGGGCGATCGCGCCTTGCATGAACTGAAAGTTCCGAAGGAAATCGCCCGGGAGTGGACGGTGGAGAATGATTTCCTCGATGCCGTAAAATCAGGTGGTCACGAGCGGCCATATCCCACTTTTGAAGACGGGTTGCGTTACATGCGAGTAGTGCAAGCTGTCGCCGATTCCCGCGCCCGTAATGAGTGGATCGCGATTGCGGTCTGAGTTCTTCGAGGCGAGGCGCAGACGATCCAAGGGGCGGTCACCGCCGCCAGGCTCCGACGTCAAATAAACGGCGGTTTAGAAACCGCTACTCCTTGTTACTTGCACATGCACTTTACCTTTCACTTCCACCTTCCGGTGAAATGTAAATGAGCGTGAATGTTTAGGTGCAAGCAAACAAACAGGGCTGCAGTTGGGGAACGCTCATCTTGAAACACCGCTTCGTCTAGCGCAGCATCTTATCGATGGTGTGCAGATGCTACGCTGAGCAAATCGTCAGCATGCTAGAAGAATTTCGGATGGGAGCGGGCTTCAAATTGGTAATCTTTCTCTCTTGCTTCGGCGCGCCAATCGCGCTCGGAGGTCTGGATAGATATCCAACGCTAGTCGTCGCTGATCCGCCAGAAGTAAAGCAAACGCCAGGGACCGTGCGCGTGACTTACCTCGGCGTAAATGGTTACCAATTTGAGGCAAACAGGCACGCCTTACTGGTGGATCCGTACTTTACGCGCGCGGGATTAACCGCGGTCGCATTGCAACGGCGGATCGAGCCTAACGAGGCGCGAATCGCTTTTGGTCTGCAACATATCCGGCCGCGCGCAGACGCCGTGCTCGTCACTCACGCGCATTTCGATCATTTGCTCGATGTCCCGGAAATCATGCGGCGGACACATGCACCGCTGGTCGGGGGAATAACGGCGGCGAACCTCACCATCTCGTGCGGAGTCGATCGCAATCGCTGTCTGATTGTTCAACCTGGTTCAACCCGCGTGATTGGTCCGTGGCGAATTCGCGTGCTTCCCGCAACGCACGATCGCATTCTCGGATGGTTGCCGTTTCGTGGAACCAAAACTCAGCCGGGAACATGTCCGGCAAAAGCGTCGGATTGGCGCCTCGGCGAACCCATGGCCTTTCTTGTCGAAGCAAACGGCAAGCGCATTTACATCGATTCCGGAGGAACAACCGAGGTTCTTCCACCGGCTCGAATCGCGCCGGTTGACCTTGCCATTCTCGGAATGGCGTTACCCGACAGCCGAAAGCGATTGCGCGCTGCTGTCGACCGGCTCCGCGCAAAATATGTCTTGCCCAGTCATCAGGATGACTTCTTTGCTCCGGTCGAGGGCGGATTTGTTTTCGGAAAATTGACCGATTTCGGCACGGTGGCGCGTCCATTCCAGCGGCACGAAATCAACTCGCATCTTATTTTGCTCGATTACTTTCGGCCGTGGACAATTCCGTGACAGACGAGCCCTCGCCGCACGCGCGATGCTACGGCCTTCTCGTCACCGCCCTGGCTCCCGTCATTCCGCAAGTGCTCGGGAGCGCGTTCAACATTTGGTACAACGCTATTGTCATCGCGCCATTGCTGGTGACGGAGGAATTGCGGCATCGCTTCGCCGCGACCGTAATTTTTTACAATGCTGCCGTTTATCCGGTGGCGGTCGCGATCTGGATCTATGTGATCTTTTCGTTGCGCCGACTTTTTCGCGAATTGATCAAGGGCATTGCGGTCGCGCCGGTGGAACTCGATCGGGCCCAGCGTCGCGTTGTGCATTTACCATGGATTGCGTTCGCGATTTCGAGCGTTGCCTGGCTGGGATGCATTCCTGCCTTTATTTTCGCGCTGACCACGACAGGCAGCCCGATCGGTTCGCAGCTGCTCTGGCATCTCCCGATTTCTTTTTTGGTTTCGGCCTTCATCGCCGTAACGCAAACGTTTTTTCTGGTCGAACTGGCCAGTCAATGGGCGCTTTTCCTCGTTTTCTTTCGCGACATCCGGCCGGATCGGCTGAAGGGAATTCATCCGCCTTCATTGCGAACCCGCGGGCTGATGTGGGCCATTTCCGCGGGCCTTTGCCCAATTGGATCGTTGCTTTTGCTGATGTTTGCGCCGCATTCGCCCGGGTCCAATCCGCAGTGGTTTGCAGTCTTCGTCGGAACGGTTGGAATTGCCTTCGGTCTTTGCTCCGCTGTTCTCATCACACGGCTGGTGGCAAAACCGGTGGATGAATTGCGCGCCGCCTTTCACGCCGTCGGTCAAGGCCAGCTCGATGTGCAGATTCCGCTGCGGCGCGCAGATGAGTTCGGAGCGTTGGTTGGCGACTTCAATCAAATGGTGATGGAGCTGAGAGACAAGGAGCGATTGCGCCGTGTTTTTGGTTTGCACGTCGGCGAAAAGGCCGCGCAGCAAATCCTCACCCGCGATCCGGGTCTCGGTGGCACCGATCAAGTCGTTACTCTGCTTTTTCTCGATCTTCGCGGATTCACCGCGCGTGCGGCCCGGGCCGATCCGAAAACGGTTGTCAATTTTCTCAATCGATTTCTTCAAGCCATGGTCGAAATCGTGGAGACAGAACATGGCGGTATGGTCAACAAATTCCTGGGCGACGGTTTCATGGCAATCTTCGGCGCTGGCTCCGGTGCAACCACGCATGCCGATGATGCCGTAGCGGCCGGACGTTCGATGCTGCGCCGTCTCGAATTTTTCAATGCCGATTTGGTGCGCACGAACGAAGCACCGCTCGGGGTCGGGATCGGAATTAATACCGGGCGTGCGATCGTTGGCAGCATCGGTTCGCCGGAAAGAATGGAGTTCACCGTGATTGGAAACACTGTGAACGTGGCGTCGCGCATCGAAGGATTGAACAAGACCCTCGGCACGTCATTGCTGCTGAGCAAATCGACAATGGATTACCTATCGCAACCAACAAATTTGCGCGCATTACCCCCGCAGCAGGTCAAAGGGGTCGATGTGCCGGTGGAAATTTTTACGATCGCGGATTGAGGACTACTAGCTCTTCAATTTCCTCTGGGGAGCGCACCCGCCCTCCCGGACTCCTTCGCCGCGCCTGTCTTCCAATTCCGGACGAGTTAACAATTCACTGTCGCACCTGCAACACCAAGTTGTTAACTCTGATTTGTAGAAGAGCCGCTGGTTATGCGGGCTGAACCGGCCGTCGCATTGCGAAAAAAGCGCAGATGAGCCAAACGACGGCCGAGGTAATCGCCATCCCGCTTCCATAAATCAGCCAATCGGGCCGGTAATAAAGGGTGAGGCGACCGTGGGTTCCCGGCGGGACCTCGACCAGCGGAATCAAATTGCGTTCAGAAAAGACGGCGAGGTTGCGCCCACCGATTCGTGCTCGATAGCCTTGGAAAAACGGACGGGAGAATGCGATCAGAGCTGGCTGATCTCCGTCGGGAGCCGCAACTGATGCGCTGACCCAATTTCGCCGTGCGACGATGTCCGTGATTTTTGCGATCGAGTTTCTTCCAAAGAAATTCACGGAACGAACCACTGGCATCGCTTTGTCGCGGCGATGAAAAACGCGGCCTTCAGCGGCCTCGGTTGCCAATTCCCATTCGGCTGCCGGTTGTGGAGTGAAATCGAACTCACGCGCGACAATGATTCCATCAATGCCGATGCGCTCGAGTAATTCGTTTTCACCAGTTACATGCTGCAAAAGCCATTGCGCCAGGTCGGGATCGACTTCGCCATGAATGGCGCTCGCAAATTCGCGTGCCACCCCGGCGGGACGGATTGGACTGTAGCCGTTAACGAAACGCAGGCCCGCCCACATTGAGGTGCTGCCGAGTCGGATAACCTGGCCGACCGGCGACGGCTTTTCTTCCGCTCGATAAAATTTTTCTGGTGGCGGATAAACGCTGAGGTAAAGACGCTGCGGATCGAGTGGCTGCGGTTCTAACAAGGATTGGGCAAGATTGTATTTGGGTACCCCCGAGTTTGGCGGAATGCAGATGTAAGTCGCGAAGAGTGCTCCTAAAACGACGGCCGCCGGAGCCCATTCGCGCGGGGAAATTGATTGGAACGACTCGATTACTATCCAAACCAAAGCGAGGCCGAGGAAAATCCAGGCGAGAGGGAAGAGATGTTCGCCACCTGTTCGCAAAACTAAGGCACCGAGTACGAGCATGATCATGAGCAGGAGCATGAGAAAGGCGGCGAAACGTCTTTGTTTTTGCGAAGACGACGCGAGTGCTTCGGCGGCGCAGAGGGCGAGGACGAGATGGAAGAGCGGGAGCCAGCGAAAACTCCAGCGGAACACGCCGGCGGTGGGAAGCATCGCCAGAAAAAACAGAAGAAGAAGCAGGGCGAGCTCCCAGCGAATTTTTCTGAGAAGGATGCGGCCGTTAACAATGAAACCGCTGAGCAGGGCGACGGGCGGAATGAGACCACAGGCAAGTTCTGTCGCGCCATGTGACATTAACCGCGATGAAAAATTCAACCAGTTCACCGTCCACGATGGCAGGATCAAGCCCGGCCATGCATTCCACGGAACGAGCCATTGCCAATGAGCGGAGGGATGAAGCGATTCGCGGGCGGAGCCTTGGACGTAGTCGAGCAGTGCCAGCCAGGCCGGGGCAGCGAGCCCGAGACCGAGCAGGACGCCAGCGAGCAGCGGCCAAATTCTTGTTAGCCGCGCAAGCCCCCTTAGGGGTCGAGTCCGAGCCGAGCTGGTAATGTCACCTACCTCGAACAGGGCGCGCAGCGCTAGGCACGCCAATACTAACGCCAACATCAAGACCGTGTAAGGAAAGCCCCCTGTGGCGAGCAGATAAACGAAAGGCGCGGGCCAAAGAAAACGCCAGTGCGAACGCGTCGGATCAAGCGCCCGTTCCGCCGCCCACCACGCCCACGGCAGCCAGGTGAACGCGCCGAGCGCCCCAAACCAGTCGGTCGCGCCCCAGCAAATGATCCAGCCATTCAGGGATGCGACCAGGGCCACGAAAAGAGATAACGGAACCGATAGCTTACGGCCGCGCGCGAGCGAAAATGCGCCGGCACTGAGAACCGCGAGGTGTGCAATGGAAAGGGCTGCCGCCTGTTGTGAAAACTTTAGCGGCAACTTCCAAACGCAGACAATCAGCGCATTAATGAAAACGGAGAAAACGCCATATTGAAATTCGCCCGCGAGATTTCCACAGACCCAGGAGTATGGGCTAAGGAGTGGAAACTCGCCATGATTCCATGCTCGCGCTATGTCAGCGAAAACTGGCAGGATGGAAATTTCGTAATCGTCGTTCCAAAAAATAAGGGGGTCATGCGCGAGAAGGAGGAGGCTGAAGGTTACCGGGAGCGTCGCGGCGACGAACACGCCAAGCGCGTTGCGGCGTGTGAATGGTGATCGGTGATTAGCGATCGGTGACTGAGGCGCGCCGTTCACCAGTCACTAATCACAATTCACTAGAGCACGACCGGCTGGCCTTCGGTCATGACCAGAACATGGTCGTCAATGCCGGCTTCGCGCGCGCGCGCCAGCAGACGGGTGAGCGGTTCGTCCAGCGGCTCATATCCGAGACGGAAAGTGCCGTAATGCATCGGCACTAATTTTTTCGCGCGCAATTCCAGAAAAGCCTGCACCGCTTCCTCTGGATTCATATGGACCTCGCGCCCGCTCGGTGGGTCGTAAGCGCCGATCGGCAAAAGCGCGACCTCGATCTCATGGCGTTCGCCGATTTCCTTAAAGCCTGGGAAATAAGCGCTGTCGCCACAGTGAAAAATCGAGCGACCATTCGACTCGATAACGAAACCGCCGAAACCGCGATGCAGATCGGCCAGGAAGCGGGCGCCCCAGTGGTGACAAGGCGTCAGCGAAATTTTCAGGGCCTCGAGCGGGACCGTCTGCCAGTAATCGAGCTCGTGCACGATGTTGAAGCCGAGATCGTGAACGAGGGAGCCAACACCCACTGGCACGACGATCGGTTGATCGGAAGCGATACGTCGCAGCGTTCGTCGGTCGAGGTGATCAAAATGCGCATGGGTCACAAGGACCAAATCGATATCCGGCAAATGATGCAGCTCGATTCCCGGCTGCTTCAACCGCTTGATCACCTTCAACCATTTCGCCCAGTTTGGATCGACCAGGATATTGCGATCGTGTGTCTGAATGAGAAAAGAGGCGTGCCCGATCCAGGTGACGCAAAATTCGCCCGGCCGAATTGTGGGAAAACGCGGGACTGCGCGTTCGCCGGAGCGTTTAGTAAAGAGGGACGGGATGAGGACCTCGGCCAAAAAGTTCCGCCGATGCCAGTCGATTCCTGGCTTCAAGGTTACGCGCGTCGAGGTTTTATTCTCCGCGCCGTCGTTGGTCGCCTGCCGTACCACCCGCGTTTTTTTTGAAAAAGGAATCGGCACCTGCTGGGAAGCATATAAGCTCGCGACCACAGTTCAAAAAATTTTGCCGCAATGAGTATCGATGCATCCAAGCAGGAGCTCCGCGCACAAATGCAGGAACAGTTGCGGGCGCTCGATGCGGAAGACCGGCGCGGCCGATCGTTAAAAATCTGCAGCCGCGTGCTCGAACTACCGGTTTGGAAACGGGCCCGGGTGGTTGTCGTCTTCGAACCGTTTCGTTACGAACCGGAGATTGCGCCGTTGATCGCGGATTTGCGCCGGCGCGGCAGCGAAATCATTGCGATTTTGGCAACCGCGCGCGGCCAGCACGATGTTGCGATCTTCGCGCCGATCGACCTTGTCCTTGTCCCCGGAATCGCTTTCACCCGCGCTGGGGCGCGGATCGGACGCGGCGCAGGTTTTTTCGATCGCTTTCTCGCTCATCGCGCCGCGCGCGCGATCAAGATCGGCATTGCTTTTAGTTTTCAGATCGTCGAATCGATTCCGCTCGACCGGTACGACGTTAAGCTCGATCTCGTCGTGAGCGATTGATTGGTCGCGGCTTGATGCGGCAGCCATTTGTCGGTCTCATCTTGGCTGCAATCGTCGGCATCGTTGCCGCCGACTATTTTCCTGCGATCACCAGCCCAATCCTGTTGATCGCGATCGCAGGCGCACTGGCGGGGTTGCGCTGGAGTTATGCGCCGCTCGTTTTTGTGCTGGTCGGCGCAACATTTTTCGCGCTCCACAGTGCGCGAATCACCAACACACCAGCAGATGAGCTCGCCCAAATCGGCGGAGCACAGGCGCGTCCTGCGAGCGTAATCGGAATCGTAACGACCGAGCCAAAAATCGAAACCAACGGCAACGCCAGTTTCCTTCTGAGATTGCACAAAGCGAAAATCGACGCCCAGGATTTTGAGACGAGGGCGACGGTTTTCGCTCGCTGGCGAGGCCGTCCAAACGTGGGCGACGAGCTGGCGCTTTTTGGAACTTTTCAACCAATCGAGCCGCCGCGAAATCCCGGTGAATTCGACATGCGCGCCTACCTCGCGCGACGCGATGTGAAAAATTTATTCATCGTTCGCTACCCGGAAAATGGTCGGACTCTCGCGCCGGGCAGCGGATTCTCCATCGTGCGTGCGGCAGCGCATTCGCGCGAATGGATGCAGCGCATGCTCAGCCGCGACATCGAAGATTCGCCGGATGTCGTCGGTCTCATTTGCGGCACTGCCCTCGGGCTTCGCCATCAAACGCGCGACGATATCGAAGAGCCGTTTCAACAGACGGGAACGTTGCATTTGTTTGCCGTCGCAGGTTTGCACGTTGGCATCGTCGCGAGATTACTTTGGACGTTGGCGATGGTGCTGCGTCTGCCGCGCAAGGCCGCGACCGCTCTCATCATTCCTCTGCTTTTTTTCTACGCTGCCATCACCGGTCTGCATACCGCGAGCGTCCGCGCCGCGGTCATGAGCGCGCTTCTGCTCGGCGGAATCTTCTTTGATCGAAAGGTTCTCGCTCTCAACAGTCTGGCTGCGGCCGCATTTCTGATCTTGCTGTTCGATTCAAACCAGCTTTTTACGAGCGGGTTTCAACTGTCGTTCGCTGTGGTGGGCGCCATCGTTTTGTTGGCAGATCCAATATTTGTTCGCTTCGAACGAATTGTTGCCCCAGATCCATTTTTGCCACGTCTGTTATTGAGTCGGGTGCGGCGAATCTACGCTGCGGTCACTCGCGGTCTCGCTCGTGGCGCATCGGTTTCGCTGGCAGCCTGGATTGGATCGTTGCCACTTATCTATTGGTATTTTTATCTCGTCACGCCGGTATCTCTCTTCGCCAATCTCGTGGTGGTGCCGATCGCTTATTTCGTTCTCGCGCTCGCCATGTTGTCGCTCATTGCCGCGCCGATTTCCTCCGGGCTCTCAGTTCTCTTCAATAACGCCAACTGGTTGATGTCGCGCGCGGTCCTCGTCCTGGTCCATTTCTTTGCCATGCTGCCGGGCGGCCATGTTTACCTGCCGCGATTCACTGAACGCCATGCGCCGATTACGATCACCGTTCTCGACGAAGGAACCGGCGGTGCCGCGCACATCCGCGCGCATCATTACGATTGGTTGATCGATTGTGGTGGCCAGCGTAGTTACGAACACACGCTGAAGTCGTTCCTGCACAGCCGTGGCATCAATCGCGTCGAAGGAATTCTCCTCACCCATGGAGATGCGCAACACATCGGCGGTGCCGCTGACACTGTCGCCGATTTCGCGCCGCGCGAAATTTATGATAACCCGCTCGTTGTTCGGTCCGCTGTCCAACGCCGATTATCGGACACGCTTCAGCCCGGCAAAACAAAACCACGACACTTAATTCGTGGCGATTCCCTCCTTTTCGGCCGCAACGTGCACGTGGAGGTACTTTACCCGACGACAAACATTAAAATTGCTGCGGCGGATGACGCGCCATTGATCGTGCAGCTCGTATTTGGCGAAGAAATACGTATACTTCTCGAGTCCGATGCGGGCGCAAAGGCGGAAGCGGCCCTGCTCGAAACGGGTGACAATTTGCAGAGCGATATTTTGATCAAGGGTCAGCATCATTCGGGCGGCTCCGGCACCGCCCAATTTCTTGAGGCGGTAAAACCGAAAGTCATTATTGCTACCTCGCGGGAATCTCCCGTCGCGGAACAAATCACCGAGGAATGGGCAAATGAAATCGCGCAGCGCGGCATCAAACTTTTCCGCCAGGACCATACCGGCGCGGTCGAGGTTCAGTTTGGCGATGAAGAATGGACGGCGCGGGCTTACTTAACCGACGAAACTTTTCGCAGCAGCAGTCGATGAATGGAAAGCCCACCAGCGGTGAACTTCTGTTCGAAGGTGGTGGACGGAAAATTATTCTGCTCGCGCGAGATCGCAAATATGTCGATCTCAGCGATCACCTTTTCGATCTGCTGAAAATAGTCCGTGTGATCAGTGGCAACGTGAAATAAACCCCCGGCAATGAGAGCGCGATGAATCGAGAACAGAAATTCGTGGTTGAAAGCGCGTCGGCGATGATGTCGCCGCTTTGGCCATGGATCAGGAAATAAGAGATGAAACGTTGTAACAGACCCGGCAGGCAACAAGTTCGTTACCGCATAGGAGGATTCCATTCGCAAGACCCGCGCGTTTTTCAAATCCAACCGCGCAACTTTCCGGCAAACACTACGCACACGTCCTAGCAGCCGTTCGATTCCAAGAAAATTGTGCGCCGGGATTTCTTGCGCCATGGCAGTGAGAAAATTGCCATCGCCGCAACCGAGATCGATCTCGACCGGCGCAAGCCGCGAGAAAATTCTGTCGAACTCCAGCGCACCGGTCAGAGATTTCGGCACATGTTCGACAGCCACCTCGTTTTTGTGCAGTTTAGCTCGCCCCCGCATATCGAGTAGACGAGTTTCCAACCTGGCGGCCCGCGAATCGACCACAAACGCTCGCCTTCTTGGTTTTGATTTCCAAATCGTTATTGCGAGAAGACCCTGCCCAAGATTAAATTGCCAGTCGTGAGCTGGAGCAGAGAAGAGGCGCTTACCGATCCTGCGGTGCGAGAGGCGATGATGTTCATATCGGAGTTTCGATTTCGCCTCCGCGATATTCCGACTGAAATTATTCTGCGGCTTTATCGCCCGCTCCATTCCGGCAGACTTATCGTACGGCGAAGTCACGATCTGTCGATCCCGCAGCTCGCGGCTCCGGCGCCGGCCGCCACCCTTGCTGATGAGAGCGATACCGAAGGCGACGCGCTGCACCTGGTAGTGGACGAGATGGTCTCGCTTTATAACACGGCTCGCGCGCAAGGCCTCACCCCCGATGCCTCGTGGCTGAGACCTAAGGAGAATTTCCACGACCTGTGAGTCGCTTTACGGTCGCGGTAGCAGCGTCGGCTTGGACGCGCGTCTCTACTTGAAACATTCACGCACCAGGCGCTGTCTAATTCGCCATGAAACGCCTCGTTCTACTGGGTTACGTTTTCCTCGCGCAGCTGCTCATGGCCGATCCCTTCCCGCAAACGCGCACCGCTATCTTCGCCGGCGGCTGCTTCTGGTGTATCCAGCCGGCTTTCGATAAAGCACCGGGTGTGATCAAAACTACAGTCGGCTATTGCGGCGGGACTGAACCGAATCCGACCTACGCACTTGTTGGTTCCGAAAAGACAAATTATCGCGAGTCGATCGAAATCACCTACGATCCTGCGAAAATCAATTTCGACCAGCTACTCGATATCTACTGGCGGCAGATCAATCC
>Ga0209577_10005817_pt1 | contig 11463 bp, 10 predicted proteins | sample GraSoiAngelo_109_FD_185874 | JGI IMG/M metagenome (GOLD analysis project Ga0209577, IMG submission 185874) | Grasslands soil microbial communities from the Angelo Coastal Reserve, California, USA - 14_0903_12_20cm (SPAdes) (version 2) | ecosystem: Environmental > Terrestrial > Soil > Grasslands... | reverse complement strand
CCACCACGCTCTACGCCGCGATCAGCGAGATCAACAACGGCCAGGACAAGATCGTCACCATCGAGGACCCGGTCGAGTATCAGCTCCCCGGCGTGCTGCAGATCCCGGTGAACGAGAAGAAGGGCCTCGGCTTCGCCCGCGGACTGCGCTCGATCCTGCGGCACGACCCGGACAAGATCATGGTCGGCGAGATCCGCGACCCGGAGACCGCCAACATCGCGGTGCAGTCCGCGCTCACCGGCCACCTCGTGTTCACGACCGTCCACGCCAACAACGTGTTCGACGTCATCGGCCGATTCGTGCACATGAACGTCGACCTGTACGGCTTCGTCTCCGCGCTGAACGCCATCCTCGCGCAGCGCCTGGTGCGCGTGGTTTGCCCGCATTGCGCGGAAGACGACCAGCCCCCGGCCGAGCTTCTGGCGGAATCAGGCCTGGACAAGACGAATGTCCAGGGCTGGACATTCCGGGTGGGCCGCGGCTGCCGCGAGTGCCGCGGAGCGGGCTACAAGGGCCGCAAGGCGATCGCCGAGCTGATGATTCTCACCGACGAGCTGCGCGAATTGATCACCTCGCGCGCCCCGCTGCGCCAGCTGAAGGAGGCGGCGCACCGCTCCGGCACGCGCTTCCTGCGCGACGCGGCGTTCGAAGCGGTCAGGAAAGGCGAGACCACGCTCCAGGAGATCAACCGTGTCACGTTTGTTTCGTGACCAGCTGCTGATCGGTCTTGCTCCCGCGGAGATGACCGTGGTGCGGTTTCGCGGATGGCTCAAGAGGAATCTCATCGGAAAAGACAGCGTGGCCTGCGATCCGGCGTTTGGAGCCGAGCCCTGGCAGGGCGCGATCGCGGCGCTGAAGGCGCTGGAGGTCAAGCAGCCCTGCAGCGTGACTGTCGTTCTTTCCAATCACTTCGTGCGCTATGCGATCGTGCCGTGGAGCAAGGCGCTCAACACCGCGGCGGAGGAAGACGCCTACATCCGCCACCACTTCTCGAAAATCCACGGCGAGCGGGCCAAATCCTGGACCCTGCGCGCCACCGAGAGCGCCGTGGGCGCGCCGCGCCTCGCGAGCGCGGTCGATTCTGGCCTGCTGGCGGCGATCCGGGAATCGCTGCAGGCAAAGCCCGCCGCGCGACTCATTTCCGTTCAGCCTCGGCTCATGAGCAAATTCAATGAATGGCGCAAGTCCATTCCGGACGCGGGCGCCTGGCTGGTGCTCGCGGAGCCCGATCGCGCGTGCGTCGCGCTGCACGCCGAAGGTCGCTGGCGCTCGGTGCAGAACGGCAAAGGAGCGTGGCGCGCGCTCCTCGACCGCGAGCGGCATCGCGTCGATGGCGAGCTCCCCAAGCTGGTGCTCATCGCCGGCGCCGCCGCGCCATCGAACGACGGCGACTGGCAGTTCCGCGCCATGAGCGCGTGAAAGTTTCCCACTCCCCCACTTCTTTTCTTGGCATGGCCGGGTTAGCCTAAGCGGCATCAAGGGGGAGGGATCATGAATTTCCATTCACGCCGCGCGTGGCTCGGCGCCGTCGCGCTCGCCGCATGCATTGCCGCGGCACCCGCCTGGGCGGACGACGACGAAGACTGCAAGGCGGGCGGCAGCCTCAGGCTCGTCAACGGGAACATTCACACGATGGACAAGAAGGACTCCGTCGTGTCTTCGGTGCTGATCAAGAACGGCAAGTTCGCCGCCGTCGGCCATCGCCGCGGCGATGACGGCGACGACCAATGCGCGCGGACCATCAACCTGCACGGCCGCACGGTGGTGCCGGGCATCATCGACAGCCACAACCACATCCTGCTGCTCGGCCTGCGCCCGGGGCGAGACGCGCGCCTCGAGAACGCCAACTCGATCAAGGAGGCGCTCGATACGCTTTCGGCGCGCGCCGCAGAAGCGAAGCCCGGCGAGTGGGTGACGTCGATCGGCGGCTTCAACCGCAATCAGTTCTCCCCCGAGGTGCGCTTTCCGAACCTCGACGAGCTCACCACGGCAGTTCCGGACCATCCGGTATTCATCATGGAAAGCTTCAGCGGCCCGGGCTCGACCAACCAGCTCGGCAGGGATTTCTTCAGGGCGAAGGGCATCGCGGTGCGCGACGACGGGTTCATCGTCGGCGGCGGCTTGGTTGGCGCAACGCCCTGCACGATGGCGCTGTTCGAGCTGCGCAAGCTGCAGACGCGCGACTCGATGCTGCAGGGCCTGCAAGATGCCATGAGGTACGCCGCCGGCGTCGGCGTGACCACGCATCTTGACCAGGGCGGCTTTCCGGCGGCGGGCGACAACACGGACGGGGCGGCGCACTTCGATCGCTACCGGGCGCATGACTCGGTGCGCGCGCTCTTTAACGAAGGGAAAATGACCAACCGCATCTGGATCAATTTCCTGTACCTCGAGACCGATCCGCACACGCCCGAGCTGATGGCGAGGCTGCTCAACGCCTGGAACGACTTCGGCGACGACATGGTGAGAGTCGTGGGCATCGGCGAGTTCACCGCGGGTCCGTTCCTGGAACCCGGCACGCGCCAGTGGTTCAACGGCACGCGCCTGGTCGCCGATGCCGGCTGGCGCCTCGAGAACCACTCGCTCAATTTCCCAGCGCCTTTCCCGTCGGGGCCGCCCGACTGGAAGGTCATCATCGATGGCTGGCAGAAGGTGCACGACGACGTCGTCGCAGCCGGAAACCCCGACGGCATCACGAAGCTGCGCTGGGTCCTCGCCCACGTGCCTTTCATCGACGAGGAACACCTGACGAGACTGAAAAACCTCGGCGGCGGCATCAACGTGCTGGGCGGCTGGCGCTGGCTGAGCGGCACGGCCGCGCAGAACGGGCCGCAATTCAGGCTGCTTCTCGGCAGCGGAATCCCGCTGGGGATGAGCTCAGACGGAATGCAGATCTCGGTGATGAGCCCGTGGATCAACCTGTACTACGTCGTGACCGGGAAGAATGCCCTCGGCCAGGTGATCAACGGCGAGCAGACGCTTCCGCGCAACGATGCGCTGCGGCTCTACACGGCGAACAACGGCTGGTTCCTCAATGCGGAGGACAAGCTCGGCACGATCGAGGAAGGCAAGCTCGCCGATCTGGTCGTCCTGAGCGCGGACTACTTCAGCGTAAAAGAGGAAAGCATCAAGGACATCTATTCAGTGCTTACCGTCGTGGGCGGCACGGTAGTGCACGACGATCTCGACGGCAAATCAAAGGCCTACTGGAAAGCCGGGCTGCCGACTCCACCCTAGAGGAGGGAAAGAAATGTGCAAGCTGTGCGATGAAGGAAAACCGCAGGACCATGCTCGTTCGCAACTCGGGCGGCGCGATTTCCTGAAGGCTTCGACCGCGACCGCGGCTGCCGCGGCGGGGATGAATTTGTTCGCCGCGCGCCCTGTTGCAGCGCGCGACGACGACGATGATGCTCCCCGAGACAGTGGCCGCCCTGGGCGGCGCTACATCATTCGCGGCGGCTCCGTCATGTCGATGGATCCGCAGGTCGGCGATTTCGCGAAGGCCGACGTGCTGGTCGAGGGCAAGAAGATCCTCGCCGTCGGGACGAACCTGCAGGCGGGCGGCGCGGGAGAGATCGACGCGCGCGGCAAGATCGTCATGCCGGGCTTCGTCGACACGCACCACCACCAGTTCGAGACGGCGCTGCGCAGCTTTCTCGCCAACGGCATCCTGATCAACGACGGCTCGGGCTCGCCGAGCGCGAATCCCACGTATTACGAATTCATTCTCCTCACGTTCGCCCCCAAGTACCGTCCGGAAGACGTGTACATCAGCGAGCTGTTCGGCGGACTGGCGCAGCTCGACGACGGCGTCACCGCGGTGCACGACGTCTCGCAGATCCACCACTCGCCCGAGCACTCCGACGCCGCGATTCAGGCCCTGTTCGATACGGGCCGGCGCGCCGCCTTCGGCTACTTCGAGAGCGCAGGCGGCGTCGCCGGCAACCAGTACCCGAGCGACGCGTCGCGCATCAAGAAACAGTGGTTCTCATCGAGCGACCAGCTTGTCCATATGATCATGGGCGGCGAGGTCTACCTTGGAGATGCGACGACCGACCAGTCCTGGACGATCGGGCGGCAGCTCGACCTCCAGATTGCGGCGCATATCCTCTCGCCGTTCGGCATCCGGCCGACTTTTGACAAGCTCGCCGCTGGAACGGGTGGCAACGGCCACATCGGGATCGGACCGGATAACCTGTTCATCCACATGACCGGGATGGCCGACGCCGCCTGGCAGAAGGTCAAGGACGTCGGCGCACAGGTCTCGATCGCCTTCCCGATCGAAATGAACATGCGGCACGGCAGTCCGCCGATCCTCAAATTGCAAAGCCTGGGAATGGAGCCGTCTCTGAGCACGGACGTCGAGGTCACGATGACGGCGGACTTCTTCACCCAGATGCGCGTCTGCATGAACATGCAGCGCATGGTCGTGAACCAGATGGTGCTCGAGCAGGGCGATTTCTATCCGCCCAACCAGTGGCCGACGCCGGCTGCCGGCACCCCGGCGCTTCTCAACGTGCGCGACGTGCTGCGCTTTGCCACCATCAACGGTGCGAAGCATCTGAGACTGGACGGCAAGACGGGCTCGCTCACGCCGGGCAAGGAGGCCGACATCATCATCCTCGACGCCACCGCCATCAACGTGGCGCCGCTCAACAATGTTCCCGGAGCGGTCGTCTCGCTGATGGACCGCACCAACGTCGAGACGGTGATCGTCGCGGGCAAGGTGCGCAAGTGGAAGGGGCAGCTACTCGATGTCGACCTGCCCCATCTGCGCCGTCAGCTCGAGGCCTCGCGCGACCATCTCTTCGCCGCGGCAGGCATCGCGCAGGACCTGTTCCACTGAGTCTCGATGCCACCGGAGCGCCGAGGGGTAGTAAGATTCCCCTCGGAGGGCCCTAGAAATCAGCACTCGACGCGTCGAACTCGATTATTTCGCACCGGTCCGCCGGCCGCTCTGGCCGGGGCTGGTGGTGCTCGCGGTCTCCCTGGCCGTGGCCGGCGGCATGCTCGCGCGCTACCGCGACGCGCAGCGCGAGGTGGTCCGTCTCGAAGCCGAGAGCGGCCTGATCGCGCCCGAGCGCCGCCCGGCGCGCGCCGTCTCGCCCGAGCGCCTCGAAGAGGAAGCGAAGCTGGCCGAGCGCGTGGTGCGCCAGCTCACGCTGCCGTGGGCAGCGCTCATCGGCGCCATCGAGCAGGCGGCGTCGCGCGACGTCGCGATCCTGCAGCTTCAGCCCGACGCCGAGCAGCGCCTGCTGCGTCTCACCGCGGAGGCGCGCGACCGCGAGGCGATGTTCGAGTACCTGCGCCGGCTGGGGAGCGCTCAGGGGCTCGCCGAGGTGCACCTTGTCAGCCACCAGGTGCAGCGCGAGGATCCGCAGCGGCCGATCCAGTTCGCCGTGCAGGCGGTGATCAAGGACCTGCGATGAAAGCCCGGCTCGAGATGCTGCTCAGGCGGCTCGGCGCGGCCGGGGTGCTCGGCATCGGCGTGCTTCTCGCCTGCGCCGGCTTCTACGGCACGGCGCTCGCGCCGATGGAGCACGAAGCGAAGGCGCAGCGCCTCGCGCTCGAGCGCCTGCGCTCGCGCGCGCCGTATCAGCCCGTGTCCGCAGGCGGACGCGCCGACGAGCTGCGCCGCTTCTACAACCTGTTCCCGCCGGCCTCCGAGCTGACCGACGATGTCGAGCGGCTGCACCGCCTTGCGCGCAGTTCCGGCCTCGATCTCGCTCAGGGCGAGTACCGGCTTGAGCGCCCCGCCTCCGGCCTGTGGGCCTACCGCGTGACTCTGCCCGTGCACGGCAGCTATTCGCAGCTGCGCAGCTTCCTCGGCGCGCTGCTCACCGGCATGCCGACCGCCTCGATCGACGCGCTGCGCTTCGAGCGCAAGAAAGCGGCCGACACTGAGCTCGAAGCCCAGGTGCGCGTGACGCTGCACGCGCGGCCCTCAGGAGAAACGCTATGACACGATCGACGCGGTGCCTCGCGGCGCTTGCTTTCATTTCCGTGGTGGGTTGCGCGGGCCCCAGCGTGGTCGACGAGGCGCGCCAGCGCTTCAACGACGGTCGCAGCGACGAAGCGCTCGCGCTGCTCCAGCAGGCGGCAAAGCAGAACCCCAACGACCTTGCCGTGCGCGAGGAGTACTTCCGGCTGCGCGATCTGATGGTCGCGCAATGGCTGGCGCAGGCCGAGGTGCTGCGGCAGGCCGGGCAGCACGAGAGCGCCGAAGCGCTCTACCGCCGCGTGCAGGCGCACGATGCCGCCAATTCCCGCGCGGCCGCGGGGCTCGCTCAGCTCGAGGCCGACCGGCGCCACCGCGCTCTGGTGGCCTCCGCCGAGCAGCTGGTGAAGGCGGGGAAATACCGCGAGGCGCAGGACGTGCTCCGTCCGGTGCTCACGGAAAACCCGCAGCAGCGCGATGCCCGCCGGCTGCAGCGGCTCATCGACGACAAGCTGGTAAAGCCGGTGATCGTCTCGGCGCAGCTGCGGCCCTCGATCCAGAAGCCGATCTCGATCGAGCTGCACGACGTGACGGTGCGTAACGTGTTCGAGGTGCTGCAGCGCGCTTCAGGCATCAACTTCGTCTTCGACCGCGACGCGCGCACCGACCAGCGCACCAGCATCGCGCTGCGCGACGCGACCATCGAGGACGCGATCCGCATGGCGCTGCTCACCAACCAGCTGGAGCAGAAGATCCTCAACGAGAACACGGTGTTCGTCTTCCCCAACACGCCGCAGAAGCTGCGCGAGTACCAGGAGCTGGTCGTGAAGGGCTTCTACCTCGCCAACGCGGACGTCAAGCAGACGGCGAACATGATCCGCACCCTGGTCAAGACGCGCGACGTCTTCATCGACGAGAAGATCAACCTGCTGGTGATCAAGGACACACCGGCGGCGATCCGGCTCGCCGAGCGCCTGATCGCCGCGCAGGACCTGGCCGAGCCTGAGGTCATGCTCGAGGTCGAGGTGCTCGAGGTGACGAGGAACCGGCTGCTCGAGCTCGGCCTCCGCTACCCGCAATCGCTCGCGGTCAGCCTGGTCGGCGCCGGCGCCGCCGGCGCCGCCGGCACCCCGGGCAGCGTCACGCTGCGCGAATGGCACGACCGCAACGCCGACCTGGTACGCCTGACCTTCACCGATCCGCTGTTCATCTTGAGCCTGCACCAGCAGGACGGCAGGACCAACGTCCTCGCCAACCCCCGCATCCGCGTGAAGAACAAGGAGAAGGCGCACATCCACATCGGCGACCGCGTGCCGGTGATCACCACCACCGCGGCGGCGACCGGCGGGTTCGTCTCCGAGTCGGTGACCTACCTCGACGTGGGCCTCAAGCTCGAGGTCGAGCCGCAGATCTACCTCGAGGACGAGGTCGGCATCAAGGTCGGCCTCGAAGTGAGCAATATTGTGAATTCAATCAAAAGCACCTCCGGCACGCTCACCTACCAGATCGGCACGCGCAACGCGACCACCAACCTGCGGCTGCACGACGGCGAAACTCAGGTGCTGGCCGGCCTGATCAGCGACGAGGACCGGCGCACTGCCGAACGCGTGCCGGGGCTGGGCGACCTGCCGATCGCAGGGCGCCTGTTCTCGAGCACCTCGGACAACACCACCCGCTCGGAGATCGTGCTGCTCATCACGCCGCGCCTGCAGCGCACGCTCGCGCGCCCCGATGCGGGCTCGGTCGAGTTCGCCGCCGGCACCGAGTCCCAGACGGGCATCCCGCGCCTTGGCAGCGCGGCCGGGGGGATCTTGGCGCCAGCGCCGTTCGAGGCTCCTGCGATCACCACTCCCGGCACGCGGTCGGAGGAAACGGGTGCGGCGGCCGCGCCTGCGATGCAGCCGCCGGCCGCGCCGCAGCTCGTGCCCTTCGGCGGCTTGAAGCCTCCTGCGCAGTGAAAGGCTTCACGCTGATCGAGCTGGTCATCACGGTGGCGATCGTCGCCGTGCTGGCATCGGTCGCGCTGCCGCTCAACGAGCTCGTCGTGCAGCGCGCGAAGGAGCAGGACCTGCGGCGCGCGCTGCGCGACATCCGCGAGGCGATCGACGCCTACAAACAGGCTTTCGACGAGAACCGCATGGTCAAGAGCGCCGGCGACTCGGGCTATCCCAAGAAGCTGGAAGACCTGGTCGCGGGCGTCGAGGACCAGAAGAACCCGAAAAAGGCGCGCATCTATTTCCTGCGCCGCCTGCCGCGCGACCCCTTCGCCAGCGACCCGGACATGGGGCCTGCCGAAAGCTGGGGCAAGCGCAGCTACCTCAGCCCGCCTGACGAGCCGCGCGAAGGCGAAGACGTGTTCGACGTTTTCTCGCTCTCCACGGCGACCGGCATCAACGGCCGGCCATACCGGGAATGGTGACCCGCCGCGCCGGCTTCACGCTCATCGAGCTGCTGGTGGTCCTTTCGATCATCGCCCTGCTGCTGACGCTCGCCCTGCCGCGCTATTTCTCCAGCGTCGACAAGTCGAAGGAAGCAGTCCTCAAGGAAAACCTCAACCAGATGCGCGACGCCATCTCGCGCTATTACGGCGACAAGGGAAAGTATCCAGAGTCGCTCGACGCGCTCGCCGCGGAGCGCTATCTGCGAAAGGTGCCGCTCGATCCGATCACCGAAAGTACCTCGACCTGGCAGATCGTGCAGCCCGAAGACCCGCAGAAGGGCGGCGTCTCCGACGTGAAAAGCGGCGCCCCGGGCAAGAGCCTGGACGGCAGCGAGTTTTCGCAATGGTGAGTTGCCGCCAGCGCGGCTTTACCTACCTCACGGTGCTGTTCATCGTCGCCATCCTGGCGGCCGGACTCGCGCTGGTGGGCGAAGTCTGGGAAACCTCGGCGAAGCGCGAGAAAGAGGCCGATCTGCTCTTCGTCGGCAACCAGTACCGCATGGCGATCCAGCGCTACGTGCTCGCAGGGAAAGCCCAGTACCCGCAAAAGCTCGAGGACCTGCTCCAGGACCAGCGCCAGCCTTCCATACAACGCTACCTGCGCAAGCTCTATCCCGACCCGATGACCGGCAAGAACGAATGGGGGTTCGTGAAGGGGCCCGACGGCGGCATCGGCGGCGTCTACAGCCTGTCCGAAGACAAGCCCCTCAAGGTCGCGGGCTTCAAGCTGCGCGACGCAAGCCTGGAAGGCGCGCAGAAATATTCCGACTGGAAGTTCGCCTACTCGCCTGCCCCGGCGCCTGGCGCAGCGCCACCTGGCGCAACGCAGCCTGGCGCAGCGCAGCCTCCCGCAGCGCAGCCTGCGGCGGCTCCGCCCGCCGCGCCCGCGAATTAGCGCCCGTTCGTGGTGCGCGCCCATTCGCGGTGCGCCGGAATTCAAACGCGATGGTTGCCGAGCCGCGGGGAAACGCGCATTCTCCCGTCAGGGTCAGGTCACCAGGGGAAGAGACCATGTTGCTGCGAATCTGCGGCGCTGCCGCGCTCTTGCTCGTCGTTTCATTCTCCGCGCGTGCGGCAACCACTTGCGTGGACGTGCTGACAGCGATCGGAAAAGACCTTGCTGACGTTACGTGCTTCGTAAGCACGGACCTCACTACCAACGGCACGCAAACCACACCGGCCGACAATTCAATAACTACGCTTGCACCCGGCGCCTTCACTCCGCAAACGGATCGCGGGGTCATCGCGCCCGCTGCGGGCAAGCGCACGCCGATCACCAAGGCGGTTCCGGGTGTGCAGATCAACGCCCGCATCGCCTCGGATCCGACCGGCCAGGCGCGATTCCTCTTGCGGCTGCCCAACGACTGGAACGGCCGGCTGGTGGTCGCCGGGGCTTCGGGCACGCGAAGCGAGTTCAACGGCGACTTCGCCTGGAGCGATTACGTTATGCAGAAGGGCTACGCCTACGCCTCCCAGAATAAGGGCGTGCTCAATCTGTTCATCGTCACGCTGAATTCCGCGACACCGCCAGCGGATCCGCTCGCTTGCAGGCTCAATCCGGCATCGAGCATATGGGTGCATTTCTACGACAACGATCCGGGCCAGCCTTTCACGCGCTGGACCGAGTACATGATCAAGGCGGCGCAGCTCGCGCGGGACGGCGTGAAAGCAGGCTACGGACAGGCGCCGCGCCATACCTACGCGGTCGGCACCTCGAACGGCGGCTACCAGGTACGCCGCGCGATCGAGTCGGCGCCGCAGCTGTTCGACGGCGGCGTCGACTGGGAAGGCACCTTTGTCGACAGGCACGCTCCCAATATTCTTACCGACCTCCCACCCGCGATTCTCAATTTGCCCGACTACGTCGCCTCCGGATTCAAGGGGGACAGCACTGCCGCGAAAAACATCCGCGGCGCCGGCTATCCACCGGATATCGTGGCAGCGCCGCTGACAATGTGGAACCGCTACTCGAACTCGTTCTGGGAAGTGACCCAATGCCAGTGGCAGAAGCGCCTCGATCCCGGCTACGACACCTACGCCAGCGGCGCCGGCACCTATAACTACCTGAGCCGGCTTTCGTACTCCGACGTCGGCGCGCAGATCGCTGCTTTCGCGACAACCGGGAAGATTCGGCGTCCTCTCGTCACGCTGGCGGGCACCATGGACGCGCTGCTGCCGATCGATCATCACGCGCGCGCGTATGCGCGCAAGGTCGCAGCCCCATCGAAGCAGAAGCGCCATAACGATGACGGCGATGGCGGCGACAGGCGAGCCGCCTATCGCCTCTACGAAGTCCAGAACGGCAACCACATCGAGACCTACCAGGAGTTTTATCCGCAACTCGAGCTGATCGAGCCGCATGCGCAGCACGCTTTCGACCTTCTGGTGGACTACGTGGAACGCGGCGCGTCGCTGCCGCCCAGCCAGTGCGTCCCGCGCGGCGGCGCCATCGCCGATACGCCGGCGCAGCCTGGACACTGCGCGAATCTCTTCGTGCCCTAGAGCAGGACCGACCGGAGGCGCTGAAAAGAAAAAGGCGGCTGCGAAGCCGCCCTTGCCTTTAGCGCAGACAATCAATTGTCGTCGCGGTCGCCGTCGCCTTCGTCATCGTCTCTGCCGCGCGCCTTGCAGGCGTCTTGGCCGGCGAGAGCGTTGCGCGTCTCCTTCTGGAATTTCGTGACCAGGTCCATGCAGACGTTTTCTTTGGTCTCGATGTTTCCGCCGCAGCGGAAATTCGCCTTGTCGTCGGTGCCGCCGGTGCCTGTGTAGATCGCCGTTTGCGGATACGGGCAGAGCAGGCGGGTGCGCGTCGCGACGGCGCCGCCTTTGGCTTCGATCGAGTCCGGAGCATTGCCGTTTTCAACCCAGTCGACCAGGACGCCAAAGAGATTCTGCGGCTGCGGTCCCACGCCGCCACCGCAGTGCGTCACACCGGGCGCGAGGAAGAACCTGAACCAGGGCTTGAGTCTGTCATAGCCGTCGAAATGCTCGGCCGCCTCGCGGTAATAGTGCACGGACTGCCGCCACGGGATGAGCTGATCGCTCTCGCCATGCCACATGAGGATCTTCGCGCCGTGCTTGCGCG
>Ga0209577_10005815_pt1 | contig 11464 bp, 8 predicted proteins | sample GraSoiAngelo_109_FD_185874 | JGI IMG/M metagenome (GOLD analysis project Ga0209577, IMG submission 185874) | Grasslands soil microbial communities from the Angelo Coastal Reserve, California, USA - 14_0903_12_20cm (SPAdes) (version 2) | ecosystem: Environmental > Terrestrial > Soil > Grasslands ... | reverse complement strand
AGGCCGGGGACCATTCCCCCCACCGCCGCCATGCCGCAGCCCTCGCCCGGGAGCTCGGCGTCACCGTCGAGGACCTCACGCGTACCTGATAGAGCTCGTCGCGACCAGATCCCGGCGACCTGGGTCCCTTCGCAGCCGACCCGATTGCACCCGATGAGATCAACGGTGAGCAGACCGGTTACACGCGGTGCCGCTTCTCTTTTCCCCCGCCGGACCCGACGGGCGCGCGTGGACAGAGGGCTGAAGATGCTGGAGTGGCAGCGATTTGTGCTTGGTGGTGGCGCCCCCTGCAGGACTCGAACCTGCGGCCGGCCGCTTAGAAGGCGGCTGCTCTATCCGGCTGAGCTAAGGGGGCGCGCCGGCGGGAGTCTACGGCACGCCGTCCCGGTGCTCCGGCCGGGGCCGGGCCCGGTATGATCGCTCCGCCTCGCCGCGCCGCGGCCCACCCGGGGTGGCCATAGCTCAGTTGGTTAGAGTGCCAGGTTGTGGCCCTGGAGGTCGAGGGTTCGAGTCCCTCTGGCCACCCCACCCTGCCGGCGGCATCCGAGTCCTCTCAGGAGTCGGCGGCGGCGACCGCGAGCAGGCCTCCCGCGAGGCCCAGGTTCTTGAGCGCGTGGATCTCCTGCTGCTTGCGCGCGGGGCCCTCCTCGTTCCAGAACTGGTGGCCGACGAGGGTGGTGGGGATGAGCAGCGCGAGGAGCACGAGCGCGGACTCGCGGGGGCGGATGCCGAGCGCGAGCGTAGTGCCCGCCGCCGCCATGCCGGCGCCGTTGAGGCGGGTCAGCAGCTCCGCCTGGGGCACGCCCATCGCCTCGACCTTGGCGACCCGCTGTCCCGGCTCGCGGGCGACCTCGAGTCCCGACCGGATGAAGATCGCAGCCAGCCCGACCCGCCCCAGTCGCCCGAGCACCCCCGGGCCGTGGCTCCTCTCGCTCATCGGGATCTCCGTGATGGATGGGGGCCGAGGGTAGCACCGGGCGGTGCTACCCTCGCGTCTCGTGGCGCTGGCGATCGTCCTCATCTCCGCCGGCGGTGTGCTCTGGCTGCTCACCCTGGTCGGGCTGATCCGCGACCGCCGCGCGGCGCTGTGGAACCGCGTGCTCGTCGGGACGCTGCTCGCGGTGCTGCCCCCCGTCGCAGCGATCTACTGGTTCCACCACTGAGGCGGGAGGCGCAAACGGGGCTGGAGTAAGATCCGGCCATGGCGGACGAGCAGTCGCGGGAGGGAGCTGCGTCCGAGGTGCACCGCACCGAGACCGTCGACCGCTATCTCGAATGCATCTACTACATCGCCCACGAGGGCGAGACCGTGCGTCCGAGCCGGCTCGCCGACTGGCTCGGGGTGAGCGCCCCGACGGTCAGCGTCAACCTGCAGCGGCTCGAGCGCGACGGCTGGGTGCGCATCGCCCGCGACCGCAGCGTCTCGCTGACGCCGCAGGGCGAGGAGGTCGCGGCGCGGATCGTCCGCCGCCACCGCCTGCTCGAGCGCTGGCTCACCGATGTGCTCGGGCTCGACTGGGCGACCGCCGACCGCGAGGCGGGCCGGCTCTCGCACGGCTTCAGCGACCTCGTCCTCGAGCGGCTCGACGGCCACCTCGGGCAGCCGGTCACCTGTCCCCACGGCAACACCATCCCCGGCCACCCGCCGCGGGCCCACGAGCTCGTCGCCCTCGCCGACCTCGAGCCCCGCACCCCGGCGCGGATCGCCCGCATCTCCGAGGTCGCCGAGCACGAGGCCCCGGAGCTGCTCCACCTCCTCGACACCCATGGGCTGGTGCCCGGCGCCGTGGTCGAGATCGAGGAGATGGAGGGAGGCGCCGGAGCGCTCGCCGTCAGCGTCGCCGGCCATCGTGTCGCTCTGGGGACCGCGAAGGCCCGCGCCATCTGGGTCGAGGTCGGCTGACTCCCCGGCTCAGGCCACCCGCGCCGCCTCGGGACGGTGGGCGCGCGCCACCGCGGCGCAGGCGCGCTCGCCGAGCTCGACGGGCACCGCCCCGCCATGGAGCAGCGGCTGCGCGTGCGCGAGCCACGCCGGGTCGTCGGCGACCGCGGCGATCGCCTCGCGGCCACCGAGGCGGGCGAGGTGGCGGGCGGCGATCCAGGCGAGCCGTCCGCTTCCGGTCTCCGCGGCGTGGTCGTGCGCCTGCTCGGCGAGACGGCTGCCGGCGGCGAGCACCGCCATCCGCCGGGCGAGGCGTCGCGCCGGCAGCTGCTGGGCGTCGGGGTCGCGGCCGGAGAGCGCGGTCACGTCGCGCTCGACGGCGCGCAGCTCCCGCCGGATCAGCCCGGCCAGGGGCGCCGACGGGCCCTGCGCCTCGGCGCGGGCGGCGCGCTCCTCGACGTCGGCGATCCAGTCGGGAAGCGCGCCGCGGCCGACGGCGCGGAGCACGTCGAGCGCCTGGATGTTCCCGGTGCCCTCCCAGATCGCGTGGATGTAGCCGTCGCGGAGCATCCGCGAGTTCGGCCAGTCCTCGATCGCCCCGTTGCCGCCGCGCACCTCCATCGCCTCGGTGGCGCAGATGCGGGCGCGCTCCGAGCCGTACCCCTTCGCCAGCGGGGTCATCAGCCGCAGCACCGACGCCGCGCTCTCGTCGCCGGCATCGGCCCGGTCGAGGACCTCGGCGGTCCCCATCGCCATGGTGAGCGCGGCGACGGAGTCGACGACGAGCTCGGCGAGGGTGTCGGCCATGAGCGGGTGGGCGTCGAGCCGCCGCCCGAAGGCGGTGCGCCCGGCGCTGTGGAGCAGCGATTCGTACGCGCTGCGGCGCATCAGCGCCGCCGCCTGGGCGGCGATGCCGACCCGGGTCATGTTCACCATGTCGAGCATCTGCTTCATGCCGCGCTCGATCCGGCCCACCGGCTCGGCCCAGGCGCCGCGGAAGCCGACCTCGCCCGAGGGCATGCTCCGGGTCCCGAACTTCTCCTTGAGGCGGTGGATGACGACGGCGTTGCGGCTGCCGTCGGCGAGGTACCGGGGGACGAGGAAGACGCCGAGCCCGCCGGTCCCCTGGCCCGCCCCCTCGGGACGGGCCATCACCAGCAGCAGGTCGGAGTGCGGGCACGAGCAGAACCACTTCTCGCCATGGAGCCGCCAGCCGCCGTCCTCGTCGCGCACCGCGACGGTCTCATTGGCGCCGACGTCCGACCCGCCCGCCTTCTCGGTGAGGAACATCGCGACGCTCAGGTGATTCCCGGTGTCGTCGGCGATCCGCGGGACGAGCCGCTCGCCGAGCTCGCCGCCGTGGAGGCGGAGCAGCCGCGCGCCCGCGTCCATCATCGCCACCGGGCAGCCCTGGATCGACTGGTCCGCCTGCATCCACAGGTACTGGAGCGCGGTCATCAGCGCCCGCGGCGCCGTCCCCTCGAGCCCCCGCCAGCCGGGGACGTAGGCGGCGCGGACCATGCCGAAGCGCAGCGCCGTGTCGAGCAGGCCGTCGTACGCGGGATGGAGCTCGATCTCGTCGACGCGCGCCCCCCGGGGGTCGTACTGGTGGAGGATCGGCGGATGCCGCTCGGCGGTGACCGCCAGCGGCTCGATCGTGGTGGCGACGAGCCGGCCGGCGTCGGCGAGCGCTCCCCGGGCCACGCCCCAGACCTGCTCGCCGAGGGTCCGGCGTGCCAGCCACCGCAGGTGCTCGTCGGGCGCGAGCCAGTCGGTGTGCTCGGGCAGGGGGATGTGGCGGGCGCCGGGGTCGGAGGGGAGCATCGAACGGGGCCTCCTCAGCGTGGCGACGGGCGCGCGGCGAGCGCGCTGACGACGGCCGCCTCCACGGCGGTGGGATCGACGGGTGTGCCGGAGCCGGCGGCCTCCATCACCAGGCCGAGGAGCACCGCCCAGAATGCCCGGCCGATCACCTCCGGGGCCGCGGCGAGCTCCCAGCGCTCACGGGCGCAGCGCTCGCTCAGGGCGCGGCCGCCCTCGCGGTGGAGGCGGTCGAGGGTGCGCGCGACGAGCGGGCGCAGCTCGGGCCGGTGATGGCAGAGGAGAAGGGCGTCGGCGAAGAGCAGCAGCGTGGCGTCGCCGATCGCCTCCGCGGCCATCGCGCGGACGTAGCCGGCCGGGCTCCCGGCGCCGCTTCCGGCGGCCTCGACCCGGGCCGCGGTGTGGAGCATCTCGCGGCTCGCCGCCTCGACGAAGAGCGCCTCCTTGGAGCCGAAGTAGTAGGTCACCTGGCTGGGGAACGCATCGGCGGCGGCGGCGATGCCGGCGAGGGAGGCGCCGGCGAGGCCGCGCTCAGCGAAGAGCCGTGCGGCGGCGTCGAGCAGCGCCGAGCGGGTGCGGCGGCCGGTCTCGCGGGTGGCCCGCGCCTGGTGGCGGGGGAGGGCGTCGGTGCTCACAGCTCGTTGTTTGTACGACGAACAAACGAAGGTGTCAAGCGTCAGGGAGCCGCGCCGTCCTCGTGCCACGCGCCCCGCCGCCGGAGCACCCCGCGGAGGGTGTCCAGGGTGTCGGTCATGATCCCGTCGACCCCGAGGTCGAGGAGCCGCTCCATCTCGGCGCCGTCGTCGATCGTCCAGACGTGGACGGCGAGCCCCGAACGGTGGGCCGCGCGGATCATCAGCGGCTCGACCATGGGGATACCGCTCTGCCGCACCGGCAGCTGGATGCAGAGCGCGCCCTGGCGGGGGATCCGGCCGGTCAGCGAGCTGAGCCGGGCGCGGGTGATCGCCCGCGGTCCCATCGAGGTGCACACCCCGTCGCCCGCCAGCGCGCGGAAGCGGCGCAGTCGGTCGTCGGAGAAGGAGCCGACGCAGACCCGGTCGAGCACGTCCATGCGCGACAGCAGGGTCGCGAGCGGCTCGACCACCGCGTCCGACTTGGTGTCGATGTTGAGGAACGCCTGCGGCCACTCCTCGAGGAGCTCGGTGAGCAGTGGGACGCGCACCCCGGTGCCGCGGTGCGGGAAGGTGCCGCCGCCGTCCCGGCTGAACCAGTACCCGGCATCGGCCTCGGCGAGGTCGGCGGTGGTGACCTCCTCGATTCGTCCCCTCCGGTCGGTGACCCGCTCGAGCACGCTGTCGTGGAAGGCGACGACGGCGCCGTCCCGGGTGAGGTGGACGTCGGTCTCGAGATGTCGGTAGCCCATGGCGACGGCGGCGCGGAACGCGGCCATGGTGTTCTCGGGATGGTCGCCGGCGCCGCCGCGGTGGGCGAACGGGATCGGCCCCTGCCAGTCGAGGAAGCGGCTGCGCATCGCGCCGTACCGTATCCGATCCGCCGCGCCTTCCCCCTGCGACAGGTCCGGCAACCGATCTGGCACCCTTCCGAGCGTGGAGACCGAGGTGCCGCGCGGCGTCGACCCGCTGGCCGTCGCCGCCGTGCTCGAGCCGGTCGTGGGCGCGCTCGCCGGCCCGCTCCGCGCCGAGCTGATCGCCGGCGGTCGCTCCAACCTCACCTACGTCATCGGCGACGGCGAGCGTGAATGGGTGCTGCGCCGGCCCCCGCTCGCCCACGTCCTCCCCACCGCGCACGACATGGGCCGCGAGTACCGGGTCATCAGCGCCCTCGACGGCGCCGGTATCCCGGTGCCGCACGCGGTCCTCCTCTGCGACGACCCGGGGGTGATCGGAGCGCCCTTCTACGTGATGGGCCGGGTTCACGGTCACGTCGTCCGGGACGCGCTTCCCGAGGAGTGGCCGCACACCCCCGAGACCCGCCGGGCGATGTCGACGGCGCTGATCACGACCCTCGCACGCCTCCACGCGGTCCGTCCGGACGACGTCGGGCTCGGCGACTTCGGCCGCCCCGCGGGCTTCCTCGACCGCCAGGTGCGGCGCTGGTGGTCGCAGTGGGAGGCCTCGCGCACCGCGGAGCTCCCGGAGATGGAGGAGCTCCGCCGCCGCCTCGTGGCCGGGCTGCCGGACTCGGGGCCGCCGGCGATCGTCCACGGCGACTACCGCCTCGACAACGTCATCCTCGCCCCCGATGACCCGGGTCGGGTCGCCGCCATCCTCGACTGGGAGATGTGCACCCTCGGCGATCCCCTCGCCGACCTCGGCCTCCTCCTCGTCTACTGGGCCGACCCCGCGGAATCCGACGAGGACCGGGAGCTGCTCTCGCTCTCGGCGATCACCGCCGAGCCGGGGTTCCACCGTCCCACCGAGGTGGTCGAGGCCTACGGCGCCGCCAGCGGGCGTGACCTCGGCGCCCTGGAGTGGTACGTCGCCCTCGGGCACTACAAGCTGGCCATCATCGCCGAGGGCATCTACGCCCGCTACCTCATGGGCGCGACGGTGGGGGAGGGGTTCGAGATCATGGGCGCGCGGGTGCCGCGCCTCGTCCGCCGGGCGCTCGACCGGGCGACCGCCTCCGAACTGCCCGGCCTCGCCGGCTGATCGCGGGTTACGGCAGGCGTGTCGACCCCATGAGCACCCGGTCGCAGCCGCGGGCCGCCTGGCGGCCCTCGGCGATCGCCCAGACGATGAGCGACTGGCCGCGGCGGGCGTCGCCGGCGGCGAAGACCCTGGGCACGGTGGTCTGGTAGTCCGCGTCGGTGACGATGTTCCCCCGGCCGTCGAGAGCGACGCCGAGCTCCTCGACGACCCCGGGCCGCACCGGGCCGAGGAAGCCCATGGCGAGGAGCACGAGGTCCGCCTCGATGGTGAACTCGCTGCCCTCGATCGGCTCGAAGCGCATCCGGCCGTCCGCGCGGATCGCCTCGACGCGCACCGCGTGGAGCCGCTCGACCCGCCCGTCGGAGCCGCTCAGGCCCGTCGTCTGGATGCTGTAGTCGCGCACCCCGCCCTCCTCGTGGGCGGACGACGAGCGCATGATCACCGACCACTGGGGCCACGGATTGTCGGGGGCACGCTCCTCCGGAGGCGGCGGCAGCAGCTCGAACTGGTGGACCGAGGCGCAGCCCTCGCGGTGGACGTTGCCGAGGCAGTCGGCCCCGGTGTCGCCGCCCCCGAGGATGATCACCCGCTTGCCGCGTGCGGAGATCGTCTCCGCCTCGCCGATGAGCTCGCCGGCGACCCGGCGGTTCTGCTGGGGGAGGTACTCCATCGCGAAGTGGACGCCGTCGAGCTCGCGCCCGGGCACCGGCAGGTCGCGCGGCTGGCCCGCGCCCATGGTGAGCACCACCGCATCGAAGCGGGCGCGCAGCTCGGCGCCGGTGATGTCGACGCCGACGTCGTAGCCGGTCTCGAACGCCACCCCCTCGGCGCTGAGCAGGTCGATGCGGCGGTCGAGGATCCACTTCTCGAGCTTGAAGTCGGGGATGCCGTAGCGGAGCAGGCCGCCGATGCGGTCGTCCTTCTCGTAGACGGTGACCTGATGGCCGGCGCGGTTCAGCTGCTGGGCACAGGCGAGTCCTGCCGGGCCGGAGCCCACCACCGCGACCCGCCCGCCGGTGCGGTGCGCCGGAGGCGCAGCCCGAACCCACCCTTCTTCGAAGGCGCGATCGACGATCGACACCTCGACCTGCTTGATGGTCACCGGGTCGTCGTTGATGGAGAGCACGCAGGCGGGCTCACAGGGTGCGGGGCAGAGCCGGCCGGTGAACTCGGGGAAGTTGTTGGTGGCGTGGAGCCGCTGGATCGCGGTCTCCCAGTCGTTGCGCCAGACCAGGTCGTTCCACTCGGGGATGAGGTTCCCGAGCGGGCAGCCCTGGTGGCAGAAGGGGATGCCGCAGTCCATGCACCGCGCCGCCTGCTCGCGGAGGGAATCGACCGGCCAGGGGAGGTAGACCTCGCGGTAGTCGTGGAGCCGCTCCGCGACCGGCCGCCGCGGTGGCAGGCGGCGGTGGAACTCGATGAATCCCCCCAACTTGCCCATCGGCGAGGCCCTACCCGACCATCTCGAGCGGGACGGTCCTCCGCGCCTGGAGGACACGCTTGTAGTCGATCGGCATCACCTTGAGGAAGCGGCTCTGCGCCGCCGCGAAGTCGGCGAGGAGACGCTCGGCGACCGGGCTGCCCGTGTAGTCGGCGTGGTGCTGGAGCAGCGAGGCGAGCCGCTCGACGTCCTCGTCGGCCTCGACCGCCTCGAGCTCGATCATCCCCATGTTGCAGCGCCCGGCGAAGCCCCCGTCCTCGTCGAGGATGTAGGCGATGCCGCCGCTCATCCCCGCCGCGAAGTTGCGGCCGGTGCGGCCGAGGATGACGGCGACGCCGCCGGTCATGTACTCGCAGCCGTGGTCACCGACGCCCTCGACGACGGCGATGGCGCCGCTGTTGCGCACGCAGAACCGCTCGCCGGCGATCCCGCGGAAGTAGGCCTCGCCGCCGGTGGCACCGTAGAGCACCACGTTGCCGACGATGATGTTCTCCTCGGCCGGGATCCGCGAGTCGGCGGGCGGGCGCACCACCAAGCGGCCGCCGCTCAACCCCTTGCCGACGTAGTCGTTGGCGTCGCCGTGGAGGGTGAGGGTGACGCCGTGCGCGAGCCAGGCGCCGAAGGACTGGCCGGCGGAGCCGCGCAGCGCGATGCGGATGGTGTCGTTGGGCAGTCCCGCCTCGCCGTACCGGCGGGCGATCTCGCCGCTCAGCATGCCCCCGACGGTGCGGTTGCCGTTGCGGATCGGCAGCTCGATCTGCACCGGGTGGCCGTGCTCGAGCGCCGGCTGGGCGAGGGCGATGATCTCGTGGTCGAGGGCCTTGTCGAGGCCGTGGTCCTGCTCGATCATCCGCCGGACGTCGACGGTCGGCGCGACCTCGGGGCGGTGGAGGACGAGCGAGAAGTCGAGCCCACGCGCCTTCCAGTGATCGACCGCCTCGCGGACGTCGAGGACGTCGGTGCGGCCGATCATCTCGTCGAAGCGGCGGAAGCCGAGTCGCGCCATGTGACGGCGCACGTCCTCGGCGAGGAAGGTCATGAAGTTGACCACGTACTCCGCCTTGCCGGCGAACTTCTCGCGCAGCCGCTTGTCCTGGGTGGCGATGCCGACCGGGCAGGTGTTGAGGTGGCAGACCCGCATCATGATGCAGCCGGTGGCGATCAGCGCCGAGGTGGCGAAGCCGAACTCCTCGGCGCCGAGCAGGGCGCCGACGACGACGTCGCGTCCGGTCTTCATCTGGCCGTCGGCCTGGAGGGTGACCCGGCTGCGCAGGTCGTTGAGCACCATCACCTGCTGGGTCTCGGCGAGGCCGATCTCCCAGGGGATGCCGGCGTGCTTGATCGAGGAGAGCGGCGAGGCGCCGGTGCCCCCCTCGTAGCCGGCGATGACGATGTGGTCGGCGTGGGCCTTGCTCACCCCGGCGGCGACCGTGCCCACCCCGACCTCGGCGACGAGCTTCACGCTCACCCGCGCCTGGGGGTTGACGTTCTTGAGGTCGTGGATGAGCTGGGCGAGGTCCTCGATCGAGTAGATGTCATGGTGCGGGGGAGGGGAGATCAGCCCCACCCCGGGGGTGGAGTAGCGAAGCTGGGCGATGTACTCGTCGACCTTGTGGCCGGGGAGCTGGCCGCCCTCGCCGGGCTTGGCCCCCTGGGCGATCTTGATCTGCAGGTCGGCGGCGTTGACCAGGTAGTTGGCGTTGACACCGAAGCGGGCCGAGGCCACCTGCTTGATCGCGCTCCGCCGCCAGTCGCCGTTGGCGTCGCGCAGGTAGCGGCGCGGGTCCTCGCCGCCCTCGCCGGTGTTCGACTTGCCGCCGAGGCGGTTCATCGCGATCGCGAGGGTCTCGTGCGCCTCGGTGCTGATCGAGCCCAGCGACATCGCCCCGGTGGCGAAGCGCCGGACGATCTCGCTCGCCGGCTCGACCTCGTCGATCGGCACCGGCTCGCGGTCGCTGCGGAAGCTGAAGAGGCCGCGCAGGGTCTTCAGCTGCCGGCTCTGGTCGTCGACAATGGCGGCGTAGTCGCGGTACCAGGACTCGTCGTTGGCCTTCACCGCGTGCTGGAGCTTGGCGATCGTCTCGGGGTTCCACTGGTGGAACTCGCCGTTGCGCCGCCACTGGTACTGGCCGCCCTCCTGGAGCATCGGCGCGCCGACGCGCACCTCGGGGAAGGCGTCGGAGTGGCGGGCGAGCGCCTCCTCGGCGATGACCTCGAGACCGACGCCGCCGATCCGCGAGGCGGTGCCGGTGAAGTGGCGGTCGATCACCTCGCGACCGACGCCGATGGCCTCGAAGATCTGGGCGCCGCAGTAGGACTGGATGGTGGAGATGCCCATCTTCGAGATGGTCTTCAGCAGGCCCTTGCAGATCGCCTTGACGAAGGTGGCCTCGGCCTTGTGCGGGTCCATCCCCTTCGGCAGCAGGCCGCCGCGGGCCAGGTCGTGGAGGGTCTCGAAGGCGAGGTAGGGGTTGACGGCCTCCGCCCCGTAGCCCATGAGCAGCGCGAAGTGCTGGACCTCGCGGGCCTCGCCGGTCTCGACCACCAGCCCGACCCCGGTGCGGGTCTGCTCGCGGATGAGGTGGTGGTGGACCGCGCCGGTGGCGAGCAGGCTCGGGATCGGCGCGTGGGCGGCGTCGATGTTGCGGTCGCTGAGGACGAGGATGGTGTAGCCCTCGGCGATGCGCTGCGAGGCGATCCGGCAGATCCGCCGCAGCCCGCGCTCGAGCCCCCGCTCCTCGTTGAGGTGGAAGACCGCGGAGATCGTCGCCGCGGGGAAGGCGCGCTGGGTGACGTGGCGGATCTTGCCGAGGTCCGAGTTGGTGAGGACGGGATGGGGGATCTCCAGCCGGCAGGCCTGGCTCGGCGCCTGCTCGAGGATGTTGCCGCCGGCGCCGAGGCTGGTCACCAGCGACATCACCATCTGCTCGCGGATGGGGTCGATGGGCGGGTTGGTGACCTGGGCGAAGAGCTGCTTGAAGTAGTTGAAGAGCGGCTGGGCCCGGTCGGACAGCACCGCCGGCGGGGTGTCGTTGCCCATCGATCCGACCGGCTCCTCGCCGGTGACCATCATCGGCGCCAGCAGGAACTTGAGGTCCTCCTGGGTGTAGCCGAAGGCCTGCTGGCGGATGAGCAGGGTGCCGGAGTCGGGCTCCGAGGGATGCTCGGTGTCCTCGAGCTCGTGGAGGTAGACCGTCCCCTGCCGGATCCAGTCGCGATAGGGATGGGCGCGGGCCAGCTCGATCTTGGCGGCGTCGTCGTCGACGATGCGCTGCGCCTCGGTGTCGACGAGCAGGAGCTTGCCCGGCTCGAGCCGCCACTTGCGGATGATCCGCTCCTCGGGGAGGTCGAGCACCCCGGTCTCGGAGGCCATCACCACCAGGCCGTCGTCGGTGACGACGTAGCGCGCCGGCCGCAGGCCGTTGCGGTCGAGGGTCGCGCCGATCACCCGCCCGTCGGTGAAGGCGATCGCCGCGGGACCGTCCCAGGGCTCGAGGAGCGCGGCGTGGAACTCGTAGAAGGCGCGCCGCTCCTCGTCCATCTCGTGGTTCTGATGCCACGCCTCGGGGATCATCATCATGATCGCGTGATGCGCCGGTCGCCCGGTCAGCGACAGCATCTCGAGGGCGTTGTCGAACTGCGCGGAGTCGGAACCGGTCTCGTCGATCACCGGCCGCAGCTTCTCGA
>Ga0209577_10005814_pt1 | contig 11465 bp, 8 predicted proteins | sample GraSoiAngelo_109_FD_185874 | JGI IMG/M metagenome (GOLD analysis project Ga0209577, IMG submission 185874) | Grasslands soil microbial communities from the Angelo Coastal Reserve, California, USA - 14_0903_12_20cm (SPAdes) (version 2) | ecosystem: Environmental > Terrestrial > Soil > Grasslands ... | reverse complement strand
TTCCCTATCGTGATAATCATCCTTTGCTAAACCTTCCTAAACCTGATAAAATTCCAGCAGGAAGAGGTTGTGATTTTTTGAAAAGATTGGATAGGCCCAGCAAAGATCCAACCTCGCCATGGTGTACCCGCCTGTTAAAAATGTAGGCTTTGCCTGGGTTTTGTCGCGAATTCCAATAATATGTGAGTAATTTTGCAAAAGACCTGTTTGAAAAGCTTTGCTTATTGTTCTCTACGAGAGCATCGTCTTCTTTTGTTGCTGATTCCTTCGGAGTTTCGAATTTTGAACAACCCAGATCGCGGCAAAAATAGATAATAAGAGTTTGTTAGCTAATTGAAGTTAATCATGCTTGAGGATGGATTCTTGACCGCTACTTCGGACTTGGTGAATCCATCATGAAAGAGTTAATAGCAATATTGCTCTAATAACTCTAAATGTTTAGAACAATATACGCCGCAACTGCAATAATAGTATTAAGTGCAGGACTTCTTTTAGCATCTACATCTACCGGAGTGCAACAACATTTCGCATTAGCATCAACAGGCCAAATAACAGCTGGTAGTATAGTTAAGGGTGACATAAGTAGCGCTAATATGACATCTGGTACCATCAAAAATCAAACAATAACGAACGCCGAATTGAAAGCAGCCAATATAACAGGCGCTACTATAATGAAGGCTGATATAACAATGGCAAAGCAAGCTGCTAAAACAAAACCAGCAGCCGCCAAAAGCAGTGCTGGAAATGCGACTGTAAGTCAACTGAAACAAGGTAAGATAACATCTGGTCAGATAACAGCAGGAAACATGACTACGGGTCAAGTATCTGGTGGTCAAGTGAAAGGTGGTAATATAACAGGCGCTACTGTGACAGGAGCAAGTCTAACAGGTGCAGGAGTTAAATCAGCAAGCATAACCGGGGCCAACGTAGTTGCTGGGACTAATCAAACTAAGCCCGGCGGAGCAGGCGGAATAGTAGGCCAAATAGGAGGAGCACTTCAAAAGCTTAATCCGTTTAAGAAGTGAGATCTATAATTAGAGCACAAAACACAGCCAGGCAATAATAGAGCGACCTACCTAAAATTCTTTATTTTCTCTTTATTGTAGCCATGGAATACAAACATACTAAGAATACAAGTATCTGTATTTTTTCTGATCTTGTGCTGCGATTTCGAGTTAGCAACTGGACACCGCCATGTAACGCTTAGAATAAAGACCCATCAAGAATCAATCTAAATAGAGATGCTGTCAGCAATGGTACATTTATTATATTGTTAAAAAATTGGACATAACATCGACCTTGATATCAGTTAATCTAAAACCTATAAATCCACTGTTGTAGAAAATAAGAGGAACCAAGACCAATAATTAATACTTCAAACCAGTCAATGCAACTAATTCTAATTTTACTGGCATGTCATGAATGGTGAAACATAATATTTCAATATGTTAGAACATTATTCAGATATGTCCTATTTGTGGCCATTCCAGAAATGACTGACACTTTGCCCTTAGGGCTGCCAGAGGCCAAGTGGGAGGAAAGAGGAAAAGACCAAGAACAAGAAGCAACGCATGACCTGGACGTAAAGCAGAGCACACTTTCTGATTTCCTAGATTAAGCCCTCAATATAGGATCTACAAAAAATCATATGCCTCAGGGCTTATACAGGCACGTAGGGATGTTGGCTGGTGATATGGTTACATGGCTAAAATGAGCGCGTCAGAAAATCCTATCGAGACCATAAGTGATCAAAACATTGCTAGAATTTATTGACCGAGTCATGGTAAGCGCAGGTCAATTGCACACCCTCCCCCAGGAGTTTGAAGAGAATAAAGAACTTATTCTAAAGGCTATTCAGCTGAATCCCCGAGAGGTAAAAAGATTCATAAATAATGTAATTCTGGCAAAATTAGTCTTCAATAAACCTGTTGAGGAACTAGATTAGCGGAACAATTAGACCAACTGGGTATCTAATTTCACGTCAGAAGCACGCCTTTTGACGCATGCTTTGTACCAATCGGGGGGCAGCAAAGGTACAAAAAACGTATTGATTTCGAGCCCTAGACGACGGCACATTTATTGTTCAGGAAATGTTTTTCTCTCTACTATCATCCTGGTATCTTTTTCGGAAATCTCCTAAATTATGTCGAGGGCCTGTGGATGCATCCGTACCAGTATAATCGCCCATTATTTCTAAAACATGTTCAAAATCATTTAATTTCTTGAGAATTTCAGGGGTCAACCTCATATGTGTTACGTAGTGGGTACCTTTGTCATATATAGCGGGGGCCATCCCAGTCGTGTTCAGTATATGCCTCCTCGATGCTTCGGAGTCTGTTCCCTCTTTTGTAAATACCTCCACGGTATACATGGGTCCAACATCCTTATACTCCGGATCTTCTTGCATACGCAAATACAAATCGTGTACTAGAAAGGGATCGACTTTAGGAAAAATTTGTCGATACGCCTCCTCTATTTTGTCCTTCTGTATCCTTAAGCCTGACAGCTCACTTAGGTCTCTACTCATTTCTGACTTATCCTTGTGATGGTTATCATGGGTCATGCGAAACCATTCAACCAAGAATAGTTACTGTTGTTATTATAGCTATGGGACTTATGCATCCACATATCACTTTGGGACAGCACCAACACTGCGGAAATAGCTTACAACAAAGAGCTGATTGTTCCGTTCACAAAGGCGCGCTTGAGCCCATGATTTGCGTACATATTCCAAAAGAAAGAATGAGGATTGAAGAATTTACTGGTTACTAGGAAACAGTGCATTTGGTTTACAAATTAGAGAATTAATTCAGGGACCTGAAGATAACTGTGATTGTGGAGTTCTCTATTTCAATCACTGCAACACTGCTCAAAGAAGCTAAGAAAGTCGAAGAGGTATACTTTGAGTGAGCTTAAAATGATATGGATTCAATCTTAATTTCTAATGTGATAATACCTTTAATTGCTTCTTCCATGGTACTTGGAGGTCTGCTTAGCATATCAATCCTACAATTACCTACGATAAGAAAAAATATTCGTATGCAAACAGAACAAGAGATTTACTCAAGGATAATGGAAAACAATGAAACATTTACAAACATGGCAAAGGAAAGTCCAATCTTTGCAGAACGTTTTGCATTAGTCAATACTCCTGAAGAGTATTATACTATAATGGCGTTCCTTGATTTGATTGAATTCTTATTCCGACTCAACAAAGGAAAGATGGTAGATATGGAAGTTTGGTCTCGTTGGAAGATACTTGCAAGAACAATCTTCACCATCCCGAAATTTAGAAATGTATAGGCTAAAACTAAGGATATTCACAGTGCTGAGTTCGGAGATTTCATTGATTCGTTATGATGGATGAGAACTGACTCAAAAGTCTTATTTTTAATGTCGAGATCGACCACGATATCAATGATTGAGAAACAAAAACTCGCTACTGACCTGAGTAGTACAATTTTCCAGCTAATTCATACACAATTTTGATTAAAGTAATTGAGGTATCATGATTTGTTGACTTTCCAAGCGTTTATCGGAATCCTAATCCTGAGTTCAACAACTCTCTTAATTCTATTCTCCGCTACCGCGGTGTATGGTCTATTCCCACCAAGCACGCAGGAAGTAAAATGGAATCATATTTAGATGATCAAGATAACAATCACTGGAAAAAAGTAACAGACCTAGTTGACAATGGTGGATGGTATGCTAGAGGTTCAGATGACGAATTCTATAGTGCTGGCTGTGGAAAACCTAAAGATTATATAATTATGAACGGTGGTTCGATAGCTACTTTTAGATCGGATAACATGATTTGGGATTTCGCAGATCTGAGCGTAAGAGAGATCCAAGCTCGTATTACACAATCTTCTGTTTCTTCATAAAGCAAACATTTCGTTGTGTTTTTTAGCAAATATATTATCGGGTAATGCTTAATTTCACCGATACTAAGAATGCGCCTGAACTGCATGTTCTTATGTAACATTGCATAATAAGTTGGGCATGTAAGTAGACTGCAAAACAACTAAGACTATTTCTTAAATCACATATCTTGTAATGTGTTATAGACATTAGTTGCATGTCCAATCATCATCCCCCTCCTCTAACTCAAAATTCGAAAGATTTTAATAGGTCGAATTTGAAAATGCATAAAGCTATCCTTTACTAAGAGAGTAATGCATAACTGGAGCTAAGGCGTGTAATAATATGAAATTGAAGAAAGAAGAAGGAAAGTTGCTTCTTTTATTGGCACAATCAAATCGTCCTCGAAGTAGGATTAGTTGTATCTGTTTGTAGATGATGTTTGTAGATGAGTTGCAATCAAACCTTACCCGATCTTCGACCTTCGATAATATATGACCGTAACAATCTAAAAGGGGACCCAACTTGGGTCTTCCGTTATATCGACCAGATTCTTCGGTAGTACCGTAGAACATTCTCTACCTGATACTTTGATTGGACAAATCTATTGGGGTACACAAATAGTAGTATTCCTCCAAAATCAAATATTTTATGTTATATGTTGCTTATTACGATGAAGATAAATCACACAATATTGAGTCTGACAATAGTTGTACTGACATCCATGTTAATTATCGCATTAGGGGAGCATACGTATTTAGCGAAGGCACAAATCCACATAAAAAAGAGCTCTACTTCCTGTCAAGGAGACATATGTCATACTGTTGTATGCATAAACGGAGTCTGCCACACATCAATAACTAACGCCACCTCAACCGTTAACAAAATAGCACAAAACTCATCTAGCCCATAGCTAAATGGTATTGGTTGTAAGTGGTTCGAGGTTACTACCTCTAGCTATTCCTATTCCTCCTGCTAGTGCATCTGCAACCACTGTACCTACTGGAACTATATCAGGTTTAAGTACTTGTTCCGATACTTGGTTGATGTCCCAACCCCAACTACCATTTTGTATATTAATATAATATAGCATGCATGCCACTTTTGACTATGGATACTCGCTGATGGTTATCGCGAACTCACTCCTAGGACTCTCTTGAGTTTAGTGATATAGTTACATATTAATATCATAAATCAATCTACTAGATTTGGGATTCTTTTTATTTTTATTATTCGATTGTACTTCTCATAGTATGATAGCATTTTTGCTGATCAAGATTAAATCATATTTATCAATGACATCCTCCTGTTCTGCAGCTGGAGCGATTATTCTAATTCTATTTAGTTCTATTTTGACAAACGTAGCATATGCACAGATATTTCCAAATACTCAAGGTAATACAACTGCTACACCTGCTCCTATTCCTCTATCCACATTGCAACAACAACAACCACCAAGTCAGCCAAAGTTACATTTAGTAAAAATTACATCGCCTGCTAAGGGGCAACACGTTCCAATTGGTAAAGACCTGACAATCTCTGGAACCTCTTTAGATAATGTAACAAGTTCTGATTGCAAGGTATCAGTTAAGGTGAATGCTATCAACCCATATCATGATGCGTCAGGAAATGGTGGGCCTGGACAGGCCGAGTATTCGAAATGGAACTTTACTCTCACATCTGCATATACGAACATTCAACCGGGGCCGAATAAGATAACTGCGAAATTTTCATGTGGCAATAATCCTATTTTGTTATCACATAATAGTGTAAATGTAACAGGGGTGGCCGCTACGGATGTATCTGCAACTAACAATAACAGTAGCCAACAGGAGCAAATATCATCGACAGTGACATCACCTGTAGCAACAGAAGGCTTTGACTCAGCAACTGCCAATTCTACTTCTGCTACCAGTCCTATTTCCTCAGGTGCTAAGCTTTATACGAATGTGAATAATACCAATTATGATAACAACATTAAGCCATTATCGGTTTCAGTACATCTGGGCAAGAATTCTCTTCATCCTGGAGACAAACAGACGATAACGCTCAGCGTCGCTGACAAAAACTCCACCGCTGCCATTTCAGGAGCTTCAGTATCAGGAAAAATTACAGGACCATCGGGAGCTCTTAAGAAAGTAGAAGGGACAACAGATGATAATGGTAAGGCCTCATATTCATGGAAAGTTCACAACGATTATGCAACTGGGAAGTATAAAGTGAGAATAGAAGTGTCTGCTCTTGGTTATGAAAATTATTCAGGATCAAAAACGTTTAAAGTAACTCCTATTCCTGTTACTGTTAGCCATGACAACTCTATTACATCAAACTCAGATAGTAGTAGTACTCTTCCTATTCCCATCGCCAATGATAAAGTCATTCGATCAGCTTCGCCTGTTACTATCCCGGATAATATTGCATCAACTTCAGATAATCCTAATAGCCATCATCACAAGCATCATATTCTTTCTTCAAATATGATTTCATCAGCTTCGCCTGTTCCCATCCCCACCGATCAGGTTTTTCCATCAAACTCAGAGAATACAAATACGAATACTCCTAATATCGACCAGTATAGTAGCAGCATTAGAGGAGACATGAATTCAAACAGTCTCAGTAGCAGCCTAGAGAGTAATGTTGGCAAAAATGTAGGTGGTCTTGCTCAAAAAATAATCAATGATGTTAAGAATAAACTCGAAATGCAAGGTATTCATTTTCCTTGATTGACTAAGATATCGTCTGCTATGGTCTCTAACCCAACGGCTGATGATCTAAGAGTTTTCTTCTAAAACGCCTAAGTATAACATTCAAGTAGTATTTACTATAAATGAGTACGTCTGTTAGGAATATTGGTGCGACATTTGCTACACAGGTGACAAAAAATAACTGACACAGACAAATGGTTCCCAGGGGATATAATTATCTGCTTGGTATTTTTGATAGCAGTGGTCCTAGTAACTAGTGGTTCGTCAGCGACGAGTGTTTATGCAGCAACGCCAATAATAAAACCTCAACAAACTTTACCAAATTGTATCGATCCGACAGGCTATAATTTGCCATGTGTATTATTCATATCTACACTACCTCCACCTAGTCACACAATCTCATGTCAGGAGACTTCAGGACAGGTTTTCAAATGCACATTTATCATAGAGAAGCTTCCGAATGGAAGTAAAATTGTGACTATAACTGTGTATATTCCTACCAACACCGTAGTGAAACAAATACAGAGCATCCATGCTGTCAGGGTAAATGTAAGGGTTTCTATTCATACGATATTTGATTGTGAAAAAGATAGTCATGTTGTCATTATTGATGGTCTACATGAATGTGTACCAAATAATCCTACGCCTCACCCAGACGATTCGTGTTTGTTCAACCCAGAGCAAGACAAGTGCAAACCAGATCCAAAAACAGGTCAATGTCCACCAGGCTTTAATATGAATGTCTATGAGCATTGTTTTCCAAACAAGCAATGTCCGAAAGGGTTTGAAAATCATGATGAGGACGAATCTGGCACATGCTATCCAGTAACAACATCTACGACGCACAACAACGTGTCTAACACTACCAATCATAAGCCTGCTACAGCATCAAAGTCCTCTACGAACAACGGTATGACTACAAAGCCTTTATCTCCATGTGATCTTACAATCAAGAATTGCGCTGAAACTGGCACGCCACCACTACCAGGTCCACCTTTATCAAACAATCCACCTTCGCCTTCACAGGAACAACCATCGAATCCTACTCCACCAACTGATAATGGTAACGGTAACAACAATGAAAACAACCCATCTCAGCCATCAACTGGAGCAAATGACAACGTTAAAGGCAGTGATAATAGTGGCTCAGACGATGGCAAAACCAATCTAGGTACAAGTTCACTCCCTAATCCATAGGACACGTGCTGCTGAAGAAGACATATATTTATCGAAATGGAGTCAGACCTCGTCGTTTTGCTGCATTATACTGGAAACAATGAATAGATATCTACTCATATATTTGCTAACGAACATCAACAAATTGCTTGGAAAATGGTTATAGAATTGAGTCGGTCGTCGCTCCAAAACCCATCATTCACTTTAGCAGCATGAGGGTAGGAGTAATTTAACAAGACAACGTTCACTAAGGACGACGATATCCAATAGTTGAAAGAGGTCATTGAAGAAATGAGTATGCTAATTCCCACGAGTAGCAGATATTGTCGCTCGGCATTTTTTTTCAAGCCAACTAACTGGTGATAAAAGATACATCTGATGGTATCAATACTCGAGCTTGATTGATACAATCTCTGGTTAATGCAAGAAAAAAATATTAGGAATTCAAAGTATACTCCGACTAGTCTCTAGTATCTGCAAGGATCGGAATTTTTTCTGAAGGTGGCAATTGGACCTCCCCAAGTTATTATTTGGTCAGACTTTCCTCCACATACGTGTCCTTGGTCTCCGAACCCGCCTGCATCCGTGAACTCGTTCACCTTTACCCAATTTCCATTATTATTTGGATCAAGCCAGATCTCCTCTTTTACTACTATGGTACCATTCTGCTCAATATTATACATAACAGCCTTATATCCAACCCATTTTCCTTGGATTGGATCTGTAGCAGGCTTATGAGGTGTGAAAACATAATGTACATGCCACTGCTCTTTTTCGAATCTAGTTGTTCCAGCGAAATCCAATTCTTCCTTTATTGAAGTACCTTCACATCCTAGTGGGAATCCAGAACCCGTGTGATGTCCACCTCTTGCATACCAAGTAAAACCATCACTTGTATCGCCTTTATTGAACTTGACATAGCCAGTCATTTCTATGTTCTTCCAATCATTAGGAGATTGCATGTATCCTTTAGCGGCTAACTGTCCTTGATTGAGTGTGGCTATTAGATCATGATGGTATCCTGAAGAAGTAAATACATTAAATCGTACTGCGTTACTAGTTACCTTCCAGCTACCATCGGCATTTTTTGTCAGTGTTGTTTGGGGATCTGTTCTGTTATCATGGTTAGGGTCATTCATATTCATGAACCATTGTTCTCCACCAGCTTTTGTTGGATAGATCTCCTTTACTCCGAATTGATCTAAGGTTCCTGAAGATGAATTACTAACTATGATAGTTACTGTAGCAATATTGCTGCCTTGTCCTTGACCATCAGTGGCTTTGTAGGTAAAGCTGTCTGTCCCAATAAATCCGGTGTTTGGAGTGTAAAAGACGTTACTGGAGACCGTACCAGGTGCGACTATACCATGCGTCGGGCTTCCTACCACAGAGAACTTTAGCGTGTCTCCTGGAATTGGGTCAGTGCCAGTCAAAGTAATTCCAATAGGCGTCTCCTTGTTAGTTTGGATGTTTATGTTATTAGCAGTAGGAAGAGGAGGTGGTGGCGCATTAACTGTTATCATGACCTTAGCAACGGTGCTGTTTACTCTTTGGCCATCAGTTGCTCTGTAGGTAAAGGTATCCGTGCCTGAGAATCCTGGGGTTGGAGTATAAATTACGGTGTTTGAAGTTGGATTGGATAATGTACCGTGCTGGGGAATAGCTACCACAGAGAACTTTAGCGTGTCTCCTGGAATTGGGTCAGTGCCTGTTAGAGTGATTGTTACAGGAGTACCTGCGTTAGTTGAGATGCTTTTGTTGTCAGCAGTAGGATGGGGTAGCGCATTAACCGTAATCGTTACCGTTGCAATATTGCTGTCTACTCCCCCTGCTAGACCATTTTTGGTTGTGGCTTTGTAGGTAAAGGTATCCGTGCCTGAGAATCCGGTGTTTGGAGTATAAGTTACGGTGTTTGAAGTTGGATTGGATAATGTACCGTGCTGGGGAATAGCTACCACAGAGAACTTTAGCGTGTCTCCTGGAATTGGGTCAGTGCCTGTCAAAGTAATTTGAACAGGAGTGCCTGCGTTAGTTTGGACGGTTTTGCTATCAGCAATGGGAGGATTATTTTGTGCCGCTTTAACTGTTATAGTTACCGTAGCAATGTTGCTGTCTACTCCTTGACCATCAGTGGCTTTGTAGGTAAAACTATCACTGCCTGAGAATCCGGGGTTCGGAGTATAAGTTACAGTATTAGAAGTAGTACCAGTAGCTAGTTTACCATTTTGTGGCATACTTAACACGGAGAACTTTAGATTCACATCATTTGGAATCGGGCTAGTACCTGTTAGAGTGATAGTCACAGGAGTGCCTGCGGTAGTATTAATGCTTTTGTTGTCGGCAGTAGGAGGGTTATTGTTACTGAATCCATCAACACTTAATTCAGTTATGCTAGCCCAGTTATTTTCTGTATTTCCATTAACTGTAACTCTTACAAATCTAGCAGTAACAGTTGTTGGTAAACTATACGTTTCGGCGGATAAAGTTGTTCCACTGCTTTTACCTGTGAATACGTTTGTGAAGCTAGTACCATCACTTGAAGCTGATATTACAAAGTTATTTACTCGCAGATTTCCTCTATACCAAGCAATATCCACACTGCAAATAGTCTTTTGTCCACCTAAACCAGCCTGAATAAATGAACCAACACCTAGATTTGACCATCTGGTGTTAAGATTGTTGTCCAAGACATTTGCAGGTACATTCCGATCATCAGCATCATGATCTGGACCATTATGATCATCACCATCTCCGGTGCCACTCGCTGTGACACCACTAACAGGTAACTTTTGACAACTATTTGCTGGCCTGATTCCAACTCCAGTTTGAGCATAGGAATATTGCATAGATGAACTTATAGCGGTAACTGCGACTGAGAGTATGAGTATAGTGATTATTGCACAGACTGCCGTTGGTTTTCTTGTAGATTGATTATGTAATCTGATCATTTAATACCCACAGTCACATTTTCATGAATCACTACATATCTTGACTTCAACCTTGTGAACTGATGTGTAGATTTTGTTGTTATTTGGGTACATACTGCAGAGAGTTTAATGATTATGAGTACCGTTATTATATACGATGCAATGATAATTGCTTTCATCCAGAAAACGCTAGGGAGTTCGGTATTTATTGTGCACCGATGTGTGTACTAGTATTCACAATCGTTTCTATTGAATATAATTATCTGTTCATTCAATTGCTAGTTGATATCTAAAGGGAGAAGTGATCATTCTCCTGTATCACGGGTATTAGAATGTTCATCTAATTTTGATTTATAATACGAACGATGAGTATATCCACGTCTTAGAGAAGTATTTCTTATATTACAAACTTCCTGAGGAAATCATGCCAAGTGTTATATGATGCACTTGAATTTGGTCATTGCACAGCTCCATAAGCATGTTTCAATTCGTCTGGTTGGAATAGGCTCCAACCAGACGATTAGAGGTAAAAGCTATCGATACATCTTACTTTGTAGTGCTTTCTTGAACGATTCATTCATACAAGAAAACACAGATATTGATACGGAGCTGATTGAAAGTAGTAGATAGTGCAGCCACCAAAATGAAAGAGTCCAGTAACATGTTTCTCGTGCATTATCCAGCCTGCCCATGCAGATAAAGCGAGCATCAAAGATAGAATTCTTGTAGGCGGCCATTCGTCAAGTCCTAGTTGATAGTCACCTTTGTTGCCAATTTGGCCAGTTTCTGTCTGTAA
>Ga0209577_10005813_pt1 | contig 11466 bp, 14 predicted proteins | sample GraSoiAngelo_109_FD_185874 | JGI IMG/M metagenome (GOLD analysis project Ga0209577, IMG submission 185874) | Grasslands soil microbial communities from the Angelo Coastal Reserve, California, USA - 14_0903_12_20cm (SPAdes) (version 2) | ecosystem: Environmental > Terrestrial > Soil > Grasslands... | reverse complement strand
GTGTTGTCGGTGCCGACTTCCCGTTGACCATTCGTTGCTGCTGCACCGGAACTGCAACTCCTCGCTGTCCGGGAGCGCCCTGCGTATTGCTCTGCGGCCCCGCAGTGCCAACGTAACTCGTTCCGGTTCCCGTGCCGCCTCCTACAAAGCCCTTCGCAGGCGACGAACCAGACGGGAACGGGGCGGTGCTGCTGCTGACGCTGCTCGGAGCGAGGCTTGGGAAGTTCAGGTTGTACGTCCGCACTGGGAACGCCATAGCGCCGTTCTGCGCCTCCAACTCGTCGATGGTAAAGTTGTAGGTGTATCCAGTGCCGATGGGGCTGTCGTTGCCCCTGGCGCGCGCGACCGAGAACATAGCGTTCCGGCGAATCGCGAGAGGGGCTGTGGATGTCAGCAAAGGAGAGGGATCGGCTCAAGGTCCTGCACGAAGTTAAGCAGCGACACATAACGCAGAAACAGGCGGCGGAGTTGGGGCTGGCGCACTCGCAGCGTACCGTTTGTTACTGACAACAGTTCTTCGTACAAGCCCGTGTCAATCTTCTGACGAACAGGTTTGTTGGTCTTCTGCCGTTTGATGTGCAACCAGCAGTCCGACTCGTCTTCGCTCAAATTATCGCGCTGCAATTGAATCGCATCACGGATTGCGAGTCCCGTCGCGACTTGGCAGTGAATGAGCGCGGTCATTAGAGGAATTTTGTTTGGCTCCTTGGCGAAGGTCTTGGGCACTTGAGCGAGAAGATGCTGTAATTCTTTCTCCGTGAACGGCTGCGGTTCCAGCCGGGCGTGGTCATCTCGCGATAATGAAATGCGCCCGAGTGCTTTGACGAGGGTATCGGATTGCGGACATGCCGCCCGGAGAAAACTCTTGATGTTGGTCGGGCCTTCTGGCGGGTCACTCCTGATTTCCACTTCCACGAAGCCCGAAAACTCGATGACGTCATCGGGGGTAATTTCCGAGGGAAAGAATCGAGACCGGGCGGTGAGGAACTGCTCGAAGAGAGTGAGTTGCCCTCGCAGTTTCCGAATGGTCTGGGGACTACGGCGTTCGCCCTCTTTCGCAAGCAGGAAGGTCTTAATCGCCTGTGCAATGGTCTTCTGAGGCTCAGGAGTGGGCAATTTCTCTGTCTTGCCTGCGTCAATACGCTTCTGTGCTTCTTCCCGTTTCTCTTCGGCTTCAGCCCAACTGCGGGCACCAGTCGGAAGCCGATGTAGCCTGCCTTTGTGCGAATGACTGCAGAGGCAAACATCGCAGGAGTACCTCAGGAATTTTGGACAATCACAGCCGCGCCAGACAGGTTTATCAGCATGGCGACACGAGCCACGGTGTCGGACGTAAATCGTCACGACCGATTTCTTGTGCATGGAATCTCCCTGCGGTCGGGGAGTTCAAGGGGGCGGGTTAAGAGTTAATGTGGCACACGATTTTGCACATGACAAGTAAAAATCGCGGTTTTTCGGCCAAAAGTGTGGCGGAAGCGTGTGTGAGTCGAACACACCGGCGACGGGCAAACCCGCCGCCCGCCGGTTTTGAAGACCGGGAGGATCACCGGACCCCATGCGCTTCCATCTCTATATTTTATATAACTTGATTGGAGAGCACTTTCGGCAAACCTCTGTCGTAGTTCTCCAGGGAGTCGAGTCAATCCCTATACGCTGCGGCCGTTGCACGTGCTCTACACCGTTATTTCTCTGATTGGGGATCGCCCGGGTTTGACTGACAACTATCCACTTGCAGTGTTGTCTCTAATTTCTTTAACGTACCCAAAGAGTACGCTACCGATTGCCGCTCTTCCTGAATGGTCGTTGTGAGTTCGAGCAATTCCCGCAGCCGCCCTATGACAACATTTTTGGCTGCTTTGATCCGCTCTGGAAAGTCGTCGAGGGTTATATCTATGAGGCCAGCTTCCGAAAGCATTTTCCAAACCCGTTCTTTCTCGGATTCCTCGTATGGGCTCACGTCTTTGCGCTCCGTTTCGCTCGCGTCTAAGGCAACTTAATCATTCGTCAGGCTGCGTCGGGCGATTTGTGCTCGGTTCGGTTGAATCTGAGATAGGTGTAGGCCAGGTACTGGTTCAGTTCCGCCCAGAATGACTGCTCCCGATCCCTGGGATCCAGCCCGGCCTCGGCCATCATAACCAGCCGTCCCTCCGCTGCCTCTCGCTCATCCTGAGAAATTTCATCGGCTGTGCGCCAAACCGGCGGCTCGGGGCACCCCAGAATCCTGTGCTCCGGTATCACTCGACCATCCTCAAGAATGAAATCCCGCCACACCAGTCCGCACTTCACCTCTTTGAGAATACCGACTTTCAAACCGCTGTCAGACTTGAATGTGATGGTTTCGCCTTCTTCCGGAGGCCATATTGTCGCGCCAGTGCCTACCTGCTTTGCCGTGGAGTTCATTTACCGGGCACCCGGGTGAGAAATCAGCTTAATTGCGTTCTTCTGGTTTGGGCTTGCGGACGACGATTTGAGATCCCTTTGCAGACGGTCTCGGCCAGGAGCTGCGAGACAAGACGCGCTCTACAGCCTGCTCCACCATGGAGAGAAAGGCGGTACCTCCGATTTCAGGTGACTCGACTAGCGCCACATTCAGCGCGTTAAGTCCGGGAGCCACGCCCACCTCCGGTATGGATTGGCTCTCCTGCCTAAGGTACAGAATCCACACAACAATCACCGCATTGTATGCTGCACTCTTCACCAGGCTGACAATCGCAACTGGACCGTCACCATAGTGCATTGCGATACTCACGAGGATCAGTTCAATGCTGGCAAAAACTCCGAATCCGAGCGCGATACCGAATACGTGTTGCCGCCAGCAATGTCGGAGAAAACGGCAAAGCAGCATCAAAAGGAGGAAGATTCCACACTGCATGATGCGCACACTGCGATCAAAGGCCAGCACTGTCGCTACCACCCGCTCGGCATTTGCTGTTTGGGTAGAGAAGGCATTCACGACCGAAAGCACAAGGAGCAGTCCGCAGGCCCACCGGAATATGACGGACCCTAAATTCTGAATGCCTCCATATTCTTTAAAGAGGTTATGCAATATCTCATCCATGACGGCGACTGCAAGGAACACGCTGATCGCGTTACCGGTCCAGTATGCGTCGAAGTAGCTTCGGTCGTAATACCGGAAGATGACGAATAGAAATCCTGACTTAACAATCTGAAAAAGGATGTAGGAAAAAAATCGCGGGAAAACCGTCTGCAACTTGCGTTGAACCATGAAGATCAGAAGAGTGATCTCCAGCGCCGGACCCACAAGCCAACTTCCGTACATCACCCAGTTCATTGCTTCATGTGCCCCTGAAGACGAAAAGCATACCCCTCCCTTGGCAGCCCTGCAACCTTAATTATGGCGGCCTTTTTCCGCGAATTATGCATGCACCTATTTTGTACTGCTACATCTCCGGCAAAGCGGCATCGGGTCGCTGCCATCAGCAATTACCACGGCCTGTTCTGCTCGAGACGGATTGCCCAACGGAGCAAGCGGTTTTGAAATTGCACAATACATCCCGGCCAATGCCAACGCGGTCAGCAGAATCTCAACTGTCTTATTCATGGGGGAGTTCTCCAAAGCGCAGATTTCACGCCCGGCGAAGTATAGCCCGGGGTGGGCTCTTTGGGCGGTTATGACCTGTGGATAAACTATGAAATTTTCGAATCGCCTCGAGGCGCAACGGAAGGGGCTAAACGGACGCCTTGGTGTACGTCGTGCGTCTTAAAAGCCAATGGGGCATGCGCTACCCATTGCTATTGAAGTTCCCATCATCGGAGACAAGGGTGCGGATCGCCCGGGACTCTATGCAGAAACCTTCCCAAATTGCCCGAGACTGCGACCGGCAAGCCGCGCCGGCTATTTCGGTTGGGCGGTTACCCGCAAATAAGGCTTCAACGTCTTCCAGCCGCTTGGGAACTTCTTCTTCGCCTCTTCCTCGGTCACCGAAGTTGGAATGATCACATCCTCACCCGGTTTCCAGTTCACTGGCGTGGCCACATTGTGCTTGGCCGTGAGTTGCAAAGAATCAAGTACCCGCAGTACCTCATCGAAATTGCGGCCGCTGGACATCGGGTAGCTGAGCATCAGCTTGATCTTCTTATCCGGCCCAACGATGAACACCGTCCGCACTGTGGCATTGTCGGCCGCAGTACGCCCCTCGCAGCTGTCCCCGGCCTCGGCAGGCAGCATGTCATAGAGCTTCGCAATTTTCAGTTCGGGGTCGCCGATCATGGGATAGTTCACTTTGTGACCCTGCGTCTGCTCGATGTCTGCCGCCCACTTACCATGATTCGTGACTGGATCGACGCTCAGCCCGATAATTTTCGTATTTCGCTTGGCAAACTCGGGCTGCAGGCCCGCCATGTAACCTAGTTCAGTGGTGCAAACGGGTGTGAAATCCTTGGGATGGGAGAACAGGATCGCCCAGCCATTGCCGATCCATTCGTGAAAATTGATTTTGCCCTGCGTAGTGTCCGCGGTGAAGTTCGGCGCTTCAGAATTGATACGTAGTGACATCGTCTCTCTCCTTGAGTATTTGACGGATATTTTCGCGTTTGGATTCATGCTGCAGAGGCGCTTGGGCACTAAGCCTGATCGGGCGACTCCGCATGTGTCCGGCCGGATCGGATGAGAATCAAGCCGGAAAAACAAAAAACCCAGCCCCTTCAGGCCGGGTGGATAAGGAAAAATCTGTTCGCGCGACCTTACCCACACGCCGGCATCGGGCTACAACACACCAGTGCGAGCATGAAAGGTTGGCGCATATCGGTACTAGGATACGCGGCAGCCAAAGTGAGTGTCAAACCTGCGCCGGCCTCGACCGCGCCCAAAAATATGTGCGCCCGGGCACCCAAACATGAGTCCAATGAAATGGAGCGCGCCCTCCAGCGCCGCTCTGCAACAACTCGACCTCGAGATGAGAATGGCCATGCCTGAGACGAAACGCCGTTTTTCGATGGTTCATGTGGATGTGTTTAGTGCGCAACCGCTGGAAGGAAATTCGCTCGCGGTTTTTCTCGACGGCCGCGCCTTGAGCGACGCTGAAATGCAGGCGCTCGCGCGGGAAACTAACCTTTCCGAAACCACTTTTATTCTGCCGCGCGAGAGCGCCCTCGAGCGCGAGAAGGGCGTGCGCGTACGCATTTTTACCGTATCCGAAGAATTGCCGTTTGCGGGCCATCCGACCTTAGGCACGGCATTTGTATTGCGGGGAGGAACCGGCTTAGACGAAGTGACTCTCGACCTTAACGTGGGCCGAGTGCCGGTAAAATTCGAGCAACAGGACGGCAAACCCACCTTTGGTGAAATGACGCAGGCGGAGCCCAAGTTCGGCGCGCAGCACGATCCTGTCACCATTGCGCGCGTCACTGGGCTGAAAAGCGACGAGCTCGACACAAGTTTGCCGGTGCAAACCGTCTCCACCGGTGTGCCCTTTACCGTCGTTCCCGTACGCACCTTGGCTGCAATTCGTAATTTGAATCTGGATCAGAAACGCGCGTCCGAGTACCTGCAACAAACCGAAGGAAAGTTTTTTTATTTTGTAACCCGTGAAACAGTAGACCCGGCGGCCCGTTTGCACGCCCGCATGCTTTTCTACAACGGTGAGGATCCCGCCACCGGTTCAGCTGCGGGTTGCACTGCGGCGTGGATGGTTGCGCACGGCGTGGCCAAGCCTGAGGAACGCGTGCTCATCGAACAAGGACTGGAAATGAAGCGGCCCAGCCGAATTTTTGTGCGCGCCGGGAAAAAAGATAACCGCGTAGTTAACGTCCGCGTGGGCGGCAACACGGTTGAAGTCATGCGCGCCGAAGTTTCCTTCTGAAGCCGGCGTGGGTTGAGGCCGAAAATCAACACAGGCACATGCCGAGAAAATTTGTCAATGGGGCTAACGTACCATTAGCATCGGTGGCACTTTACAGATTCCTTGTTCCGCCTTTAGCATTCATGTCGCTCCCTGACATGAAACCCAAGCGAACAATCCTCTGCGTTGACGATCACGAACAATCGCTTTCCATTCGCAAGGTTCTGCTCGAAACCCGCGGCTACCGCGTGATCGCGTGCTCCAGCGGCGAAGAGGCGCTGGAACTCTTCCGCAAAGGCGGCATTGATCTGGTGCTCACCGACCTCATCATGCCGGGCCTGGACGGCACCAAGCTGGTCGAACAGATCAAAGCTATTTCACCGCAGACCCCGGCCATCCTGCTCTCCGGCAAAGTAAAAGTTTATGATCGTGACACGCAGGCGGACATATTTCTCGCCAAAGGAATGTACGCGCCGGCCGAACTCCTGGAGAGAGTACGTCTTCTGTTGGTCCGCAAGCGTGGCCCCAGGCGAATGCAGCAGAAGACTCCTCGTCCCGCCCGCACCAGCGCAGCCTGAAGTATCATCCTGCAAGAACCACACAACATCCCACCCGCTTGCAACGGCTTCCCATGTGATATCGTCAAATACGGTTATGGCTGCGTTTATCGACGCTGTGGAGCTGCGTAAAACTTATCGTGTGGGAAACGTCGAAGTGCCGGCGCTTCGCGGCGTTTCCTTCAGCATCCAGCGAGGAGAATTTGTCAGCATCGTCGGCCCCTCGGGGAGTGGCAAGTCGACCTTGTTTTATCTCTTGGGCGGCCTTACCCGTGCTGACTCGGGCCGTGTCATCGTGGATGGCGACGATTTCGCGCAGCTTTCCGACGCCGAACGCACAGCGATGCGCAGGCGCAAGATTGGTTTTGTTTTCCAGAAATTCAATCTGCTGCCCACCCTCGATGCACGTTCCAACATTGGCATCGCGCAGGACATTGCCGGACGCAAGAATGGCGACCAGGCTCATTTTTCCCGCATCGTCGATCTTCTCGGACTTAAAGAGCGCCTGCATCACCGCCCATCTGAACTTTCCGGCGGAGAGCAACAGCGCGTCGCCTTGGCCCGCGCCCTTATCAATAAGCCGGCCCTTGTACTAGCCGACGAGCCGACCGGGAACCTGGACTCCCGGAATTCCGACATCGTGCTCGCCATGCTGCGGCAATCCAACCGCGAGCTCGGCCAAACCGTGATGATGATTACTCACAATCCGGAAGCCGCCAGCTACGCCGATCGTATTATTCACATGCGGGATGGACAAATCGTCGCCCCGGAGCAGGATCCGCAGTGGAAAGGCCCTTGCGACTGGCAACACTAATTATGCTTTTGCATCCCAATAGCGCAATGATCTTGCGGTACTGAGAAGGCCGGCGTGGATGATCTGAAAAAACCGATTCTTCCCGGCAAGGGCGCCTCGGACTACGAACGTTATCTGCACACCGATGATCTGCTTGGTCTGCAGAAACGTCCCGAGGAACTCTCGCACAAAGACGAGATGACTTTCCAGGTAGTCCACCAAAGCTCGGAACTTTTGCTGAAGGGCGTAGCTTTTGAACTCGAGCGCGCTCACGATCACATTGCGGCAGGAGACTTTGCCAACGCCGCTAGCCTCATGCGGCGTGCCAACCAGATGCTGGAGTTCCCTATCTCCATGTTGCACGTGCTGGAGACCATCACCCCATATGACTACCACATCATCCGCGCCGGCCTCGGGCACGGCAGCGGGCTCGATTCTCCGGGCTTTCTTGCTCTTCTCCATATAGGTCCACGGCTCGGCCAGGTCTTCTACGAACAACTGCATAGCAAAAATGTAAGCATAGACGACGTCTACCGGCGCCACGAAGAGTTTTTTGGATTACACGACGTTGCCGAAAGGTTGATGGACTTTGATGAACGTGTGCACCTGTTCCGCTTGCATCATTTGAAGCTGGCGCAAAGAATCATTGGAGGCGGAGTTGTCGGAACGATGGGCACGCCGGTCGAGGTGCTGCACCAGAGAATGGAACACTTCTTCTATAAAGAGCTTTGGGATATACGTAACCAGATCACGGCAAAAGCGAATGAGTCAATGCAGCGAAACGGCATTTCGTGCAAGTAATAGCGTCGCCCGGAACTCTCGCCTAAGTCGCTGCAACCCCTGAGGTAATTGTTCATCTAAGAAGACGCGAGCAGTGCAGGAAATATGCGCCCAAGGAACGACGTTCTTGTTGCGCTGTTATCGATTCTTCTGGCCGTCGCGCAGCCCGCCACAGCCGAGGATGCGGACTCTCCCACCGCAAGTCCTGCACCTGCATCCCACCATATTGGATCAGTCACAATCAACGGCGAGGTCCGCGTCCGTGGCGAAGGTTGGAACTGGTTCTACAAGGATAATCGCCAGCGCTACGCATTCGGAGAGACGCTGCTTAACCTGGCGCTGTCTCAGCGGCGCAGGAATTTCCAGTGGAAGGTTGAGCTTGCCCAGCCTAGCCTGATCAACCTGCCCCAGGTTCCATCTTCTCCCGGAGCGCAGGCTCAATTTGGATTAGGAGGCACATACGCCTCGGCCAACAACTTTAATCACGACGCGGCCGCGCTGTATCTCAAACAGGCGTACGTCTCTTTCACTGGTCTCAGACATAACGGCGGCAGCCTGCAGTTGGGACGCTTCGATTTTGCCGAAGGGCTGGAAGGGCGGCCGCACGACGCCAGCCTGGCGTGGCTCAAACGTGAACGCGTAGCCCAGAGGCTGATTGGCGATTCCTACTGGACGCCCGCAGGGCGAAGCTTCGACGGCGTCCGTTTTTCCGATGATCTCGGCGCAAAGAATACGGTGACCTTTGTAGCGGCCCGCCCCACCCAGGGTGTGTACCAACTGAATGGCATGCGAGAAGTCAACGTCAACGTGCTGTACGCCTCCTTCACCCGCGAACTCCCGTCCCGCAGAACTGTGTCTGAAGCTCGCCTGTTTGCACTGGGTTACTTCGACAATCGGAATGTCTTAAAGGTCGACAACCGTCCTCTGGCTGCGCGAGAAGCCGACACCCAGGGCCTGCGAATTGGCACTTTCGGCATGGACTATCTGCTGGTTTTTCCTATTCGAAAGCTGGGCCATTGGGATCTGCTGGTGTGGACCGCCGGTCAGACCGGCGACTGGGGCGTGCTTCATCATCACGCCGGCGCAGTGACGGCCGAGGCAGGATGGCAGCCTCCAACCGTGTGGCTGCTGAAGTGGCTGCGCCCATGGCTTCGTGCGGGCGCTCTCACCGCGAGCGCCGATGGCAATCCCAATGACAGCAAGCACACTACTTTCTTCCAGATGCTGCCCACCGATCGCCAGTACGCCCGCCTGCCTTTCTACACGCTGCAGAACATCGAAGACTACACCGGCCAGGTGATCGTGCGGCCCTCGGACAAATTGTGGCTACGCAGCGAATTGCACAAGGTGAAACTGCACGGGCATAACGATCTTTGGTATCAGGGCAGCGGCGCTTTTCAAAACACCAGTTTCGGATACGAAGGTCTGCCCGCAAAAGGTCTAGGTGGACTGGCCGACTTCGTGGATTTCAGCATAGACTACCGCCCCACCTCAGGACTGGGCTGCTCAGCCTACGTCGGCGCGCTCTCCGGCAAAGCCACCATGACCGATCTGCCGCGCGGCCGCAAGGCGGGAATGGCCTACCTGGAACTGAGCTACCGTTTTTGATCAAGTGCTCGCGGTTGTTTATAATCAGGCTACTGAGCGGGAGTAACTCAGTGGTAGAGTGCGACCTTGCCAAGGTCGATGTCGCGGGTTCGACCCCCGTCTCCCGCTCCAGATTTCATGTTCCGGAGCCCAGCCGCAGGCGTGGGCTCTTTGCTTTTGAGCCAGAGTAGGCCTTCGCCCACCGGTGGACTTTTTTCTGCTCTAAGGCTAATTTAAATATCAGGGCGCGGTACCCAAGTGGTAAGGGAGAGGTCTGCAAAACCTTTATACGTGAGTTCGATTCTCACCCGCGCCTCCAATCTCTAATTCCTTCTAAGCATTAGATAAGAAAGGCCAACGGAGTTTTTCCGATGACAACCAATCGTCCGAGCCAGGAGCGGCGAGTCGCTCTGGAAAGGCGACTTCGTGTATGGGGACGCGAGAGACGTACCATTGCCACCGGAATTGATGAACGTTCCTGTTCTGGTCGACGGCGGTTTTCAGCTACGCAGGATTTTGGAGAAGCTTGAAGTCGAGCGAGCACCTGAGGCATTGACATGTGCTGATTTGCTGAAACTTCAGAAATTTGCGGCATTTCGCCTGCATGGTCTGGGGCGCGCCGCACGCGGAAGGACTGCTGATGACCTGCTCGCGGATGCCACACTTTCGACACTCGTGGGGACGGTAGCGAATACCCAAGGCCGGCTCTGGGGCCGGCGATGGAACAACAATATCGATTTTGTGTGCCATCTCACCGGAGCGATGAAGAGCATTTCTAATTCTTGGAAACGAAAGTTCGATGAGAAGGAACCCTATTTGGAGGCTGAAGTTTTACCGATGTCTGCTATCGAACGGCCGGACACTTCGCCGCTAGACAAAGTGGCATCGGGGCAGACACTAGCGGACCAGCGCCTCATCGCAAAGGAAGCAGAAGACGGCACATTTAAGATCTTTAAAGATGATTGCGACGTAGATCTGTCTAGCCAGGCCAAAGGTGCTCAGTCCTGGGCTGCGTGGTTCAGATGTGCGGTTTCGTGAGGTTGCATCTTTACACCTCCGGCCCTTCGGCGGCGACCGGAACGGTGACGGTGCAGCCCTCATGGATCTTCTGCGTAGTATCGCAGACGCGACGGAGAACATCGGTGGCATCGCGTTCGGGATTGGCTCACACTTGTCTTTCAAATCCGCATGTATCTCGCAGACCATTTCGGGGCTGGGTGTCTTCGCCTCCGGTGGTCTGGGTAGGCCTGTATTTCGCCCGTCTGGTTTTTCCGGAACAGCGCACGATATTCCAGTACACCTGTTTCCCGCCGATGGGCATAGCGCTGATCATGATCGGGTTCCGGCTGATGCTGTTTCCGCTAAGAGCCACGCAGCAGACAGCAGCAGACAATCGCGCCTAATTCTGGACAACAGCGGGCCACGGCTCTTTGACGCAGACAATTTTGCTGGCGGATGGTCATTTCTTTTCGTCGCCTTTCGGTTTGGAATGGGCATCGAGGAACTCCCGTGGAACGGGATGCAATTCGTACTGCTCGCTCACCAGCTTGTCGCGTTCGTAATATACCCGACTCGAAACGGTGCCCCAATACGCCTGATATGTCGTGAATACGCCGTTCTTCTGTCCGTCTAAATAAAACCCGCCTTGGCGGGGCGGAAACCCCGATTAGTAGTCGTCCAAATCCTGCGAAGGTAGGGGCCATGGGCGACGAATTTTCCTTGTTGGTCACGATAACCATATTGAATCACGCCAGGGTATGGGCAGCCGGGCATGCCCGTCCAGTACCACGCCACGATTCGGGGGCGCACCCATCGACCTGCAATTACCTGCGGATAGCCCACCCAACGCACATACTCGATTGCCCAGATAGCAGCGATCACAAGCACCACATTCGCAAATCTGAAGAGGATTCTTCGGTGCATTGTTTCCCTCCGGCTTCGTATCCGA
>Ga0209577_10005811_pt1 | contig 11468 bp, 8 predicted proteins | sample GraSoiAngelo_109_FD_185874 | JGI IMG/M metagenome (GOLD analysis project Ga0209577, IMG submission 185874) | Grasslands soil microbial communities from the Angelo Coastal Reserve, California, USA - 14_0903_12_20cm (SPAdes) (version 2) | ecosystem: Environmental > Terrestrial > Soil > Grasslands ... | reverse complement strand
ATCGACCACACGCTGCGAATTTGCGACCCGGGTGTGGACTACTCGCAGATCACGATCGAGACCAGCAACAAGTACCTCTGGGGAGAATTCTTCAACTGCCTCTCCACCCACGGCTGGACCACCGATCAGATCGAGTCGAGCATGACCGCGGCCTATCTGGAGGGAATCCGTGCCCGCCCCGGGACCTGGCTCTACAACTGGCTGGGCTACAGCCTCATCGAGCTCGGCTACCCGGTCGTATACGAGGGCGAATCGCCGCCAGGAGATTGCCCGGTCGCCGTCGTCCAGGTGTGCCGGGAGCTGACCGCCTACGATCGCAACCTGCCCCCCGCCAGTGGCAGCGTGGCCTCCTGGGAGACGTCCTGGGAGCACCGCACCGCTCCTGCGCGACAGGTTTACCTGCTGCCGTTCCAGCTTCGCCAGCCCTCGGTGTTCGCGGCGCCCTATGCCGTGATGGAGCAGCACGCCCTCTCCACTTCGTACGTCTTGGTCGTCTTGCTGCTCCTGCTCGGAACGCTGGTGTTGCTGTGGCTTCGGACCCGCGGCTCGCCGCGACTGCTAGCCCTCTCCGCCGCGGTCATGATCGGCTACGTCTGCCTCACCATCCCGGCCGGCCACGTCTTCCTGATCCGCTACCTCGAGCCTTTGAGCCCGATCTACGCAATCGTCTCCGCGGTGGTCATCTTCGCGATCCTGCGCCTCGGGGCGCTGCTCGTCGGAGGCGCGACGCTGCTGATCACACTGCTTGCGGTACTCCCCGTCGCGGCGAGCCTTTACCTGCTGGTCCCACCGCCGGTCATCGACCTATTGGCCCCCGGCTCCCAGCAGAGCCTGAGCCTGTCCGGGCCCTACTCGGCGGAGGGCGGCAGCGCGTTTTCGGCGGCGCTGCCGAACCTGGCCGGAAGCGCCGACACGACCGACGCCCCCCTGCAGTCGACCCTTCGCGCCTACGAGGACGGCCGCCCCCTCGGGCCCGCCCACGCAACTCCCGCCCAGGTCCGGGACCTCGGTCGCGGCCGCTTCAGCCACTCCGGCTCAAGTCTGGTCTTCTCGACCTCCGACAACTCCGATCCGAACCTCAACGGCAGGCGCTACACGGCGACCTACCTGGTCCAGCCGTCGTCCACCCAGCGACTGGCCGGTTACGCCCTCGTCGCGTTGATCTTGAGCGGACTGGGCACGGTGGCTGTCCGCCGGTGGCGGAAGCGCCGCGGCAGCCCGGCGCCCCCGGTTGGGCTGCCGGCCTGGGCGTGGCCGCGGCCGCTGGATGAAGCCGGTGTCTGAGCTGGACTCCGAGCCCCTCGGAGCCGACACCTTCTCCTCGGCCATGGCCGGCGCCAACCGCTACAACCGCTGGGTCGTGGACGCCTTCTCGCCCTTCGTCGGGTCGTCCCTTCTCGAGGTCGGGGTCGGCCACGGAGGGTTCCGCGACCTGCTCGGGGTTCCCGACTACGTCGGCGTCGACATCGATCCCGAGCTGGTCGAGCGCCTGCGCCGCGAGCGACCGGACGTCAGCTGGCTGGTCGCCGACCTTGCCGACCCGGGCTTCCTCGAGATGCTCGCCGGGAGGAGGTACGAGACCGTCCTCTGCGTCAACGTCCTGGAGCACGTCGCCGATCACGTCGCGGGCGTGGCCAATCTCCTGGGTGCGCTCTCTCCGGGCGGCCGGCTGCTCCTCTTCGTGCCCGCCTTCCAGGCGCTCTACAACGATCTGGACAGGCTCGCCGGCCACGTCCGGCGCTACCGCAGATCCGAGGTCCGGAGCCTTCTCAGTGCGGCGGGCGCCGAGGTCCTGAAGGCGGATTACTTCAACCCCGTCGGCGCCATCGGCTGGTGGCTGAACCGCTTCCTCAGCCATGACACCCTGGAGTCCGGCTCGGTCGAAGGGCAGGTTCGGGTGTTCGATCGCTACGTCCTTCCCATCTCACGCGGGGTCGACCCGGTGACAAAGGGATTCTTCGGCCAATCCGTCATCGCGGTGGCGCGAAAGACCTAGTAGGCGATCAGCAGGGCGACTGGGGTTCCGTTGCGAACCTCCAACAGCCGCAGCTCGAGACTCGGCGTGTAAGGCCTGCCACCAAGGTCGGTGCCGGGCTCGGAGGTCCGACCGGGAAGGGGCGCGGTCTGCCAACCGCCCAGGAAGCCGTCCACGATCGTCCCCTCGAAGGTGAGCTCGCTCGACTGGCTCGAAGCCTCGACGAAGTCGTCGATGTTGACCGCCCAGTCCTGGCTGCTGCAGCACTTGGCCGCAAGCTCGGTGGCTGGGAGCGTCGCGCCGCCGAGGGTTACATGGACGTCACGGAGTCCCTGGCTGCGGGTGAAGAGCACCAGCTGCAGGTCGGGGCGGTCCTCGTGCAACCGTTTGACGGTCTCCACCACAGCTGCGGAAAGCTGCACGGTCTGCCGCACTTCCTGCGGCCCGGCGAGAAACGTCACCTGGTCGGGGTTCGCCACCGACAGCACCTCCCGCTCGTACGTCACTCCCAACCCGGCCAGCCCGACGGTGCCCACCAGCCAGGCCGCCAGGCCGGCAGCGACGGCCGCTCTCAGTTGCAGCCGGCGGCGGACCGTGAAGTAGAGCAATCCGACGGCCGGGGCCAGGACGAGACCTTTGAGCAGTAGGGCAAAGCGGAGGCTGTGGCGCGATAGGTCACCGGTTGTCAGCGAGCCGGCGGCCAGGCCGCTCGCGCCCAAGTTGCTCGCCCCGGTGACGCCGGAGGTTGCGCTCTGGAAAATGGTCGCCAGGGCTGGCTCAGGAGCGCTCGAGTAGCCGACGTAGAAGGCGAACAGCGGGAAGTAGTAACCGCGTAGATAGGCGAGGCTCCAGGCGAGCTGACCGAGAAGGAGCACGGCGATCAGCGCCCAGCCGGCGAACAGCGCCAAGCCCTTCCTGGTCGCGGTCAACCAGGCCGCCACCGACGCGTAGAGGATCAGCGATGACCCGTAGACGATGTAGCCGCGGGCTTCGGCCTGCTGGCTGAAGACGAACATGCTCAGGTAGGGCGCGGCGAAGAAGACCCCGAGGAACCAGAGCAGGCGGCGGGAGCCGCGCGCCATCAGGAGGATCGCCACCAGGCCGGCGAGCGTCACCAGTGGGAAGGCCACGAAGAGGCTGTCCAGCAGCAGCGCGCCGATGCTATGGAGCAGGTGGAGCGGGCCCGATTGGGCCAGAGCGAGCCATTTGCCGGCGCTGGCGAAGAAATAGGGCTGGTCGACGCTCGCCAGAGAGACCTTTCGTCCCCAGACGTTCGCGTAGAGCGCTGTCAGGAACCAGGCCAGGACGGCCGGTGTAAGCAGTCCCAGGGCACCGGCCGCCGCCACGTGCGTCCAGCGAGACCACGGCAGCGCGGTCAGCAGGTAGGCGATCGCCAGCGTGATCCCGGTCGGGTACTCGAACGACGCCAGGGCGAGCAGGCAGCCGAGCGCAAGGTGCACACGGAGCGGTCGCTTCTCCCGCCAGACGCCCGACTCGTACACCGCGGCGACGACCAGGGCGTAGAAGGCGAACCCGAGCAGGTGCGGGCTCAGGTCGTTCAAGTGCAGGATCGGGCCCAGGCCGACCAGGCCCAGCGCGCCGGCGACGAGGGCGGCGGCGACCCTGCCCGTCAGGCGGTAGGCCAGCCGCGCGGTGGCGACCACCAGGATCGAGTAGGCCAGGTAATTGACCAGCAGCGCCGACGCGACCAGGCCCAGGAAGGGGGAGGCGACGCTGACCAAGAACGGCTGCAATGTACGCAGCGAGTAGCCGTCGGGTCCCCAGTCGAAGCCGTTGTAGGCGAGCGCGGACTGGAGAGGAGAGAGATTCTCCTTGTGGATCAGCGAGCCGTCCAGCAGGTAGCTGTAGCCGATGACCGCGTTCGTGAGGTTGGAGCCGACGATCGGTGTCGTGACCAGGATCCAGGCGTTCGGCGAGCGCAGGACTGTGGCATCCGCCAGCGCGACCACCGCCAGCACGACCACCGGCGCGGCGATGAACCAGATCACCCACCCCGTGCGGATGGATCGCGTCAACGCCGGGCCAAGTAGCGCTCCGCCAGCTTCGCGGCCGAGGCGTCAAGGGTGAAATGGGCCTCGACGCGGCGCCGGTTGGCAGCGCCGATGGGCGCAAGCCCCGAAGGATCGGAGGCCAGCTGCTCGATCGCGGCCGCGATCTCCGGCGCGTTCTCGGGTGGGACGATCCGCCCGCCCTCACCGTCCACGAGAGCCTCCGCGTTGCCGCCGACGTCGGTCGCCACCACCGGGAGCCCGCTCGCCATCGCCTCCAGCAGGGCGTTCGAGAACCCTTCCTGGCGCGACGGGAGCAGGAAGAGGTCGGCTCCGGCCAGTTCGGGCCGGGGGTCCGCCCGCTCGCCCACGAACTCGACGCTCTCCCCGACCCTCAATTCCTTCGCCAGCTCGCGCAGGCGGACCTCATCGGGACCGGTTCCCACCAGTCGAAGGCTGGCTCCGAGGGCGGCCGGCAGGCTCGCCAGCGCCTGGATCGCGAACTCCTGGCCCTTCCGAGGCGAGAGCGCGCCGACGGTGACGATTCGGAGACCGCCCGAGGTTCCCGGTCGCGCCGGCAGGTAGTCGCCCGGCTCCACGCCGTTGTAAACGACCGCGCGCCGGCGAGGCAGGAAGCGCTCGTTGGCCTCGGCGTCGCGGAGGACGGCTCTGGAGTTGGCGATCAGCTGGTCGGCGACCAGGTTGCTGGCCGCCTCCAGGCCGTGGAGCAGCGCTGACCGAGGATGTCGCCAGGAATGGATGGCCCGCCGGCTGACGATGACCCGGCGCCCGGCCAGCCGGCCGGCCGCGGCCGAGAGGACGTCGGGCCAGTAGAGGTAGGAGTGGACCAGGTCGAACCGACGCTGCACCAGCAGCCGCCTCAGATCACCCACCGTGCGCAGCAAGGCGGCGGTGTTGGAGCCGTGGCCGCGCTCCGGGTAGCTCGTGCCGTGCACCCTGATCCCGGCCGCCTCCAGCTGGCCGGCAAGAGGCCCGGAGGCGTCGAGCGCGCAGATCTCCACCTCGACGCCCAGGTTGAGCAGCCGCGGCGAGACGCGGGCCACGTACGTCTCGGCGCCTCCCCGCTCGAGGCCCGGCAGCACGACCAGGGCGCGCGTCAACCGCCCCGATACCAATCGGCCAGTGCCCGCGCCGAGGCCCGCAGGGAGAAGCGCTCCTCCAGCCGGCGGCGGTTGGCCTCGCCCATCGAGGCGAGGCGGCGGCGATCAGAGTCCAGTTCGACCAGCGCGCCGGCCAGCGCCGCCGCATCTCCGGCCGGGACCAGGCGGCCGCCCTCGCCCGCGACCACCGCCTCCGGGTTGCCGCCCACGTCGGTCGCCAGCACGGGAAGACCGCTCGCCATCGCCTCTAGCAAGGCGTTTGAGAAGCCCTCCGTGAGCGAAGGCAGGAGGAAGAGATCGGCCGCAGCCAGGCGTGGGCGCGGGTCCAGCTCCTCCCCCGCGAAGACCACCCTGCCGGCAAGGCCCAGGCGGCCGGCCAGGCCGTCCAGGGCCGCTCGCTCGGGTCCATCGCCGACCAGGGTCAGCTCGGCGTCCACCCCCTCGGCCGTCGCTGACGCCAGGGCCTCGAGGGCGAACTCCTGACCCTTGAGCGGATGGAGGGAGCCCACGGTGACCAACCGGAGCCGGCCCGAGGTCCCGATCCTGGCTCGCTCGTACCGGCCGGCGTCGATACCGTTGTAGACCACGGCGCGTCGCCGCGGCAGGAAGCGCTCGCCGCGCTCGGCATCCTCCAGGACCGCCCGGGAATTCGCGACCACCTCGGCCGCGGCGAGGTTGGAGGCCGTCTCCAGCAGGTCGAGATGGGCGAGCGCCTCGTGGCGCCAGCGGTGGAGCGACCGCCGGCCCTGGATCACCCTCCGGCCGGCCAGCCGCCCGCCGAAGCTGGCCAGCACGTCCGGCCAGAAGAGATGGGAATGGACGAGGTCAAACCGACCGCCGCGGGCCAGGGCGGCGATCTCTCGCACGGTCCGGACGACTGCGCCGGAGCCAAGCCGGCTCGTCCAGCGAGGAAAGCTGGTGCCATGGGTGCGGATCCCGGCCGAGGCGAGCTCGGCGACCAGGGGCCCGGAGTGGTCGAGCGCGCAGACCTCGACCTCGACCTCGAGCTCGCGCAGGGCGGGCGCGACCCGCGCCACGTACAGCTCGGTGCCCCGGGCCTGCAGATCCGGGACCACCGCCAGCACGCGCATCAGGCGAGGCGGAGGCCACGGTGCCTCAGATAGACGATCCCCGGCAGCACCGGCACCAGGACCAGTCCGTACGGCTGCGGCACCCCTGTGCAGGCGACCAGCACCGCCAACCCGACCGCGGCCAGGAGCGCGTTCTCAGGGCTGATGTGGGCGCCGAACCAGGTCCGCGCCATCGGGTACATGAGGACGGGCCAGGCCAGGCAGGAGATCGAGTAGCCAAGCACCAGGGCGGCGATGCCGAGCCGGGGCAAGAGCAGGGCGGTCAAGACGACCCAGGCGACGGCCTGCGCCGACACGGCGAGCAGATGCCCACCGGTGCGGCCCTGCGCGAAGAGGCTGATGCCGAACGACCAGCCGATCACGCGCGCATAGTCGCCCAGCGCCTGCACCGGCAGCAGCGGCGAGGCGCTGAGGAAGGCGCCGGAGTAGAAAAGGCGGATCAGCGGGTCCCGGACTGAGATCGTGATGGCGAGGATGGGGACCATCAGGAAGAGGTTGGCACGCAGCCCCGAATTGAGGAGCGTGGAGAGCCGGCCCTTGCTGGAGGTGGCGGTCACCCGGGGGAAGACGTAGGCGGCCATCCAGGTCATGAAGACGGCCATGTACTGGCTGGAGAGGCCGAAGGCCACCTGGTAGATGCCGTTCTGAAACTCGCCCAAAGTGCGCACCGACATCGTCCGGGTGACCAGGACCGACCCCCACATCGCCATCCCCCCGAGCAGCATCACGCCCCCGTAGCGCAGCAGCGTGAGCCCGACCTCCCGCGAAAGGCGCCAGCCGAACACGCTCCAGCCTCGCGCTCGGTAGGCGCCGGCCAGCGCCCAGCCGAAGATCGCCGCCTGGGCTGCGCTGGCGATGAGGACGGACACGACCGCGCCGAGCAGGTGGTAGGGGATGGTCAGGGCCACCACCAGGGCCAGGGTGGCCAGCGAGGTGGCGACGTTCGCCCAGGTCAGCCGTCCGACGTCACCCAGGCCCTGGATGACGTAGCTGATCACGCCGGCCAGGTTGTTGAGGGGGAAGCTCCAGAGGATGAGGAGGACCAGCAGCGAGTATCGGTCGCTGCCCGTCAGGGCCTGGGAGATGGTGCCCGAGAGCGGCGTCAGCAGGAGCGCCGCGGCCAGCCCGGAGGCGAGCGAGATCGCGCTCGAGGTGCCGACGACGGCGTCCACGGTGCGCCGGTCGCCGTGGCCTTCGGCCACCATCTTGGCCACGCCCGTGGTCAGCCCCAGCGGCAGCACGGTGAAGAGGAAGGCGGAGAAGTTGAGGAGCTGGGCGAGGATGCCGACGGCGGACGGGCCCAGGGCGACCGCGAAGAGCTTGGCCGTGACGACGGCCCGGACCAGGGTCGCAACCGAGGAGACGCTGAGGACGCCCGCCGATTTGACGAACTGACGGAGTGGAAACCAGCCGGCGGCGCCGTCCGGCGGAGACTGGGCAGCCGGCTCTACGGTCACCCCGGACCGGGCACGCTGGCCAGCACCCCGACTCCCATGCTGTGCCCGGTCCAGAGCTGGAGGCGCCGGAACAGGGCCGGCGGGACCAGGCTCTCCAGGATCTCCCGCCTCCGTCCCGGCACGGGTCCGATGGGGTAGGCCTTGACGACCGACAGCCCTGCCTCTTTCACCCTGCCGACGAACTCCCGCGGGCGGTAAAGGTGCGCGTCGGCGAGCACCTCCGGCATCGCGTCAGGGAGCACCAGGGTGTGCCTGGTTGGGACCTCGACCTGGACCAGGGGTGCGCAGCGTGCGTGCTCGGCGATCAGCTCGGCCGTCCGTTCACCGTGCCAGTGCTCGACCAGACCTGCCGAGTAGGCGACGTCAAACCGGCCGTGATGTTCGGAGAGGTCGAACGCGTCCGCTTCGCGCAGGTCGCGGTCGAGGCCGAAGCTCCGACCGAGCTCGCGAGCTGACTCCAGCACCATGGGATCGTTGTCGACGGAGGTGACCTTGTACCCCCAGCCCTCGAGGAGGATGTCGTAAAGGCCGACTCCACATCCGATCGAGAGCACGCGTGCCGGCGGCGGCCGGTGTTGGAGCAGGTAGCCGAGGGTCACCTGCTGGTAGGTCCAGCTGTCGAAGATGGTCCGGATGGTTCCCTGCCCGAGGGCCGTCTTGGCGTAGCGGGACCACCGCGTGGGGTCGACCGGCGCCCGGCCCTCCGCCGGGCTCTTCACCTTCGTGCCCAAAGGACCAGGTCGGGCGCCGTTCCGGTCCACTCCTCGGTGCGGTAGAGCAGCTCCTTCAGCGCGCTGCCGGCGGGAAGCCGGCTGGTCGTGTTGCGCTCGTGCCGCTGCGTCTCCACGCGCTCGACCTCGAGACCGGCGCGTCCGGCGGCGGCGCGGAGCCCGGCCGCCGAGAAGAACTCCACGTGGGTGGGATCAGGCGCGCGAGCCGGATAGAGCGCGGGGTGCAGGCCGCCCAGGACCCGGTCGAAGAGCGGGCGCCGCAGCTCTTGGGGCACCTCCACGACCAGCCGTCCGCCGCTTCGCAGGAGCCGGGCCGCGGAGGTGAGCAGAGCCACCGGGTCGACAACGTGCTCGAGCACGTGGTTGGCATGGATCGCGTCGCAGCTGCCGGCCTCGATCGGAGCGCGGTCGAGGGTGGTGGCGTGGATCGTGACCCCGTGGCGCCGGCGGCCTTCCTCGGCGGCCCAGGCCGAGGGCTCCACCCCGATCGCGTCCCAGCCTTGGCTCTGCGCGTAGGCCACGAAGTGACCCATCGCGCAGCCGACGTCGACGATCCGGCCCTTGCCCTGGAGGGCCTCCAGCCGGGCCAGCCGCTCCCGGAGGGCGGGCGACGCCTCCTCCCCGCCCCCCTTGACCCCGGGCCCGGCGAGATAGGCCTGGAAGTAGTCCTCGGAGTAGATGTCGGCGACCTCTTCGGCCGCCGGCCTGGGCATCACCTGCGCGCTGCCGCAGCGGCTGCAGCTGAAGACCTGGCCGGAAGCCCCAGGCCGGCCGCCCCGGAAGGTCCGCTCGACCCCCTCCAGCTCGCCCTCGCAGAGCACGCAGTGCCCGGTTGCCAAGGCGGCGATCAAGCGGCCGCCACCCGGATCAGCGGCCGTCTCGGCACCGGGACCTGGTCGATATAGGTGCGATGCCACATCTCCAGCATCAGGAGGTCCCAGAGCAGGTACTGGTGGTCGTTTCGACCCGAGTTGTTGACCGCCACCATCTCCCGCAGGGCCTCGGGCCGGAAATAGCCGCGGGCCAGTGCGGTCGGCCCCAGGATGGTGTCCTCGAGAAGCTCCCGGAGGCTCGTGCGCAGCCACTGGCCGAGCGGGACGCCGAAGCCCATCTTGGGCCGGTCCAGGATCTCGTCGGGAAGGATGCCGCGGAGCGCCGACTTGAGCAGGTACTTGCTCTGGCCGGAGCGGAGCTTGTAGCGGCTGGGCACGCGGGCCATGAACTCCATCAGCTTGTGGTCGAGGAACGGCGAGCGCGCCTCCAGCGAGTGGGCCATCGTCGCCACGTCCATCTTCACCAGCAGGTCGTCGGGCAGGTACCAGTTGACGTCCGCCTCCAGCATCGCGTCGAGCAGGGTGCGGTGAGTCTTGCCCTGCATCAGCGCCAGCGGAGGGCTCGGCGTCTCCATCAGCGCCCGCAGGCCGTCGCTGGTGTACAGCCAGGGCTTGCGCCGCGGCGTCAGGTGGGTGAGCGTCGCGTAGTAGGCCTCGTAGGGATCCCTGGGCCGCAGCTGCACCAGCCGCTGGCCTCGACCGAGGTACTTGACGAAGGGCGCCGCCCCTGCGTACATGCCCAGCCGCACGACCGCCGGCAGGCGGAAGTACATCTCGAAGGCGGTCAGCCGGTAGCGGTCGTAGCCGCCGAAGCTCTCGTCCCCACCGTCGCCGTTCAGGACCACTGTCACGTGCGGGCGGGTGATCCGGGCAACGTGGAAGGAGGGCACCGCCGAGGAGTCGCCGAAGGGCTGGTCGTAGTGCCAGACGATGTCCTCCAGCAGCTGCGGCGTGCCCTCGTCCACGCGCAGCTCGTGGTGGTCGGTACCGAACCTCTCGGCCACGATCCGGGCGTAAGGGGACTCGTCGAAGGCGCCCGGCTCGAAGCCGATCGAGAAGGTCTTGAGCGGCTCGCTCATCGCTTCGGCCGCGAAGGCCACGACCGCGCTGGAGTCGACACCGCCGGAGAGGAAGGCCCCCAGCGGCACCTCGCTCTCGAGGCGGATCTTAACCGCCTCCCGGAGCAGCCGCAGCATCTCCTCGCGGAGCTCCGCCTCGGGCTCGGTGAACTTCTCCGAGTAGTCGAGGCGCCAGTACCGCTTCACCTCGACGCTCCCCTTCCGCCAGCGCAGCCAGGAGCCGGGCGGGATTCTCTCTACGCCCTCGAAGGCGGTCAGCGGCGACGGTACGTACTGGAGGGTCAGGAAGTGGTCGATCGCCTCCAGGTTGGGCCTGCGGCGCACCTCCGGGTGCTGGAGGAGCGCCTTGATCTCCGACCCGAAGACCAGGCCGCCGCCCGCCAGGCGGTGGTAGTAGAGCGGCTTCTTGCCGACCCGGTCGCGGGCCAGGAAGAGCTCCTGGCGGCGCTCGTCCCAGATCGAGAGCGCGAACATGCCGCGGAGGTCGTCCAGGCAGCCCTCGGCCTTCTCCTCCCAGAGGTGGAGGACGGTCTCGACGTCCGAGTGCGTGCGGAACCGATGCCCGCGCTGCTCGAGGCCAGCCCGCAGCTCGTGGTGGTTGTAGATCTCCCCGTTGAGCATGATCGCGGCCGACCCGTCCTCGTTGTAGATCGGCTGGTGCCCGCCGGCGACGTCGATGATGCTCAGCCGCCGGAAGGCGAAGCCCGCGTTGTCCTTGAGCATCTGGCCGGCGTCGTCCGGCCCGCGGTGCTCGATGGCGAGGCCCATGGCCTGGAGGACGTCGGGGTCGGGGGTGAGGCCGGCCAGCCCGGCGATGCCACACATGGCTAGCGGAGGCGAGCGGCGGGCGAGCTAAATGCTCGCGGGGCTCGGTGCATGGATGTGTTGAATCTTATTGGTGGAGCGAAGAGCGAGGCTGGGCGCCCCAAACGGAGCGCCCAGCCGATGGATTGGTGTTAGACCAAGAATCCCCAGACGTCGAAGTACATCGCCTTGGAGGTGAAGTAGTTCGTGAACGAGAACTTGCCGGCGGTGCTGAGCGGGACCAGGTTGTAGCCCTGGTTGACGCCGTTGCCTGCGGTGCCCTGGGAGGCCCAGGCGCCGATGCCGTTGTCCAGGTCGCCGTCCTTGTAGAGGCTGATCGCCCCCGTCCCGTAGGAGCTGACCGCGCA
>Ga0209577_10005808_pt1 | contig 11471 bp, 8 predicted proteins | sample GraSoiAngelo_109_FD_185874 | JGI IMG/M metagenome (GOLD analysis project Ga0209577, IMG submission 185874) | Grasslands soil microbial communities from the Angelo Coastal Reserve, California, USA - 14_0903_12_20cm (SPAdes) (version 2) | ecosystem: Environmental > Terrestrial > Soil > Grasslands ... | reverse complement strand
TTCGTTCGCTGCTGGACAAAGTGCGCGCGATTAAGACTGATACCTGGCCAAAAGACGCGCGCATCGATTGGATCCTTTTTCGCGCAGAACTGGACAGTGTCGATTTCGGCAATCGCATCCTGAAATTCGCGCAGACAAATCCACAGATTTACACGGGTGAATGCACGAACGCGATTTTTTCGTTGCTGAAGAAAGATTACGACACTCCGAGAAAGCGCGCGCGCGCTGCTACCGCGCGTCTCAAGCAGATGCCGGGGCTGTTGCAGCAAGGGCTGAGTAATTTGCAGAAGCCCGTGAAACTTTACGCGCAGCTCGCGATCCAATCGGCGCGCTCCATCGATCCGCTTTTGAACAAGAGCTTGATGGCACTCGATGTGGACCTCGCGCCTAACGAGCACGATGAGCTGATCAAGGCGCGCGATGTTGCATTGACTGCATTGCACACCTATGCGGATGAACTCGAGAAACGCCTGCCTAAAATGGTCGATTTCTCGCCGATGGGCGAGGCCAATTACAATTACTACCTCAAGCATGTTCTACTTCTGCCGCTCAACGGAAATGAGGTAGAGATGATCGGGCGCGCCGAGATCGCGCGTTACCGCGCGCTGGAGGCGCTTCTACCCGATCCGAAGCTGGCTGATCCCGACCCAAAACGCGCCGCGCAGATTCCGCCTGATCAGGAGTCGTTTTTAAAAGCATACGAAAGTCGTGAGGCAGAAATGATCAGCTTCTTGAAAGAGCACAATCTCGTAACGTTACCGGATTACCTCGGCGCGTTTCAAATTCGACAGCTGCCGGACGCGTTCAAGCCGACCAGTCCCGGCGGTTTCATGAATCCGCCTGGCGTTTACGACAAAGATTCAACCGGATTCTTTTTCATCCCAACTTACAATCCGGAGTCGAAGAATTTTTATATTCGCGCGGCGATTGAAGACCCGCGGCCAATCCTCGGACACGAAGGAATTCCGGGACATTTTCTCCAGCTCTCGATCGCGAATCATCTGAATGACGAAATCCGGCGGCAGCATGAAGATACGGTGTTCATCGAAGGGTGGGCGTTGTATGGCGAAGAGATGTTGATGCGCACCGGCCTCTATCCGAACAACTCGCCCGCGCAAGGGCAAATCCTGCGTCTGTCACGCTATCGCGCCGCGCGGATCGGAGTGGACGTAAATCTCCACACCGGTCGATGGAGTTTCGAACAAGCGGTGAAATACTTCATGGACGCCGGAGGCCTCGATCGCGAAGCAGCCGAAGGCGAAGCGGCAGGGGCAGCTTCAAGCCCGACACAAAAGATCAGCTACATCATCGGCAAATGGCAGATCATGAATTTGCTCGGCCGTTACAAAGATAAACAAGGCGAAAATTTCCGGCTCGGTCAATTTCACGATGACCTTATCAAGAACGGCAGCCTGCCCGTTTCGGTAGTCGAATGGCTTGTGCTCGACGATCCGAGTGCAATTCAGCAAGTGCTGAAATAATATCCTGTCGCCGCTTCGCTGCTTATCTACGCCGAGTTCAACAAGTCGTTACTCGCGCACGAGCGTCCAGTCGATTCCAACGATCCTCTGGTTTGCAAAACGCTTGAGCGATCTTGGGAAAACCAAATACCTGGCGTCCTTGCTTGCCTTGAAGCCAACGACGCCAAAGTCTGTGCCGCTCTCGCTCTTCAAGATTGTCATTACGCGATTGTTTTTTATTTGTGATTGAAAGTGACGGTCGGCGGATGGCTTTTGCCAGAGTATATAAACCTGCGGTCTACCGCATTGTTCAACAATTTGTGAAAAGCGCGCTGTCTTTACCTTGAGCAATTTCATCGTAGCGCATGCTCCTCGCCCGCCGCGGCAGGCCGGAGGCTCATGCCCCTTAACAAGTCCGCCAGAGAACTACGGCAAGGAGGATCAGACTACCGTTGCTGCATTCCTGCCCTGGCGGGATTTGTCAGTCCTCAATCCATAGCCCCTGACGGAAAGCAAATCTTCTTGCAAGAACCATAACGCGCAACCCGGAACTCCGAACCTTTCGATCGGAAAATCGGCGCGTGGTCCCTGGCGTCTCAACAACCTGCGACAGCGGCGGTTCGGAGTTCCGCCTTCAGGCGGCAATCACAGCGCGCGCGGGCGGGGCCGCGTAAACGCGGAACTCCGAACAGACGCGCCTCTTAGCCGAATGGGAGATTCGCCTTGATGCGCGCTACATCCGTACTGTCCACCAGCGCTGCTTTACCCAGACGGCGTTTGCGCTTTGCACGTTTGGAAGACAACAAATGACGTCGCGACGAGTGCGCGCGCAACACTTTGCCGCGCGCCGTTATCTTAAAACGCTTCGCCACTGATTTACGTGTTTTGCTTCGTGCAATTGCCTTCGGCATAAGCGCGCAAGATAGCACAATTAGCGATTTAGCGAATTAGAGATTTAACGATTGGCTTAAATCGCTAAATCACTAAATCATTTAATCGCTAAATGAACTCGAAATCGCATGTCGTCATCATCGGCGCGGGTTTTGGCGGCCTTGAGGCTGCAAAGAAATTGGCGTGCAAGGATGTGCGCGTGACCGTAATCGACCGCACAAATTACCATCTGTTTCAACCTTTACTCTACCAGGTCGCCACAGCCGCACTCTCACCGGCCGACATTGCTGCGCCGATACGCGCGATCCTGAGCAAATGCAGGAACGTCGAGGTGATCCTTGCAGAGGTGGAATCCGTTGACGTCGACGCGAAAAAAGTCAAAACCGTCGATCTGCAAATCGATTACGATTATCTGATTCTCGCGACTGGCGCCCGACATTCCTATTTTGGACATGGCGAGTGGGAGAAACTGGCCCCTGGATTGAAGAGCCTCGAGGACGCGGTTGAGTTGCGCCGCCGGATTCTTATGGCGTTTGAATATGCGGAAAAGATCAATGATGAAAAAGCGCGCAGGGCGGCGATGAACTTCGTGATCATCGGCGGTGGACCGACCGGTGTTGAATTGGCCGGAGCAATCGCAGAAATCTCCCGCCATACGCTGGCAAGAGATTTTCGGCACATCAATCCCTCGGAGGCGCGTGTCATTTTGATAGAAGGCGATTCACGCCTGCTGGCTGCTTATCCGCCGGATTTGTCGGAGAGCGCGCGCAAACAACTGACTGACCTCGGCGTGGAAGTGCGCACAAATTCGCGGGCAACAAATCTCACTGAGGCCGGCGTCCAAATTGGCGACGAGTTCATTCCCTGCCGCGTGAAAATTTGGGCGGCGGGCAACAACGCGTCGTTCGTCGGAAAAACTCTCGGCGTACCGGCTGACCGGGCCGGCCGCGTCATCGTGAACGAGGACCTTACGGTTCCTGGTCACCCGGAAGTGCAGGTGATCGGCGATTTGGCGAATTTTACGCACCAGACTGGAGAGCCTTTGCCGGGGATCTCGCCAGTGGCGATGCAACAGGGGCGTCACGCCGCGCGCAACGTACTCGCGATGATAAAAGGGCGTAAAGCCAAACGTTTCCGTTATTGGGACAAGGGAACGATGGCGACGATTGGGCGGAACAAAGCGGTCGCGGATTTGAGATTTTTGCATCTCAGCGGTCGCCTTGCCTGGCTTGCGTGGTTGTTTGTGCACATTGTCTTTCTGGTCGGCTTCCGCAACCGCTTGCTTGTCCTCTTTCAATGGGCTTGGGCGTATCTAACCTTCGACAAAGGCGCACGATTAATCACACGCAACTTTCAGTCGGAGCAAAGGCCGCCCGCATAGTGAAGAATGTCATGTTGAGGAAAGCGAAACATCTTTGATTGTTGTCTTCGTCTGGTCAGCCGCAACAAACTGAGATTCTTCGCTTCGCTCAGAATGGCAATCCCCGAAATTTCCGTGCGCAATCATCAACGAAAAATTTCGGTCAACGTCGCCGAACTCCAAAGGTTCGCGGCGCAAGCAGTGCGCTGTTGTCTATCAATGCACAAGGCAAAACGAAGCGAGCTAACAACCTTACGCGAAGTTTTCGTCTGGCTGATTGGGGATCGGCGGATGTCGCGGCTACATCGGCAATTTCTCGGGCAAACAGGACCGACCGATGTGCTAACGTTTCAACACGGCGAAATTTTTATCAGCACCGAGACCGCCAAACAACACGCCCGCGTGTTCGCCAACTCGATTATGCGCGAGCTTCAGCTTTACATCGTTCATGGCCTTTTGCATCTGCACGGATTCGATGATCGAACGCCAGCCGGCGCGCGAAAAATGAAGAGAATGCAGGAGAGAATTCTGAGCCGCGCGCTGTCACGTTGAGCGAAGCGAAACATCTCTGATTTTCGCTCTCGCGCCCTCGGAAGCATCCCAAAGATCCTTCGCTACGCTCAGGATGACAACTTTGTCATTGGCAATCGGCATTTGGCAATTCGACGCAGGTTTGAACTGAAGCCTGCGTATGTTAGCCTTTTCAGCATGAGTTGCGGGCCATGGCGGGACAGAAAGTGCATGGCGCAGATCAAAGAAATGCAAGGGCTCACTCATGCTTCGAACGAGCAGGCGGGGACCATAACGACCGCGGAGCCTACGATCGAAAAACAAACGCGTTCGGAAGAAGATCTTGACCTTCCGTGGCAGATAATAGTCCATAACGATCCAGTGAACTTGATGAGCTATGTGACCATGGTTTTCCAACGGGTCTTCGGCTATCCGCGCGAAAAAGCAGAGAGACACATGTTGGAAGTGCATCACAACGGGCGCTCGATTTTGTGGAGCGGCATGCGGGAGCCGGCCGAGCTGTATGTGCAACAACTGCATGGCTACCTCCTGCTCGCCACGCTGGAGAAGATGTGCTGATATGGAGATTTGCCGACGCAAAGGTGCGATCGAGATCTCGGAGCTGGACCCGTTTCTTGCAGAGCTGCTTCGACAAATTCCGGGGAGCGCCAATCCGGCTGGTGCGACGACTGCCGAACAACGTCTTTTCAGTCCTCCAACAAACGGCAAAGAAACCGAGCTTTGTGCGGAGTGGAAGACTTACGTCGAACCGGAGCTGCGACGTCTTTTTCAAACGGCCACAGAGACGGTGGCGACTGATTTGGAGCAATTAAACGGCAACGAAAAAAGTTTCGCAAACCGCACGCTGCGCATTCCTGCCAAACACTCCGATGCATGGCTAAGCGCACTTAATCAGGCACGCCTTGTCATAGTTGCAAAAAATAACTTCACTGAAAACGAGCTGAACGACCACTTCCGTTCGCCCATCGGATCGCGCCGGGACCTGAGCTTGTTCCAAGTAAACTTCTACGGTTTTCTCCAAGAATTTATCCTGCGCGAACTGGAGGATTGAGAGAAAGCAGGTCCGGCAACTAGGCTTCCTTCTTTGCTTTTACCATAGCCATCAGCCGGTCCTTGATTGAGGAAGACGCTTTCGCCGGTCGCAAACTTAGCGCAAATGCCTCATGCAAGGCGTAGCATTTGGTGATGAAGTCTTCGCCTTTTTTGCCGAATTTCGTCCGGGCGTTCTCGAACTCCTCCAATTCCTCCGGCTCCAGCGCGCCAATGACATAGAGCCGCGCCTGGTTCTGGAACTCACTAAAGTTCATCTCTCAGCTCCTTGAGCCCGTCATAAATTTTTTTCAGCCCCAATTCAAGCCTCGTTTTTACCGTCCCTAACGGTGTATTCGTTTTTGCGGCGATTTCGCGCTGGCTCATACCCTTAAAAAATGCGAGATCGATTGCCTGCTGCTGTGGGGGTGGCAGGCCGGCTATGACTTTGCGGATAAGAGAGCGCGTGTCGCTGAGCAGGATTTCTTCTTCGGTGGCATTATTCACCCAGGCATCGGGCTGCTGTTCCGTCTCGTTTTGCAAACGCTCCTCCGCGCGCGCATAAGCCTGCTTCTTCCGCAGACCATCGATCGCGCGGCGCCGGGCAAGCGTCACCATCCAGCCAAGAGGTTTGCCCTTTTGAGAAGAAAAATTTTTTGACTGGTTCCAGATCTCCATGAAAATCTCTTGTAACAGATCATCGGCTTCAGCCTCATTGTGGATGACTCGCAAGATGAGCGCCTTCAAGATGCCGTTGTACCGATCGTAAAGCTGAGAGAGCGCATCCGCATCCCCGGCCTGAATCCCTTGCATCAAGTCCAAGTCACTGGGGGCTCCGGGTTCCAGTTGCGGCGCGACAGTGACCGCTCGCGGTCGCGATTTTGCCAGGCGTACGCGTTTCTTTGGCTTGCGGCGCGTGGAAGCAATTAGTTTGGATTGTCCCATGTAAGATGAAGAATTGGTAGAATCAAAAGAAGATCGAGCGCGGGATCGTAACCGTGTGTCTTAATCTGCGAAGGCGAATTCGTCCACCGGTTTTCCGGATCCGAAATCGGTTGACCCCGAAAGTGTTCGGGGTTGATTGCGCCCCGCGTTTTGTGCGTCAAAAGTTAATCGCATGGCAGAGGAGCCGAATAATACATCTCTGGATCCGCTTTGGTACAAGGATGCCGTCATCTACGAGCTGCATGTTAAAACGTTTTGTGACAGCGATGGCGACGGGATTGGTGACTTCCGCGGCTTGATCGAACGGCTGGATTATCTGCAGGAGTTAGGGGTCACTGCGATCTGGCTGCTGCCGTTCTATCCGTCGCCCCTGCGCGACGACGGCTACGACATTGCCGATTATTTCGACGTCAATCCGAATTTTGGCACGCTCGACGATTTCCGCGCTCTTCTGGATGCGGCGCATGAGCGTAATCTGCGCGTCATCACCGAATTGGTGATCAATCACACTTCCGATCAGAATCCGTGGTTCCAAAAGTCTCGTCGCGCCGTAGCTGTAGCCGGAGTCGGTGGCTCCGGCCGCACAGGGCCTGCCGGGGTCACCGACCCCGGCTACAGTGACGATCTTGCGTACAAGGACTTCTATGTGTGGAGCGATACACCAGAAAAATACAAGGATGCGCGAATTATTTTCAAAGACTTCGAAACATCTAACTGGGCGTGGGACCCTGTTGCAAAAGCATACTATTGGCACCGGTTTTATTCGCACCAACCTGACCTGAACTTTGATAATCCGGCTATCCACGATGCCTTGCAGAAGGTCTGCGACTTCTGGTTGTCCATGGGTGTGGATGGTCTTCGTTTGGACGCGATACCGTATCTTTACGAACGCGAAGACACCAACTGTGAGAATCTCGCGGAGACGCATGAGTATCTCCGGAAGTTGCGCGCGCACGTCGATGCGAAGTTCCCGAACCGCATGCTGCTTGCAGAGGCCAACCAATGGCCGGAGGACGCGGCGGCTTATTTCGGCAAAGGGGACGAATCCCACATGAGTTTTCACTTTCCACTTATGCCCCGCATGTTCATGGCGCTGCAGATGGAAGATCGCTTTCCGATTATCGACATCATGGAGCAGACCCCGTCGGTCCCAGAGAATTGCCAGTGGGCCATGTTTCTGCGTAACCACGACGAGCTCACGCTCGAAATGGTCACCGACGAGGAGCGCGATTACATGTACCGGGTTTACGCTACCGATCCGCACGCGCGGATTAATCTTGGCATTCGGCGGCGACTGGCGCCGCTTCTCGCAAACAGCCGCCGCAAAATCGAGCTGCTCGACACGCTGCTATTCTCAATGCCCGGCACCCCCATCGTTTATTACGGCGATGAGATCGGCATGGGAGACAATTTTTATCTGGGCGATCGCAACGGTTGTCGCACGCCCATGCAATGGAGTCCGGACCGGAATGCCGGATTCTCGAGAGCGAATCCGCAGCAGCTTTATCTACCGGTCACGATCGACCCCGAATATCACTACGAAGCCGTCAACGTCGAGAACCAGCAGAAAAATCTTTCCTCTCTGTTGTGGTGGACGCGCCGGGTCATCGCCATGCGAAAAAACTTCAAGGCGTTCTCACGCGGCTCGCTTGAATTTCTCTACCCGGATAACGCTAAAGTTCTGGCGTTCCTTCGCCGTTGGGAAAACGAGACCATAGTGGTCGTGGCGAATCTCTCGCGGTTCGCGCAGTCGGTGGAATTGGATCTCTCGCGGTTCGCCGGCTGCGTGCCGATGGAAGTTTTTAGTCGTAATCTATTTCGGCCGATCCGGAAATCGCGCTACGTCATCACGCTCGGCCCGCATGCGTATTACTGGTTTGCGTTGCAAGCGCCGACCGACGCTCGCCGTGCGTTGAAGAAACGCGTTGTGCCAACGCTCAAAGCGCCGGCCCAGTTGGAGATCCTGCTTCACGATGGTCAGCGCGAACAGCTGGAGCGCGAAATTTTGCCCACGTATATCCGCAACTGCCGTTGGTTCGGTTCCAAGGCTAGAACACTTCGGCAGTTGAAGGTGATCGAGCAGCTTCCTATTTCCGCCGACGCGGACGCCGCGCAACTCTGGTTCATTGAGATTAGCTATCTGGATGCTCCCACGGAAACGTATGCCATCCCGGTAAGGATCGCTTCGGACGCCGTGGCACGCTCCGTTTCCCAGAATGCCCCGCACGCCGTCATTGCACGTTTCGCAGACAGCGATGGAGCAGTTCTGCTCGACGCTATCTGGGACGAAACCTTTCGCTCGCAATTATTCGAAGCGATCGTGCGCCGTCAGGCGCTGAAGGCGCGGGCTGGCGAGTTTGTTGGCATTATCGCTAGCGGATTCGACGCAGATCAAACCCGTACCTCTGGTGATTCACACGTCGTGAGTGGAGAGCAGAGTAATTCGTCAATACTCTTCGATAACAAGTTTTTCCTTAAACTCTATCGCAAGATCGAGGACGGATTTAACCCCGATGTTGAAATCAATCGGTTCCTGACAGAGCGCACGGATTTTCCAAATGTGCCGGCATTCGTCGGTTCGATTGAATATCGTAGGGCAAAAGCCGAACCGACGGTCGTCTGCCTTTTACAACGTGCTGCTGCAAATGAAGGCGACGTCTGGACACGTAGTGTGGACGCGGTGGGTCGCTATTATGAGCGGGTACTGGAGCGCAAAGCCGATCTTCAAAATGAGACCGCGCCATCGGGTGTGCTGCTCAATGAGCTGATCGGCGGTGTTTATCCTGAAAAAGTAAAGCTGTTCGCACAACGCACCGGCGAATTGCATCTCGCGCTGGCATCGCGCCCGGATGATCCTGCATTCCGGCCTGAGCCATTCAACGCGATGGCGCAGCGTTCTGTTTACCAAAACATGCGCACATCATTGCGGCGGACGTTTACTCTGCTGGAAAAGAAATTGCCGGACCTCTCCCGAGGATTTCGCGATGAAGCCAGGGAAGTGCTGGCCGCGCAGCAGGAAATTCTTGCGCGCGAAAAGCGGCTGCTCGATCGCCGGACCAATGCCGCTAAAATTCGGATTCACGGCGACTATCATCTGGGACAGTTGCTCTATACCGGAAAAGATTTTGTCATTCTCGATTTTGAAGGCGAACCGGCCCGGCCGCTGAGCGAACGCAAACTCAAACGCTCCGCGCTGCGCGATGTCGCAGGCATGATGCGTTCGTTTCAATATGCCGCTTACAGCGCGCTTTGGCAGCCAGCCATGCGTAAGGAAGACGCGCCTTTCCTCGAGCGTTGGGCCGATCTGTGGTACCGCCAGATGAGCAGCGTCTTTCTGCAAAGCTATTTGAACACGACCAGTAACGCGATTTTCATTCCGAAAAACAGCGAAGACCTTCAAATCATGCTCGAAGCCTACTTGCTCGACAAAGCTGTTTACGAAATCGGGTACGAGCTAAATCACCGCCCCACGTGGGTGGTCATCCCCATCCGCGGCATCAAACACATTTTGCAATCTGGCTGAAACGTTCAGCCAGATGAACACGGATGAAACACAGATAGGAATTCTGCAGCTTTAATCTGTGAAAATCTGTGGCAATCTGTGGCTCAAACCATATTCGGAGAAATTGATGAAGACATATCTCGAGGAAATCGACAACGACATCGCGGCCAAGCATCTTTTGAAACATCCGTTCTATCTCGCGTGGACGCGCGGCGAGCTGAGCAAGGAAGCGCTCACAGATTATGCGCGGCAATATTATCATCATGTCGCGGCGTTCCCGACGTATCTATCGGCTGTCCACGCGAAGTGCGATGATCAAGTCACACGGAAACAATTGCTCAACAATTTGATCGATGAAGAAGCCGGCTCACCAAATCATCCCGAGCTTTGGCTTCAATTTGCTGAAGGCCTCGGTGTTTCCGCCAGCGACATTCGCAACACGGCAAAGGAACCGGAGACAAGAAAACTGATCGAAACGTTCCGATCAGCTTGTGGCGACGGATCGACCGCGCAAGGTCTCGCAGCGCTCTACGCGTACGAGAGCCAGATTCCAGAAATCTGTGAATCGAAAATTGACGGGCTGAAAAAACACTACGGCTTCACCGATCCCAAGCACTACGAGTACTTCAGCGTGCACATCGAAGCCGATCGTGAACACTCTGCTGCCGAGCGAAAAATGCTGCGTGAACATGTCGGCAACCAGAACCTTGAATCGGTAAAAGCATCAGTGAAGCGCGTTCTGGACGCGCTTTGGGAAATGCTCTCTGGCGTTTGCCGGCGCCATGCGATTGCGTGCTGACGGTAGGGACATCGCGCTGCGATGTCCGGACGGCGCAGCGCGCCGTCCCTACCAATGCTACCGCGGTCGCAAAACCAGAAACGAGCGCGCCCGATGCCGGCACACCGATAAGATTTGCGGCTGGCTCGCGTCGAGCGAGCCAGCGACCTTATTGTAGTCTGAAACTGATGTGACCGGTTGTTGATTGATTTCTTCAATCACGTCGCCTTTCTGTAATTCTGCCACACCGCTGTCGGGATCTACGTTAGTAACCAGTACGCCTCTCGCGTTCGGAGGCAGATCAAGCTGGCGCGCTTTCTCGGATGTTAGTTCATCCACGTGAATTGACGCCAATGGACTGTCAACCGTTTCTTGATCATTAGGTTGCCGCGGAGTTTGTGGCTGCGGCTGATTTTGCCGAGGAACAGCGCCTAGCGTTTGGTTATCAATCGGCTGTTCTTTGATCTGCGCCTTCACCTTCAGCGGCTTTCCGTCGCGCAGGATTTCAAGTTCGACTTGTTTGTTTAACTGCGTTTGCGCCACGAGGGTTCGCAGCGCAGTGAAATTCTTCACCTCACGTCCATCGAACTTGCGAATAAGGTCTCCCGGTTGAACGCCCGCCTGAGCTGCAGGCGATCCGGCCAGTACGTCCGCGACAGTGACTCCGTCTGTGTCGGTGCCGCTTTCACCTGGCTGCAAGCCTCGGGTCTGTATGCCGAGGTAACCGCGAATGATCCGGCCCTGTTTCAATAAACTTTCAAGCGCAGTGCGAACTGTGTTCGACGGTATGGCAAACCCCACTCCCTGCGATCCGCCTGTCGTCGACGCGATCGCTGTATTAATCCCGATTACTTCACCACGCAGATTGATCAACGGTCCGCCGCTGTTGCCCGGATTTATTGCGGCATCAGTCTGCAGCAACTCACCGAAGAAATCGCTCCGATTCGGCCGTCCCTTCGAGCTGATGATTCCCTC
>Ga0209577_10005807_pt1 | contig 11471 bp, 10 predicted proteins | sample GraSoiAngelo_109_FD_185874 | JGI IMG/M metagenome (GOLD analysis project Ga0209577, IMG submission 185874) | Grasslands soil microbial communities from the Angelo Coastal Reserve, California, USA - 14_0903_12_20cm (SPAdes) (version 2) | ecosystem: Environmental > Terrestrial > Soil > Grasslands... | reverse complement strand
CGGGCCTCGCCTCGCCGCGATGGTCGAGCAACTGGCGGAGGGGCGCGAGCATGCGCCCGAGTTTCGTGACTGGCTCGGGCGCCGTGTACGATTTTGCTCCTCGCTCGTCGACCGGATCACGACCGGCACGCCCGCTCGAGACGTGCACGCGGCCCTCGAGCGGCGCGTCGGGTACAGCGACGCGCTCCTCACCGTCGCCGAGCCGCACTGTTTCTGGGCGATCGCAGCCGACCCCGCGGAGCTGCACACCGCGTTCGCGATCGACGCTGCCTCGGTGATCTTCGCTCCCGACATCGCGTTCTACCGGGAGCGCAAGCTGCGGCTGTTGAACGGCGCGCACACCGCGACCGCACCGCTCGCGCTCCTGGCGGGCGTGCGGACCGTGCGGGAGGCCGCCCTGCAACCGCGACTGGGAGCGTTTCTACGGCACATCCTGTTCGAGGAAATTCCCGCGGGCACGGAGCTCCCGGGCGACGCGGCGGCGGCATTCGCCCGCACGGTGCTCGAGCGGTTTCGCAACCCGTGGCTCGATCACGAGTGGCGGGTGATCGCTACCAACCAGACCGCCAAGCTGCGGCTCCGCGTCGCGCCGGTGATCGCGGGGTTCGCCCGTAAGCGGGGGCGCGCGCCGCAGGGGCTGGCCCTGGCCTGCGCGGCTTACCTCCAGTGGGCCCGCTCCTGTCCGCCGCCCCCCGGTGGGGACGTCGATCTGCCGCTGATCGAGCGGCACTGGCGAGCGGCGGGTCGAGAGACCGCTTCTGGCCCCGGACTTGCAGCCGCCCTGGAGCGATTGGCCGCCAGCGCGCTCGGCGACGCGAGCCTGTGGGGGGGGAATCTCGCCGAGCTGCCCGGTCTCGTCGAGACGACGACGCGCTGGTTATTGCTGCTGGAGCGCGAGGGCGTGTATGCAGCACTCGACGCGCTGCGTGGCATGCCGGAGCACTCGACCACCGGCCGGACCCGACCATGACCCATACGACGACGACTCTCGGGGGAGAAAGGGGTGGGCTCCCGCTGCTCGAGAGCGGCGTGATCGCGGTCGTGCGTGCACCCGAAGCCGTCCGGCTGCGCGCCGTGGCGCGCGCGCTCGCGGCCGGAGGGGTGGGCGCGGTGGAAATCACGTTGACGACCCCCGGCGCGATCGCCGCGATCACCGAGCTCGCCCGAGACGAACATCTCACCGGGTGCGTGGTGGGCGCCGGAACGGTGCTCGACGAAGCCGCGGCGCGCGCCGTCATCGACGCCGGGGCACGCTTCGTGGTCAGCCCGACCCTCGACCACGCCGTGATCCGCGCGTGCCGCGAGCGCGACGTTCCCTGCATGCCCGGCGCCTTTACTCCCACGGAGCTGCTGGAGGCGTGGCGCGCCGGCGCGTCGCTCGTGAAGCTGTTTCCCGCCGCGTCGCTCGGCCCCGACTTCATCCGGGACGTACTCGCGCCGCTGCCGTTCCTGCGGCTCGTGCCCTCGGGCGGCGTGACGCTCGAGAACGCCGGCGACTGGATCCGCGCCGGCGCCGCCGCGGTGAGCGTGGGGGGCGCGCTGCTGCGGGCGGCGCTGCTCGGCCACGAGAGCGCCGCGGAGCTGACCGCGCGGGCGCGGCTGCTGGTCACGCAGGTCAGAGCGGCGCGCGCATGAGGGTGGTGACGTTCGGCGAGCTGCTGCTGCGGCTCAGCCCGCCGGGCGAGGAGCGACTGCTCGAGTCGCCCGAGCTGCACACCTGCTTCGGCGGGGCGGAAGCGAACGTCGCGGTCGCCCTGAGCCATCTCGGGGTGCGGTGCGACTACGTGACCCGCGTTCCCGACAACCCCCTCGGAAATGCCGGCATCGAGACACTAAGGAAAGAAGGAGTGGGTACCCGGTGGATCGCGCGGGGGGGCGGCGGCGAACGCCTGGGGCTCTACTTCGTGGAGCCGGGCGCGGATCTGCGGGCCATGCGCGTCGTGTACGACCGCGCGGGCTCGGCATTCGCGCGCCTCGACCCACACAGCATCGACTGGCCCGCGGTGCTCGCCGGGGCCGACTGGTTCCACGTCTCCGGGATCACGCCCGCACTCGGTGAAGGCCCGGTGGCGGCGCTCGCGGGCGCCATCGCGTGCGCGCGTGCCCGGGGCACGCCGGTGAGCCTCGACCTGAACTACCGCGAGGCCCTGTGGCGCGACCGGAACCCGCGGCCCCTCATGGAGCCGCTGGCGCGGCGCGCCAGCGTCCTGATCGGCAACCCGGCGGCCGTGAGCGCAATGCTCGGCCTGCCGGCCGACGACCGGTCGCTCGCAAGTCCCGAGCGCGCGCGCGGGCTCGCCGAGCAGCTTGCGGCGCGCTTCGAGGCGAAGCGCATAGCGCTCACGCGGCGCGAGATCCTCGGCGCCCGGGAGCACGGCTGGAGCGCCGTGCTGTACGACGCGGAGACCCGCTCGTTCGCGCAGAGCCGGCGGCACTGCGTGCAGGTCGTGGACCGTGTGGGCGGCGGCGACAGCTTCGCGGCGGCGCTCATCGCGCGATTGCTCGCCGGGGACCGGCCGGCCGCGGCGCTGGAATTCGCGGTGGCGGCGAGCGCCCTCAAGCTCACCGTGCCCGGAGACTTCAGCCGCGCGAGCGTTGAGGAAGTCGAGGAGCTGCTGCGCGCGTGATCCCCAGCTTCCGCTGGTTCGGCTCGGCGGACCCGATCCCGCTCGCCCACATCCGCCAGATCCCCGGCGTGACGGGTGTCGTGAGCGCCCTGTACGACCTGCCGGTCGGCGAGCCCTGGAGCCGCGAGCGGCTCGGCACCCTCAAGGCCCAGATCGAAGACGCGGGGCTTCGCTTTCCCGTGGTCGAGAGCATCCCCGTGCACGAGAACATCAAGCTCGGCCGCCGCGGCCGCGATCGCCTGATCGAAAACTTTTGCCGCAGCGTCTGCAGCATGGGGGAGCTCGGCATCCCGGTGTTGTGCTACAACTTCATGCCGGTGTTCGACTGGACACGCACCGACCTCGCGCTGCGGCTGCCCGATGGTTCTACGGCGCTAGCCTACGACCACGCCGCCCTCGCGCAAGTGGATCTGTCGCGCGGGGCGCCGGACCTGCCGGGCTGGGCCACAGCGTACCAGCCCGCCGAGCTGCAGGCGCTGATCGCCGCCTACCGCGAGGTGGACGGGGAGCGGCTGTGGGACAATCTCGCGTACTTCCTCGAGCGCGTGGTCCCGGTCGCCCGCGAAGCGGGCGTCCGCCTGGCCATCCACCCCGACGACCCGCCGTGGCCGATCTTCGGGCTGCCGCGGATCATCACGAACGCCGCCGCGCTCGAGCGGCTCGTGGCGCTGGTCGACAGTCCGGTGAACGGCGTGACCTTCTGCACCGGCTCGCTTGGCGCCAGCCCCGAGAACGATCTGCCCGCGATGGTACGCCGGCTCGGCGCGCTGGGCGGGAACGGGGGGCGGATTCACTTCGCACATTGCCGCAACGTGCTGGTCACGGGCGCGCGCCGCTTCCACGAGACCGCCCACCCATCCGCGTGCGGCAGCGTGGACCTGTTCCAGGTGTTGCGGGCCCTGCGGGACGTGGGCTTCGCGGGCCCGATGCGTCCCGATCACGGCCGCATGATCTGGGGCGAGACCGGGCGCCCCGGGTACGGCCTGTACGATCGGGCGCTCGGGATCACCTATCTCCAGGGCCTGTGGGAAGCCCTGGTCCGGAGCGAGGGATGACGCCCCGGATCGGCTACCGCTGGACCGTGTGCGCCCTCTTGTTCGTGGTCACCACCATCAACTACGTCGACCGCCAGGTGCTCGGCATTCTCGCGCCTACGCTGCAGCGCGAGCTGCACTGGTCCGAGGCCGCCTACGGTGACGTCGTGTCGTGGTTCAGCCTGCCCTACGCCTTCGCATTCCTTGCGGCGGGGCGGCTGTTCGACCGGATCGGCGTGCGGCGCGGGTTCGCGGCGGCCGTCATCGCGTGGAGCCTAGCCGCCATCGCGCACGCATTCGCCCGCACGACGGCGATGTTTTCCACCGCTCGCGCCCTGCTGGGTGTGGCCGAGTCGGCGAATTTTCCCGGCGCCATCAAGGCCGTCGCCGAGTGGTTTCCCAAGAAGGAGCGGGCGCTCGCGACCGGCATCTTCAACGCCGGGACGAACACCGGCGCGATCATCACGCCCCTGCTCGTCCCCTGGATCGCGCTTACATGGGGGTGGCAGTGGGCTTTCATCGCGACCGGCTCGCTCGGGTTTCTCTGGCTGCTCCTCTGGCTCGCCGTGTATCGCAGTCCCGAGTCGAACCCGCGCGTGTCGAGCGACGAGCTGGCACATATCCGCAGCGACCCGCCCGACCCCGCGAATGCCCGCGTGCCGTGGATCCGCCTGCTCGGGTTCAGGCAGACCTGGGCGGTCGCGGCCGGGAAGCTGCTGGCCGATCCGATCTGGTGGTTCTACCTGTACTGGCTCCCGAAATTTCTGGACGCCCGGTACGGGATCAAGCTGGCGCAGGTGGCGCTCCCGCTCATCGTCGTGTACGTCGTCGCCGACGTCGGTTCGGTCGGCGGGGGGTGGCTCTCGAGCGCCCTGATCAAGCGCGGCTGGACGGTCAATCGCGCGCGCAAGACCGCGATGCTCGCGATGGCGCTCCTCATCGTGCCGACGGCTCTGGCGCCGTTGGCGGGAAGCATGTGGACTGCCGTCCTGATCGTCAGCGTCGCCGCGGCGGCACACCAGGCGTGGTCTGCCAACGTCTATACGCTGGCGAGCGACATGTTCCCGCGCGCGGCGGTGGGCTCGGTAGTGGGGATCGGCGCGTTCGCGGGCGGCCTAGGCGGCTGGGCGTTCCAGCGCATGACGGGCCGGATCCTCCAGGCAAACGGCAACGACTACACGCCGATCTTCGTCGTGTGCGGGCTCGCCTACGTGTCCGGCTGGACGATCATTCATCTCCTGGCACCGCGGCTCAAGCCGGCGACGGTGGAACAGCCCGTGGGCGTGTGAGGCCCGACACCTCGCTCCCCGGGCTGGCGCCCGAGGTCAGGCCGGACGCCGACCGCGGGCGCGAGCCGCCAGTCACCGCACCCGACAGGCTGCGCCGCTCGCTCGCCCGCATCGGCCCCGCGCTCGTGCTGGCGCTCGTGGTGCTGGTGTTCGCGCTGCTCACGGACGCGCCGGCGCGGTACCTGTCGCCGTTCAACCTGCGCATCGTCCTGTCGCAGACCGTGATCGTCGCCCTGGGAGCGATCGGGATGACGATCATCATCGTCTCGGGCGGGATCGATCTCTCGGTCGGCGCGACGATCGCGTTGACCGGCGTCGTGGCCGCGCTGGTGGTCGGCGCGGGGTGGCCCGCGGGCGTGGCGACGCTCGCCGCCGTGCTCGCCGGCGGGCTCGTGGGCCTGGCGAACGGCCTGCTCATCACGTCCTTGCGCGTCGTGCCCTTCATCGCGACGCTCGGGATGCTGGGCATCGCGCGCGGCGTCGCCAAGTGGCTGGCGCACGAGCAGACCGTGAACGTGCCGCCGACCTGGCTCAACGATCTGCTCGTCACGTTCCCCCAACCCGCCTGGATGGTGCTTCCGGCCGGGGTGTGGATCACGCTGCTGCTGGCGCTCGCCGCTGCGACGGTGCTGCGTCGCACGGTCTTCGGGCGGCGTGTCTTCGCACTCGGCTCGAACGAGCGGGCCGCGCGCGCTTGCGGCATCGCAACCGACCGCCTCAAGCTGTGGATCTACGGCGTGGGAGGCCTGCTGTTCGGGCTGGCGGGCGTGATGCAGCTGTCACGCCTGCGGCAGGGCGATCCAACGGTCGCGATCGGCACGGAGCTGGACGTGATCGCGGCGGTGGTGATCGGTGGCGGCAGCCTGAGCGGCGGCGAGGGGAGCATCTTCGGCTCGGTCGTCGGCGCCCTCATCATGGCGTTCCTGCGCAACGGCTGCCAGCAGATGGGATGGCCGAACTACATTCAGGAAATCATCATCGGCGGAATCATCGTGCTGGCGGTGGCGCTGGACCGGTTGCGGGCGGGGTGGGCGAGCGCATGATTGCGGATTGGTCAATTGCGGATTGTGGATTGTGGATTGCGGATTCGACGTCCGCCCTTCAATTCCGCAATCACAAATTCGCAATCCGCAATGTGACGGGGGTGGGGCGGTGCGGATAGTCGACTCCCACGTGCACTTCTGGGACCCCGCCGAGCTGCACTACCCCTGGCTCGAAGCGGTGCCGGCCTTGCACCGCGCCTTCCAGCCGGCGGATTACGCCGCCGCCACAGGGGAGGTGCCGATCGCCAAGCTCGTGTTCGTCGAGGGCAACTGCCGACCCGAAGAGGCGCGACGCGAGGTGCAACTCGTCGAGCGCCTGGCCGGCGCGGAGCCACGCATCGCCGGTATCATCGCGTTCGCGGATCTCACCGAGGGGCTCGGGACTCGGGGCTCGAGGCTGGAACACACGTTGGATGGGTTGGCGAGCTCGCCCAGGGTCAAAGGCATCCGTCACAACATCCAGGGACAGCCCGCCGGATTCTGCCTGCAGCCGGCGTTCGTGCGGGGCGTCCAGACGGTGGGCCGCCGCGGTCTCACGTTCGATCTCTGCGCGACGCACGACCAGCTGCGCGACGTGGCGGATCTGGTGCAGCAATGTCCCGACACCGGTTTCGTGCTCGACCATTGCGGCAAGCCGGCGATCCGCACGGGACGGCTCGACCCGTGGCGCGGGGACGTCGCGCGCATCGCCGCCCACGAGAACGTTTACTGCAAGCTCTCGGGGCTCCTGACCGAAGCGGACCCGGAGGACCGGCGTGACGATACCCTGACGCCCTACGCCGCGTGCGTGGTGGAGTGCTTCGGGAGCGAGCGGGTGATGTACGGGAGCGACTGGCCCGTTCTGACCGTCGCCGGCAGCTATTGTGACTGGTACGGGTTCACGGACCGATTCACCGCCGGGTGGAGCGCGGCGGAGCGGTGCCGCTTCTACGCCGACACCGCGGCTCGCGTCTACGGACTATGAGAGAGCTCGAGCGTAAGGTCGCGATCGTGACGGGGGGCGGCTCCGGCATCGGGCGGGCAATCGCGCTGCGGTTCGCCCGGGCGGGCGCGCGCGTCGCGGTGGTGGACGTGGTCGAGCCCGCCGCGCAGCAGACAGTGCGCGAGATCGCGGCGTGCGGGGCGGGTGACGGGGAGGAAGCAGCAGCGGCCGTCCCGTGTGATGTGAGCCGCCAGGCGGACGTCGGGCGGGCCTTTCAGGCCGTGGTGGGGCGGTTCGCAGGCCTGGACATCCTGGTGAACAGCGCCGGGATCGCCCACGTCGGCAACCTGGAGCAGACGTCGGAGCAGGACTTCGACCGGCTCTATGCCGTGAACGTCAAGGGCGTCTACAATTGCATGCAGGCGGCCGTGCCGGCGATGAAGCCGCGCGCCGGGGGAGGCGTGATCCTGAACATCGCCTCGGTCGCGTCGAGCGTCGGCATTCCGGACCGGTTCGCCTATTCGATGACCAAGGGCGCGGTGTTGACGATGACCTACTCGGTGGCCCGGGACTACGTGGCCGAGAAGATCCGCTGCAACTGCATCGCTCCGGGACGGGTGCACACCCCCTTCGTCGACGGCTTCCTGGCGAAGAGCTATCCGGGGCGGGAGCGGGAGATGTTCGAGCAGCTCTCGCGGACGCAGCCGATCGGCCGCATGGGACGGCCGGAGGAGATCGCCGAGCTGGCCCTGTTTCTCTGCTCCGACGCCGCGAGCTTCATCACGGGATGCAACTACGCGATCGACGGCGGCTTCGTGACCCTCAAGATGTGAGCCATGAAACTCATCCGATTTGGTGAGCCGGGCCGCGAGCGACCCGGGCTGATGCTCCCTGACGGCCGGCGCATCGACGCGTCGGGCGTCGGGGGCGGTGCCGATTACGACGAGGCGTTCTTCGGCTCGGGGGGCCTGGAGCGGCTGGCGCGCTGGCTGGCCGACACGGGCGCGGCCGCGCCGGTCGTGGCGGACGACGTGCGACTCGGCCCTCCGATCTGCCGGCCCAGCAAGATCGTGTGCGTCGGCCTCAATTATCGTGACCACGCCCGCGAGTCCGGCATGGCCGTGCCGGACGAGCCGGTGCTGTTCTTCAAGGCGACCACCGCGATCACCGGACCCAACGACGACGTGATCATTCCGCGGGACGGCACCAAGGTCGACTGGGAGGTCGAGCTGGCCCTGGTGATCGGCCGCCGGGCGACGTACGTCGAGCGGGACCGGGCGCTCGACCACGTCGCCGGCTACATGCTCCACAACGATTACTCGGAGCGGTCATTCCAGCTGGAGCGCGGCGGCCAGTGGGTCAAGGGCAAGAGCTGCGACACGTTCGCGCCGCTGGGACCGTTCCTCGCCACCCCGGACGAGATCCGCGACGTGCACGACCTGCGGATCTGGCTCAAGGTGAACGGCGAGTCCCGGCAATGCAGCTCGACCTGCGAGCTGATCTTCGACGTGCCGACGCTCGTCAGCTACATCAGCCAGTTCATGACGCTCCTGCCGGGGGACATCATCTCCACTGGCACGCCTCCAGGCGTGGGCCTCGGCCACACGCCGCCGCGCTACTTGGTCGACGGGGATGAGGTGGAGCTCGGCATCGAGGGGCTCGGCTCGGCACGCCAGCGCCTGCGTGCCTGCCGCTAGCGTGCGCCTCCAGGGAAAGACCGCAGTGATCACCGGTGCGAGCACCGGCATCGGACGGGCGAGCGCGCTGCGCTTCGCGCAGGAAGGCGCCCGCCTCGTGCTGGCGGACGTGCAGGACGCCGAGGGAGAGGCGTTGGCCCAGGCCATCGCGCGGTCGGGCGGCACCGCCTGCTTCGTGCGCGCCGACGTGAGCCGCCGGGCCGACAACGAGCGGATGATCGACGCCTGCGTCGAGCGCTACGGGCGGCTCGACATCCTGTTCTGCAACGCCGGCATCAATCTGCCGAAACCGCTCGTGGACAGCTCCGATGACGACATCGACGGGCTGCTCGCGGTGAACGTGCGGGGCCCGCTCTACGCCGCCCGCCACGCCATTCCGATCATGCTCGAGCAGCCCGAGGGCGGCGTGCTGCTGTTCACCGCGAGCAAGACGGGTCTCGTGGCGCAGACCGATTCGCCGGTGTACTGCGCCTCGAAAGGCGCCGTCGTGCTGCTCGCCAAAGCGCTGGCGCTCGACTACGCCACCCGCGGCATCCGCGTGAACGCGTTGTGCCCGGGGATCATCGACACACCGATGCTACGCCGCTTCGCGGACGCGATGCCCGACCCCGCGGCCGCCTGGACCGAGTATCGCGTCGCGCAGCCGATGGGCCGCCTGGGCACGCCCGAAGAGTGCGCCGCCGCCGCGCTCTGGCTCGTGTCGCCCGAGGCCGGTTTCGTCACGGGCGTGGCGCTCCCGGTCGACGGCGGCTTCACCGCCATGTGAGCCCATCTCCTGCATCGATGCCCCGCCCCACCACGATCACTCGAGTCGACGTGCGCGACATCCGGTTTCCGACCTCGCGGGAGCGGGACGGTTCGGATGCCATGAACCCCGACCCCGACTACTCGGCGGCGTACGTGGTGCTGCGCACCGATCACCCCGCCGGGCGGGAGGGACACGGTCTCACCTTCACGATCGGGCGGGGCAACGAGGTGTGCGTGGCCGCGGTCCACGCGCTCGCGCCGCTCGTCCGCGGGCTCACGCTGGAGGAGATCAAGAGGGATATGGCACGCTTCTGGCGGCGCCTCACGAGCGACTCGCAGCTCCGCTGGGTGGGACCGGAAAAGGGTGTGATCCACCTGGCGACCGCCGCGCTCGTGAACGCCGTGTGGGACCTCTACGCCAAGGTGGAGGGGAAGCCGCTGTGGCAGCTGCTGCGCGACATGCCTCCGGAAGAATTGGTGCGCTGCATCGACTTCCGGTATTTGAGCGACGCCCTCACACCGCAAGACGCGCTCGACGTGCTGCGCGCGCACGCGCCGACGCGCGCCGCGCGGGAGGCGGAGCTCAAGCGCGGCGGCTACCCCGCGTACACGACGTCGGCCGGGTGGCTCGGCTACCCTGACGAGAAGATCCAGCGCCTGTGCCGCGAGGGGGTGGCGCGCGGGTGGTCGCACTTCAAGATCAAAGTGGGCCGCGACTTGGAGGACGATCTGCGTCGAGCGGCGGTCGTGCGCGGCGAGATCGGACCGGAGAAGAAGCTCATGCTCGACGCCAATCAGGTGTGGGACGTGAGCGAGGCGATCGCCAGCATGCGCGAGCTGGCGCGGTTCGATCCCTGGTGGATCGAGGAGCCGACCAGCCCGGACGATGTGCTCGGCCACGCCGCGATCGCACGGGCGATCGCACCGATCGGCGTCGCCACCGGAGAACAATGCCATAACCGCGTCATGTTCAAGCAACTGATGCAGGCGGGCGCGATGCGGTTTTGCCAGATCGACAGCTGCCGGCTGGGCGGCGTCAACGAGGTGCTGGCGGTGCTGCTGCTCGCCGCGAAGTTCGGGATCCCGGTCTGCCCCCATGCCGGCGGCGTGGGGCTGTGCGAGTACGTGCAGCACCTCGCGATCTTCGACTACGTGTGCGTCAGCGCGTCGCTCCAGGACCGCGTCGTCGAGTACGTGGACCACTTGCACGAGCACTTCGTGGACCCTGTAGTCGTGCGAGACGGTCGCTACCTCGTCCCCACGGCCCCCGGCTACAGCATCACGATGCGTCCCCAGAGTCTCGCGATGTACGCCTATCCCGACGGCCCCGCGTGGGCCGCGCACGGAGTGAAGCCATGAGCATGCGACCTGCCATCATCTGCGCGCTCCTATTGACCCTGGCCGCGGCGCGTCGCGCGCCGACCCAGGACCTCGCGCACGAACCGAAGGACCAACGCGACGCCCGGATGGCGTGGTGGCGCGATGCGCAGTTCGGGATGTTCATTCACTGGGGCGCGTACGCCGTGCCCGCCGGCACCTACAACGGAGAGCGAATCCGCGGCATCGGTGAGTGGATCATGAGCCGGGCCCACATCCCGATCCCCGACTACGAGAAGTACGTCCACAGCTTCAACCCCACGCGGTTCGACGCCGACGAGTGGGTGCGCATCGCCAAGGATGCCGGCATGAAGTACATCATCATCACCTCCAAACACCATGACGGCTTTGCCATCTTCGACTCGAAGGTCTCGAGCTACGATATCATGGACGCCACGCCGTACAGACGGGACGTCATCAAGGCGCTGTCGGAGGCAACGCATCGTGCCGGCCTCAAGTTCGGCGTCTACTATTCGATCATGGACTGGCATCACCCGGACGCCCAGGGGCCCAACTACCCGGACTACAACTCGCGCACGTGGAGCAACCCCAGCTTCGGCCGCTACGTCGACACGTACATGAAGCCCCAGCTCAAGGAGCTGCTCACGCAATACCCCTACATCGACGTGCTGTGGTTCGACGGCGAATGGGTCGCCGATTGGAGCGACGAACGCGGACGAGATCTGTACCACTACGTCCGCGCAATCCGTCCCAGCCTGATCGTCAACAACCGCG
>Ga0209577_10005805_pt1 | contig 11473 bp, 9 predicted proteins | sample GraSoiAngelo_109_FD_185874 | JGI IMG/M metagenome (GOLD analysis project Ga0209577, IMG submission 185874) | Grasslands soil microbial communities from the Angelo Coastal Reserve, California, USA - 14_0903_12_20cm (SPAdes) (version 2) | ecosystem: Environmental > Terrestrial > Soil > Grasslands ... | reverse complement strand
GGCATGATCGCGTCGCGCGTCGTGCCCAGAAGTGTGCTCAAAGGTACCACGGTATCGCCACGCGTATGCAGCCAATCCAAGATGCGCGGGAGCGCTTCCACCGTCTGCGAACGGTCTCCACCCGCGTCGTGCAGCAAAATGATGCTGCCATCACGGCGTTGTTGTTTTATCCGCTGCACGATGACGTCGGCCCCGGGCTTCGCCCAGTCTTGCGGATCGATACTTTCCAAAACGACGAGATAGTTGAGGTCTTCCGCAATCTTCAGCGGAGTCAGATCATTCAATTCCGTCGGGCTGCTATCGGCAGCATAAGGCGGGCGAAACAATGTGGTGGCGCGACCCGTGATCGTTTCGAGCAAAAGCTGTGTTGCGTTCAGCTCCAGCCGGATATGCTCCGGCCAGCAGAGTGCCAGGTTAGGATGATAATAGGTGTGGTTCCCGATCTCGTGCCCTTCGTTGACGATTCGGCGGACAAGGCCCGGGTAGCGTTCCGCGTTCACTCCCACGAGGAAAAACGCCGCCTTCACGTTTGCCGCTTTGAGAATGTCTAAAACCTGCGGCGTCCATCGCGGATCGGGGCCGTCGTCAAAAGTGATTGCGACCTGATGCTCGCCGCCGGCGCCTTGATGATAAAGCGTTGGGAATTCCGCAAACTTCACGTATTTGGCCGTGAGATAGCCATCGGCGTCTACTGCCAGCTTTCGCAATCCATCTGTGCGATCCTCGTCAACAGTGACAATCTCGCCGTCGCCGACGTCGGTAATTGTGTCGGTCGATTTTATCAGCTCCAATGCCTGCTGCGTCTGATTATCGACCTTGAAATCTCGCGGAACATTTAACGCATCCCAAATTGCCGGGTCTTCGCTTCCGAGGCGATAAAGCGCGAATCCGCCGGCCTTTTTATCGCGCACTTCCCGCAGTTGATTGAGGAAAGTCACCGCATCCAGGAACCAGACGGCGTGCTCCTTGTCTTCATCCTGGAAATAAAAATACGGGCTGTAACCCGGTCCCTGAACTTCCGCGCTTTCGATTTCAGCATCATTAGCGCGGCTCATCGCTTCTGAAAAACTGATCATCTCGGCTTTCTTTGCGCCGATCGTCCAATCGTATCCGTAGCTGCCGATTGTGAAAATCCATTGCTTGGTATCGGAATCTTCCAACAGGACATGGACCCACCCTTCAAACCACGAGCGCGAAGCGATCGGTCCGGGCGGATCGGTATCGGATGTTTCGTCAAACAACATCGCTACGAAACGATCGACGTTGTCGGAAAGCGCCTCGAAATCGATGTAATCCAGCTCCTGGCTGGGCTGAACGCACAGCCAAAGCTCCTTGTTATCGTCATGCAACGCGTCGGCGAACTTGTCGACGAATCCAGTGATGTCTTTCTTGTAGGCTGGGTCGATTTGCTGCCAGTCGACCACAACGCCTGCCGCTTTCGCGTTGCGCAGCACGGAAATTACACGCTGGATAAACCGGTCCTGTCGTTGCTTCGGTCCATGCGCGAGATTTTCAATCACTTCCGGTTGCCATGTGTCGCCGACAAGGTTTGTCAGCAGCGGCATCAGCGCGATCCCTTTGTTTGCGGTCAGTTTCGAGAGCCGGGTATCTCCGTCGATTTGCAAATCGCCCAAGCCGTCAATCACCGTCATCCATTCGGGACAAAGATGTGTAATCTGCCCTGCGTGTTGCTCGAGTGACGCGTAGCTGTACGGATCGCCATTCGCATAGAACGCCAGACGCACTTCGTTATTGGGCGATTTCTTCCGCGGCCGCACAGTTGGAGCGGGCGCCGCGCCAGCGAGCCTCTTGGCTGCTTGTCGCGCCGCGGCAAATTTCTGCCACAGCAACGAGCTTGGAGACAATTGGTTCGCGGGATTCTGCTTTTGCAGCGCCTTCAACTGGCCTTTCAACTGCCGCAAGGAGAACGGCATATTCATTTTCGGCGTGACGAAAAGTGTCTGGACGAATACGACCGTCGCCAGGAAAAATAGCACGCCGGCGATGAGCAAGGTCAGGCGGAGGCGTGGCCAACGTTTTCCCGTCGGATCGGAGAAAACGAACGGTGTGACTTCGTCTTGAGGGACGCCCTGCATGCGGTGCCTATAATCGCCTAAGCGCAAGAATAATAAAATCGGATTCCGTTGTGCGATATCCCTTTTGGCGTCTCCTAAGGCTGAGCGGGGGTGAAATGCGCTGCCGCCACCTGGGTCGCCTCGCCCTTTCAGGGAGAGGGGGCGGGCGAGGGTAGCTTAGGTAGCCGACCTCTGCGCTTGAACCCCTCACCTCTATCCTCTCCCCTTGACTAAGGCGAGAGGCGGAAGCAGCGCGTATTCGTGCATTAAAGGAATTCCGCGTTGCATATGAAACTTCTGACCTCGACATTCATTTCCCATGCACATTCAGCCGGATACACTTCCCACCGGACACTCCGGCATCGCCGCGCGTTTACAAAAAGGTCCTACGATCCATTCCAGCGCGTGGGTTGTGCCGGGCGCAACGGTGATTGGCGACGTGGTTATCGAAGAAGAATCGAGCGTTTGGTACGGCGCGGTGCTTCGTGGCGATATCAATCGCATCATCATCGGCCCGCGCTCGAACATTCAAGATAATGCGGTCGTACACCTTGACACAAATTATCCAACAACCATGGGCGAACTGGTTACCGTTGGTCACACCGCGATCGTGCACGCATGCACGATCGACAACGAAGTGCTGATCGGCATGGGAGCCACCATCCTCGACGACGTGGAAATCGGCGCGCGCTCGATTATCGGCGCAAACGCACTGGTCACAATCGGGACCAAGATTCCGCCGGGCTCGCTAGTGCTCGGATCGCCGGCGAAAATCCGCCGTCAACTAAGCCTTGACGAACAGAAGGACATCGCCCGATGGGCATGGAGCTATGTCGAAACAGCAAAGCAATACCGCGAGTTTTACTGAACGATTTGCCGCCGCAAAATTGAGAAAAATAGTCAGCTCATGAGAACTATTTTCGGTTCCGCATTAGCCATGCTCTTGGCGATGGCGTTGTCTTTGGTGCGGTCATCTGCCGAAGAGACGCAGGGCGCGGACATGCGTCTTTGTCCTCCAACGACTATTGAATGGAAAACAGGGCCAGCGGCCTTGCCTCCTGGCGCAAGGATGGCTGTACTCGAAGGCGATCCGACGAAAGAAGGTCCCTTTGTAGTGCGTTTTCAGTTTCCTGAGGGCTATCATATCCCGCCGCATACCCATCCGAAGACGGAGCGGGTCACTGTGATTTCGGGTACTCTTTATCTTGCGACAGGAGAAGCGCTCGATCGCGTTAGCGCCAAAAAGCTTCCCGCCGGGTCTTTCGGTTACTGGCCTGCTGGCATGAAACACACGGCGTGGTCTGAAGGTGAAACAGTTATCCAACTTCACGGCGTCGGACCGTGGCAGATCAACTACGTAAATCCTGCTGACGATCCGAGGAACGCGAAGAAATCGCCCTGAGAGATTGCTGTGGTCGCCGCCTCGTGGCGCCCCCGTTTCTAATATCTGTAGCGGCGGTCTGTGACCGCCGGCAGAGCAATGCAGCACCGCGAGTTTCAAAGGCTCAGCGCTCACACAGCGCCTTCGCGAGTTCTTGCGCTTTCTCCCGCAACAATTCTCCAGCGCGTTTCATCTGTTCCTTCTCGCTCATGTCAGAGCGCGCGAGTTCGTAAACGCCATCAAACAACTCGCGCACTTGTCGGTTCCCATCGCAGCGCCCGGCAATCGCGAAAACTTTTTTGCCAAGTTTGCGCGCCAATTTCGCAACGCCGGCGGGCGTTTTTCCCTCCAATGTTTGCCGATCCAAGCTTCCCTCGCCGGTAATGACAACATCTACATCTTTCATTTTTGACTCGAGCCCGACGGCTCCTGCAACGACTTCGAAGCCAGGCCGAATTGTCGCACGACAGAAACTCATCAAACCAAACCCGAGTCCACCGGCTGCGCCTGCGCCCGGCTTATCGCGATAGTCAAAACGAAATTCATCAGCGACAACGTCGGCTAGCCTGGTCAGGGCCTGTTCCAACACATTGAGCTCATCTTTGCTGGCACCTTTTTGCGGACCAAACACTCGCGTCGCGCCATTTTCGCCGAGCAATGGATTACGCACATCAACGGCCGCGATGATCCTCGGCAACTTTAAATCCTGCGGCTTCTCGATCCGAGTGAGATCCACCAAGCTGGTTACGCGTCCATGGTCTTTCTCATGCTCGTGCTCATGCTCGCAACCGAATCGAAATCCCAACGCTCTTGCCATCCCAAATCCGCCATCATTTGTCGCACTACCGCCAAGGCCAATGATGATTTGCTCCGCGCCGCGATCCATAGCGTCCAAAATCATTTCGCCCACACCGAACGTAGTCGCGCGAACAGGATCGCGTTCTTCTTCGGATAGCCGCCGCATCCCGGCGGCTTCGCTCATTTCCATCACCGCGAGTTTCCTGTCTTCAATCCACGCGTAGCGGGACTCGATTTCGCGACCGATTGGATCGTGCGATCTACATTTCAACCATGAACCGCTGCGCGCTTCGCAAATCGCTTCTGCAGTCCCCTCCCCGCCATCAGCCATCGGCACGATATCGGTGTTCGCATCTGGCAAAGCGTCTTGCAGACCTTTCGCGATGCTTTGCGCGACCTCTCGCGCGTTGAGCGCGCCTTTGAATTTGTCGGGGGCGATCAGGATGCGCACAGTTACAATTTCATCGCCTACCCGATCTTGTCATTCCGAGCGAAGCGCAGCGGAGTCGAGGAATCTCTCGCCACTCAGAAAATAATAAGAGATGTCTCGACTTCGCTCGACATGACAAAAGAAACGCATAATTAGGACTTCAGCCTTCGTTCCAAGATTTCACCCACCAGCTGAGGATTAGCTTTCCCTTTTGATAATTTGATCACCTGTCCCTTGAGAAAATTAAGGGATGCGACGTTGCCAGCTTTGAAATCTGCGACTGGCTTTGGATTCGCGGCGATCACCTCGTCGCACAATTTTTCAATGGCGCTCGAATTACTCAGTTGTTCGATCCCCTTTTCTTTCACGATCTCGGCCGCGTTTTTTCCGCTCGCAAACATTTCGGCGAAAACTTCCTTGCCCTGCTTCCCGCTGATTTTTCCGCTGTCGATCAAATTGACCAATTCATCAAGAGCCTCCGGCGGAATCGGACAATCTGTGATCGCCTTACCGACAGTACTGAGGGCGTTCTGCAAATCGTTCAAGATCCAGTTGGCGACATTCTTCGGTTTCCTGGCGCCTTTGGCAGCCGCTTCAAAATAACGCGCGAGATCGAGATCATTCGCCAGCACGGCGGCATCGTATGTGCTGACCTGATATTGCTGAACGAAACGGGCTCGCTTCGCCTTGGGCAACTCAGGCACGCGCTGCCGCACTTCGTCAAGAAGCACTTCAGTCTTTACCGGCACCAGGTCGGGATCCGGAAAGTACCGGTAATCGTGCGCAAACTCTTTTGTGCGCATCAAAAACGTTTTGCCAGTCGCGTCGTCCCAACCGCGTGTCTCCTGTTCAAGCGCCTCGCCGTTCTCCAATGCAGCGATTTGACGCTGGATCTCGTAAGCCAGCGCGCGTCGCACTCCGCTGATGGAATTCAAGTTCTTGACCTCGACCTTCGCTCCAAGCTCTGCCTGCGACTCCGGCCGCACCGAAACGTTGCAGTCACAGCGGAGTTGTCCCTTTTCCATGTCGGCATCGCTGACTGCTCCGTAGATCAGGATTTGCTTAAGAGAAGTGAGAAACGCGAATGCTTCCTCGGGGGAATTGATCTCCGGTTGCGTCACGACCTCCATCAAAGGTGTGCCTGCACGATTAAAGTCGATCCCCGTGCTGTTCTCGAAATGAAAGCTTTTCGCCACGTCTTCCTCGAGATGAATACGCACCAGATGCACTTCCTTGTCCGGCGTGACGATATTTTTCTGCGCGTCCTTGGGGTAAGCCAGATCGTGTAGCGGGACAGCACCATTGGCGCAAAGCGGCATGTCGTACTGCGAAATCTGATAGTTCTTCGGCATGTCCGGATAGAAATAATTTTTGCGGTCGAACTTGCAGATGGGTGCGATGTCGCATCCGAGCATGAGCCCGGTGAGAACTGTCATGCGCAATGCTTCATGATTCATCACCGGCAGAGCGCCCGGCAGACCGAGGCACACGGGGCAGGTGTGCGTATTCGGTTCGGCGCCGAACTCAACCGGAGAACCGCAAAACATTTTCGAACGCGTCTTCAGCTGGACGTGCACTTCCAAGCCGATGGTGGTGACGTAAGACACGTTAGAAATTAACCACGAATGAACATGAATCACCAAAACTAGTCACAGCTGCTTCCTTTGGAATTAGTGTTCATTCGTGTCTATTCGTGGTTGCTCTTTTCCAGCGCGTAATCGAGGGCGTGTTGAATATCGAATTTCTTGATGCGCTCCGCGAGGACCGGATCATTTAACGCATCAATGACGCGCGGATTTTGAAGAAGATCGAGGAACCGCCCTTGCGCAATTAGATCGGCGATTTCTGGATCGCTTCGCAATGCGACGATTTTTGGGTGTTCACTCAACTCGCGCGCACCGGGGAACGCCAAAAATTTCTGCGCGTGCTCCGGGCTGGAAAGAACGTTCCCCGCTTTCTCCAGCACTTCGTAGGTTCTCGGCGAAATCGGGTCGCTGTTCTTAACCACGCTACCAAGCAAACCTAGTTCCAGTGAGTTCTTCAGGCGTGCCAGTGACGTCGCGACGGCATGCATGCCATCGTCCGATTCCGAAAGAAAACGGCGGCGCACGTCGAGAGCATGCGAAGTTGGGTCTCGCGCCCTGCGCGCCGCGGCACCGGACCAGCCACCAGCTTGCCCTTCAGCCAGCGCGCCGACGGTTCGGACACTTGTAACAGTCAGCCAAAGCAGAAAGAGACCGAAAAACAATCCTACAATTGCCCCCGCAAAACCATAAATCAGGCGGACAAGTCCAGATTCTTGTTGGGTAGTTCGCTTAAACAGGATGGCGCCGAGGCCGCTGAGGAGCGCATACACAGCGAACGCAAGTATGGCGCCGCACAAGATCGACAAAACTGGGTCGGGCATTTTGAAAAAAGAGCGGGCCATTGGAACAAACAATCTGCCTCCGAAGAAGGCAGCCGCGTACGCGGCGCCAAGAGCGACAAGCCGGGTAATCTGACGCATCAAACCCAGTCGCCAGCCCCGCAGGACTTCGAATAGGATCAAAATGACGGCAAAAGAAATGAAAACCACCTGCCAAATTGGCGAGCCGGACACTGAAGGAATTGCGGACCGCGGATTATCGACTGCGGATAGGTGAACGCTTATGAACGACCTCATATTGTCATTCTGAGCGAAGCGAAGAATGGAGCGAGCGGGGCGAGCGACATGGACTGTCAAGCCGCGTAGGGTAGCGGCGAGTGAGTCGGGAGACAAAAGAGTTCAATCTCTGATCATTTCTGAAGGGGTCAGCCAGAGATGTTTCGCGTAGCCTCTCCTGAGCGAAGTCGAAGGGCTCAACATGACAGTGCTGAATCTTGATGGCTCTGGCATTTCGATCTCACTATTCCGCAATCCGCGATCCGCCCGCCTCCGACTTGCTACGAGGTGGCAAGCGATCTGTAATGGTCGTCACCTTCTGCCGCAAAGCTTGATCGCAAAGCACCAGTGCGCCCATTGCTTCTACGATCGGTACTGCCCGGGGAAGAACGCACGGATCGTGGCGCCCGCGCGCAGCCAGCTGCGTTTGCATGTGTGAACTGGTGACTGTTTTCTGTTGGTGGCCGATCGTCGCTGTTGGCTTAAACGCGACACGAAAGTAAATTTCCTCCCCATTGCTGATTCCGCCCTGCACACCGCCGGAATTGTTGGTTGCCGCGCGTATTTTCCCACCACGCATCTCGAATGGATCGTTGTGCTCGGAGCCTCGCATCCGCGTCGCCGCGAAACCGGACCCGATCTCGAATCCTTTCGTTGCCGGTATGCTCAGCATCGCTTTGGCAAGATCTGCTTCGAGTTTATCGAAGACCGGTTCACCAAGACCCGGCGGAATGCCGCGTACCACGCATTCAATGACACCGCCAATCGAATCGCCCTCACCGCGAACTTGCTCAATTAGCGAGACCATCTGCTTTGCCGCCGCGGTATCGGGGCAGCGAAGAATATTTTTCTCCACGTCTTTCGTCTTTACTGTGGAACGGTCGATGTTGGCAACGACGTCGTGAATTTGCGCGACGTAGGCGACGATCTCGAATTCCGCATGCAGCAACGACAATATTTTTTTTGCAACTGCGCCGGCTGCCACTCGGCCAATTGTCTCGCGCGCCGAAGCGCGGCCACCACCCTGCCAGTTTCGAATGCCATACTTGGCTTCATAAGTGAAATCTGCGTGTGAGGGTCTGAATTTCTCTGCGATCTCGACGTAGTCCCCAGGACGCGCATCTCTGTTGCGCACAAGAATCGCGATGGGTGCGCCCAGTGTTTTGCCCTCAAAGACACCAGAAAGAATTTCGCACTGATCTTCTTCTTTCCGCTGCGTTGTAATCTTACTTTGACCCGGACGTCGGCGGTCCAGCTCGCTTTGGATCTCTGCTTCGGACAGCTCGACGTTCGGCGGGCAACCGTCGATCACCACGCCGACGCCCCCACCGTGCGATTCGCCAAAAGTCGTAACGCGAAAGAGCTGGCCGAAGGTGTTGCCCATGCTGGACGTAACATAGCCATCCTTGGCTGTCTCGGCGAGCAGGCTCCAGCCTGCGCGTTTTTTAGGCAGGCTGGAAGCCTACCTGACAGATCAGGCATAGATGCCCAAGTTACTATTTCGCCCCGAGCGCGGTCTTCAAATCATCGATGTCAATCCCGCGAGCGTTTCGCGCTCTTGCGCGCCAGAGCCGATGAGATCGGTGGCGACCGCGGCGGCACCGGTGAGGACTGTACAATCGAGGTTGTTGTCTGGCCGTGAACGAGAAAGCGGTCCAGCACGCGATCCAAAGACGCGATTTCAGGCAAATGCACTTTGAGAATGAAACAATCTTCGCCGGTGACTCGATGGCATTCCACCACCTCGGGTATCTGCTGAGCAAGCGCCGAGATTTTTGGCAGATGTCCCGGGAGCGGCCGGATTCGGACGAACGCGGTGATATCATGTCCCGCCGCTTTTGGATCCAATTCCAGACGGTAGCCGGCGATCACGCCACTGTTTTCCAAGCGTCGAACGCGCTCCTTCGCCGCCGGATTGGACATTCTGATTTTTCGGGCCAGCTCCGCGATCGACATCCGGGGATTCCGTTGTAAGAGCTTCAGAATTTCAATATTTTTGTGATCTTTGACTATTTCTTTAATATTCACCTGTATTTACGTTAGAATTGATTAAAAACTAGCATTGCAATCCTGATTTTGCATTATTTTATGTTTGCAGGTTTGTTCTGACGCCTTACTTTTGTCTGTATGACGAACAAAATCGTCTTCCCGATCAAGCCAATGACGCGCGAACGGGCGCACACGGCGAGGCCTATTCCGCCAGAAGCCTTTTTCATCTGCAGCGCCATTTTTCATTATCTGGGTCCAGCCTTTGCGGTGCTTCTTTTTGCCAGGGTTGATGTATTAGGCGTCGCATGGCTGCGGATTGCAAGCGCGGCCACAGTGTTCGCAGTCTGGAAGCGTCCGTGGCGCTTGTTCGCTGAACTGGGGGCAGGCGAAAGACGGATTGTGGTCGCATTCGGTTTTGTGCTGGCAATCATGAACGTTTGTTTTTATTTGGCGATCAATCGACTCCCACTAGGAACGGTGGGAACGATCGAGTTCCTCGGACCAATCGGGCTGGCGGCATTTGGTGTACGCACAACTCGCAATTTTGCCGCTCTATTGCTTGCATGCGGCGGCGTGTTCCTGCTCACCAGTGTGCGAATCACTGGCGAACCGATCGGATACATTTTCGCATTTGCGAATTGCGCGCTCTTTGTTCTCTACATTCTGCTCGGGCATCGGATCGCAGCAAGCGGCGGTCGTGGCGGAGTCGAACGTCTGGCAATGGCAATGGTCGTCGCGAGCATCGTCATTACCCCGATTGGCTTGAAAAGCGCATCGGGAGCGTTGCTGGATCCGAAGATCCTTCTCGCTGGCGCCGGAGTCGGCATTTGTTCCTCTGTGATCCCTTACATCTGCGATCAATTTGCCATGGCGCGTTTATCGAAGGCCACTTTTGCTCTTATGTTGTCGCTGTTGCCTGCCACAGCGTGCCTGGTAGGGATAGTCGTTCTTCGACAGATTCCCTCCATTTCCGAACTAGGCGGCGTCGGCGCAGTGATAGCCGGAGTCGCTTTGAAACGGAGCGCGGATGATTAAACAGGAGAGATAACGCAATGAACTATACAAATCTTGGTAAGACGGGACTGAAAGTATCTCGAATCTGTCTGGGCTGCATGAGTTACGGGCTCGAGGAGAGAAAGTGGGGCCTGAATGAGGAACAAGGCCGACCGTTCATTAAACGAGCGCTTGAGCTTGGCATTAACTTTTTTGACACAGCCAACATGTATGGAGACGGCAGGAGCGAAGAAGTCTTGGGCCGGGCGATACGCGATTTTGCGAAACGCGATGAGATGGTCATTGCGAGCAAAGTCTATTTCCCAATGCGGCCCGATGTGAACGGGCGAGGATTATCTCGCAAAGCGATCATGACAGAGATCGACCACAGTCTGCGGCGGCTTGGGATGGATTATGTCGATCTTTATCAGATCCACCGTTGGGATTACGACACGCCGATTGAAGAGACCCTCGAAGCGCTCCACGACGTCGTGAAATCAGGAAAGGTGCGCTACATCGGGGCATCATCGATGTTTGCCTGGCAATTCTGCAAGGCGCTCTACCTCGCCGACCTCCACCGTTGGACGCGCTTTGTTTCGATGCAGCCACATTACAATCTGCTGAATCGCGAGGAGGAACGGGAGATGTTACCTCTTTGCCTGGCCGAGGGCATCGGTGTGTTACCGTGGAGCCCACTGGCGCGCGGTCGCCTTGCTCGCGCATGGGAAACGCAGCCGAGCACAGTGCGCGGTCAAACCGATGAGTACGGCAAAAAACTTTACTCCGCGACTGATGAACTGGACAAACCAGTAGTTGATCGCGTCGGAGAAATCGCCAAGGCGCGAAGCATTCCCCCCGCCCAAATCGCGCTCGCGTGGCTGCTGTACAATCCTGCGGTGACGGCGCCCATCGTTGGCGCAACCAAACCTCACCATCTCGAAGATGCCGTAGCGGCCGTGGAGGTGAAACTATCTGACGCCGAAATCAAAGGTCTCGAGGCGCCATACGTGACTCACCGCATTGCCGGATTCGAGTGACGCCAAATCAACGCGAAAATGAAGTCGATGCCTTTGTATGCCTTTGCAGCTGTCTTGTTCATCGCATTTGCCGTGCCCCCGGCGACAGCTCAAAATCAACAGACAAACAACAAGAAAACTCCCATGACT
>Ga0209577_10005803_pt1 | contig 11477 bp, 7 predicted proteins | sample GraSoiAngelo_109_FD_185874 | JGI IMG/M metagenome (GOLD analysis project Ga0209577, IMG submission 185874) | Grasslands soil microbial communities from the Angelo Coastal Reserve, California, USA - 14_0903_12_20cm (SPAdes) (version 2) | ecosystem: Environmental > Terrestrial > Soil > Grasslands ... | reverse complement strand
CGGCGCGTCGGGCAGGACGCTGACGTCGCACTCGAGCCGATAGGTGACCCGCAGGCTGCCCGGGGTCGCGAGGGTGTCCCCACGTCCGACCTCGCGGCGCTCGACTCCGACCAGCGCCAGGGCCACGCGCTGGCCGGCGCCGGCCTCGTCCTCCGGCTGGTCGTGCACCTCGACGCTTCGCACCCGCGCCTCCCTGCCGCCGGGCTCGAGCGCCAGCCGGTCGCCCGTTCGCACGGTGCCCGACCAGAGCGTGCCGGTGACGACCGTGCCGATCCCGCGCAGGCTGAACGAGCGGTCGACCGGCAGCCTCACCGGCCCGTCCGCGCTTCGGTGCTCCGCCGCTGCGGCGGCCTCGTCGAGCAACGCCCGCAGCACATCGAGGCCCTCGCCGGTGCGCGATGAGACATGGACGGCGGAGACGCCGGGCAGCAGCTCCTCGGCCTCCAGCCGTGCCAGCTCCGCGGTGTCCTCGTCGACCAGGTCGCGCTTGGTCAGTGCGATGACGCCTCGCTCGAGCCCCAGCATGCGCAGGATGGCGACGTGTTCGCGGGTCTGCGGCATGACGCCGTCGTCGCAAGCGATCACCAGCAGGAACAGGTCGATGCCGGTCACCCCCGCCACCATCGTGCGCACGAACCGCTCATGGCCGGGCACGTCCACCACGGACAGGCGGCGGCCCGAGGGCAGGATGAGGGGCGCGTACCCGAGCTCGATCGAGATCCCGCGTGCCTTCTCCTGCGGCAGGCGGTCGGTGTCGACCCCTGTCAGGGCCGCTATCAGCGCCGTCTTGCCATGGTCGATGTGCCCGGCCGTGCCGACCGTCAGCGGCCGCTCGGTCATGCCGGCGCCGGCACGAGGTCGATGTCCTCGTCCGTCAGCGTGCGGCAGTCGAGCAGCACCTTGCCCTCCTGCACGCGCGCCACGACCGGCGGATCGGAGGCCCGCAGCCGCGCGGCGACCGTCGCGCCGCCCTCGATCTCGCAGGCGTAGCTCTCGATCTCGAGCAGCGGCAGGGCGCCCCCGCCCACACGCGCGGTCGTGCCGACCACGTCCCCGCCAAGCCGATCGGCGAGCCGCTCGGCACGCGCGCGGACGTTCGACGCCGGCTCGCCCGCCATGCGGAGCACCGGAAGCTGCTCGAGCGCCGCGGCCGGGTTGCGATACAGCTCCAGGGTCGCCTCGAGCGCCGCGAGCGAGAGCTTGTCGATGCGCATCGCCCGCGCCAGCGGGTGACGCTTCACGCGGCCGACCGCCTCTGTGGAGCCGACCACGATGCCGGCCTGCGGACCGCCGAGCAGCTTGTCCCCGGAGAAGCAGACCAGATCCGCGCCGGCCTCGATGCTCGACCGGGCGGTCGGCTCGTCCAGCATGTCCGCGATGTGCAGCAGTGCGCCGGAGCCGAGATCGTCGATCAGGGCAACGCCTGGCCGCCTCAGCGTCGCCAGCTCCAGCAACGCCGGCTGATCCGCGAACCCGACCATCCGGAAGTTCGACTGGTGCACGCGCAGGATCGCCCTGGTCCGTTCGGACAGCGCCTGCTCGTAGTCGCGGAGGTGCGTGCGGTTCGTCGTGCCCACCTCGACCAGGGTTGCGCCGGACTGGGCGAGGATGTCGGGTATCCGAAAGCCGTCGCCGATCTCGATCAGCTGGCCCCGGCTGATCAGCACCTCCCCGGTCTCCGCGGTCGCGGCCAGGCACAGCAGCACGGCGGCCGCGTTGTTGTTGACCGCCAGCCCGGCCTCGGCTCCGGTCAGCTGCGCCAGCAGGCCCGACAGGTGGTCATGTCGCGACCCGCGCCGGCCCTCCGTGAGGTCGTACTCGAGCGTCGAGTAGCCGCCCGCGACCTCGGTCACCCGCGCGAGCGCGGCGGCCGCGAGGGGCGCGCGGCCCAGGTTGGTGTGCACGATCACCCCGGTCGCGTTCAGCACGCGGCGCAGGGATGGCGGCCGCTCGAGCCGCCGCCGTGCGTCGTCGACCAGCTGGGCCTCGCTGCGCGCCGTGCCCTCCTGCCGGGCGCCGGCGAGCGCTCCGCGGAACGCCTCCACCGCCGCCGCGCGCCCATGCTTGGCGACCAGCTCGGCGCCGCCCCGGCTGCGCAGCAGCGCATCCACCGAGGGCAGCTCCCGAAGCGGGTTGACGCTCATGCCTCCGATTGTAGGGTGTGCCGGTGGCGACCAAGCGGCCCCCGCTCTATTCCATGCAGGCCGGCCCGCGCCGCCGCCGGCGATCGCACAGGCCGCCCATCCTGCGGATCGTGCTCATCGTCGTCGCAGCCACGCTGGTCGGGGCGGCTGCGTTCGCCGTGTGGCAGGTGCTCCCGCTGACGAGGACGCAGGACGGGATCATCCCGGCGGCTGCACTGACCGGGGTGGTGCCGCAGACGCCCTCGGGGGGTCCGGGGCTGCCCGCGCTCAGCGCGTCGGGAGCTTCCTCGCGCCCGATCACGGGAGTCCACGTCTCGGCGGGCGTGATCGTGGACTCCGGCTCCGGACGCGTGCTCTGGGTGCACCGGGCGCATGCGAAGCGGCCGATCGCCAGCCTGACGAAGCTGATGACGGCGTTCCTCGCCGAGCCGGCCGGCGCTTCCCCTCGCGGCCGGTTCACCATCACGCCGGCCATGACCAGCGCGCTCGGCTACAACCTCGGCCTGCGGCCGGGCGATCACGTATCCGTGCGGGACATGCTCGCCGGAGCGCTGATCGCTTCGGCGAACGACGCCGCCAATGCGCTGGCCGTGCAGCGCGCCGGATCGGTTCGGCGGTTCGTGGGCCTGATGAACCGGGAAGCGGCGCGGATGCACCTGAGCGACACCCACTACTCCAACCCGAGCGGCATCATCGACCAGGGCAATCACAGCTCGGCATGGGACGTGGCGGAGCTTGCGCGGGCGGTGCTCGCGCGCCCGGCCCTTCGCAGCCTCGTCGGCTCGAAGGCCTACCGGCCGGCCAACGGCGCCCCGTTCGTCAACGGCAACCACCTGCTCTGGACGTATCCCGGCACCATTGGCGTGAAGACCGGGCAGACCACGCTCTCGGGCAACTGCCTGGCGGCAGCGGCTCGCCGCCACGGCCATACCGTGATCGCGGTCGAGCTGAACGCGAGCGGCGACGAGTTCGCCACCGCCGCCCGCATGCTGACCTGGGGATTCAGGAGGGCGACGCGGTGAGCGGAGGGCTGTTCGAGGGCTACGCGATCGAGTCGCCGCCGTTCGGCGAGCAGGACGGCCGCCGCCTGGCCGCCGAGCTGTTCGGGCTCGACGGCACGTCGGTCGAGCTCGGCAGCCACCAGGACCGGAACTTCCTGATCACCACCGACGATGGGCGGCGGGCCGTTCTCAAGATTGCAAACCCGCATTTCGGGCGCGGCTCGCTCGAGATGCAGAACGCCGCCATGCGGCATGTGGCTGCGGCCGGCCTGCCGTACGCGACGCCTGTGCCGCTGGATGCGCTCGACGGCCGCGACATTGTCGAGGTGGACAACGGAGGCTCACGCTACGACGTCCGCATGACCTCCTGGGTCGACGGTGAGCCGCTCACCGCCGCCCGCCACGTCGGCGCCGGCGCCCGGGCCGCGGTGGGGGCGATGGCGGCCGAGGCTTCGCTGGCGCTCCGCGAGTTCGACCACCCGGCCGCCGACCGGGTGCTGCAGTGGGACCTCAAGCACGCCCGCGCGGTCGTCGACGGCCTGGTCGACCACGTCCCCGATGCGGTGCATCGCGAGCTGGTCGAGCAGGCGATGCGGGTGCACGACGAGGCGATCGCGCGGCTGGCGCCGGCGCTGCGGATGCAGATCATCCATGGCGACGTCACCGACTACAACGTCGTCTGCCGGCCGGACGGCGAGGGCCGCCTGATGCCCGCCGGGCTGATCGACTTCGGCGACATGACACGGTCGTACCTGGCCGCCGAGCCGGCCGTCGCCGCGGCCGCGCTGATGTGGCACGACGCTGACGATGCGCTCGACGTCCTCGTGGACGTGGTGCGCGCGTTCCACGCCCGCCTGCCGCTCGAGGAACCGGAGCTGGCCGCCATGTTCCCGCTCGTGCTGGCTCGCTGCGCCTCGAGCGCCGTCTCGACGCAGCAGCAGGCGCTGCTCGAGCCCGACAACGCCTACACCTCGGCGCTCGTCGACGGCGAGTGGGCGACGCTGCGTGCGGCCGCATCCGTGCAGCCGGCGGTGGCCGAGGCGGCCTGCCGTGCCGCCTGCGGGCTGCCCGCGCATCCACGGGCGGCCGTGGCTGCGCGCTCGCTCGCCGCACGTGCCGCCACACCGGTGGTCGACCCGGCCGGCCGCTCGCTGCAGCCGGTCGACCTGTCCACGGAGGCCGAGGCGTATGCCTTCGGCGAGTGGCGCACCGCCGAGGGCCTGGCCGGCGCCGTCTCGGTCGCGGATGGGAGCCTCGCCGTCGGGCGCTACGGCGAGTCGCGCCTGCATCGCGCCGGCGATCCCGCCGAGCGGCCACCGGCGGCCGTCCACCTCGGCGTGGACGTGTTCGCGCGGGAGGGCGAGCCGGTGTGCAGCCCGCTCGACGGGCGGCTGGTGTCACGGGGCGACGGGAGCGTGACGCTCGAGGTCGACCTCGGTGATGCCGGGCCGTGCCGGCTGGTGCTGGACGGCGTCGAACCTGCGGCAGATCTCGCGGGCGCCGCGCGCGCCGGGTCTGTGCTCGGCACCGTCGCTCCGCGCGCCGGCCGGCCTCCGCACGTGCATGTGCAGATCTGCCTGGAGCGGATCGACGGACTGCCGGGGTGGGCGACCGTCGCGGAGCGCGACGCCTGGCTCGCGCTCTGCCCGGACCCCTCACCGCTGGTGGGCGTGGCGGCGGCCGCTGCGCCCCCCGAGCGCGACCGGCTGCTCGCGCTGCGCCGCCATGCGGTGGCCGGGGCGCAGGAGCTGTACTTCCGCGAGCCGCCGAGGATCGTGCGCGGGTGGCGCAACCTGCTCTACGACGAGGACGCGCGGCCCTACCTGGACATGGTGAACAACGTCGCCGTGCTGGGGCACAGCCATCCCGCCGTCGCAGCCGCCGCGCAGCGCGCGCTGCGCACCATCAACACCAACTCGCGATTCAACTATGACGCGATCGCCCGCTTCGCCGAGCGGCTGGTCGAGTTGGCCCCCGAGCCGCTCGACCAGGTGTTCTTCGTGAACACGGGAAGCGAGGCCAACGACCTGGCGCTGCGCCTGGCGCGCACCTACACCGGCCGTGAGGAGGTGATCGCGGTCGCGGGGGCCTACCACGGCTGGACGACCGCAACCTACGCTGTCAGCACGGCTCCCTACGACAACCCGGCCGCTGCCGAGAACCCGCCTCCCGGCCTGCGGCTGGTGCCCGCCGCCGATACCTATCGCGGGCCGATCGGGCCCGATGAGCCCGACGCCGGCCGCCGCTACGCCGAGTACGTGCGCGACGCCGCCCCTGGCGCCGCGGCCTTCATCTGCGAGCCGGTGCTCGGCAACTGGGGCGGCATCTTCGCGCCGGACGGGTACCTCGACCATGCCTTCCGCCACGTCCGCGAGGCGGGCGGCGTCTGCATCGCCGACGAGGTGCAGGTCGGCTACGGCCGGCTGGGCGCCTGGTTCTGGGCCTTCGAGCAGCAGGGCGCCGTGCCGGACATCATCACGATCGCAAAGTCGACGGGCAACGGCCACCCGGTGGGCGCAGTCATCACGACCACGCCGATCGCCGAGGCCTTTGCGCGCAACGCGAGCTTCTTCAGCTCGGTCGGCGGCTCACCGCTGTCCTGCGAGATCGGGATGGCGGTGCTCGATGTGATGCGCGACGAGCGCCTGCAGGAGAACGCTCTGCGCGTGGGCACGCACCTGCGCGACCGCCTGCGCGAGCTGGCCGGCCGCCATCCGCTGATCGGCGCGGTGCACGGGCACGGGCTCTATCTCGGCGCCGAGCTCGTGCGCGACCGGCCGGGAACGACGCCGGCCACCGAGGAGGCGTATGCCATCTGCGAGCGGATGCGGGAGCTGGGGGTGATCGTGCAGCCGACCGGCGAGCGGATGAACGTGCTCAAGATCAAGCCGCCGCTGTGCATCCCGTTGGAGGCCGCCGACCGCTTCGCGGACGCGCTTGACCGGGTCCTCACCGACGGCTGGTGACTGGGCGTCGTCCTCAGAAGGTGCGGTGCAGGTAGCTGGCCTGCATCGCAGCGACGAGCACGGCGATCAGCCCGAGATAGACGGCCCCCACCGCGACCCGCTGGCCCCATGTGACCGCGTTGTATTCCCGCCACTTGGGGTCGTTGCGGTGGCCCCAGCGGTGGAACAGCTCGTAGCCGCCGAGCAGCGCAATGATCAGGATGAGGGCGTTCGGGTGCCAGAAGAACAGGAGCGCGACCACGAACACGCCCACGAACCAGAAGGCCGGATGGAACGCGGCGGCGGCGCGGCCGCCGTCCAGCGGCAGCACCGGGATCAGGTTGATCAGGTTGAGGAAGCAGCCGGTGTAGGCCACCGCCCGCAGCAGATTCGAGTCGGTTGCCATGGCCGCCCCCAGGCAGACCAGTGCACCCGCGGTGCCCAGCACCGGGCCCGCGAGCCCCACCTTCGCCTCCATCCAGGCGTTGCGCGGAAGCTCCTTCATCCCCACGAACGCGCCCATGAAGGGCACGAACATGGGCGCGGACGCCGGAACGCCCTCCCGCCGCAGCTGGATGACGTGGCCCATCTCGTGGACGAACAGCAGCACCATGAATCCGACCGCGAAGTGCCAGCCCCAGATGCTCGTGTAGGCGGCCAGCGAGATCAGGAACGTGACGCTTGCGCCGAGCAGCTTGACGTTCTTGACGGCAATCAGCAGCGGGCCGAGCAGCTTCCAGACGAGAAGCGCGGCTCCCGCGAACGGCGCGAACAGCCGCCGCAGCGGGTGCTGCGGCCGCTGCACCGGCGGTGGCGGTGGCGGCATCTCGGCCGGCGGCGGCGAGTCGAGCTGGCTGGGGTCCCAGCTCACGCCGTCCCCTCGCGTCCGATCCACTCCTCGCCGCCGGCGAAGACCTCCTTCTTCCACACCGGCACCGTCTGCTTGAGCGTGTCGATGGCGTCGCGGCATGCCGACATGGCCGCGCCCCTGTGCGCGGCGGATACGGCGATGATGACGCTGGCATCCCCGATCGGCACGTGGCCGGTGCGATGCGCCATGGCCACGCGCGCCGCTCCGTGGCGCTCCGTGACCTGGACGGCGATCTTGGCCATCTCGGCCTCGGCCATCTCGGGGTAGGCGTCGTACTCCAGGTGCACCACCTCGCGGCCGCGGTTGTGGTCGCGGGTGGTGCCGATGAAGGTGGCGATCGCACCGGCGGCCGGATCGCGAACCTGCTCGACCACCGCGGAGAGATCGAGCGGCTCCTCCTGCACGCGGAAGTCGCCCCCCGACACGGGCGGGATCACCGCGACCTCGTCGCCGTCGCGCAGCGCCTCGGAGCGGTCCGCGTACTCGCGGTTGCGGGCGTATGCCATGCCGGCCGGCTCCTCGCCGAGCTCGAGCGCCTGCCAGACGTCCCCCACGCGGGAGCCGTCCTCGAGCCGCAGGGTGCGGCGGGAGGCGCCCGCCCGCTCGCGGACGGCGGCGAACAGCCTGACGGTGATCTCCATGGGCACAGGGTAGTGGAAGGCTCTCACCGCTCTCCTTCGGCATATTTCCCGCACATTGCGAGCTTTTCTTTCGCGACGGCCCTGGACACCGCGGCCACGCTCTGGAAAGGTGCCGCATACAGAGCCCCGGACGCAGATGCGGTTCCGCCGGAGGCCCGGGAGGTTCGGTTCGCCGGACACCCGAGTCGATGACGACGGAGGGCGCGGCAGCCGGGGCTCTTGCATGTCTACCATCAGCCGATGAGCGACGACCAGCAGCGGCGCACCGACTCCGGCATCGAGATCGCACCGGTGTACCGCGCGGGCGACGCGCACGACCAGCCCGATCCGGGGTCGTATCCGTACACCCGCGGCATCCGCGAGGACGGGTACCGGGCGCGGCCCTGGACGATGCGGCAGTACGCCGGCTTCGGGTCGGCGGAGGAGACCAACGAGCGCTTCCGGCTCCTGCTCGACCGCGGCCAGACCGGCCTGTCGGTGGCGTTCGACCTGCCCACCCAGCTCGGCCTCGACTCCGACGACCCGCTCGCGCGCGGGGAGGTCGGGCGCACGGGCGTCGCGATCGATTCGATCGAGGACATGCGGCTGCTGCTGGGCGGCATCCCGCTCGGCGAGGTGTCCACCTCCATGACGATCAACGCGCCCGGGTCGCTGCTGCTCCTGCTCTACGAGCTTGTGGCCGAGGAGCAGGGCGTGCCGGCGGAGACGCTCTCCGGGACGATCCAGAACGACATCCTCAAGGAGTACATCGCCCGCGGCAACTACATCTTCCCGGCCCGGCCGAGCATGCGGCTGACGGTTGACACCTTCCGCTACTGCAGCGAGCGGTTGCCGCGCTGGAACACGATCTCGATCTCGGGGTATCACATCCGCGAGGCGGGGTCGACGGCCGCCCAGGAGCTGGCGTTCACACTTGCCAACGGGATCGCCTACGTGCAGGCTGCCATCGACGCCGGCCTCGAGGTGGACGCGTTCGCCCGGCGGCTCTCCTTCTTCTTCAACGCCCACAACGACTTCTTCCAGGAGGTCGCCAAGTTCCGCGCCGCCCGCCTGCTTTGGGCGGAGATCATGCGTGAGCGGTTCGGCGCCACCGACCCGCGCAGCCTGATGCTGCGCTTCCATGCCCAGACCGGCGGCTCGACGCTGACCGCCCAGCAGCCCGAGAACAACATCGTCCGGGTCGCGATCCAGGCCTTCTCGGCAGTCTGCGGAGGGGGTCAGAGCCTGCACACCAACGGGTTCGACGAGGCCCTGGCACTGCCCACCGAGCGCAGCGCCACGATCGCGCTGCGCACGCAGCAGATCCTCGCCACCGAGGCCGGCTCGACCAACACGGCCGACCCGCTGGGCGGTAGCTACTACATCGAGGCGCTCACCGAGGCGCTCGCCCAGCAGGCGCGTGAGCTGATCGGCGAGGTCGACCGGATGGGTGGCGCCGTTGCCGCGGTCGAGAACGGCTGGGTGCAGGAGCAGATCGAGCAGGCGGCCTTCGCCCACCACTCGCGGGTCCAGAGCGGCGAGGAGGTCATCGTCGGCGTCAACCGCTACACCGAGCAGGGTGGTGAACGGATCCAGCTGCACACCCTCGACCCGGGCGCGGAGCAGCGGCAGGTCGCGCGGACGCAGGCGCTCCGCGCCGACCGCGATGCTGCAGCCGTCGAGGCGGCCCTGGCCGAGGTCGACCGCGTCGCCGGCGGCGACGGCAATCTGCTCGTTCCGATGCGCGAGGCGCTGCGCTCCCGTGCGACGATCGGCGAGGTCTGCGGCGTGCTGCGCAGCCGGTGGGGCACGTACGATGCGGAGCGGGTGAGAGCGTGACCGATGATCAGCGCTTTGCGTTCCTGCTCGGCACCGGGCGGTGCGGGTCGACGATCGTCGGCCAGGTCGTGGCCATGCACCCCGATGTCGGCTTCATCGCGAACGTCGATGACCGGTTCGCCGGCCTGAACCGCAAGGGGCGGCTGAACAACCGCATCTACCGGTCGCTGCCCGCGCCCCTGCAGAAGCAGGGAGGCAGGCGCGGCGGCCGCCCGCACGGCGGCCTGGCCGCCGGTGTCCGCAGCGTCGCCATGACGCCCTCCGAGGGGTACCGCCTGCTCGACCGCCATGTGTCGCCGATGCTGTCCGAGCCGGTGCGCGACTTGGTGGCGGACGATGCCTCCACCTGGCTGTCTCGCAGGCTGCGGGCCTTCTTTGAGGCCCGCGCCGCGGCCCAGGGGCGGCCGTTGTTCCTGCACAAGTTCACGGGCTGGCCGCGGGCCGGCCTGCTGCACGCGGTGTTCCGCGAGGCCAGGTTCGTCCACGTCGTGCGCGACGGCCGCGACGTCGCCTCCTCGCTCGTGCAGCAGCCGTGGTGGCAGGGCTTTCGCGGCCCCGCGGCCTGGGGCTTCGGCCCGCTGCCGCCCGAGGACGAGGCGACCTGGCTCGAATCGGGTCGCTCCTTCGCCGTGCTCGCCGGCCTGGAGTGGAAGATCCTGATGGAGGCGTTCGCGGTCGCGCAGCGTGCGGTGCCCGCGGACACCTGGCTCGAGCTCCGCTACGAGGACGTGGTCGAGCGGCCTCGCGAGCAGGTCGAGCGGCTGCTCGCGCACCTCGGGCTGGAGTGGACGGACGGGTTCGATCGGGCGTTCGCCGGCCTCGAGTTCACCCGCGCCCGCAGCGGCGCCTATCGCGACGAGCTCTCTCCGCGGGATGCCGATCTGCTCGATCGGGTGCTCGCGCCGGCGCTGCGCGCCCACGGCTACGAGCAGCTCCCCGCGGGCGGGTGAGCTCGAGACCCGCGAGGCGGAGCAGCCAGGCCGTCACGTACGCCGGCCTTGTCGGGTTCGGCCTCACGCTGATCCCGGTGGCGGCCGCGCTCCGGCTGACCGGCCACGGCGGCGGCTACACGATCGACCAATGGGGCGTCTGGGGTGCGGTGACCGTGGTGGCTGCGGGCGTGGCGCTGATCAGCCAGCCCGTGTCCCGGCTGTCCGGCGTGCAGCGCCTGCTGCCGCTGTCGCTGCTCGGGCTGGCCCTGTGGAGCATGCTCTCGGCGCACTGGGCAGCGTGGCCGCAGAGCGCCCTGGTGGAGGGCGACCGCTATCTCTTCTACGCCGCGGCGGCGACCCTACCGCTGGTGCTGCTGCCGACGGCCGGCTGGAGGCGCGGCCTGGTCGGCGGCGTTGCGGCCGGCGCGGCCGTGCCGGCCCTGCTCGTCGCGCTCAAGCTGTGGCAGTCGGGCGGCGCGGTCGCGATGTTCGACTCGGGACGCCTGGTGGGAGGGGTCGGGTACGGAGGCGGCCTCGCGGCCGCCGTCGCGATCGGCTTCTGGCCTCTGGTCGCCTTCGCGTCCGACCGTTCCTCGGCGCGGGCGCTGCGACCGCTGGCCGGTCTCGGGGCCGGGCTCGTGCTGGCGGCCGTGGTGCCGACCGAGGCCCGCGCGTCGGTGTGGGCGCTGGCGGTCTCGGCGGTCGTGTTCTTCCTCCTCTGTCCCACGCCGATCCGGTCAGGTGTCGTGGCGGTGGGCGCCGCACTGCCCACGCTGCTGTTCTGGCACCAGCTGAACAGCGTCTTCTCCTCGCAGACGGGTGGGCACCCGCGCAGCGTCGGCATCGCCATCCTGCTCACCGGCGCACTGAGCGCCCTGGTGACGGGCGCGCAGACGGTGCTCGACGAGTTCGTCACGCTGTCAGAGGCGAACCGGAGGGCCGTCGCCATCGCCGTCAGCATCTGGATGATCCTGCTCCTGCTCGCGGCCGGCGTCGGCGCCTTCGCAGCGACCGACGGCCACCCCCTGGCCTGGACGCGGCACACGCTGCAGCGCACGGTCGACCGGGTGGGGGGCGAGAGCGGCCAGGCGGCGGGCGAAGGGCAGGCGGGTAGCCGGTTCGGAT
>Ga0209577_10005801_pt1 | contig 11478 bp, 8 predicted proteins | sample GraSoiAngelo_109_FD_185874 | JGI IMG/M metagenome (GOLD analysis project Ga0209577, IMG submission 185874) | Grasslands soil microbial communities from the Angelo Coastal Reserve, California, USA - 14_0903_12_20cm (SPAdes) (version 2) | ecosystem: Environmental > Terrestrial > Soil > Grasslands ... | reverse complement strand
CCGCTTCTGTCTGATCCGACTGACGATATGGTGCTAGAAACCGTGGTCAACGGTCGGGCTGACCTGCTGGTCACGTTCAACCAAGAGGACTTCGCGGCTGCGACAAAAGGTTTTGCGGTCAAGATTGTGCGGCCTTCCGAGGCTCTGCATCGATTACGGGCCCATACGAGCGGGTGAAAACGGAGAAAGGTTCTGAGACAAAGCAGCTTTCCCTTACGGTTGGCCTCCTCGTTGCAAGAGGAGGCTCACAAAACAGCCGAGAGAGCGAGGGAATATCCCTCAATCAGCTTATCAATCTAGCGGTTGCAGAGAAAATTTCTGCCTTGCGTACGGAAGAATTCTTTCGTGAGCGGAGACCGCGGGCAAATGTAGAAAAAGCACGGAAGATTTTGAAACGCGCAGGCAAAGAAGCACCACGAGAGGGTGACGAAATTTCTAATTCTCTTCGACGGAGCACCGTGACCACGATTTCGACCCTTTCGAAGACCGCCTCGCGCTTCGAGTGATACACCCCGTAGCCGAAAAGCCGAGCCACTACGCGATCTCTACGGCGAGTTCGAGATTGATGCCCGCGAACGTTTGCGGTGTGACGCGGCGAGAATGATTGGCCGTGTGGCCGGACCTATTTCACTGGCGCGAGTATCGCTTCTAAACGGTCGGGTGTCGCCTCGACTCTCTCCAGGTGCGGGTAACGGAGTCCGCCGTGGTAATCGACGGTCAGGGTAATGAACTCCTTCTCGCGCTTTAGCAGAAGCTTGATGGGCTCTTTGCTGTTCTCAGCGCCAACGATGGCTTGGCGCAGATTGGCAACGCTGAAAGCTTGACCATTCACGCCTAGTAGTTGCATGCCGGGGGTCATACCTGCCTTGAATACCGGCCCATCCCACGCCACGTCTGCGATACTTCCGGGCTGATCGCTGTCGCTGCTATCGTCGCCATCGCCGCCCTTCACCGAAAACCCAAGAGACGTAGCGAAGCTCGTCGGGCGAGACTTGTCCATGTGCTTCATCCACTCCGGTTCGCTGTCGTTGTAAACCAGTCGATAACCACCTTGCGCAATACCGTTTTCCGGTACCTGCGCTTCGACCTCGTAAACCCGTGTGCGGAAGAACCCTGTCCAATCGTATGACTGTACGGTGTTCAGGACTCGGACGAGGTCTTCGAAGGTATAAGTAACCGTGGAGTAGCTTCCATTATCGATCCCGAAAAACAGTTTGGCGAAATCATCGAGGGATTTCTGTCCGTTGCTAAGATCGCGGATTTTTGTATCGGCCTCAAGCCAGATGAGGTCCGATTCCGGATAGTAGTCGTAGGAACGCTGCCAATCGGGCCAAAATTCGGGCACGGCTCCGTGATACGAGATGATGGGTTGATTGGTCGTGTCTTCCAAAGAACGCCAGGTTCTTCCCGGGCTGATTTCGAAAGTCGCAGCGATCTGCGCGATCACATCGCGTGCCTGCTCAGGGGTACGCATGCCGGAACGCGCGGTCAGGACATTGCCGTAATAGTTCGTCAAGCCTTCATAGACCCACAGCAAATCGTTCTGCATTGGCACATTGAAGTTCGGAGTCCAGAGGTCCGCAGGGCGGCGAAACTTGCCGTTCCAGGAATGCACGTATTCGTGCGGCAGAAGAGCGCGACCAGCAACGCCTGCGGCCCAATCGGTAAAGTAGTTGGCCCGGGTGCCATCTTCACTTGACTGGTGGTGCTCCAGTCCCTTGCCGCCAACTGAGTCGCTGAGGGAGAACAGGAAGTCATAGTGACCGTAGTGACGGGAGTTGAAAAGCTTCTGCGCCTGAATCACCAGGTTCTTGTGGTACTGCAGTTCTTCCGGAGTGATCTCCAGTTGCTCGGGTTTATCTGCGAAAACATCGAGGTAAACCAGATTGTCTGATCCTGTCGACAGGTCCACGCGCTTATAGTTGATGCCCGCATACAAAGGCGAATCGATCAACGTATTCAGCGGAACATCCTTAAACTGAACCACGTCTCCGTTCTGTGACTTCACATCAAGCGCAGTAGCGAACCTCCAGCCATCTGGCAGTTTCAGTTGGGGAGAAACTTGAATCTGCCGCGCGAAATATCCCGCCGGATAGAGAAGCACGCTGTTCCAGGTGACATCGGCGATTCTGGTTGAAATACGGCCCTGCTGCGGCTTGACCGGAGCCAGGTATTGAAAGGTGAGTTCGAGTAGGCTCGCGCCGTTCAGCACCTCGACGTGGAACGCCCACATGTTCAAGCGATCCCGCAGCCAGGGTACACGCTTACCATTGGCCGTGATGACAAGCCCTGCCAGGTTGCCGACTGGGTTCGAAGGCGAATGCGTCCCGGGGAGCCACTGCGGATAGAGCAGCGTCATGTCGCCGGGCTTGACGGGAATTATCTCGCGCACCGTCAGGACGCGAGCGTTCGCGTTCGTCAGATCGACGCTGAGAGAAATTGTGCCGGCATAAGGCTGATCAAGCGGCGGAGGCAGCGGCACGGGTTGCCGACCCACTGCATTCTGCGCATGGGTGGTACTGGTTAGAACGATGCAAAGGCCCGCCGCGGCGGCAATGAAGTGATTGTACACGAACAAACGTCGCATATAGATTTCTCTGAGCTGCGAGACACTGTATACCACACTGAGCCGCGCTGGGCGGCCGGGGGACAAATGTGTAGCTGGACACAGCGGCCGAGGGAGCCAGATCGTCAGAATGGATGGTCCGCCATGCGTGCAGCTGGGTTGGGTGCTGCTGTTTGCATGCTCCTGAGCTTCGTAAGTCCGCATCGCCGGCTTAATGACGCGAGAGTTAGGTGCAGCTCATTGATCGGAGAACGTGGTAAATGGGAGTGACACCGGAAGAACTTGCCCAAACGTATCCCCCTCTTTACCACATGGCTGACGCCCAGAGTTAGTGCGAGGCAGACGGTTGGCTCACAGCAACTCAGCCGACGCGAAATGTGGCCCGTGGAACCCGAGTGAACGGGCTGTTCGCCGTCAGTCGGCAGGTGTTTTCGGCTCCCCACCTTTGCGGAAAGTGCGCAAAAGTGGGGCACCCGGCCGGCGTGGCTAGGCTGCGGACAAGAATGTCCGCGTTACAGGGGTCAGGTCTATACCCTACAGTACAAACCGGATGGTCCGCGGATGGCCATGCCGCTTAGTGTGTCTGCTGCACGAGAGACACTGCACGTGACATCCCGCCCGGGATTTGGTACGGAGCCGGATTGTTTCGCAAGAAACTCAGCCAGTCAACGATTTCCATCACAAACTGAAACTACTCATTTGGAGAGAGGCGAACATGCAAATGAACGCGAAGAACACCCCCATGATCGCGATCTGTCTGGCAGCGGTCTTGGCTTTAGGCCCTGTCGCCAGTTTTGCACAGGCCACTACTACGTTTAGCGGTCGCGCCGTGGCGCTGCGTGCGAGTGCGGTGGGAATTTCCCTGGCACTGTCCGACACTGGTGCGCTACCGTCAAGCGGCGGGAGTCTGAAGACAGCTGTAGCGAGTGTCAGCGTCCAGGGTTTGGTCTCGGCTGACGTGCTGAGCAGCGCAACGTCCGGCAGCGGCAGCAGCAGTCAGTCGCAATCATCGCTCCACAGCCTGAATCTGTTGGGTGGCCTGGTTACTGCCGATCTGGTGAAGTCGAACTCGAGCGCCACCTGCAGCAACGGACAGGCCTCCGCCAGCGGGAGTTCCCAGCTGGTCGGGCTCGTCGTCGCGGGTCAACCAGTCCTCACCGCCAACCCGAACCTTGCCATCTCGGTGCCAGGCGGCATCAGCGTTATCGTCAACGAGCAGACGAGTTCGCCGGGGGGAAATACCGGATCGACGACGGTCAACGCACTGCATGTCACGGGACCGAGCGTCGACCTCGTCGTCGCTTCCTCCCACTCCGATATCACATGTCCGTGACGATTCTCGTCTCGGGAAAAGAGCTTTAGGCTCGTTCGCGGTATTTTTTCCTGCTGATCTACACGTACTGCTCCCGGTCGCGCTCGAATGGGAGCCGCCGATCCCGCTTATCGGAAAAGGCAAACCGGGCGCTGGCGCAGTACGATGGAGTCCTCTACGGGCTGCCAACCCACCTCAAGGTCGTTCGACAGGGCAGCGGTCGGAGACCGCAGGTGTTTGCCTTGGCGGAGCTGGTCAATCTGTGCGAGGGTCGTGAGGCGCGATCCAGCGGGCGCGATGTTTGGGCCATTGGTGTTGGTTAACGGCGGCGGCCTGCAATTCAATTCCTTCAAACGTTGGGGGGACTACAGCGCGCTGATCGATCCGACTGACGACTGTACCCTACCTTCTGGTACGCGCAGGAGTACTACGCAGTCACCGGGAGTTTCAACTGGGCAACACGGATCGGTTCATTTAAGTTCAATAGCTGCAAGGGACGAGGCAAGTAACGCGAGGTCACTAAGGCCGATCTGCAAACTCGGAACATATGTTGTATTTGGACAACCCGAGTTTCACGGTGCAGCAGTAGCTCCGTTGCGCCACAGTATGTGCTAACGGCACTATCAGGCCGAAACACCCCAGAGCTGCGGTGCGTGCGACAGTGACGCGGGGTTGCCTCGGTCTGCCCCCCGGGTTGGGCACCATTGCGGGTGCCAATTCCTTTCACAGGCAGGCCTCAACGGCCAGGCAAGTTACACAAAGCGCTGCTGTTTCGGGCGGGGCGAAAATAGTTTGGTCATGGCTGGGCCGAAGCCTAGCCTTGGGCGGCTAGAATTGCAAGATATTCGTCCTTCTGAGGAACAAACCCCTGTTCCTCGCTGTCGTGACCGGCCCCGCCGGTTGGGGGGTGCTTGGCATGAATAAAATCCCTTGGCCCTCGTGCGATTGGGCACTGGCATTGTGTTTATTGTGCCCAGTTCTGCTCCTCGGGCTCTCTTCTGCCCGAGCCGCAGGCGGGATGCCGACGATCCGGCGCGTAGCCATTCTAGACAGTGAAAACGGGATCGAGGTGGAAATCACCTCCAGCCAGCCGGTCGCGCCACAGACCCGAGTGCTGAGCGGACCAGATCGCATCGTGATTGATTTTCCCGGAGCCGTACCCGCCGGCCATCTGAAGGGCCTCACCGTGAATCAGGGCGGGATAAAGGCAGTGCGTGCAGGTCTGTTTGAATCCAACCCGCCGGTGACGCGCGTAGTACTTGACCTCGCAGCTCCCAGCGAGTACCAGCTTGTTCCCTCCGGCAACACGATCATCGTGAAATTGGGCTCGGCACCAGTGAGCGTGGCACCCGAACCACGTGGAGTTTTACCACCACTGACTCCGGGACGCTTGTCAGCGCCGAATGTGAAAGTCGATTTTGAGCGTGAAAAGGATTTTGGAGTCGCTAGCCGGCAGTTAATGCTGCTATCTCCCATCGTTGCACCGCCCGACGTCAGCCCAGCGACTACTGGCTCGCAGGTGAAGACGCAGGATGTGCTCCTGGAAGCACAGCGCCTCCGGGATGTGGGCGACTTCAACGCAGCGGCAAAACTTCTACGCACCCAAATCGCCCAGAAGCCGGACGATGGTGAAGTAGCACGGTTATTGGCACAAACGCTCTATTGGCATAAGGACATCGCGGGCGCACAGGCGGTTTATGACACAGCCTTCGTTCAACACCCTGAAGACACCACGCTGCGGCTCCAGTACGGACGCATGCTTGCCGAGACGGGAAAGCGCGCCCGAGCTCGCGAACTCCTGTCGCCTCTGCTCGGCATTTCCGCGACACGAGTGGAGGCCGAGACACTCCTAGGCATGCTTGCGTATTGGGATAGCGATCTGACCACTGCTCGAAGGTTCTTTGACGCTGCGCTCGAGTCAGACCCGAACCACCAGGAGGAAGCGAGGCGCCTGCTGCGGGAAATTCTGACCAGCACTGCACCCTGGGTCCGCATCTCCTCTGGTGGCTGGCACGACGACCAGCCCTTAAATCGCCTAGCGCTCGGACTGGAGGCGGGCTGGTTCCCGACGCCGCTCACAAAGTTGTCCGCTCGCGTGCAGCCGATGCAGTATTGGATTGACGGTGCTCCCCGCACCGTCGGGGTATCCGAGATAGCGGTCGCACACTACGCGCCCCGGGCGCGGCTCGAAACGGAACTGGCCGCCGGTAGTGTCCTCCGCGCGCAAAACGGCAATACGTGGGACTGGACCGGGCGAGCGGGGCTGGGCTTCCGTCTCCCTGGCGGCGTCACCCTCCGCGGTCGCATAGAACGTACGCCCTACCTCTATACGAAGTCCAGCCTCGACACGCCGGTGATGGTGCAGACCGCAGCGGGGCTAGTCCACTGGGACGATCCGCGGGGGTGGCTGGGCGAGGCCGCCTACCAGCAAGAACACTACCCAGACGACAATACGATCCGGACGGAGTACGGCTGGCTCTTGGCGCCGGTCGTCCACCATAGTGTTGTGAAGATCCAAGCCGGCTATGCGCTCTCCGCCAGCAATGCCAATCAGAGTCGCTTCGTGCTCGCGCAAGTCAACCAACCGTATCCCCCCGGCGACCCGCGCTTCAACACGGCAGGCATCTACGCGCCGTATTACACGCCGAGCCATCTCGTCACGCATTCAGCCATCGCCGCGTTCACGCTCGAGCCCTCCCGCGGCGTGACACTCCACTTGAACGGGTCGTACGCGGTTCGGGCCACCGACGATGCTCCGTTCTTGACGGCTTCCGGCGGCCAGGCGGTGCTCAGCACATATGCCAGAAGCTTCTTTCCGTGGAACGTCCGTGCCTCTCTCGCGATCGCTCTTGGCGATGGTCTAACCCTTGAACCGACGGGCGAAGTCGGCCACACGGCCTTCTACTCCTGGGCCACGGGCGGCCTCCAGATCACGTACCATTTCAAGACCGCCAGGGGCACCGCCTGGTGATACAAGTAGGGGCCGCACCGACCGTGCGCATCGGCACTGCAGTCGATGAGTTCTGGCGGCATCGCGTGTCGGCCGATGTCCGGTTCCGTGACCGCATCCTCATTATGATGCTCACTGGTGCGGGAGCCGCCGCAGTCCTTCGTCTCGCCGACTGGTGGTTCCGCTCCGACCACGTTGCAGAGCCCCTGCTGTTCGCCCTGTTGTCGCTTGCCTTTTGGTACGGTGTGAGCCGAATCGTCCTGGGATGGGTCAACTACGCCGCCATCGCGAAGCCCGAGCATCGGCGTGCGCCGCCGGGCCTGCGAGTAGCCGTCTTCACCACGAGTTCACCTGGCGAGCCTCTCGCAATGTTTGACAAAACGCTCGCCGCCTGCGCTCGCATCAGGTACCCGCATACCACTTACCTGCTCGACGACACGCGCGACGCGCGTTTCCGCAAAGTCGCCAGCCGGAACGGGGCGGTCTGGCTCGAGCTGGTGGGAATCCCCGGGGCCAAGGCGGGAAAGATCAACCACGCACTCATGCGCACCGACGAGGATTTCATCCTCGTCCTCGATCCGGACCACATTCCGTTTCCTGAATTTCTCGACCGGGTGCTCGGCCACTTCCTGGACGAACGTGTGGGCTTCGTGCAGGTTTCGCAGGCATACTATAATCAAGCGCGGTCGTTCACCGCCACTGGCGCGGCAGAGCAGACGTATGCCTTCTATGGACCGGGGCTCATGGGTCTCTACGGTCACGGCGCCAGCGTTGCTATCGGAGCCAACTGTACGTTCCGGCGGGTGGCCCTCTCCTCGATCGGCGGGCACGGCATCGGTCTCGCCGAAGACCTGGTTACGGCTATCCGTCTGCACGCCGCGGGCTGGCGATCGGTCTACGTGCCAGAAGTGGTCAGTCGCGGCCTGGTGCCTGAGGATCTCGGTTCATTGTACAGGCAGCAACTCAAATGGTCCCGCGGGGTTTATGAGGTTGTCTTTTCCGACATGCCGCGACTGTTTCGGAGGCTGAGTTGGCGCCAGCGGCTTTCCTATCTCACGATCGGCACCTACTACTTGTTTGGCGTCACCACGCCACTGTATCTCGTTTTCCCGTACCTTTATCTTTGGACCGGCCTTCAGCCAGCGAACATGCGCTTCGCTGATTTCCTCACGGCCGCGACGCCGGTTGCCGTGTTGGGGGTCGCGATCTACGTGCTGATACAGCGCTGGCTCTGCGACCCGGGGACTGAACGCGGGTTGCATTGGCGCGGGCTCGTACTCAAGTGGGCGTGTTGGCCAGTCGTCTTGCTGGGCACGGTCCTTGCCATCATTCGCGCAGAGGTTCCCTACATCCCGACAGCGAAAGAGGCGGCGCGCGGCAGGTTCCTCCGGCTTGCATGGCCGCACCTCCTGCTGCTTGGTGCGTTCTGCACGACGGTCGCCCGCATCGTCTATGTCCGCTTGCGCTCTACGCCGGAAGCGGCCCTCGAACTTAGCAGTGAAGCGATCTGGGGGATGATCGGCTTCGCAACGCTTCCGACCCTCGCATCGCTCGGAACGCTGTACGCAGCCTGGCAGGCGCGTCGGCCACCCCGAGGTGCCCCATGGGACGATGTGGACCTCGATCGGATCGGAGGCGCTTCATGACACGAGTGTACCGATTGGCCCTGGTGGGGATTGCTCTGGCGAGTAACATCGCGGTCATCAGCCTGCTGACTTGGTTCAGTTCCAAGTCGGAGGGACCGATCACGGCGGGCCTCGATTTGCTGGGAACGACTGTCGGTTCGATCGAGCACCGCATTCGCGAAAGCCTCGACGGCAGATTGGGGCGGAGCAGTGAGCTCGCCTGGTTCACGCGGTACCGAACGGACGCCGATCGTCTCCGACGCCCGGACGCCGTCCTGCTCGGTGCCTACGACAGCGCCCTGCCGAAAACGCTCGGCGGTGTCGTTGATCTCGAACGGACCATTGGCACGACGCTCCCGCTCGTGCACGTTTATACCGCATGGGGCGACGAGCCCGAGCGGCGTTTCCCGCTCCAGTTGGCCACGGCGATCTGCGACATGGGGTCCGTGCCCGTGATCACGTGGGAGCCATGGCTCACGGACTTCGAGAACACGCGCCACCCGTTCTTGCCGCTTCGCGATGTGCGCGATCGGCACGGGATGGCGGCGGTGGCGCGTGGCGACTACGATTTCTATGTCGACATGTGGGCTGCCGACGCGGCGCGGTTTGGGAAGCCGCTTTTCCTGCGGTTCGCGCACGAAATGAATGATCCGTATCGCTATCCCTGGGGCCCGCAAAACAATACCAAGGAGGAACACATCGCCGCGTGGCGACATGTGCGGGAGCGCTTCGAACGAGCGGGCGCACGCAACGTGATCTGGACGTGGTCACCGCATGTTGCGTACCCATACTGGGACACCTACTATCCCGGCAGCCAATACGTCGATTGGGTTGCGACCGGAGCGCTGAACTACGGATCGGTGGGGCAGCAGTGGTCACAGTGGTGGACCTTCCACGAGATCTTCGGCTCGAAGTATCGGCGGCTAGCGTCGTTTGGAAAACCAATCATGGTCGCGGAGTTCGGTTCGCTGGCCGTGGGTGGCGACCGAGCGGGATGGTATCGAGACGCTCTCACGGACTTCCCCAAGAAGTATCCCGCGGTCAGGGCGCTCCTCTTTTTCCACGCGAAGAACGACCAGACCGTCACCTATCAGAAGCTGGATTGGTCGATCGAAGGCGACCCGGTGCTCGCCCACACGATCACGGCCGCGATCAAGCGATGGACGCCCGAGATGCCCCAGGGGCCGAGGTAAAGAATGAAATGTCCCTTCGGAAACAATCGCAAGCCGCGGCAGCGCTTTGCGCGTAGTTTCGATGTTCAGCAGACGCGGCGGACTCGCCTATTCACGGCCTCTCCGGCGGGCGTCTTGTACGATTGAAAAGTATCCGACCCTTGCTTATCACCAAGTTTTGTTCAAGTGCAGAAATACGCAAATTGTTTTACTTCCCACGCGCCGCCCATTGCTGCCGCTTTTGCCTTCTCGCAGGTGAATAAACAGTAGCGCTGCGAACCTATCTCCCGCGTTGCGTCTACATAAACCCAGCGCACCATTAGATCGAGAAGAGCCAACCAGTTGTCAGGCGCGAGCAAGAGTTCCACCTGGGCGCCTTCCCCGCGACCATTTCCAAATCCCACTCCTCCCATCCGCTGACGCGTGATCTCAAGTGGTCACATACCGAAAAAGGCATAGCTCGCAAAGCTTTTGACCGAGCTCTGGAGCGGGAATTTGAAGCAGTCATCCGGACCGCAAAGGAGATGGCTGGAAAGATAGAGCAACCGGTGGACCTCTGGAACCCGGAGTCCTATCTGACCCAAAGCCGTAGGGAGATCGATCGCAAATACGACTATAGGCAGTCGGTTCTTACTGAGGTCCTCGGCAAGCTTGTCCGAGAAGGTCGCCTGAGCAAAAAAAAATGCGTGGGCTGGGGAACGACAAGCTGGTGTGTATTCGCTCCTATGCCAAGTTTCTGGCCAGGCTCGACCCAGTGGCGTAAAACGAAGGACGCTGCTGCATGGGCTTTCGACCACGTGATTTACCGGAAGAGCAACGCGCCACCTTCCAAGTATTCGTATATACTCGACGCCTTCCCCTAGGAACTCGCAAGACTGGATCCAGAAAAATCAGAAGGAGGAGCACCATGGCGACAAGACAACTTGTCACGTCAGGGGCGGCGGTTTTGGTATCAGCCGTGATCGTCACTACCGGAATGTTGATGAATTCTCCAGCCGTACAGGCCCGGGGCGACGGGGATGATCAGGAATCAAGAATTGAGCGCGGTTTCGACATTGCGCCAGTCCCGCTCAATCTGGCCGGAAAGAATCGAGCGCTTGTGGGACTGGGCAGCTATCTGGTCAATGCAGTGGCAGACTGCAATGGTTGTCACAGCTCCGACCCGAGTACCGAATTCGCCCCCGCTGGGAACCCATATTTTGGTCAGCCGACTACGATCAATCCGTCGACCTACTTGGGCGGCGGCAGGGATTTCGGTCCCTTCCCCGGGCCAGGTCCATTTCCACACATCATCTCGCGCAATTTGACACCGGACAAGAGTGGTCTGCCTGAAGGAGGTCACACGTTTTCAGAGTTTGTTCAGATCATGAGGAGTGGCGTTGACATGGATCACCTCCATCCAACCTGCACTGGCGCAGCCAACGGAAATTGTCTGCCGCCTCCGTTCGATGGTGCTCTTCTCCAAGTAATGCCATGGCCTATCCATCACAACATGACTGACCATGACCTCCGGGCCATCTACGAATATCTAAGCGCTATCCCCTGCATAGAAGGACCGCCTGCACCCAGCGTGCTGCACAATGACTGCCAGTGAACCCCGGCGCCGAATCGGTCTAAAAATCTTCCCAGTGACTCACCAGCCCCCTGGGGAGTTTCTTCTCCTTGAAATGGCAACGAGACGATAGCTGTCGGGAACAGGGATTACACTCACGGTGAGGTAGTTGGATCGCGGAAACTGGAAGAGTTCGCGGGAAAACATCGCCTGAGGATCCGCCGCGATTCTGAAGACGGAACCAACGTCGTACCTGGACCTCAGGGACATAGTTGGCGTAGAAACGGCGATCTCGTCTCGG
>Ga0209577_10005800_pt1 | contig 11480 bp, 6 predicted proteins | sample GraSoiAngelo_109_FD_185874 | JGI IMG/M metagenome (GOLD analysis project Ga0209577, IMG submission 185874) | Grasslands soil microbial communities from the Angelo Coastal Reserve, California, USA - 14_0903_12_20cm (SPAdes) (version 2) | ecosystem: Environmental > Terrestrial > Soil > Grasslands ... | reverse complement strand
TGTAGACGCTCTCACCGCGCTGCAATCGATCCCGGATCGACGCAATTTTCCGGCTCGCGAATTCGCTGCCGAGGCGATGGAAACCGCGACGCGCCATCAGCGGCTCACTGAGCCAGCGCGTGACGCGATGGGCTAGCTTTGCGATCCGGGGATGCCGCGGCCTGATCCGTAGTTTTTGTGTGTCCAAGCCGTTTGCCTCGAAAGGGTAGAGCGTCATCGGAACTGATCATAATTGACGGCGCGCAACAATGCCGTTTCGTGCAGCGGAATAAGCAGATCCTTGCAAGCGCGCGCTTGACTTCCGACACTTGACCAAAACAATCTGCCAAGCGGGAGAGAAACGATGCCGGCTCGTATCCGAAGCCTTGTTGCCTTCACGGTATTTGCCGCTGCAGCCGTCAGCGCGAACGCGGAAGATGCGCAAAAGAAATACGATCCGGGCGCAAGCGATACCGAGATCAGAATCGGCAATATCATGCCCTATAGCGGTCCGGCATCCGCCTATGGCGTGATCGGCAAGATCAACTTCATCAGCTATGACGATGGTTTCAGTCCGCCGAAAGCGGTTGAGCAGGCGCGCAAGCTGGTGGAAAGCGACGAGGTGCTGCTCATCTTCCAGTCGCTCGGCACCCAATCCAATTCGGCCATCCAGAAATACATGAACGCCAAGAAAGTGCCGCAGCTCTTTGTCGCGACCGGCGCCACCAAATGGGGAGATCCGGAGAATTTTCCGTGGACCATGGGCTGGCAGCCCAATTACCAGAGCGAGGGGCGCATCTACGCAAAATACATCCTGAAGAACTATCCCAACGGAAAGATTGCGGCGCTTTGGCAGAACGACGACGCCGGCAAGGACCAGATGAAGGGGTTACGTGACGGGCTCGGCGACAAGGCCGGCATGATCATTGCCGACAAGTCCTATGAGGTCGGCGATCCCACCGTCGATTCGCAGATCGTCGCGCTGAAAGACTCCGGCGCCGATATCTTCATGACCTGGGCGGCGCCGAAGGGGGCGGCGCAGGCGATCCGAAAGGTCGGCGAACTCGGCTGGAAGCCGGTGTATTTTCTCGGAAACGTCTCGACATCGGTAGCGACGGTTCTCAAGCCGGCCGGCCTCGAGAACGCCAAAGGCATCATCTCGACCGCCTACTTGAAGGATCCGACCGACCCGATATGGAAGGACGACCCGGGGATCAAGGCGTGGCTGGCCTTCATGGACAAGTATTTCCCGGATGGAGACAAGACCAACAACAACAATGTCTATGGCTATGCCACGGCGCAGACCATGGTCCAGGTTCTAAAGCAGTGCGGGGGCGATCTCACGCGGGAGAACGTGATGAAGCAAGCCGCGAACCTGAAGAATTTCTCCAGCGACGTGCTGTTGCCCGGTATCAAGATCAACACCGGCGCCAAGGACTTTTTCCCGATCGAGCAGATGCAGTTGATGAAGTTCGATGGCGAAAGCTGGCGCTTGTTTGGCGAGCTCATCGACGGCGAGGTCGGCCACTAGCCGACCATCAGCCGGCGCTTAGGCGCACGCCGGCGCGCAGGAATTTCTGCGGGTCGACCGCTTCGCCGTCGATCCGGGTTTCGTAGTGCAGATGCGGACCGGTCGATCTGCCGGTCGATCCGACGGCGCCGATCACCTGGCCAATTCTGATCTGGTCGCCGACCTTCACGCCAATCTCGGACAGGTGGCCGTAGCGGGTTGACAGACCATTGCCGTGGTCGATTTCCACCATCCGCCCATAGCCGCCGGTCCAACCCGACGATACCACTTTGCCGTTCGCGGTCGCCCGCACCGGGTCGCCGCTTCCCGCGCGGAAATCGAGACCGGTATGCATCGCGGGGCGGCCGAGGAACGGATCGTTGCGGATCCCGAAGCCGGAAGTGAATTCGACTTCGCCTATCACCGGCTTGCGATACGGCACTAGTGCTAGCGTCCGGCTGAGGCGCTCCACCTGGGCGCGGGTGACGTTGATCCGGTAGAGCTGGCGCTCGAAAGCCCCGGCGTTGGGCGAAAGTTTGACCGGAACGTAGGGACCGCCGATGCCGGAGCGCGGCGTCGCGGCTTGCAATTGCGCCATGTCGAGACCGAGATCTGTAAAGAGACCGCGCATCCGGCGCACGCGCGATTCCATGCTGTCCTCGACCGAATTTAGCGCCGCGATCTGGCGGCTCTCGACCTTGTCGAGCGAGGTCTGCAGGCGGACGAGAACGTTGTCGACGCCCTGGATCTTGGCGAATTGATTCGGTTGGCTATCGCTCACGATGGGGGCTCGCGATTCCAGGCGCGCTTCGCGATCCGGAGGCGCGACGAAAATCACGGTGTCGCTGATCGGCGAGGGTTTTGGCGTACCCGAAGGCGCCGCATCGGTCGCCGTCGTTCCTCGCGACGGCGTCCTGATCGATCCGGTAACCGACACATCCGGAATCGTGCCCAGCGCCGTGGCGCGAGATTCCAGCGCGGTCTGGCGGCGCATGATCTGCTCGAGCTTCTGGTCGAACTGTTCCTGGTCGAGCAGCTGGCGGCTGGTGGTCCGATCAACCTTGGCGCGGAGTTCGGCAATGCGGTCTTCATAGGCGTATTGCATCTCCGCCTGGCGTGCGATCAGCCGCGTCAGAACGTCGTCACGGAAGGCGAAATAGGTTGCGGTCGCTGCCGACCACATGCCGAGCAGGGTTACCGTGCCGATCACGATCCAGAACGCCACGGGACCAAACCGGACCTGTTTGCCGGCATGCACAAGGGTATAGCTGTCTTGCGCGTGCGCTGCGGGCACCGAGGCGCGGCTGGTCGGCGGACGGCGAGTGGGGGTCCTGCCATGCCTATTCGGGTGGTGGTGGGGGTCCTCGGAATGATGACCGGAACGGTACGACATCGGCACTCCCGCGCCGGTCGGAAATGAACTCCGTACGGCCAAATTTGCGGGGTGATTTGACCGTCACATGGTTAATTTTCAGCGAATGGAACGGACAAATCACGAGCCCCGCGCCGCTGCAAGCACCTCCTCGGCATGGCCATCGACCTTCACATTGCGCCAGATCTTTATGATCCGGCCATCTGCACCGATTAGAACCGTCGTGCGAAGAATGCCTTGGAAGGTCCTGCCATACATGGATTTTTGGCCCCAGGCACCGTAAGCCTCCAGCATCTCGTGCTTTTCGTCCGAAACAAGAGGTACGGAAAGTTGGTGCTTGTCTCGAAAGGCTTCCTGCGTCCTTGGCGAATCGGCTGAAACGCCCAGGATCGCGGTCCGGCTTTCAGCGAAGGCGCTCGCCAGCCGCGTGAAATCGATGGCCTCCTTGGTGCAGCCGGGCGTGTCCGCGCGCGGATAGAAAAACAGCACGAGCTTTTTCCCGGAGTAGTCGGACAGCGAGACGGTATCGCCGCCGTCGCGGGGAAGGCGGAAGGCGGGCGCGCGTGCCCCCTCAGTTAAAGCTGGTTTGCCAGCGGCCGGAGCGTCGGCTTTTCCGCCCAACGGTTTTTTCCTCGCAGGCGGATTTCCGGCCTCAGTCTTCGCCGCCGTCGCTTTCGATCGCGCCGCCGCCCGCGGCGCGACCGCCTTTGAGCTCGACGATTTTAACTGTTTTGATGGGGCCTTATGCGATGCTTTTGGAGAAGCGTTGTGGGGTCGCTTGCCTGCGTCATTGTCTGACTTGCTCGCTTTCATCAGGCGGATTTTCGGAGGCGGTGTTTTCGCCGATTCCATCGATTGACCGCGGGCCGGCTTGCCAGAGGACGTATGGGGGGATTTCTTGCGCGTTTTCTTGGACATACGCCTTCCTTTCGTCGCTTTCGGCGGATCAATCATGGGGTATTGCGGGGTCTTTTCGAAGCGAGCCGGAACCGAGCCGGCGGCTGGGCAAGTCTGATGGCCTCGGAGTATGGTTACAAGGAATTCCACGCACCACCCGTCCCCTCGTTGAATGCGCTCTTCGGGCCAGATGACGAGTAACAGTATTAATCGAGGATTGGCAGCGATGCCGACACAGGAGCGCTCGTTACGTCGCGACGAGCCACGCCTTGGCGGCAATCAATCTTACAATCAGCGCCAGCACCGAGAGGCAATGGCAAGGAATACGTCGCCCCAGGGGTCTAGTTCGCCCGCTGACGTCCAGCCCTCGCAAAGGGAGGATGCCGCTTGGCATCAAGACCATGACGAGGCGGCACGCCGTCGCGCGCGCCGGCTGTTGTCGGGCTCGAACTCCACCCTTCATCGGTTCGGCGATCATCTCGGAGCGCTACGCCAATGGCTCGCCGGTGAACGCTGGGTAAAGCGCCTCGCCGTCGTGATCGCGGTGTTGATGGTGATCTTTGCAAGCTGCTTCGGCGGGCTGTGGTGGCGGCTCGGCGCCGGTCCGATCAATCTCGAGATGGCCACGCCATGGCTGGCGGCTGCGATCGAGGAGAATATCGGCCACGGCAATACCGTCGAGGTGGGCGGCACCCAGATCGAGCGTGCCGGCAAAATCCGGATCGCCGTGCGTATCCGCGATATCATCGTCAGGGATCGCGATCACGTCGTCGTCGCGACCGCGCCGAAAGCCGAGGTGAAACTTTCGGGCACCGCGCTGTTGATGGGGCAACTTCGTGCCGAGAGCCTCAATCTGGTCGATGCCGAACTCGCGGTGCGCATTACGCCGGATGGCTACGTTACCGTCTCTACCGGTGACACCGAACGACCGCTCGCCACCGGCGTCGCCTCAAAGCGGCAAGCGGGCGGAATGCCGCCCTTAGCTCAAGGCACCGCAGCGATGCCGGCTCCGGCTGCCCCGCCATCGCCGGGCGCCGCCCAGTCCGGTACCGCGCCAACGACTCCCGGGAGCCGCGATACGACCAGTGGCCTGCTTGCCGGGCTCGACTGGCTCGACAGCCTGAGCCTGACCGGGCTCGACGGACAAAACCTCAATGAAATCGGCTTGAAGAACGGAAATCTGATCGTCGACGATCAGCAGCGCGGCAACAAATGGAATTTCGAGAACATCAGCCTCAGTCTTCGCCGGCCGAGTGGCGGCGGGGTGGCGCTGCAGGTAGGCGAAGAAGGCAGCCATGCCTGGTCGCTCCGCGTCGTGGTCGGACCTCCGGCCAACGGCGTGCGATCGGTCGACATTCGCGCCGACAAGGTCTCGACGACAAATATCCTGCTGGCGCTGCGACTGAAGGATCTGACCTACAGTGCGGATTTGCCCCTCACCGGCGAGCTCAAAGGCGAACTGGGCCGCGACGGCCTGCCAACCTATTTCCGGGGCAAGATCAGCGCCGGCGCCGGAACCATCATCGACAGCGATACGCCCGATTATCCGATGGGGATCGATTCGGCGGAAATGAACGTCGAATGGGATTCCGGGCGGCGTGTGCTGGTCGCGCCGTTCAAGATCATTTCCGGCTCCAACCGGCTCACGCTGCTCGCTCATCTGGAGCCGCCGAATGATGCCGTTTCGGATTGGCAGCTCGGTTTGAGTGGCGGCACCGTCGTGCTTGCAGCGATCGACCCCGGGCAGCCGCCGCTGATTTTCAATCGCATCGCCATCGGCGTGCGCTTCGACACCGACAAGCGCCGCGTGCTGCTCACCCAGGCCGACATCAGCAATGGCGAGATCGGCATCGCCGGAACCGGGAGTGTCGACTATTCGGCGGAGCCGCGCCTGACGCTCGGTTTCGCCGGAACGCCGATGTCGGCCTCCGCGCTGAAGCGGATGTGGCCGACGCTGATCGTTCCGGAGGTCCGCGAATGGGTCATCGAGCGGGTCGAACGCGGCTCGCTTCAGCGTATCGAGGTTGGCGTCAACTCGCCGGTTCGAAACCTGTCGCGCCGCGGCCCGCCGATCCCGGATGATGGTCTCGCGGTCAACATCGTCGCCAATGGCGTGACATTGCACCCGGTGGACGAATTGCCGCTGGTACGCGACGCGGATTTGAAAGCGCGTGTGACCGGCCGCACCGCGACGGTGACGATCGGGCAGGCGGCGTCCGATACCCCGGCGGGACGCAAACTCAACATTTCGGATTTTGTGTTCGAGGTCCCGGATATGGCGCCAAAGCCCGCACCGGCACGGGTAAAATTCCGGATCGATGGTCCGGTGCCGGCGGCGGCCGAGGTTCTGGCCCTGGATCGTCTCAGCGAATTTTCCGGCACCTTGGTCGATCCCAATTCGAGCAAGGGAACGGTTTCGGCGGTGGTCACGCTCGGCCTGCCGATCAAGCGCGAACTGACCAAGGCCGACACCACCTATGCCATTACAGCCGACCTCGGCGGATTTGCCGCCGATCGCCTGGTGATGAATCAAAAGCTCGAAGCCAACGCGCTGAAAGTCATCGCCAACAATCAGGGCTATCAGGTCAAGGGCGAGGTCAAGATCAACGGGCAAGCGGCCTCGATGGATTATCGCAAACCGATCGAAGGCGACGCGGATATCAAATTGCAGGCGACGCTCGACGATGCCAGCCGCGCGCGCTTGGGCCTCGATCTCGGACCTGCGGTCAGCGGGGCTGTTCCGATCAAGCTGGTCGGCAAGATCGGAGGCCCGGATCGCGACAGCCGCTTGGGCATCGATGCCGATCTGACCTCGTTGAAGCTCGACAATATCCTGCCGGGCTGGGTCAAGCTGCCGGGCAAGTCGAGCCGCGCCGTTTTCAACGTGGTGCAGAAACAGCAATCGACCCGCCTTGAAGACATCGTGATCGACGGCGGCGGCGTTTCGATCAAGGGATCGCTAGAGGTTGATCAGAACGGCGACCTGATCAATGCGAACTTCCCGACCTATTCCCCGTCGGAAGGCGACCGAACCTCACTGAAGGCCGAGCGCGGCCCCGATGGGGTCGTGAAAGTCACCATGCGCGGCGATGTGTTCGACGGCCGCGGCTTCATCAAGTCCACCATATCGGGCAAGGAGGCCGACGCCAAAAGCAAAGCCAGGAGCATCGATTTTGACGTGGACATGAAGCTCGGTGCGGTGGCCGGCTTCTATGGCGAGGCATTGCGCAGCGTCGATTGCAAATTGTCGCGGCGCAACGGGACGATCAGGAGCTTCGCGCTCAGCGGCAAGCTCGGACGGGACACGCCGTTGACCGGAGAATTGCGCGGCCAAGCCCAGGGACGCGAAGTGATTTATCTCGAGACCAATGACGCCGGCGCATTTTTCCGCTTCACCGACACCTACGCCAAGATGGTCGGAGGCCAGCTGGCGTTCGCCATGGATCCTCCGACCGTCGAACCCAGCGCGAAGGAAGGGCTGATCAACGTCCGCGATTTCTCCGTCAAGGGAGAAAGTTCGCTCGATCGCGTGGCGGGGGCCGGGCGGAGTGCAGAACGGCATCGCATTTTCGCGATTGCGCGCGGAATTTGCCCGGCAGAACGGGCAGCTCACGATCCGGGAGGGCGTCGTGAAAGGCCCGCTGATCGGCGCGACCATCGAGGGCAGCATCGATTACCCCGGCAATCAGGTGCGTATGAGCGGCACCTTCGTTCCGATGTACGGGCTCAACAACATGTTCGGCCAGATACCGATCGTCGGCCTGTTCCTGGGCGGCGGCAGCAATGAGGGCCTGATCGGCATAACCTACGAGGTCGTGGGTACACCCGGCCAGCCGGTGCTCCGCGTCAATCCGATCTCGGCCATATTCCCAGGGGTGTCCAGGAAAATCATGGAGTTCAACACCGGCAAGCAAAACAACCCGGTCGAATTTCCGCCGAACAATTGAGCGCCGAAGCGCCTGGTTGCTAGCGCCGCAGCGCGGGCACGACCAGGAATGGGATCATCCCCATGAGCACGCTGACCAGCGAGAACGCGATCAGCGGGTTATAGCTGTGGGTCCAGTCGTGGATCAGTCCTCCGCTCCAGGAGCCGAACGCCGATCCCAGCCCGCTGCCGATCGCAATGGCGCCGTAGATCGTTCCGACTCGCTTCCCGCGAAAGATTTTCATCGCGGTTGCGGTGAGCAGCGGGCCGCGTGAGCCGATCATGCTGCCAAAACAGACGACGAATCCGGTCAGCAGCCAGATGTTCGGATACCATTGCAGCGCCCAGAGCATCAGAATTCCGGCGATCGACAACGCGTAGCTGAACAGCACCGACGGCCGCCGGCCGATGATGCCGTCGAGCCAGCTGATGCCGAGCATGCCGAATAGAAGCACGACGCCGCTGAAACCCCAGGCGGTCGCCGCCTCCAAGGGCGGAAATCCCGCATCGATCAGATAAGCGACGACTTGCGCTGATATCGCATACATTCCGATCGCGGTGAAAAAGAATGTCGAGAACAATGCCCAGAATGCGTGGTGGCGCATCGCGCTCACTAACGTCCAGCCTTCGTCGGCGAAGTCGGCGGCGGCGCTTCTGGCGAGGTGCGGCGACCCGGTGGAGAACAAACGCCATGGCAATGCCAATAGCGGCAACAGCAGCAACAGCGAGGCGCCGCCAAAAATCTGATAGGCGCCGCGCCAGCCGAAATGATCGATCAGGACTTGCGACGCGGGCAGCAGGATCAGCACGCCGGCGCCGGTCGCGGAATACACGATCGCCATCGCGGTCGGCAATCGCGGGCCGAACCAGCGGCCCAGCAGGATGGAGTTCGGAACGTTGCCGATAAAGGCGATACCGAGACCGACGCAAAGTCCGAGGCTGAGCTGGAATTGCCAGAGATGCTGGGCGTAGGCGGCGATCAGGAACGCCCCGCCAAGCAAGATCAGTCCGAACGAATAGACCATCCGGGGGCCTGACCGGTCGAACAGCCGGCCGACCAGCGGCGATCCCAATCCGCCGGCCAGCGCGGCCAGCGAGTAAACCGAGACGACCTGTGCCCGATCCCAACCAAAGCTCTCCGAAATTGGTTTGAGAAATACGGTAAAACTCTCGCCGAGACCGCGGCCGAGCACCGACAGTGCAAAGCACAGCGCAAGCACGTTGAGCGCCACGCGCGCCGGCTTCAGCGGCTTTGTTGCGACATCCTCCCTCGGCGCATTTCGATCCATGACTTGCACTTTTTGAGCGCGGTCGGATGCAAAAACCGGATTTGCCGACCGCGCTCTCAGGGAGCGCGTTTCTGCATCCCCGAGCAAGGGTCTAAAGCGAATACGCCTATGCAGGCTTGAGCAGGACGTGGCGCTTTTTGCCCAGCGACAGTTTGATCACGCCCTCCGGCGTGAGATCCTTGAGCGTGAGCACCATCTTCTCATCGGTAACAACTGTATCGTTGACGCGCAGCCCGCCGCCCTTGATTTGGCGCCGAGCCTCGCCATTCGATGTTACAAACCCAACCGCGACGTTAGCGGTCAGGATACCGTAGCCACTTTCGAGCTCATGCCGCGGGAGTTCGAACGTCGGCAGGCTCTGCGAAACAATGCCTTCCTCGAACGTTTTTTGTGCAGTAATCGCGGCCTTCTTTGCTGCAGTTGGGCCGTGGAGCAACGTGGCGGCAGCAGTAGCCAATACTTTCTTTGCCTCGTTGATCTCCTGCCCGCGTAACGTCGCAAGTCGAGCAATTTCGTCCTTTGACAGCGTCGTGAACAATTTTAGGAATCTTTCGACGTCGGCGTCTTCGGTATTGCGCCAATATTGCCAATAGTCATACGGGCTAAACTGATCAGCGTTCAGCCACACTGCGCCGGCAGCTGTCTTGCCCATCTTTGCGCCTGAGGCGGTCGTCAACAATGGCGTGGTCAGCGCATAAAGCTGATGCGTGCCCATGCGCCGGCCGAGATCGACACCGGTGACGATATTACCCCATTGGTCAGAGCCGCCCATTTGCAGATTGCAGCCATGGAGCCGCGCCAATTCAACGAAATCGTAGGCCTGCAGGATCATGTAGTTAAATTCGATAAAACTCATCTCCTGATCGCGGTCGAGCCGTAGCTTCACCGAATCCATTGACAGCATGCGATTGACGGAGAAATGCCGGCCGATATCGCGCAACATTTCGATATAGTTTAACTTGGTAAGCCATTTCGCGTTGTCGGCCATCAAGGCGTCGGTCTTACCCTTGCCGAAGCGCATGAAGCGCTTGAACACGCCTTTGATCGATTTCTTGTTGGCGTTGATCTGTTCGACGGTGAGTATCTGGCGCGTTTCATCCTTGCCGGAGGGATCCCCGACCCGCGTAGTACCGCCACCCATTAATGTGATCGGCTTGCCGCCGCCCTTCTCCTGCAGCCAGTGCAACATCATCGCCGATATTAGATGGCCGATATGCAATGACGGTGCCGTACAGTCATAGCCCACATAGGCGACGAGCTCGCCCCTGGCCGCGAGCGCATCGATACCCTCGGCGTCCGATGTCTGATGGATAAAGCCGCGCCATTGCAGCTCATTGAGAAAATCTGAATTAAAAACAGTCATTTCGGTGCGACTCTGATCATTCTTATTTTTTCACGTTATTCCCAAGGAGTTGCGGAACCTTGGCGGAATAGGCTGCCGCAAGCGCGCGCGCTGTGGCATTATAAGATGTGCTTGTTTGACACAAGCTGGGCGTCGAGGGCGGGGGCGTCTCGCGGAAGCACCATGGCATTGATCTTGACGGCAATCGGTCTGATGAGCGGCACCTCGCTCGACGGGGTCGATGTCGCCTTGATCGAGACCGATGGCAGGCGCGTGAAGGCGTTTGGGCCAACCGGCTATCGGCCTTACACCCAGAACGAGCGTGGGCTGTTGCGCCAGGCCCTGACGGAAGCGGTTAACCTGCCGCAGCGCGATGCGCGGCCGGGCATCCTGCGCGAGGCCGAGCACGCGGTGACGGTCGCGCATGCCGAAGCGGTGGCCGCCTTTACCGCGCAGAACCGCCTCTCGCGCGAGGACGTCGATATCGTCGGCTTTCACGGCCAGACCGTGCTGCATCGGCCGGCGCAAAAGATGACCGTGCAGATCGGCGATGCAGCTGCACTCGCCAAGGCCATCCATATCCCGGTCATGCATGATTTCCGCGCCGCCGATGTCGCTGCCGGCGGGCAAGGCGCACCCTTCGTACCCGTCTATCACCGCGCGCTCGCCCAGTCGCTTGAGCGCGAAGGCCCGATGGTAGTGGTTAATATCGGCGGCGTTTCCAATATCACCTACATCGATGGCGCCGATACCCTGATAGCCTGCGATACCGGGCCCGGCAACGCGCTGCTCGACGATTACATGTATCGCACGACGGGCCAGGCGCTCGACTGCGAAGGCCGCATGGCAGCCCAGGGTGTCGCCGATGAGGCATGGGTCGCCCGCGCGCTGGAGCATCCGTTCTTTGCCCGGCCGCCTCCCAAATCGCTGGACCGCAATGATTTTGCTTCGCTGGCGCTGCGCGAGATGCGTCCCGCCGACGGCGCGGCGACACTGACGGCATTCACGGCCGCGGCGATCGCCCGGATTGTTGCGTTGCTGCCGAAGGTGCCACTGAACTGGATCGTGGTCGGCGGCGGCGCGCGCAATCACACCATGATGAGGATGCTGCGCGAGCGGCTGGCCCCGGCAACCGTCGAGGCCGGCGAGGCGTTGGGCTGGTCGGC
>Ga0209577_10005799_pt1 | contig 11484 bp, 9 predicted proteins | sample GraSoiAngelo_109_FD_185874 | JGI IMG/M metagenome (GOLD analysis project Ga0209577, IMG submission 185874) | Grasslands soil microbial communities from the Angelo Coastal Reserve, California, USA - 14_0903_12_20cm (SPAdes) (version 2) | ecosystem: Environmental > Terrestrial > Soil > Grasslands ... | reverse complement strand
GCAAATCGTTTCCATGGGCGTTCCAGCGCTGCCGGCCACAAATCGAAAGATGTTCCTTTTGCCCCGAGATGAAATCCCGGAAGCGCCGGATGCCTTGGCTCAGGCGATCGAGGAAGGATTGCGCAAGTTTGTCTCACGACCAGACAAAATGGTCGTCGTGCGCGGCGCTGACGCGTCGGCGCTGGACTCAATCGCGGTCGATCTATCCGGGGCCACGATCGATCATCATCATCGTCCACCGCCGCTCGACCCCTCGGAAGCGATTCCAGCAATGGTGGTGCGGCATATTTATATCTCAGGCGAGCCGATTAGTATTCTCGGGGGGGACTTCAGTTTTCAGTTCGAAGCTTCTAATATCGAATTGTATCGGAAGGCTCACCCTGAAGGGAAACTGTTGCTCATCATGCATCGAGCCCAGAACGGGAATATTCGGTTCGAAATCTCTCGCGCCGCAGCTGAAAGCATGATCATGAAAGGCGCGAGCAAGCTCGCGGAAAAGCAAGGCGTCGTTGTCGATAATGCCCAACTTGAGTTGACACCGCATGGTCCGCGCGCTCTCGATGGAAAGCTCACCGTCTCCGCGCGCAAGCTCATTTTTCATCCTGTGCTTAGTCTGGCCGCCACCTTTTCGGTTAGTGACGATCTCGTCGCCACTGTCTCGAATCTGAAATGCCACGGCGAGGGACCGATTGCCGCGCTCGCCTGCGCCGCGATCACACCTTCCTTTCCAAAAATTGAACGACGCGCCTTTCCACTATCCGCCCTGCCGCTCGGCGAAATACAGTTGCGCGATCTCACAATCGATACCGCCAACGAAAAAGTCGTCGTCCGAGCGCGATTTGGTTCGCTGTAAGGAACGATGTTGATCCGAATCGGCTACGATATCTCCTTCGAGCTCGCGAACCCGACGCCGTTGATCACGATGCTTTACGTCCATTCTTCGCGACGCGGCGACTTGCAATCGGCGGAGGAAGTCACGGTCGAGCCAGGTGTGCCGGTCCACACCTACCTGGATAGTTTTGAAAATATTTGTGGCCGGCTGCTCGCGCCGGCGGGCACGGTGCGATTCACTCTCGACACCACCATTCATGATAGTGGCCAGCCCGATGCGGAAGCGCCCGAGGCGATGCAGCACAATGTCGAGGATCTACCGGACGAAGCGCTCCGTTTTTTGCTTCCGAGTCGTTACTGTGAAGTGGACAAACTAAACGATGAAGCGTGGAGACTCTTTGGTCCGACGCGGCCAGGCTGGTCCCGCGTGCAAACGATCTGTGACTGGGTGCATAATCACATCACCTTTGGCTATCACTTCGCCGATCCACAAAAAAGCGCGCTGGAAGTTTACCGCGATGGCAAGGGTGTTTGCCGCGATTTCATGCATCTCGCCGTTACCTTTTGTCGATGCCTCAATATCCCGGCGCGTTATGTCACCGGTTACCTGGGCGACATTGGGGTTCCACCTGCGCCTTACCCGATGGATTTTAGCGCATGGTTCGAAGTTTTCCTCGGTGGGAAATGGCACACTTTTGATGCGCGTCACAACCAACGGCGCATCGGCCGTATTCTCATGGCCGTCGGTCGCGACGCCGCTGACGTTGCACTGACGACAAACTTCGGCAGCGCCAAGCTGCTCAAATTTCACGTCATCACTGAAGAAGTGAAATAGCTGTGCGTCGCTCAGGCGAGCCCGCCATTATGAGCCGGCGCGATCTGCTCAAGCACGTTGCGTAATTGCGCGAAATCTATCGGCTTGGTCAGATGATAATCGAAGCCGGCGTCGCGTCCTCGCCTGACATCGTCCTCTTCGCCGTCCGCGGTCAGTGCCACGCCGGTGAGATGCTGCCGGCGTTTTGCTTCACGAATCACCTCGCACCCGCTGCCATCCGGCAAAGCCAGGTCACTCACAATCGCGTCGAAGTGCTTCGCTCTCAGGAATGCAAGCGCGCTTTCCACATTGTCCGCTGCGGAAATGGAATGACCGAAATGCCCGAGCAAGCCGGTCAAGACGCGGCGGGTATCGCCGTGATCCTCGACCACCAGTATCTGCAAGGTCATAACTCCGGGAAAAAGCCGCGGCCACGAGAGCCTCGCCTAGTTACCACAATCGAAATGGCCGTGCCGGTTGGTTGCTTCGAGCGGCGAAAATTTTATCTCTGTCTCTTGCGTGGGTGGGCGACTTGGAAGGTCGTGCGTCCTCTAACGCTTACTTAGACGGACGAAAAGAACCGCGCCCAGCACGATGAAAAGGACATTCGGAAACCAGACCAGTAGTTCCGGATGAACCCTCGGATTGTTGCGAAGGGTGTCCGCGATGATCACAAAAAGGAAATAAGAAATGGCGATGACCAGGCTAAGAAGAAAACCAATGGTGGTTTCCCGCCGATGGGCCGTGACGCCGAGCGGCACCCCAACGAGGGCAAAAGCCACGCAGGAAAAAGGAAAGGAAAATCGTTTGTTCAACTCCGTCCTGCTGGCGCTGCGCTCCCGTTTGTTTGCGCTCTTTAATTGATCGACCAGTTGGGTAATTGACAAAGCCGAGCGACTCGGTCGTTTTTTCTCTTTCTCGTAAAGTTCGTCGAGACTGATCGGAAGAGTGCCCTCAGCCATGCTGATACCATCGCGAATTTTACGAAGATCGAGCGGATTTTTCTCATCGCGCTGCTGATAACGCGCATCGTAAAGGCGCATCAGAATTCGCTTGTTCGGCAGATCCGCTTCCAGCATTCCAGTGCGCGCAAAAGTCACCCGTATCGGTAAGGACTGCTCATTCATTTCAAAGACAGTAATGTTCTCGAGTTTATTGCCGTCTTTCTTTCCGACATAAATTTTGCGGCCCGGAAATTCGTCGATCACTTGATCAGTGCCAAAAAGCGCCATCGGATTTCTGGTTGCGAGATCGTAGAGACTGGAGCGCAGTTTTTCCTGCGCCGCTGGGGCCACCTGCACATTGAGCCACAAGCTAATGGCGGTGCAGGCGAGGGCGACAAGAGCCAGCGAAACGCAAACGCGCGGCACACTCACGCCGTTGGAACGGAGCGCGACTAGTTCGTTATCCGCCGACAATCGTCCAAAAACCAGCAGAATCGCGGTCAACAATCCCCACGGAATAGTGAAAATAAGCGAGAACGGCAGCACATAAGCAATAAAGCTAACGAGATACTCGACTGGGACGTCGTGATTCACCAGCAACGGCAGAAGCTTGCGAAAAATGTTGCCGACGACAAGGACGAGACTGAGGACAAAGATCGCGAACAGAAGATTCACGATCAGCTCGCGGCTGACGAAACGGTCGATCAACTTCATCTGTTGATTCGTTAATACGAAAGCATGCTCCTTACAAGGTGCGGCGTGTCTCGAACTGCGTGAACCGCCGCGTCGCCGCAGTGTTCCGGATAGCGCGCCTCCCGCGTGCTAACGCCAGTCCGGCCCGGACTTTCGGCGTCTCGCCGAAACAATCTTTGCAGAAATGTCCGCGAAGGCGAGATGCGTGCGCTACCCGAAATTTCTTGCCGCTACTGCGCGCTCGCTTTGCTTCGCCGTGAAGTCGGCTACTTTCTCGCGGTGGAAAATTATGATGTTGCGATCATCGGCGGCGGCCCCGCCGGCAGCACCGCGGCGATCTTGCTCAGCAAAGCAGGGCGACGCGTGATCGTGCTCGAACGAGACAAGTTTCCGCGTTTCCACATCGGCGAGTCGCTTCTGCCTTTTAGCATGGAAACATTTACCCGACTGGGGATTCAGGAAAAATTGCGTGCCGGTTTTGTCGAAAAATTTGGAGGCGAGATTGCGGAAGCCGGTGGCGAAAAAGCAGCGAAGTTTTACTTCAAGGATGGTTTTGGCTCTCGCACCGATCGTTCGTATCAGGTGACACGATCGAAATTCGACAAGATGTTGTTGGATCACGCGGCGGAATCGGGTGCGGAAGTGCGCGAGGAGACCGTGGTCGAGAACGTCGATTTCGATCAAGATGGTGTGCGACTGCGTCTCAGCACCGATGACCCCGCCGGGGTCAGCGACCCCGGCCACAGAAAATTCGCTCGCGAACTTCGGGCTAAATATCTGATCGACGCGAGCGGGCGGAATTCCGTGATCGGAAATAAGTTCAAGCTAAAGAAGAGCTATCAGCATTTGCAGAAGCTTTCGCTCTTTGCGCACTACGAAGGGTTGGAACGCGAGGAGGGCATCGATGGCACGCTCACCCGCATGGTTCGCACCTTGCAAAGCTGGTTCTGGATTATCCCGCTGGAAAATGACCGCACCAGTATCGGCATTGTATTGGAGGCTGCGGACTTCAAAAGCTCTGGACTTTCCGCCGAAGAATTTTTCGAGCGCGCTATTGCCGAGCAGCCGCTCGTGCGCAATCGCATCGGCGCGGGCCGTCGCGTTTCGCAGGTTTACACCGCGGCGGACTTTTCCTATCGGAGCGAGAGGCTCACCGGCGATCGCTGGTTGCTTGCGGGTGATGCCGCCGGTTTCATCGATCCCGTTTTCAGTAGCGGCGTTTTTCTCGCCGTCCTCGCCGGCGAACAAGCGGCGGATGTTTTACATGAGGTGCTTGAGCACCCAAAACGCGCCCGGCGTCTGTTCCGGCATTACGAACGGCTGGTCAATCGCGCCATGGACGTTTATCTGCGCTTCGTTGAATCGTGGTATGCCGGCAAGGAATTCATCGAGGTTTTTCTAACGCCGACCGAGCTTTTGCAGATTCCACCGGCGGTGAATGCCGTGCTCGGCGGTAACATTGGCAACCGCTTTGCCATCCGCTGGCGAATGGAACTTTTTTATCTGATCGTGCGTTTGCAAAAACGCTGGACCCTTTGCCCGCGACTTTCGCTTGTGCCCAAAACGAACGGCCAAACAGAGCCACTCAAGCCCGCCTCTATATAGTATGGGGCGAATCGCGTCGACCCTGGCTGTCGCCCTAATTCTGAGCAGCTGCGCCATCCATCAATTCGCGCCGCCGAGCCGGACATGGACCGCTCGCAACGGCCAGCTTTCTTATCACGGCAAAAAAACGTCGCTCATTGGCGAGGTATTCGTGCGCTACTCCAATCGCGGCGATTTCGAATTGACTTTCAGCAAAGGCCCGGGTGTCACTTTGTTAGTCATGCGTACTGATCCCGCTTTCGCTCGCGTGCAAGGCCCGCTCGCACGCATTCCCTGGTCAGGGCCGCTTCAGCAGCCGCCGGCGCGGGCCAGCGGTTGGCTCGCCTTGCGTCAGGAAATTCTGCGCAATCCGCAAAAGCGAATTGTGCAGGTGAGTGAAGGATCGGAGACTTTCGTGCTCCGCTTCTAGGCCGGCGTTTCTGTGATGCGATTCAGCGAAAAGGTTGCCTTTCTTGTTACGGAACGCCGTGGCCTGATGTGGAGCGTGGTCGTACTGATCGCGATTGTGAGTGTCGCCATTTTGACGGCGTTTTTACGGCTCGATACCGAAGTCCTCAATTTGTTGCCGCGCGAATTTGATTCGGTCGAAGGCCTGAAGACCTACAACAATGAGTTTGCGCAGACGCGCGAACTGACCTTCGCCCTTCTTTGTCAGCCCGAGGACGGGGACAAGCTCGAAGAATTCGCGCCGAAATTCGTCGAGCGACTACGCGCGCAACCGTGGTGCGTTCGCGTGCTGGCGGGTTCGCCCATGGAAACGCCGGATGGAGTGCGCGATCTGCAACGAATCGCGCTCCCGCTTCTGCTCAATCTCGAGCCGGACGATTTTGATCGCGCGATTTCTTTGCTTCAACCGCAGAAAATTCAGGAACGCCTCGCGCAATTGCGCCGGGAAATCGAAAGCGGTTCGCCGCGGCCGGAAATAGAGCTGACGCTCGATCCACTCGGCCTAATCACGCCCTCGCTCAAACCGTTTGCCGGGAACGCCGCGATGGAAACGGATCAGCCACTGACTTCGCCAGATTCCACCATGCGCGTTTTTCCGACGGTGACGAACCAGCCAAGCATTAGCGCCTTCGATTGCCAGAAACTGATGAAGCAGGTGAACGCATTTCGCGCATCTGCGATCGAAGGCTGGGATGGCGGCAAACTCGAAGTGCTCATCACTGGGCGTTCCGCTTATGTCGCGGAAATTTCGCTGAGCATGCGCCATGACATCGTTGCCACGGTGCTGAGTTCAATCGCGCTGGTCGGCGCCGTTTTTTTTATCGGATTTCGGCGGTGGCTCCCGTTGCTTGGAATGGGCTTCGCCCTTCTACTTTGTTGTCTGATTGGACTCGCCGCTGGCCTCCTGATTTTTCACCGCCTCAACATGGTGACGGTCGGTTTTTGCGCGATTCTGGTTGGGCTCGGCGTTGATTTCGCCATTCTGATTTACGGGCGCTATCAGCAAGCGCGAAACGAAGGCGACGGACATCGCGCTGCCGTTGCCGACGCCATTCACAGTCTTGGCCGCGCCGTTTTCTTCGGCGCCTTAACCACCGCCGTCGGTTTTCTCGCCCTCGTCCTGAGCAACTCCTCAGGATTTATTCAGCTCGGCGTCCTCATCGCCATCGGAATTTCCGCCGCCGGCCTATTAATGACGACGGTTTTTTTTCTGTTCGTGCCGCGAGGAAATGTTCCGTTGCGCAGCGATTGGATTTTAGGGGCAGTGAGAAATTATGTGCGTCGCATGCTCGGCCGGCCGCGATCCATTCTCGCAATTAGCGCTCCCATTCTGATTGCGCTGCTGATCATTGCGATCGTCCCGCAAATTCCGCTCACCTTTGAGGCAAACGCGCGATCGCTGGAGCCGAAGAACAGTCGCGCCGGCACCGCGCTCAGTTTGATCATGGAGAAAATGCCGGTGCGCTGGGAACCAGTCCTTGGAATCGTTCGCGCTGCCACGGAACAACAGTTGCACGATTTCTGGAAAGCGATCTCGCAGCATTGGGCTGAATTGCAACGCGCCGGCAAAATCAAGAGCTTCTCTACTCCCAACGCGCTCGCCCTTTCGCCGCGCGAAATGCAACGCAATCGCCAGGAGCTCGCTTCGATTAACTTCGACGCGGCCCGAACGGCCTTGCAGAACGCGCTTACTCAAAATCGATTTAGCCCCGGCGCCTTCGCTTCCGCGTTCGAGTTACTCAATCAGCTCCAGGCCGCGGCTGCCCCTGATTACAAAATCCCATCGTGGCGCACGCAATTGCCGCCGGGTTCCGCCTGGTGGTTTTTGGTCGAACGCTATTTCGCGCAGGATTCACTGACTACAACCGGGTTTGTCACCACCAACGCCCCGGTGGCGACGCAGGAACAAAAGAACGTCCTCGCACGCGAACTGCCAGTGGCAGCAATCCCGATCACCCTCTCAGGCTGGAGTTATACTTTGACCGATCTGGTGCCTTGGTCGCATCGGCAATTGCTCCTGATCAGTGCGTTGATGGCGATATTCGATGCCTCGCTTCTGGCGGTCCTTTATCGCGACTTGCGTCTCTGGCTCGTCCAAGTGACGACGCTTGCACTCGCGGTCGCAGCCATGATCGCTTCGATGAAATTGTTCCATGTGCCGCTCAATTTATTAAATGTACTCGCCTTCCGCCTCGTTCTTGCGATCGGGGTTGATTATGGAATCTACGTCTTGTTAGTTTGGCAGCGAAGCCACGATGTCGCGCGCGATCTTACGGGAGTGGTGAAACCAGTTGCGCTGGCGGGATTGACTGCGATTGCCGGATTCGGTTCACTCGGCTGGGCGCATAATCCGACCTTGAGCGGGCTGGGGATTGCCTGCGCCATCGGCTTGTTCTGGAGCCTGGCCGCGACCATCTTCTTCACTTTGCCGGCGGCAGTTGCAGTTAAACCGAAGCTGCCGCAGGAACATTTTACCGAAGCGGAACTGGAACATGCGTAAAATAATTACCGTCATTTCTCTGGTGGCGTCGTTCGTCATCGGCGTGAAAGCCGAGCCGCTATCGCCTGCTGACATCAAGAGCTTGCTCGAACGTATTCGCGAGAAGCGCGCCGCAGCTCCAAGTATGCAGGCCGATTTCCAGGAACAACGAAAGGTTCACTTGTTGGACGAGCCGATCAACAGCAGTGGAAAAATTTGGTTTCAGGCCCCAAACAAATTCCGCGTCGAACGCAGGGGCAACGCTCCAAGCATCACCGTGAGTGACGGGCAACAGCTTTGGATTTATTACCCAAACTTCAAATCAGCCGAGCATTATTCATTGGCCAAACGCTCGCCGCTTGATGCCGCCATTTCCGCGATCACGACCGCGCTTAACTTGGAGAATGTTGAACACACCTTTCACATTATCGCCGACAAAGCGGAAAAGGGTTGCGACCTCGAGCTCACGCCGCGCAATCCCTCGATGAAACGTATTTTCCAAAAGTTGTTGTTGCACTTGAGCGACGATCTCTTTGCCGAGCGGACCGACATGCTCCAGCCAAATGGCGACCGCATCGTTACGACTTACGAGAGCCCCAGCCACGCCACTATTTCGGCCAGTCAATTTGAATTTACACCACCGCCCGGCACGGAGATCAGCACGCCATTGGGGAAATAGGACCTCTTCGTCATTCCGAGCGAAATCGCCGGTCCGGCTCGGACCGAGGAATCCCGCGGTGCTACCGTGAAGACTATGCCTCAGGCGCTTTGCCGAGTCTCGCCCGGTTAATGCTGAAGGTTGAGCACCCGGCGTTTGACGTTCGATCTTTATACATTGGTCGCAGGCACAAATCACAACCAATGAAAATCCTGAAATTTGGCGGCTCTTCGCTTGCGACCAGCGGTCGCGTTTGCGACGTCGCCAAGATTGTTCTCGAGCAAGCGCACCGAGGACAAGTAATTGTCGTGGTCTCCGCCTTCCAGGGCGTGACCAATCAGTTACTCGAATGTGCGCGCCTCGCGGCCAAGGCTGATCGACGCTACGAGGCCGCATTTAAGAAGATTGTTCACCGCCATCACTCCGCTATCGACGATCTGGTTGGAAGACAACTTCGCGCCCGGACCCGCTTGCAAGTGAACACGCTGCTCAGCGAGTTGCGTGAAGTTCTTCATGGCATCCAACTCCTCGGTCACAGTCCACCCCGGGCCCTCGATCTTGTCGCCAGTTTCGGCGAGCGCCTCTGTGCCCTTGATTGTGTCGGCACATCTCGGCCGGTTCCGTTCGGCGCGGTTTGTTGATGCCAGAAAATTCGTCGTCACCGATGATCAGTTTACGAATGCAAATGTGATTTTCGGCAAAACCAATCGCACGGCGCGACGATACTTTGCCGAGCTGTTCAGATCCAGTGGACGTCAGCCAATTCCCGTTGTCACCGGGTTTATCGGATCAACCAGCGATGGCCAAACAACTACCATTGGTCGGAATGGATCTGATTACACTGCGGCAATTGTGGGCGCTGCTCTTTCGGCCGATGTCATTGAAATCTGGACAGACGTGGATGGCGTTCTCAGTGCCGATCCGAATACGGTTGCATCGGCGTTCGTGCTACCCCGGATTACTTACGAAGAAGCAATGGAGTTGTCCTACTTCGGCGCCAAGGTGCTTCACCCTGCTGCCATCGCTCCTGCGGTTGCGAAAGGGATTCCATTACTGGTCAAAAATACTCTTAATCCGAAAGCGCCAGGGACATTAATTTCTCGCGCCGGAAAGAGTGGCGATCACCTGGCGAAGGGAATTACCTCCATTGCCGGACTGACCTTACTTACTCTCCGCGGTTTGAGCATGGTCGGTGTCCCGGGAAATGCCGAGCGACTATTTCGCGCGCTGGCCTCTCGCGGTGTCAGCGTCATCCTGATCTCCCAAGCTTCTTCCGAGCACACCATCTGTTTTGCCGTCCGGGATGCGGACGGGGCTGCAGCGACTGCGGCGGTGCGACAGGAATTTCGATTGGAGCTTGACTACAAATTGACTTCGCTGGATGAAAAACCAGACCAGACGATCATTGCCGTCGTTGGTGATCAGATGAAAGGCCATCCCGGCGTTTCGGGGAAAATGTTTGGGGCGCTTGGCCGGCACAACATAAACATCAGCGCCATTGCGCAGGGCGCCTCCGAACGGAACATCTCCTGTGTTGTTGATACGGCACAGCAATCGCGCGCGTTAAATATTATTCACGGCGTTTTCTTCGAGAGGCGCAAGCGCCTCGCCCTTTTCGTCATCGGTACCGGCAACATTGGTGGAACCCTTCTCCGTCAACTCAAAGAGCAACGCTCCTATCTTCTCTCTCGCCGGTTTGACGTCACCGTGATTGGGGTTGCGAATAGCAAACGCTTTGTTCTCGATGGCAGCGGGATCAACCTCGGGCGCTGGCGCGAAAAGCTGGCCGCCTCGCGGCGAAGAATGGATCCGCGGACGTTGGCAGGCGAGATCGGGAAGCTGGAGCTGACCGACGCAGCTATTGTCGATTGCACGGCTGCCGATTCGGTGGTGCGGGCCTACCCGGACTTTGTGCGAGCGAACCTTCACATCATCACGCCAAACAAGCGGGCGAACGTCCTGCCCTGGCGGCGGTACGTCTCGTTGATGGACCTTTTGCGAGAACGGCAGATTTACTTTCTCGATGAAGCTAACGTTGGTGCCGGGCTCCCAGTGATGTCCACGATTCGCGACCTCATCGCCAGCGGAGATGTCATCAAAAAAGTGGAGGGTATTTTTTCGGGAACGCTTAGCTTTCTCTTCAATAGCTTTGATGGAGCAACTCCGTTTAGTAAGCTGGTGCAGACCGCGCACAACAATGGTCTGACCGAGCCCGATCCGCGCGATGATCTTTCCGGTGAGGATGTCGCCAGAAAGTTACTCATCCTCGCGCGTCAGACCGGATCGAGAATCGAGATATCGGATGTTGAGGTCGAGAATCTGGTCCCCAGGAGTTTGGCCGGCGGAAAATTTTCCCCACGATTTTTTACGCTGTTGGCCAGGCACGACGCAGCGATGTCGGCACGCTTCAAGCGTGCGCAGTCGCGCGGCACAGTTTTGCGCTACGTCGGCACCCTCGAAGGCAGCCGCGCTCGTGCTGGGATCAAAGAGTTTCCACGCGATCACCCGATCGCGGCGACGAAAGGTAGCGACAATATTATCGCCTTTACCACGAAACGTTACGCGCACACGCCACTCGTCGTTCAGGGCCCGGGAGCAGGTGCGGACGTCACCGCCATGGGTGTGTTTTCAGATATTCTGAAGTTACTCAACTACCTTCCGCACTAGGTCGAAATAATTGCAGGACGTTTCTGCGAGCCCTGAATGCGCTCGGACCTGGCCTGGTCCGGCGACGCGGCCTCCACAGGTTCTCCTGCATTATTTCTTGCCTTCGAGTTCGTCTGCCAACGCGCCCGCATCATACACTCTCCGCAACGCTTCGGTGATAGCCGCAGAATCGAGGGAAACAGCGCGCGCTTGTTTGTCGGAGAAAATGCAATCAAGCACGAGTGATTGAATGTTGCCGTCGAAAATGATGCCGACGAATTCGTTCATTTTGTTGACGACCGGACTGCCGCTGTTGCCGCCGATGATGTCCGCGTCGGAAACGAAATTAAACCTTGTTGTCAGATTC
>Ga0209577_10005798_pt1 | contig 11484 bp, 12 predicted proteins | sample GraSoiAngelo_109_FD_185874 | JGI IMG/M metagenome (GOLD analysis project Ga0209577, IMG submission 185874) | Grasslands soil microbial communities from the Angelo Coastal Reserve, California, USA - 14_0903_12_20cm (SPAdes) (version 2) | ecosystem: Environmental > Terrestrial > Soil > Grasslands... | reverse complement strand
GGATTCGCTCGGGCCGAGAACCGCTCGATCCTCAGCGACCGGTCGGTGGTGATGCAGACACCGGAAAGGATGCAAGAACCAGAGCAGGGATAGAACTCCCACCCACATCCAGAGCCAGGCCCACCCTCGCTTCATGGCTCACGCGCCTCGCGCGCACGCTGCAAGTTGCGCTCCTTATTCATCTCCGCCAGCTCTCGCAAACACTCCTGCAGCTCTTGCCAGGCAGCTATTCCTCCCCGCGTCGCTTCCTCCGCCCCTTTCGGCACGTAGTAGCCCGTGGTCTTCCCCTTCTCTCCGTGATAGCTGATATAGAGGTGCGGACCATGCTTGGGTCCGCCCTGGTGGCAATGGCAGCCCGGCTGTCCACACGTGCGATAGGTTTCCGACAAGGCTCCGAAAAACCGCCACCCGGGCCAGACGCTCGATCTCGCTCAGCAGCTTCCGCCGTCGGGCGGAAGTTCCAGCCACTGGCAGCATGCTCGCTCCTCCTGTGCCACTTTCTGCACCAAAGGCAGAAAGTGGCGCAACTGGTTGGCCTGTGCTTCCATCCCTACCCAATTGCCCACCACCTCGAGTCCTCCCGATTCCCATCGCCGCAACGCCTGCGCCTTTGATTTTGAGCGACCCCGCAGAATTACCGCCTGTTTCGAACAAGACCGCTCGAATATTGTTTTCGCTGATCCAGATAATCTACTTTAGCTTTTATATTGTTTCGCTCGCGCGCCTGTCGATCTTGGGTGAGATCTTGACGCTGCCTGGAAATCAGGCTCGCATTGTGCTCGTGCTGCTGATCATCACCGCAGCTGTGGGAATACCAACTCGGTTGTACCTACTCTCGGCCGTGGCGTTCAACTATCTCGGTCTGAACCTGAAATTTCAAAAGCTTTTCCCCTTCCTTCTCATCCTAGATGAGCTCTGGGCTCTTGCACCGTTCTTGATCATCCAGCAGATCGGCGCCGGGCTGGCCCTTGCTGCCACAGCCGTCCTGCTTTACTTACCTTTTTCACAGCGAAGTCTGTTGCTGATGGGCCGTTTTCGGCAAGTGAGTTAAATACCGGCAGCAAGCAACGAAGTAATGCACTACGCCAAAAGATAGCCCGTGCTTTGCGTGACCCTGATCCACATCTTCAAGCCGACGCCGTTATAGACGGAATGTGGCACGGCACGGGGCTAGTTCCCGAAAAATGCCGGTTCTCAGACACTGCACCCGGATGCCGAGAGAGCTGGCCCTGCTGCGGTTTTTGAGGTTCACGCTCCTCGTGAGTCAAGTAACTGGACGGAATATTTGAACCAACTGAGTGTTTGGTATAGGCTCAACCTGCACCGTGAGGGTTTCTTCCGAAATTCCTCGGGAGGCTCAAATGAAACGATTCCTGGCATATTGGGTCACCGTCTTCGCGGCGATGTGCGCCAACGCCGCCCACGCACAGATGAAAGCCACAGCGCAGAATGTCCCGGAAATCCCCTATGAATCGGTGCGCAATTTCCTAAGGCTCCCCGCGAACCTGTATCTGGGCGAAGCCATCGGCGTAGCCACCAATTCCAAGGGGCACGTCTTTGTCTACACGCGCAGCGCCAACACACGCCTTTTCGAGTTCGACCAGAACGGCAAATACGTACGCGAGGTAGGGGAGGGTTTATACGGCTTTGAGTTCGCGCACTCGGTGCGCGTCGATCCCGAGGACAACATCTGGGTCGTCGACGAAGGGGCAAACCTGGTCATCAAGTTCAATCCTGAAGGGCGCGTGGTGATGGTGCTCGGCCACAGACCCGAGGTTGTTGCCGGCGCCATTGCAACGGCGGCGGGACCGACGACGCCTGCCGAGAAGTATACGTTCAGCCGTCCGACCGATGTTGCGTGGGATCCCCAAGGCAACATTTTCGTGTCGGACGGATACGGTAACAATCGAGTCGTGAAGTACGACAAAAACGGCAGGTTTCTCAAGCAGGTGGGCAGCGAGAAAGCAGGGCGTGAACCCGGCCAATTCAATCTGCCGCACGCGATCGCCGCTGACGGCAAAGGGAATGTTTATGTCTCTGATCGTGGCAATAACCGCACGCAAGTCTTCGACAACGATCTCATCTTTAAGACCAGTTACGAGAACGTCGGCACGGCGTGGACTGTCTGCATTTCTCCCGGGCCCCACCAGTACCTGTTCACGTCCAACTCGAACCCAAATGGGAATCCGCCCGGCTCCTGGGATATCACCGGCGAGATTTACAAAATGGAATTGGACGGGACGATCCTCGGCAGATTCGGCCACGCCAGCAAGCAGTTCGGGGGATTTCAGGTCGTCCACATGATGGATTGTCGAAACCCGAACGAAATCATCGTTGCGGAGATCGAGTCCTGGCGAGTCCAGAAACTGATGTTGAAACCGCCGCAGACCAAGATTTCGTACGCGAAATAAGGAAGGGAAGGTTAGTTATGAAGCTCTATTTGTTGAACTTGCTGGCTTCGATGCTTCTTTCAGGGATCACCGTCGCCGCGCAATCCACGCCCGAGATACGCTTCGACTCCGAGCCTGGTCTGCTAAAGTTCCCGGACAATATCCATCTGGGCGAAGCGGCCGGAGTGGCGACGGACTCCAAGGGAAATATCTTTGTTTACACGCGGACGGGTCATCCGACGATCTCGATCGGCACTTCGCGGGCGTTCGCGCACGGAGGTTCGCGTCTGTTCGAGTTCGACCGAAACGGCAAGTTCTCTCGGGAAATCGGGCAAGGGCTCTACGGTTTTCTGGTCGCGCAGCAGGTGCGCGTTGATCCGCAGGACAACATTTGGATCGTGGATCAAATGTCGAACATGGTGATCAAGTTCGATCCCAGCGGACAAGTTCAGATGTTACTCGGCAGAAAGGCCGAGGCGGAACGGATTCCAGGCTTGCCGCTCAACCGGCCCCCTGGTGCGCCGGGCGGAGGCGGCGGCGAAGGCCCAGCGGCACCACGCGGGCTCCCAGGCGCAGGCGCCCAGAGCGATATTTTCCAGCGCCCTACCGATGTGGCGTGGGATGCCGCCGGAAATATCTATGTGGCTGATGGCTATGGCAATGCCCGCGTGGCCAAATTTGACAAGGACGGCAAGTTCGTCAAATCGTGGGGCTCGAAAGGAGACGCGCAGAGTCAATTCAACACAGTTCACGGAATAGCGATTGATGCGCAAGGCAACGTTTATGTGGCTGACAGTGGGAATAAGAGAATTCAAATCTTCGACCGTGACGGGAACTTCAAAACGTATATCTTAAATGTGGGAAGTCCGTCTGCGATCTGCATTACACGTGGAGAACACCAATACCTTTACAGTTCGAATTCAAATCCGCCGGAAGACATCGACGCGGACGGCGAGATCTATAAGTTGGAATTAACGGGCCAAGTTGTAGGTAAGTTCGGAAGGGCAGGAAAAGCGCCGACGGAATTCGGCACGGTCAATGCCATTGATTGCCGTAACGAGAATGAGCTGTACGTCGGGGAGATTGGCAACTGGAGAGTTCAAAAGGTTACTCTGCATCCCTGAACGACAGTAGGATTTTCGAATGGCTAGTTGACAACGACGACGGTGCGGAGGAGGTTCCTGCTGTTTGCCAACAAGGCCTACGCCCGCGCCTGGGAGATCTCCCGTGAAAACTACCAATCCTTTCTCGCAGAACTGCGCCCCTAGCCTGCCGTCAGTCTTTTGTGTCGCCATCGCTCCGAGGAGAACTGCGCCATCCTGTCCGTGTCAACTCCAGTCAAAAATTCGCTCCGTTCTGCAAGAAGCGACAGCCCCGCGAGGGAACGAACTAGGACACTCAGCTAAGCGAAGAGAGAAGGCTGGCCCTCTGCTTGCCGCTCCCCGGGTGCTGAGGCTCCGAAGCGATCAAAACGGCGGCGTGATGCCGGTATAGTCTCCGATCACGTATCCGCTGTAGGGCGCATTCATCTCCGTGGCAGTGCTGGGACTGAAGCCGGAATCGTTGATGGTCCCGTAGCTGGCGACGATTGCCTTTGATCGACTGACCTCAATCACCTGGTCATTGAATTGATCGCTGATGAGGGTGTTTCCGTTGGCGAGCCGCACGGCGCGCGTCGGCAACGGTGACGGATTGCTCCCCGGACGGGTGTTGGTGAAGTATTCCCAGACGGGATTGTCGCGGGCATCGACTTCGACGATGCGACTGTTGTTGGAGTCCGTGAGCAGCGTGTGGCCGTTAGGCAAACGGCTGGCAAAGGCCAGCCCGCTGACGGTGCCGTGGGCGCTAAATATCGCAACGATATTACTCGGGGTAGTGTGCGTGACCTCGATGGCGCGGTTGTTATTTTCGTCGGAGATGAGGATGTGGCCGTTGGCAAGCAGCTCGGCGGCGTTGGGATTGTTGAGCTGGTTAAGACCGATGCCAGCGACGCCGTTCTCCCCATATTGCCATACGATCGTCTTGTCCGACCGCCGCACCTCGATGATGCGCTCGTTGGCCTGATCAGTTATGAGCACGTCCCCGTTCGGCAGATAGGTGTTCTGCACGGGTGTATTCAGCTGGTTGGGCCCGAATCCGCTGACGCCGAACTCACCGTATTGCCATACGATATTCCCATTCGAGTCCACCAGGATCACGCGGTTATCGACACAGCCGGACTTCTTGCAATTCGGGGTGGCGCCGGGAGGAATGCCGGTGCCCGCCATTAGGGTGAAATCCCCGACACGCTCGGCGTCATTCGTGCCGACGATCGCGTTCGCCGAAGTGTCCCCCGGACCAGTTCCGAATTGCCAGACAATACTGCCAGCGGGATCGATTTCGATGACGCGATTGTTGAACTGGTCGGTGATAAGGATGTTGCCAGGCCGATTGAATTCGCTGGGACTCTGTCCTTTCGACCCCGTCCCCGATAATAAAATGACGCCGCCGATTAATAGCCATGCGGCGACGCGGCGAAACGGGTGCGAGCTGTTCATGGTCACTCCTTTGACCTCGACTCATCTCAAACAGCATTGTGTAGCATCCTCGACGAGTATGTTTGTCTGTAACTTGTAAAAATGCTGTTAGGAAATTGTCCGTTTATTTCCCCTCTCTTGAACGAGGTTCATCTTGAACTCGCAACTCTCAATCGGAATTTCAAAAAGTACGACAGTACCAGATTTGACACTTACCGAAAAATTCCTAGTGCTGAAATCCCGTTTACATCGTTAAAACAAGGCCTTTGGCCCTCTGCCGAACAGGGGTAGACCACAGTGGAAGCAGCGACCACTCCACTGCAGTTGTATGGGTTCTCCGCGAAAGGTCCTCCCGCGTCTAGGACATGGGAACCAGACGAGGCCAACGAACGCTCTCACAAATGCGGTCAGCCACAACACGACCACGCCCAATATGACCAGTAGCCTGTGATTCGGCGCGAACGGCTCTATAGCTTGAACGATCGGTTGTAGACTAGGCGTGAGACGCCAACAGCAATCAATAACAGGTAGTACCTGGTCCATTCGCGCTGATACCGAGTCATCGGAATATTTTGCTCCCGGGCGACGGCAGAGGGAAGAGGCGAATCACGGGTCCGAGTCGGCGGTCTTTGTTCTTTCAAGGGGCCTGAGTGCATGCTGGAAATGGTCGGGATCCTTGGTGGCAAGGAGCAGATCTGATCTGGTTTGGAAGTACGCCTTGAGCAATGTTCAAAACGCGCGGCGAGCGCCGAAATCGGCTCTTTCCAGCAGTTCGGTAAAATGCAGACGGGCTTTATAGGAGCAGATACAGATGAACCAAACCATAGGGGGCCTCGCGGATCACGATCCTGTAACTTTGCAGGCAGCTGTCTCCGGAGCGCTAGCGACCGTCTTCCGAGGCAAATTCTGCGACATCGTGCTTCCAAACCGGAAAGCGGCCACCTTTACAAAAAATGCTGTCATCTACGATGTTGGAGATAGAGACCGGACCTTTTTCTTCCTTCAGAGCGGCTTCGTCAAAATTGGAACAATTACTCCGGATGGGCACGAGGTGATCTACGACATACGCAAGGGCGGCGACGTGGTTGGAGAGTTGTGCGCTTGCGAACATTCCCGCCCAGACCGGGCTGTTGCGCTGGAGCAAACGGAAGCCATTCCGGTTCCGCACCACGAAATGATAGAGCTCTTGCGGAAAAGGCCCGACTTCCTATCCCTGTTGCTGGAAGTCTTCTGCAAAGCGCTTACCCAGGCGTACCAGCAGGTCAACACCCTGGCCATTGATGATACCCTCCACCGATTAGTTAAGGTTCTACTTGATCTCGCGGGAAAGCTCGGCTACCCCACCGGATCTGTAGTGGAGCTACCGACGCTTCTTACACAAGAAGACATTTCTCAGATGGTCGCAGCTCGGCGAGAAAGGGTCTCGACCGCCCTCAACTCTCTGCGTCGGCAGGGGGCAATTCAATATTCGAGCCCTGGACGGCTCGTTCTGAATCTTGAAGCCCTAAAAACATATGTTAGGTGAGCTGGCCTACAAATCTTTAGGCAATAGCCATTTGTAAAATTTTGGTCTTATTTCATCCCTTTGTTACGCAGATAACAGCCTCGCCTCCTCATCGCCTGTAATCATGACGGGAATGCTGCGGTCGTAGTGACCCAGGGATAACGGAGGTTGTGTCATGAAGACCCGTCTTTGCCTCTCGTTGCTATTTGTTTCTCTGTTGCTGTCTATGGCTATCGAGGCTCCCAGGAAAATGGCTGCGCAGGGCAAGGGAACAAATGAGACTGTGAAAGAAGATCGGCACGATGCTGGTTTCGACGAACAAATTCGTGACAATGCGGAAGCAATGGTTGAGCAGGGCCAGAGCATCTTTCGCTTCGATACGTTCGGCGATGAGGCTTTTTGGGGCGACACACTGAACCTCCACCAGGCAATCGAAGGAGCAAAACTGGGCGGAGTAGGACCTGGAGTTAGTCCGGCAACCGCTCTCGCCGTCGGGCTGAAGGTGGATGTGAACGCGCTTCCCGCCAGCCTGATAGCGGCTCTTAAGGAAGGGAATGTCAATCTGAATGATCCCTCCACAACACTTGCGCTGCTCAAGCTGAACTCGGTTCTGGGTGTGACCGGTTTTTTCAATTCGCAAGGAACTCTGCAGTCGATTGGAATCCAGTGCGCGTTTTGCCATTCCACCGTGGACAACTCGTTGGCACCCGGCATCGGCCATCGCCTAGACGGGTGGGCGAACCAGGATTTAAACGTCGGGGCGATTGTTAGTCTGGCTCCAAACCTCCAACCCGTCGCGAGCCTTCTGAGCACGGATGTGGCGACCGTGAGGAGGGTATTGGCGGCTTGGGGGCCAGGAAAATTCGATGCTGAACTCCTGATGGATGGCAAAGGTTTTCGGCCTGATGGCAAGACAGCGGCCACTCTCATTCCTCCTGCGTTCGGTCTTCCCGGAGTGAACTTGCATACCTGGACAGGATGGGGTTCGGTGACCTATTGGAATGCTTTCGTTGGGAATCTGGAGATGCATGGGAAGGGGACGTTCTTCGATCCTCGGCTTAACGATGCCACTCAATTCCCCGTCGCGGCTGCAGCGGGCTTCGGCAACGTCCGCAATGCTCCTGACCTGATCACCGCGAAGCTCGGCGCTTTGCATTTTTACCAACTGGCGATACCGGCCCCCAAGCCACCCCAAGGAACCTTCGATGAGGACGCTGCAGCGCGTGGAAAGGAGATTTTCGAAGGCCAGGCAAAGTGTTCAACATGCCATGTGCCGCCGCTGTTCACCGAACCGGGGTGGAATCTGCACACGCCCGAAGAGATTGGAATCGACAATTTTCAGGCCAATCGCGCACCGGACAAGCGATATCGTACGGCTCCCCTGAAGGGGATCTGGACACACACGAAGCGCGGCTTTTTCCATGATGGACGTTTCGCGACGCTTGATGACCTCGTCCGGCATTACGACAACCTCTTTGGACTCGGTTTGAGTGATCAGCAGGTCCACGACCTAGTGGAATATCTCAAGTCTTTGTAATCGTCACAACAGCTACTTGCTGGTTCATTGATGAGACGACTTACGAAAGTAACGGGCCACGTGCGTAACCGGCCCTGATTCTTGGTATGGGTGCTGAGCATCGCTCGAACATTCTCGGCGTTTGTTGCGCTCTCCCAGCCCCGAAAGTTGTAGCTCACTTGGCAAAGTAGTGTTTTTCTTATTTTTGGCGGACAATGGCTCCAGAATGAGGCAGGATTCCCAAGTCAAAGAGGCGCGGCCATGAAGAGCTTACACTTCCTCCCGGTTTTATTTGTCGTCCTGGGCACAGGTGCGGCGGCGCAAAAGCAGGCCCAGGAGCGCTTGCCATATACTGCGATCCACGATCCGCAGTTTATTCCAGCTTCCTCGGCAACGTTTTTGCATGATGACGACCGCCTCATTGGAATCACGGTTGGAAGGATAGCGAAGGCCTACCCCGCTGCCATCCTTTCACAGCATGGCCTCGTTGAGGATCGGTCGCCTTCCGGGCCTATCGCCATCACTTGGTGAAGCTACTGCAACACGGCCCTCGTGTTCAGGGCCGCCGCAAAGGGGCGCGGTCTTCAGTTGGATAACGCAGGCGTGGTCGGCGGCAACGAGGTATTCAAAGATCGCGAAACCGGCAGCATCTGGCAACAGTCCAGCCTGCAGGCCACCTCGGGCCCTCTAGAAGGCGAGCATCTGCAACTCTATCCTTTTCTCCTCACGGATTGGGCTGAATGGCACCGCCTGCATCCGGGTACCCTGGTGCTGAAACCACTGCCTGGTTACGCGGATCGCATCCCCGAACGGAATAAAATGATCCGCGAAGGATTATCGGGGGAGGGTTCCGCGCCCCCAGGCGTGATCCGCGTTGACGATCGACTCAAGCCTAAGACAATGGTTCTGGGTCTTGCCCTTCGCGGCTTCGACGAGGCATTTTCACTCACTGACCTTCGGCAGGCGCGTGTGATTAATCTGGAGATGGGCGGCCAGCCGGTTCTCGTTGTGCATCAACCCGGATCGGATACCACCACCGCTTTCATCACCAGCGCCAAAGGCAAGCGCCTGAAATTCGCCGCTGCGAATGCGGAAGCCACCGAATTGGTGGATGATCAAACCAAATCACGCTGGAATCCTTATGGGGAATGCATTTCCGGCGCACTGAAGGGAACGCAACTCGAATCACTCGTACTGGAGCCGGAATATTGGTTTGCCTGGTCGGAATTCCATCCAGCAACGAAGATCTACACGGTCGTGCAAACGAGACCCTAAGCGGGCCCCGGCATGGTCAACGGGACGCCTTTTCTCGCGAAGATCATGGCCAGAAGCTTTGCCGGTTCGGTGGCGCTGGCATTGCTGGAAACTTCGTGCGTGCTTCTCGGCGGTTCAAAGAACATCTCTCCCGTTCGAAAGGTCCTTTCTTCCTGCCCGGAGATCTTGGTGACCACCGCGCCTTCGAGCACATAGGCAAGGACGAAGCCGGCGTGATGATGGGGCTGTCCGACCCTTCCCGGTGGGTAGTCCACGTAACTGACCGTCACCTCCCAGTCTTCCATGGTGATATTCGGCAGGTCGTGCTTGAAGACAGCCGCGTTTGCTCTTTGGGGTTGTTGACCGGTTGCGTCATTTCGCGTTTGGGCGTTTGCGCCTAATTCGCACAGCAAAGCGATGGCAGCTGCGAGAGTACCTCGACGTGTGATCATGGACTGATTATACTCGCGCCAAATAGGAACAATCACCCAGCGACACGCGGAAATGCCTCTTGCGACTCAGCTAAATTTTACAACTCCTGAAAAGTCGCGTTTTCGGCAACTGGCCTTTTGTGCTTCTAGGCTCCACTCATTGGCGTCGGCCTAGTCACACCGTTACCGGAAGCTTATTTGGTCGCGTTCGGTATTTTCGATCCGAGCGCTAGGTTTTCGAGCACTTTGCCGCTTTTCATTACGAACACCACCCGCCGCACGGCCGTTATGTCTTTAAGTGGATTGCCATCCGTTGCGATGACGTCGGCCTCCATGCCCGGGGCGATCGTGCCAATTTGCTTCTCCAGGCCCAGTGATTCCGCTGAAAGCGAAGTCGCGGAGACGATTGCCTCCATCGGGTCCTGGCCGCCCTCACGAACGCGGCGCACAAATTCCTCATAGTTTCGGCCGTGCGCTCCGGCGTTCGCATCGGTTCCATACACGATCTTCAGTCCCCTATGTGTCAGCGATTTTTTGAATGTGTCCAGTACGATCTGGATGCCCTTCTGCATAAACGCGAATCCTTGCTCGTTGTAGTTATCGATTCCCAGATACTTAGCCTTATTGTCGAAGTAATTCTGCAAAACCGGATCGGTGAGGTATGCGCCGTGCTCGATGGATGTGCAGCCGGCCAGTACCGCCGCACGCGCTGACGAATCCGCGTGCGCGTGGACGATCACGCGCATACCCTGCGCTTTGGCTTCGCCGCAGGCCGCCTGGATTTGCGCGTCGGTCATGGTCTGCTTACCGCCGTCGCGGATGCTCGCCGAAGCAAAGATCTTGATGAAGTCGGCGCCTTCCTGCTTTCTCTCGCGAACCAATTGCCGGATCTTCTCCGGCGGGCCGCTGGTGTCGACGAGAGCCTCGAGCGAAGTCAGAATGCGCGGACCAGGAATGAGCCCTCGCGCGATGGCCTCACGCAAATCCTTGTCTTCGGTTGCGCCGGGACTTTGGATAGTCGTAAAACCTGCGTCGAGCGTGGCCACCGCGTTATCCACGGCGCTTAGCATGGCATGCACGGGTGGCTCATCGCTTCCCGCGTAGCGATCGTGATAGAAGTGGTGGTAGATGTGCGAGTGCGTGTCAATCCAGCCGGGCATGACCGTGAGTCCGGTGAGATCGTAGGTGCTTGCCCCCGCCGACACTGGGCCTCCCAGTCGAACGATTTTCGATCCCTCGACCACGATCGTCGTATCGCGGATGATCTGGCCCTTGCCGTCGAGCACAGTGGCCGCTTTAAGAACGATAGGCCGGGTCTGCGCCGCGATGAGCGCAGGCGTTAGAAACAGCAGGGCAGAGCATAGAAAGCGCATTATTTTCGCCACAACAGTCCTCTCCATTGGTCCTCCCACACCCATTGGCGCATCGAGAGTATACATACGATGCTGGCCCCTGAGGGCCGTTCGCACATGCCAGGCCTTGAGTCCACAAGAGGTGGTCCGGGGGATTCCCGCCCAGGTCTCCATCCCAATAGCAGGAAGGCTCACATGCTGTAGAACATGAATTATCAGGATTTGAAAGAATTACCTTCTAACGTGAGATCTTCCTCTACCAAATGGCTAATGCTGTAAGGACTAACAGAGCCGAGACGAAAAGAAGCCGAGTTGGCAAGATCAGAAAATATCGATCCCGTATATACAGATCCAGAGACTTCGTAGTGATTGCTAACAGACCAGCAAGAATGGTAAAGAGAATACCGCCTCCCAACAGGAAATAAACCATTCTCCGCATCCCTACCGCGATCCAACCCTTTCGGACAAGACTACACCAGGACGTACATGTGCTCAACTCCGGGGGAAGATTCCGCCGAATC
>Ga0209577_10005797_pt1 | contig 11484 bp, 14 predicted proteins | sample GraSoiAngelo_109_FD_185874 | JGI IMG/M metagenome (GOLD analysis project Ga0209577, IMG submission 185874) | Grasslands soil microbial communities from the Angelo Coastal Reserve, California, USA - 14_0903_12_20cm (SPAdes) (version 2) | ecosystem: Environmental > Terrestrial > Soil > Grasslands... | reverse complement strand
GCATAATCCGCCGCTTTGGTCACCGCCTACCGAGTATGGCGCCCAAAGACCCGATCCACCTACCGCTTCGCTGGGAGTTCGTCCCCGAGCAGCACGCGCGAACCGGGATCGTCAGTTGGAAGTGGCGCGCCTACACCCAGGCCGGCAAGCTGGAAATGGAATCGAAGCGCGCGTTCGACACGCTTACGGAGTGCATGAACGACGCCAAGGAAAACGGCTACGAAAAGCGCTAGCGATGATTGATCCCCTGCTCTATCAGCGCATGATCGAGCAGGCGCGCGACTACGCGCTGTTCATCATCGACCCCAGCGGCCGCATCATGAGTTGGAACCTCGGCGCCGAGCGCCTCAAGGGCTACGCGCCCGAGGAGATCATCGGCCGGCATTTCTCGATCTTCTACACCCGCGAGGCGCTCGAAGGTGGCTGGCCGGCGCACGAGCTGCAGGTCGCCACGGTGGAGGGTCGCTTCGAGGACGAGGGCTGGCGCGTGCGCAAGGACGGCTCGCGCTTCTGGGCCAACGTCGTCATCAGCGCGTTGCGCGACGACGACGGCAAGCTCCTGGGATTCTCCAAGATCGTGCGCGACCTGACCGACCGGCGCCTGTACGAAGATGCGCTGCGCCAGAGCGAGCAGCGTTTCAGGCTGATGGTCGACGCGGTGCAGGACTACGCCATCTTCATGCTCGACCCGGAAGGCATGGTGGCGAGCTGGAACCCCGGCGCCGAGCGCATCAAGGGCTATCGCCGCGACGAGATGGTGGGCCGGCACTTCTCGCATTTCTTCACCGAGGAGGACATCGCTCGCGGCAAGCCGTGGGAAGAGCTCGCCACCGCGCGGCGCACGGGCCGCGCCGAGGACGAAGGCTGGCGGGTCAAGAAAAACGGCGAGCGCTTCTGGGCGCGCGTCGTGCTCACCGCGGTGCACGACGACGAAGGCCACTTGCGCGGGTTTGCCAAGGTGACGCAGGACCTGACCGAGCGGCGGCATGCGCAGGACCTCGAGAAGGCGGCGAACAACGTGAACGAGTTCATCGCCATGCTGGCGCACGAGCTGAGGAACCCGCTCGCGCCGATCAAGATGGCGGTCGAGGTCATGGCCAAGGCGCCGAACGACGCCCAGACCTGCGAAGCCATGCGGCAGACCATCGACCGGCAGAGCGCGCAGCTCGCGCGCATCGTCGACGACATGATCGACATCGCGCGCATCACGCGAGGCAGCCTCGTGATCGAGCACGCGCCCGTCGAGCTCGGCGAAATCGTGCGTCGCGCGGTCGAGACCGCGGCGCCCGCCCTTGCCGCGGCGCGCCACACGCTCGAGGTCGCGGCGCCGGCCGAAGGAGTCGTGGTGCACGGCGACCGGGACCGGCTCGCGCAGCTCGTCGCCAATCTGCTCAACAACGCCGCGCGCTATACGCCGGCTGGCGGCCGCATCTGGGTGCGGGCGAGCCGCGAAGGCGGCCATGCGCTGCTCAGCGTCCGCGACACCGGGCGCGGCATCGAGCCGCAGATCATCGAGCGCATCTTCGACATGTTCGTGCAGGGCCGCACGGCACTCGAGCGCGTCGGCGGCGGCCTCGGCATCGGCCTCGCGCTCGCCAGGCGCATCGCCGAGCTGCACGGCGGCACGCTCGAAGCGCACAGCGAAGGCGCGAACCGCGGCGCCGAATTCGTGCTGCGCGTGCCGCTATCGCAGGCGCCGGCGCTGCGCGAAGCGCCGCGCGCCGAGCTGAAAAGCGCTGTGCCGCGCCGCGTGCTGGTCGTGGACGACAACCTCGACGCGGCGACGACGCTGCAGATGCTGCTGCGCTCGCTCGGCCACGAGACGCGCGTGGCGCACGACGGCATGGGCGCGCTCGACATCGCCCGCCAGTTCCGCCCCGAGGTGATCCTGCTCGACATCGGCATGCCCGGGCTCGACGGCTACGAGGTGGCGCGGCGCCTGCGCGCCATGAACGACGGGCAGACGTTTCGCATCGTTGCCATCACCGGCTGGGGTCAGGAGACCGACCGCAGGCGCTCGCAGGAGGCGGGCTTCGACCTGCACCTCGTGAAGCCCGTGGATCCCGGCGTGCTCGCGAGCGTGCTCGAGCAGCGCAACGGCGCGACGCTGCACTGAGAACACTGAATTCCTAACGCACCGGGGAGTCGGAGCGGCGCTCGTAGCCCGAGCGGCGTTCGATGATGTGTTCGTCGCGCATGCGCGACACGATGACACCCAGCAGCAGGAAGCCAAGACCGGAGGCGAACACCAGCCACTCGTCGGCAAGATTGTGGCGCAGCAGGCCCTCGAACATGTTGAAAAGACCCCAGCCGACGAGGAAGTAGCCGACGAAAGTGCGGCTCGAGGGCAGCGGCCCCGGACCGCGCACCGCCCACCAGAGGAGCACCACCCCCGCCATGGTGAGCACCCAGACCGCCATGTAGACAAGCGTCGCGATCGGATGTAGCAGGATTCCTTCGAAGAACGCGCCGAGGCCGAATCCCATGAGCAGCGCCGCCTGCCGCGCACGCGTGGTCCGCATATCGCAGTACGACCGGAAGAGCGCGCTTTGCGTTCAATCGGCGGCGCGCGCTTTGCTTCATTTCACGCCACCCGCATGCGGCTAAGGCCCGACCCCACCATCACCCGGGAGGCGCTGGAGGATGGCAAGCGCGCGCTCGTCAAGGACGCCGCCTGGGCGAGCATGGTTGGCGCGCTCTACGGCGGCGTGATCCTCGTCGGCTTCGCGCTCGAGCTCGGCGCGACGCCCTGGCACATCGGCCTGCTCGCGGCAATTCCGTTCCTCGCCCAGCTCGCCCAGCTGCCGGCGATCGCGCTGATCGAGCGGCTGCGCGAGCGGCGCAAGATCGCCGTCACCGCGGTGAGCGTCTCGCGCTTCATGATCGCGGCGCTCGCGCTCGTGGCCCTGATACCAGACCGGCAGGCCGCGCTCTATGCGCTGCTCGGCACGCAGGTGCTGATCACGCTCTTCGGCTCGATCGGCGGCTGCTCGCTGAATTCCTGGCTGCATCAGCTCCTTGCGCGCGAGGGGCTCGGGGCGCTCTTTTCTCGGCGGCTCTTCTGGTCCACGGTGCTCGCCTCGGCAGGCGCGCTCACGACGGGCTATCTCGTGCAGCATTGGCCAGGCGCCGAGCGGCTGCACGCCTATGCGCTGGCGTTCCTCGCCGCCGGGCTGGTGGGCTTCTTGAGCACCTACTACCTCGCCTCGGTTCCAGAGCCGGTCATGGCGCGCACCGGGCCGCCGACGCCGCTCGCGGCGATGCTCGGCGCGCCGTTTCGCGATGCGAGCTTCCGCCGGGTGATCATGTTCATGGCGTCCTGGAACTTCGCTTCCAATCTCGCGGGCCCTTTCGTCACGGTGTACCTGCTGCAGCAGCTCGCCTACGGCATGGGCACGGTGACCACCCTATGGATCGCGAGCCAGATCGCCAATGCGCTTACTATGTATCTCTGGGGGCGGATCTCCGACCGGCTGTCCAACAAGGCGATCCTCGCCGTAGCGCTGCCGGCGTACTTCGGCAGCCTGATCGCGCTGCCCTTCACTGTGATTCCTCATCCACACGCCCTGACGCTGCCGCTCCTCTACCTCATTCATGTCGTGATGGGCACGGCGGCCGGCGGCATCGCGCTTGCGACCGGCAACCTCGGCCTCAAGCTCGCGCCGCAGGGCCAGGGTACCTCTTACCTCGCTGCTGTGGGCTTGGCCGGCGCCACCGCCGGCGGGCTCGCGGCGATCGCCGGCGGCGCGCTGGCCGACTGGTTCGCGACGCGCGAGCTCTCCGTCTTCGTCCACTTCACCTCGGCTTCCGCGGCGCACGAGCTCGTCGTCATGAGCTTCCGCCACTGGGAGTTCCTCTTCGCCCTGTCGTTCCTCTGCGGCGGCTACGTGCTGCACGCGCTTTCGCGCATCAGCGAAGGCGAGGAGCATAGCGAGCGGGTGGTGGTCCAGGAGTTCGTCGCCGAGGCCTCGCGCTCCCTCGCGCAGCTCTCGCCGATCGACGGCCTTAAGGACGTGCTGCTGATTCCGCTCGGGCGGCTGCGCGACCGGCGGCTACGGCCAAGATAAGAAATCGGGGTCAGAGCCCTATTTCCTGTTGCTGACGGAAATAGGGCTCTGACCCCGATTTCATAGTTACGACCCTGGCCCCGAATTCCTAGCGTCTTCCTCTGGGCAGAGGATCTCCGCTCAACGAATACGCCGGCGGCGCGTAGAAGTTGAGCGTGCGAAGCGGCGCTCTGCCGGTGTTCTTGATCTCGTGTCGCTCTCCCTTGGCGATGAAGATCAACGTGCCGGGGACGAGCTTGTAGCGCCTGCGCTTGACCAGCGCGTCACCGCGGCCGGCGACAACATAGAGCCATTGGTCCGCGCCGCGATGGCGATTGCGCGGATCGCCTTCCGCTTTTCCCGGAGCAATCACCATCTGCGCTGCCTGTGCGCGCGCATTGCCGCGGATCACGCGAAAAGATTTTTTGAAGTCGAGCTGAACGCGCTTCATTTTCCGGTAAAGCATGCAACGAGCGCCGCTGCCCCGACATCACGCTCGCTCGCGCGCGCTACGAAATCGGAGACAGGTACGTAATTATTCTGCCACCGAGGTACGCGCAAGCTGACAAGATAATTGCATCTCGTATTGCGCCGCCGGCAGCGTCTGCGCTTCGAGCGCCGCGACGCAACGGCGCAGGAGCTCCGGCCTGCCGCAGGTGGGAACGACTACGGACACTGCCGCGCTCATGCCCGCAACGCGGCAAGTTCCATTCCGCCGCAGCGGGCTTGCGGGGCGGGGCCGTAATCATTCTCCTGTCAATGAAACCGCGGTTCGCTGCCGCGGCCGGGGAACGGCGATTGCATGCGTCGTCGTACGCCTTTTACGGAGAGGAATGACATGGAACGGATCGAGAAGAGCATCGAAGTACGCTGCCCGGTTCACACGGTGTACAACCAGTGGACCCAGTTCGAGGAGTTCCCGCGCTTCATGGCCGGGGTCAAGGAAGTGAAGCAGCTCGACGACACGCACGTGCATTGGCACGCCGAGATCTGGGGCAAGGACAAGGAGTGGGATGCCGAGATCGTCGAGCAGGTGCCCGACCAGCGCATCGCCTGGAGAAGCACCACGGCCGATACGCCGAACGCCGGAAGCGTGCGCTTCGAGCCGCTCGGCCCCGACCGCACGCGCGTCAACCTCACCATGGAGTACGACCCGAAGGGCGTGGTCGAGAATGTCGGCGACGCAGTGGGCGTGTTCTCGCGGCGCGTGCAGAACACCGTCGAAGACTTCAAAAAATTCATCGAGAGCCGCGGCGGCGAGACCGGTGCCTGGCGCGGGGAAGTGCACGGCGGCCAGAAGACGTCGAGGTAGTGCTTAGCTAGCCGCCCGCCTCGGCCGCGCCGTCGAGGCAGCCTTTCAGGTACTCGCGCCGATCGTCGCCGGCGAGCCGGCGGCCGTCGGCGCGACGCGCGCAGTTCTTGTGCTGGTCGCGCTCGGAAGTCGCCTTTACCGCGGCCTCGCCTTTCTCACACTGGGTCATGAACCCGCGCCGCTCGGCGCCTTCGAGGCCGCGTGCGCGCTCATTACATTCCTCGTGCAGCCGCTGCCGCGCGGTCAGCTTGTGCGTGTTGCCGTTGCCGTTCAGGCAGCCGGTCATGAAATGGTTGCGCTCCGCGCCCTCGAGCTGCTTTTCCTTCGCCTCGGTGTTGCACGCCTTCATGCGCTGCTGCGCAGGCGTGAGCTCGCGCGCCGCCGCGCCGGCGGCGGTGAGCATGAGCGCAGTAGCGACGATGGCGGCGTTGGCGAGCAGTCGGCCTCCGCAAGTCTCGGATAGCAAAGGGTTCAGCAAAAACGGGACCCACGCAGTAGCGCTTGCTATTGCTTATCGTCGCCGGCGGCGCGCACAATCCCGCACCCTTGGGGGAGGGACGAAGTTGCCCGATGTTTACCTAAGAACGCTACAGCGCGCGTCGCAGATCGTCGGCGGCGAGCAGGCGCTTGCGCTACATCTAAAGGTCACGCCGAGCCATCTCGCGCTCTGGCTGAAGGGCCTGGAAGAGCCGACCACCGAAGCTTTCCTGCGGGCGGTGGACCTTGTCTCCGAGCACGAGCTCGCACAGTTGCCGCAGCCGCAGCCGCGGCCGATACCGGAACCGGACTAGGCGGCGAGGCGGACGTCGAAGCGCCGGCGCTGCGGATGCCCTGTGCTGCGAACCGGCGCTTCGTTCACCGCGCGTAGGCGCATCACGAAGAGCTCCACGCTCGCCGGCTCGGGACGCTCGAAGCCGGCGATCCAGCGATAAACGAGCCGCGGATCCACTTCCAGCAGATTGGCGACGCCGAGCACGGTCCCGACGGTCTGCGAGGCACGGATGAGGAGCTGGGAGAACTCGTACATGGCGTGCACAAAATGTAATCGCCGGCCCGCGCGCGCGCCATGCGGGTACGTGCAAAACTTCCTAAGACTGCGCAATTATTTGTCCTAATAAGACTTGGGCAGGCCGAGCACGCGCTCGGCGACGTAGCAGAGGATGAGCTGCGGCGTGATCGGCGCGATGCGACCGAGGAGCGCCTCGCGCAGGTAACGCTCGACGTGGTACTCGGCGGCGTAGCCATAGCCGCCATGGGTCATCACCGCCTGCTGGCAGGCGTCGAAGCAGGCCTCGCCTGCCAAATATTTCGCACTATTCGCCTCCGCGCCGCAGCCCTTGCCCGCGTCGTAAAGCCACGCTGCCTTGTAGACCATGAGGCCGGCGGCCTCGAGCGCCATCCAGTTCGCCGCGAGCGGATGCTGGATCGCCTGGTTCTGGCCGATCGGCCGATCGAACACGATCCGTTCCTTCGCGTACTTCGCGGCCCGTTTCACCGCGCAGTGCCCCAGCCCGACGAGCTCCGCCGCGATGAGGATGCGCTCCGGGTTCATGCCGTGCAGGATGTACTCGAAGCCCTTGCCCTCCTCGCCGATGCGGTCTTGCTCCGGCACCGGCAGCGCGTCGAAGAACACCTGGTTCGAATCGACCGCGTGCCGGCCCATCTTGTCGATCTCGCGCACCTCGACATGGCGCCGATCGAGGTCAGTGTAGAAGAGCGTGAGTCCCGCGTCCGCCCGCGCGAGGAGCAGCACTTTCTCGGCAACCTGCGCTGTGGAGATCCACACCTTCTGGCCGGAGACGAGATACCCGCCGCCGCGCTTCTCCGCGCGGGTCTTCAGGTTGCGCGTGTTGAGCCCGGTGTTCGGCTCCGTCACCGCGAAGCACGCGCGCTCGCTTCCCGCGATCAGCGGCGGCAGCCAGCGGCGCTTTTGCTCCTCGGTGCCGAACACCACCACCGGGTTCAGGCCGAAGATATTCATGTGCACTGCCGAGCACCCGGAGAAGCCGGCGCCGGACTCGGCGATCGCCTGCATCATCACCGCCGCCTCGCTGATCCCGAGGCCGGCGCCGCCGTACGCTTCGGGCATCGCGATGCCGAGCCAGCCGTCGCGCGCGCACGCTTGATGGAAATCCGCCGGGAACTCGCCGCTTTTGTCGTGCGCGAGCCAGTAATCGTCGCCGTAGCGCTCGCACAGCTTCGCGATCGCCTCGCGAATCCTTTCCTGCTCGGGCGAGAACGCGAAATCCATCAGACCACGCCTTTTCGCTTGAACTCGGCGATCTCGCCATCGTCGAAGCCGAGCTCGACCAGGATCTCGCGCGAGTGTTCGCCGAGCTCCGGCGTGCGGCGCGCGATCGAGCCGCCGCGCCGGCCGTTGGCCCACACCGGAAATTTCGTATAACCCCGTTCGGTCGCCTTGCGCTCAAGGAGCTGCACATGCGACGCCGCCTCGCCCGGCGTCACGCAAAGGTCCACCGGCACGTCGTGCTCTTCGAGCAGGCGCTGCCATTCGGCGGCGCTCTTGCGCCGGAAGACCACTTCCAGTGCCGCCGACAGCGCATCGCCGTTGGCGCGCCGCTTCGCGTCGGTAGCGAAGCGTTCGTCCGCGAGCTCCGGGACGAGGCGCACGAAGTTCTCCCAGAAGTGCTCTTCCAGGATGCCGAGCGTAAGGCGCTTGCCGTCGGCCGTCTCGAACACGTCGTTCACCGGAAAGAGATGCGCGCGCGGATCGACGTCGCTATCCAGGCTGTGGCGCATCGCGCACAGGAAAAAGGCCGCCTCGAAGAGCGAGAGATCCAGGTACGCGCTCTTGCCTTCGCGCAGTGCGGCGAGCACCGCAATCGCGGCAAAGGCGCCGCCCGCCATGTCGGCGATGGGCAGCGACGAGCGCGCGGGCGGCTTGCGCCACTGGCCGGGAAACGCAAGCCCGCCTGCCGCGGCGACATAATTGACGTCGTGCCCCGGGCGATCGCGCCACGGGCCGGTCTGGCCGTAGCCCGAGATCGAGCAATACACGAGCTTGGCGTTGTGCCTGTGCAGCGTCTCATAATCGATGCCCAGGCGCTTGGCGACGCCGGGGCGGAAGCCCTCCACCACAACCTGCGCCTGCTCCGCCAGGCGCGCCACCACGTCGCCCGCTTCAGGGTCCTTGAGATTGAGCGCGATGCTGCGCTTGTTCCGGTTCTCGCTTGCGAACTGCACCGGCACGTACGAGCGCCCGGGATCGCCGCGCGGCGGCTCGACCTTGATCACGTCCGCACCCAGGTCCGCGAAGATGGCGGTGGCGAACGGTCCGGGCACGAACATCGAGAAGTCGACGACCCGGATGCCGGCGAGCGGCAGCCACGGTTCAGACACGGGGCGGCTCGATCCAGTTGTGGAGCGCGATCCCGCCATCGACGACGATCGTCGTGCCAGTGACGTACGCGCCGTAGCGCTCGGACAGAATGGCCACCGCCATTGCCGCCACGTCCGCCGGCGTGCCGAAGCGCCGCAGGGGAATTGTCTCCACCATGCCCGGCGGCGCCTGGAAGCCGCCACCTGGAATCGCGCCTGGCGCGATCGCGTTCACCCGGATGCCGCGCGGGCCGAGCGCGCGCGCGAGCTCCTTCACGAGCATCGTCTCGCCCGCCTTCGCCGCGCTGTAGTGCGGCAGATTTCTAGGCGACTCGGCGTGCAGCGACGTCGTGAGAAGCATGCGCCCTTTGATGTGCCTCTCGACCATGTGGCGCCCAAGCGCCTGGCAGAGCACGAACGCCGCATCGAGATTCACCGCCAGCATTTCGCGCCATTGCGCCTCGCTCACTTCGAGCACGGTCTCGCCTTCCTGCCGGCGCGGGCTCGCGCAGTGCACGAAGAGCGACACGCCGCCCAGCCGGCCGATCGCCTCCTCCGCCAGGCGCCGCGCGCCCTCCGCGGTGGAGAGATCGCAGCGGATGTCGGCATCTTCGACGTCGGCGCCGAGCACCTGCGCGCCTTCTTCCTTCAGCGCCAGCGCCATGCCGCGGCCGATGCCGCGCGCGCTGCCGGTGACGAGCGCATGCTCGCCTTCCAGCAATTTCATTTGAGCCCGGCCTTGGCGCGCTTGGCGGCGAGGCGCTCGCGGCTCTTCGCCATATCGACGACGAAGCGCACGTGTTTGCCGCGCCCGCATTCCTCGATCGGGTCGCGCACCCAAAATTCGAACGTCACCCGCCGCCGGTCGATCTCGACGATCTTGACCTCGATCGTGACCTTCAGCCCGAGCGGTGTCGCGGCGAGATGGTCGATCGACACGTGCGCACCGACCGAGTCTTCGCCGGCGTCCAGATGCTGGAGGAGGAAATCGCGGCACGTGTATTCGACATCGCTCACCATGCGCGGCGTCGCGTACACCATGCCTTCCTTGCCCATGAAGCCGATGCAGCGGCTCTCGTCCACCGTGACTTCGCGCCGGACTGACAGGCCGACGGCGAGGCTCGCTTTCATGGCGCCTTGTAGCCCGCGCGCTCGATCGCGCGCTTGAATTCGGCCGGACCGGCCTTCGCCGGGTCGTAGGTGACGCGCGCCCGGCCTTCATCGAGCGACACGTCCACATTCTCGACGCCCGCGACGCCGTTCAGCACGCGCGTCACGCTTTTCACGCAGCCTTGGCAGTCCATGCCTTCGACTTTCAACTCGACTGTTTCCATCCGCCCATCATAGCGCGGCCTAACGTTCCGACGATTGCGCTGGGGTCGGTGGCAGGCGCTGAAGCCCGCGTGCTAGCATCGTTCGCGTGAGTCGCAAATTCAAAACCGCAGTAGTGCTCGTCGTGCTAGCGCTCATGCCGCTGCGCGCGCTCGCCACGGTGACCATCGGCTTCTGCGCCATGCACGACCCTGGCTCGGCAACACTCGACTTCGGCCATGGCCATTCGGACGATCATGATGGCGCTCCGCACAGCGACGGCAACCATGTGCCCTGCAACAGTTGTGTCGAACACTGCGCAAGCGCCTCCGTGCTCGTGTCCGCCGATCTCCCGCTAGCCGCCGCCACCGCTAGCGATCGCATCGTCCTCGATGAGCGATTCGCCGCCGGTTTCGTTCCCGAGCAGCTCGATCCTCCGCCACTGGTTCTCTAAACGCTGAGCTCGTCGCGGCGCATTTAATGCTGCGCCGTGCCCGCGCGTTCGCGCGCACGTTCAACGTTTGGAAACCTATGCACCGATTTTTAATTGCGTTTGCGGTGATCGCCGCCGCCACGGGTTACGCGTACGGCGACGAGCCGCATAAACCGGCAGTGAGCCACGATCCTGCGCAACCCGGCCACGAGCACGCCGGCGGCAAGGAAACGGCTTTCGGCCGTCCGGGCGATCTGGCGAAGGTCGACCGCACCATCGTCGTGGAGATGCGCGACCCGGTGGAGTTTTCGCCTGCCGAGATCGCGGTGAAGACAGGTGAAACCATCCGTTTCGTCGTCGTAAACACGGGGAAACACGAGCACGAGATGGTCCTCGGCACGATGAGGGCGCTCGAGGAGCACAACGAAATGATGAAGCAGCATCTCGGCATGCGGCACGCGGAGCCGCAGATGATCGAGGTCGCGCCGGGGAAGTCCGGCGTCATCGTCTGGCAGTTCACCCAGCCGGGGGAGTTCTACTACGCCTGCCTGGTCGAAGATCATTTCGATCTCGGCATGTACGGCAAGATCCGCGTGGCTGGCGAGCCCGCATCCAGCGCGACTGGCGAGCACATGCACGCAGGCGAGGCCATGTCCATGCAGCATGGTGAAGCCGAGATGCACGGCATGTATGGCCGCTATCCAATGGAGCGGGAATCGTCCGGTACAGCCTGGCAACCGGACGCCTCGCCGCACCAGGGAATCGAACGGATGTACGGCGACTGGATGACGATGACCCACGGCTTCGCGAACCTGATCTACGACCGCCAAGGCGGCCCCCGCGGCGATACGAAGGCATTCAGCACGAGCATGCTGATGGTGATGGCGCAGCGGCCGGCGGGAGAAGGAACGCTCGGCCTGCGCGCAATGGTCTCGGCCGATCCGCTCATGGGAAAACGCGGCTACCCGCTGCTCTTGCAGACCGGCGAAGCGGCCAACGGCGAGCCGCTCATCGATCGCCAGCATCCGCACGATCCGTTCATG
>Ga0209577_10005793_pt1 | contig 11489 bp, 10 predicted proteins | sample GraSoiAngelo_109_FD_185874 | JGI IMG/M metagenome (GOLD analysis project Ga0209577, IMG submission 185874) | Grasslands soil microbial communities from the Angelo Coastal Reserve, California, USA - 14_0903_12_20cm (SPAdes) (version 2) | ecosystem: Environmental > Terrestrial > Soil > Grasslands... | reverse complement strand
CGCGGGGCCCGAGCCGGCGCTCTCCCGCAGCGGCGCTGACCAGCGAACGTTGATCCAGTACCCCACGGCGACGAGCGCGGTGAACGCGACCACGAAATAGACGAGCTCGCCCGGGGTCGGCATCCGCGCCAGCTCCAGCGCGGTGTAGTCGACCCAGTGGAAGTAGACGAACACCAGGATGGCGCCGCCCAGGTTGACGGGGGTGATGAGCGTCATCATCCGCCGTCGCATCTCGCCCCAGTCGTATCGCGTCTGCGCCATCGGCCGCCCTCCCGGTCCTGGACGTTGCCAGGATTCTACGCGCCGGGTTTAGAATACGGGGATTCGCGGACAGGAGGACGACGTCGAGCGATGGTAGTGCGCACGAAAGATCTCCGGGTCGAGAACATCCGGCCGCTGCTGCCGCCGGCGATCCTGCTCGAGGAGCTGCCGGTCGGCGAGGCCGCCGCCCAGACGATCAGCCGCGGCCGCGAGGAAGTCTCGCGCATCCTGTGGGGCGAGGACGACCGCCTGATCGTCGTCGCGGGGCCGTGCTCGATCCACGATCCGGTCGCCGCGATGGACTACGCGCGACGGCTGTGCAAGCTGGCCGACGAGCTCGCCGCCGACCTGCGCCTGGTGATGCGCGTGTACTTCGAGAAGCCGCGCACGACGGTCGGCTGGAAGGGCCTGATCAACGATCCGAATCTCGACGGCTCGTTCTCGATCAACGACGGGCTGCGCCTGGGCCGCCGGCTGCTGCTCGACCTCGCCGAGCTCGGCCTGCCGGCCGGCTGCGAGTTCCTCGACCCCATCACGCCGCAGTTCATCGCCGACCTCGTCACCTGGGGCGCGATCGGCGCCCGCACCACCGAGAGCCAGGTGCACCGCGAGCTCGCCTCGGCGCTGTCCATGCCGGTCGGCTTCAAGAACGGCACCGACGGCGGCGTGCAGATCGCGATCGACGCCGTCCGCGCCGCCGCCCACCCGCACCGCTTCCTCGGCGTCACCGAGCAGGGGCTGGCCGGCATTGTCGCCACGCGTGGCAACCCGGACTGCCACGTGATCCTCCGCGGCGGCGCGACCGGCACCAACTACGACGCGATCAGCGTGCAGAAGACGCTCGCCGCGCTGCGGGACGCCGGCATGCCGGCCCGGCTGATGATCGACGCCAGCCACGGCAACAGCGAGAAGGACTACAAGCGCCAGCCCGTCGTCGTCCGCGAGGTGGCCGGGCAGCTCGCGCATGGCGAGGCCGGGATCAGCGGCATGATGATGGAGAGCTTCCTCGTCGACGGCCGCCAGGATCTGCGCGATCCGACCCAGCTCGTCTACGGGCAGAGCATCACCGATGCCTGCATGGGCTGGGAGACGACGGTGCCGGTCCTCCAGGAGCTCGCCGCCGGCGTCCGCGCGCGGCGCAAAGCTCGCGTCTAGCACTCTAGAGGAGCGCCACGGCTTCGCCGGGGCGCTCCGAATGATTGGGGGTTTGGGGGCCATCTCGGGGCCCCCAACTCACTTGACGCTCTCCAGCACCAGCCGGATGAAGCCGTCGAGCGCAGGCTTGTCGATCCAGCGGACGACGGCGATGAGGTCGTGCTCGGGGTCGATCCAGATCACGCTGGTGCCGGCGCCGCGGGCGGCGTAGCTGCTCTCCGGCGCGCTCGGGAACTGCCCGCGGCCGGTGTTGAGCCACCACAGAAGCCCGTACTGTGGATTGACGGTGCCGGGCCGTCGCATCTCGGCCAGCCCGCGCTGATCCAGGAGCTGGCGGCGCCCCCACGCGCCCCGCCGATGCACGAGCAGCGCGAAGCGCGCGTGATCGCGCGTCGACATCCAGAGCCCCCCGCCCCAGTGCGAGCCGCCCGGCACCGAGGGCAGCCGGCGGCCGTCGAGCTCGATCCACGAGTTGCGGTACGGATGCCACTGCCACTCCGCCGAGGCGCCGATCGGATCCATCACCGCCTCCCGCAGCACGTCGGGCAGCGCGCGCCGGAACCGTTGCAGCAGCGAGAGGCTCAGGCGGTTGACGCGGACGTCGTTGTACTCCCACAGCGTGCCGGGCGGCTTCAGGGGGCGTGGCTGGCCCTTCTGGGAGCCGCCGAGGTCGCTCTGGCGGAGGTCGCGGTTGTGGTCGATGGAGTCCGGCTTGTCCCACACCGTGCCCTGCCACTCGCTGGTCTGCTCCAGCAGATGCCGCCACGTGATGCGTCGATTCTGGTCGGATGCGAAATCGTCGTCGATCGCCGTCGCCGCCACCGGCTCGTCGAGGTCACGGATCAGGCCGCGCGTCACGGCGATGCCGGCCAGCACGGCGAGGTAGCTCTTGGCGATGCTGAACGACATGTCGGCGCGCCGCGTGTCGCCCCACTCGGCGACGAGGTAGCCCGCGCGCAGGATGAGCCCGTCGAGGTCCTTGCGCGGGCGCACCGGCCCCAGCACCTGCGACTCGGCCGGCTCGTCGGCCACGCCGATGAACCGCCCCGACTCGGTGATGAAGTCGCGGGGCCAGGTGCTCTCATGGCCGCGGTGCCATTGCATCGCCGCCTGGAGCCCGTCCTCGCGGAGGCCGAGCTCGGCCGGCGGCTTCGCTGCCCACTCCCGCGCGGTCGGCACGTAGCTCACGAGCGATAGTATAGTCGTGGCCATGAACCTCGACACCGAGCGCACTCGCGAGTTCGTCCAGCGCGCCTGGGACGGCGACATCGTCCCGGCGCTCACCGAGTACATCCGCATCCCCGCCAAGTCCCCGCTGTACGACACCCGGTGGGCCGAGCACGGCCACATCGAGCGCGCCGTCACGCTGATCACCGACTGGGCGCGGCGGCGGAAGATCGAGGGCCTGGCCATCGAGGTCGTGCGCCTCGAGGGACGGACGCCCGTGATCCTCATGGAAGCGCCCGGCGCCGGCGGTGAGACGGTGCTGCTCTACGGGCACTGCGACAAGCAGCCGGAGATGGTGGGCTGGGCGGCGGACGGCGGACCGTGGACGCCGGTGCGCCGGGGCAACCGGCTGTTCGGCCGCGGCGCCGGCGACGACGGCTACGCCGCCTTCTCGGCGCTCACCGCGATCGAGGCGCTGCAGGCGCAGGGCGTCCCTCACGCGCGCTGCGTCGTGCTCATCGAGGCGTCCGAGGAGAGCGGCAGCCCCGACCTGCCCGCCTACGTCGAGAAGCTCGCCGAGCGCATCCGCCCCGGCCTCGTCGTCTGCCTGGACTCCGGCTGCGGGGACTACGACCACCTGTGGGCGACGACGTCGCTGCGCGGCGTGGTGAGCGGCACGCTGACCGTCGAGGTGCTGAGCGAGGGGGTCCACTCCGGCGGCGCCGGCGGCATCGTGCCGTCGAGCTTCCGCATCCTGCGTCAGGCGCTCGACCGGATCGAGGACGCGCGCACCGGCGAGATCCTCGTCCGCGAGTGCCACGTCGACATCCCGCCGCATCGGCTGGAGGAGGTGCGCGCGGTCGCCGCCGTGCTGGGCGAGGATGTCTGGCGGAAGTTTCCGTTCGTCCCCGGCATGCAGCCGGCGACGAAGAACAACGTCGAGGCGCTGCTGAACAACACGTGGCGCCCCGTCCTCGCCGTCACCGGGGTCGGCGACATCCCGGCGCTGGCCGACGCCGGCAACGTGCTGCGGCCCAAGACCTCGCTGAAGCTCTCGCTGCGGCTGCCGCCCACCTGCGACGCGGCGCTGGCAGTGAAGCGCGTGAAGGAGACGCTGGAGGCCGAGCCGCCCTACGGGGCGCGCATCACGTTCACCACCGGAGAACGGCCGGGCAGCGGCTGGAACGCGCCCGCGATGGCCGACTGGCTTCGCGCGTCCCTCGAGCGCGCCTCGAACGCCCACTTCGGCAAGCCGCCGATGTTCGACGGCCTCGGCGGCTCGATCCCGTTCATGGACATGCTGGGCAAGCGCTTCCCGCGGGCGCAGTTCCTGGTGACCGGCGTGATGGGCCCCGGCTCCAACGCCCACGGCCCCAACGAGTTCATCGATCTGCCGACCGGCGTGAAGGTCACCGCCTGCGTGGCCAACGTGCTGGCCGATCACGCCGCGGTGTCGGCGCGATGAGAGGCATCGTCGCCTACGGCGCCTACCTGCCGTACTGGCGGCTGGAGCGCAAGGCGATCGCCGAGGCTCTCGGCGTCCCGGCCGGGTCCGGCACGCGAGCCGTGGCGTCGTATGACGAGGACACCACCTCGCTCGGCGTGGAGGCCGGGCGGGCGGCGCTCCGCGGGGTGTCGATCGTGCCGCACGCGCTGTTCTTCGCCACGTCGGCGCCCGCGTACCTGGACAAGACCAACGCGACCGCGATCCACGCCGCGCTCGATCTGCCGGTCTCAGCGTTCGCCGTGGACGTCGCCGGCTCCGTGCGCTCGGCGGTGGGCGCGATGCGCGCCGCCCGCGACGCGCGCGGGCCCGTGCTGGCGGTGCTCAGCGACGTCCGCACCGGCCTGCCGGGCGGCGGCGACGAGCGCGACGGCGGCGATGGCGCCGCCGCGTTCGTGTTCGCCGACGACGCGCCCGAGGCGCGCGTGCTGGCCGAGCCGCTCGGGGCCGCCTCGGCGACCGCGGAGTTCCTCGACCGCTGGCGCCTGCCCGGGGAGGCGGCCTCGCACGTCTGGGAGGAGCGCTTCGGCGAGCACGCCTACGTCCCGCTCGGCGAGGCCGCGCTGACCGAGGCCCTCAAGCAGGCCGGGGTGACGGCGCCCGCGCTGGCCAGGCTGATCGTCGCCGGCCCGCACGGCCGTGCCGTCAAGCGCGTGGCGGCGGCGGCCGGCGTGAAGAAGGAGGCGATCGCCGACGATCTCGTCGCCAGCATCGGCAACGCCGGCGCCGCGCAGGCGGGGCTGATGTTCGCCGACGCGCTCGACCGCGCGCAGCCCGACGATCTCGTCGCCGTCGTCTCGCTCGCCGACGGTGCCGATGCCAGCCTCTGGCGCGTGAGCGCGGCGACGAAGCGTCCCGCCGGCGTGGCCGCGCGGCTCGCGGGCGGCGGCCGCGTGGGCTATCCGCCCTTCCTGGCCTGGCGCGGCTTCCTGCAGCGGGAGCCGCCCCGCCGGCCCGATCCGCAGGCGCCGGAGGCGCCGCCCTCGCTGCGCGCCGAGGCGTGGAAGTTCGCGTTCACCGGCAGCCGCTGCCAGGCCTGCGGCACCCGCCACCTGCCGCCCCAGCGCGTGTGCGTGAAGTGCCACGCGGTGGATCGCATGGCGCCCGAGCGGCTGGCCGACGTGCCGGCGACGATCGCGACGTTCACCGTCGATCGCCTCGCCTACTCGCCCTCGCCGCCGATGGTCGTCGCCGTGCTGGACTTCGAGGGCGGCGGCCGGTTCCAGTCCGAGATGACCGACGTCGATCCCAAGGCCGTGAAGATCGGCGACCGCGTCGCCATGACCTTCCGCCGCATCATCACCGCCGGCGGCGTGCACAACTACTTCTGGAAGGCGCGGCCGCTCGGAGGGTCTGCCCGTTAGTCGGGCCTCGCTCGCCCGCGGCGCGCAGTCCGAGGCCACACAATTCTGCGGTGCGGGCGGCCACCCCTTTCCGCTCTCCGCCGACCCGAAAGGCACTCTGAGCGCGATCGCGCAGCGCTTGTTAAGATGAGGACCATCCACAGGGAGGAGACTCATGGCGAGCAACGGCATTCGTGACCGCGTGGCGATCGTCGGCATGGGGTGCACGCCGTTCGGCGAGCACTGGGACAAGGGCGCCAGCGATCTGCTGGTGGACGCCACCGGCGAGGCGCTGACCTCGGCGGGCATCGAGCTGAAGGACGTCGACGCGTTCTGGCTCGGGACGCTGTTCTCGGGGCAGAGCGGCCTCACGCTGTCGCGCCCGCTCAAGATCGACTACAAGCCGGTCAGCCGGCTGGAGAACTACTGCGCGACCGGCTCCGAGGCGTTCCGCAACGCCTGCTACGCCGTCGCCTCCGGCGCCTACGACGTCGCCATGGCCATCGGCGTCGAGAAGCTGAAAGACTCGGGCTACTCGGGCCTGCCGGGCAGCGGCGGCGTCGGCGACGGCACCCGCGCGGCGCTCACGGCGCCGGCCACCTTCAGCCTGCTGGCGCCGGCCTATGCCAAGAAGTTCGGCGTGGACGAGCGCCAGTTCAAGGACGTGATCACGCGCATCGCGTGGAAGAACCACAAGAACGGCGCGCTCAACCCGCGCGCGCAGTTCCGCAAGGAAGTGTCGAAGGAGACGATCGCCTGCTCGCCCATCGTGGCGGGCGCCCTCGGCATCTTCGACTGCTCCGGCGTGAGCGACGGCTCCGCCGCGGCCATCATCGTGCGGGCCGAGGACGCGCATCGCTACACCAAGCACCCGCTGTACGTGAAGGCGCTGTCGTTCGTGGCCGGGCCGGCGGCGGGGCCGATCGATCCGGGCTACGACTACACCACCTTCCCCGAGGTCGTGGCCTCCGCCGCCGACGCCTACGCCCAGGCCGGCATCAAGGACCCGCGCCAGGAACTGGCCATGGCCGAGGTGCACGACTGCTTCACGCCGACCGAGCTGGTGCTGATGGAGGATCTCGGGTTCTCCAGTCGCGGCACCGCGTGGAAGGACGTGCTGGCCGGCACCTACGATCTCGACGGCGAGCTCGCGGTCAATCCCGACGGCGGGCTGAAGTCGTTCGGCCACCCGATCGGCGCCTCCGGGCTGCGCATGCTCTTCGAGTGCTGGCTGCAGCTGCGCGGCGAGGCCGGCCAGCGCCAGATCGCCAGCGTCGGCCGCGGCCGGAAGCTGGCCCTCACCCACAACCTCGGCGGCGCGCCGGGCGAGTGCGTCTCGTTCGTCGGCGTCGTCGGATCGGAGCCCAGTGCCTGACATGCCGACCAAGATCCTCTTCTCGCCCAAGTTCCCCAAGCCCGTGTTCGACATCGCCGTCGAGATGACGCCGCCCGGCTTCGAGCTGGTGCCGGTCGACTCCACCGGCTCCGGGTTCCTGGAGGCCGCCCGCGACGCCGAGTACTTCATGGGCTTCGGCCGCAACCCGCTCAGCCACGACTTCTACGCCGCCGCCAAGAAGATGAAGCTCGTGCAGCTCATCAGCGCCGGCTACAACACGCTCGACCTGGAGGCCGCCCGCAAGGCCGGGGTGCCGATCGCCAACAACGGCGGCGCCAACTCGGTCGCGGTCGCCGAGCACGCCGTCATGCTGATCCTGGCCACGCTGAAGAAGCTGGCCTGGCAGCACAAGAACTGCGTGGAGGGCAGGTGGCGGGTCGGCGACTTCGCCGAGACGCGCCTCTACGAGCTCGAGGGCAAGACGGTGGGCATCGTCGGCCTCGGCAACATCGGCAAGAAGGTCGCGCGCCGGCTGCACGGCTTCGACGTCAAGATCGTCTACTACGACATCGTGAGGCTGCCCGAGCACGAGGAGGACGCGCTGGGCGTCCGCTTCGTGCTGCTCGACGAGCTGCTCAAGATGGCCGACGTGGTGACGCTGCACGTGCCGCTGACCGCCCAGACCAAGAACATGATCTCCGAGCGGCAGCTGACCATGATGAAGCCGACCGCGGTGCTGGTGAACACGTGCCGGGGGCCGGTCGTGGACGAGATCGCCCTGCACAAGGCGCTCATCACCAAGCGCATCGCCGGCGCCGGCCTCGACGTGATGGTGGACGAGCCGCCCTCGAAGGACAATCCCCTGCTCAACGTCGAGACCATCACGATCACGCCGCACACGGCCGGCCCGACGTGGGAGAACTGGGCCAAGGCGTTCCGCAACGCCTTCGACAACATCCTGCGCGTCCACGCCGGCCGCAAGCCGATGTGGGTGATCCCGGAGCTGCGGAGCTTGGTGTGACGCCGGCCGAGCGCTCGTCGATCGACGACATCGTCGACCTCTACAAGCGCGACGTCGACCGCACCCTCATCCGCGAGCGGCTCAGCCGTTCGATCGAAGAGCGGCTGGAGGATCTCATGAACTTCGAGGCCTTCGCCGACGAGCTGCGGGAGGCAGGCCGGCGCGCCCGGCTTCATGACTGATTTCAAGGCAGTCCTGCGCACGCTGGCCGAGGGCGGGGTCGAGTTCATCGTCGTCGGCGGCGTGGCGGCCACGATCCACGGATCGAGTCGACTCACGCGCGACGTCGATGTCGTCTATCGCCGGACGGCGAGCAACATCGCTCGCCTGGCGGCGACGCTGACGCCGTATCAACCGTACCTGCGCGGCGCCCCGCCCGGTCTTCCGTTCCGGTGGGACGCTGCCACGATCGAACGCGGCCTCAACTTCACCCTCACGACACAGCTCGGCAGCCTGGACCTCTTGGGCGAGATCACCGGCGGCGGAAGCTACGAGGCGCTGCGGCCCTTCACACAGGTCGTCCGCCCATTCGGCGTCGAATGCCGATGCCTCGACCTCGGCCACCTCATCGAGGTGAAGCGCGCGGCCGGCCGCCCCAAGGACTTCGAGGCCATCGCGGAGCTCGAAGCGATCCGCGAGGAGCGCGACCAGCGTCCGCGCCAGCTCGATCTCGCCCAGGTGCAGGAAGCCGTGGCCCACGCACACCTGCGCGAGCGCGCGCAGGGCCGGCATGTCACCGACCGGCTTGATGGTCACGGTGGCGTCGAGCGCGGCCGGGTCCGCCTTCGCCAGGTACTCGTCCGTGCTCGCCCAGACCTTGTTCACGTAGTCGCGGAACAGCGCCAGGTCCTTGATGCGCAGGGCCTGGGCCTCGGCGGTCGACATGCCGGTGCCCTGGGCGACCGGTGGCAGCCCGAGCTTGTCGGCATAGCCGCCCTCCTGCCACACGATCGGCCGCCGGGCTTGCAGGACGTAGCGCACGACGTTGTCCTCGGTCCGCGCATAGTGCCAGAGGCCCCAGGCGATCGTGTTGGCCTTGGGATGGCCGGCCGGGACCTGATGGAGCTGCTCGGGCGTCAGCCCGTCGAGGACCTTGTCGAGCCCGGCGTGCAGCCGGCGCAGCTCGAGCGTGATCAGTTCGACCGTCGTCATGGCGAATCCTCCTCGTGACGCCTAGCCTACCTTGCGGTGGGCGACCGAAACTGCTTATCTAGGAACCTTCGTGGAGGTGACCGGGAGATGAAGGCTCAGCGCAGTGTCGTCCTCGCCGTCGTCCTCGTCCTGCTGGCGCTGGCGCCCGGCGCGCACGCCCAGCTCGCGGTGTCCGTCAACGACAACAAGGTCGTGCTCGTGAACGGCACCGTCAAGACCGTGCCCAACGGCCCGCCCGACACGATCACGGTGATCGATCTCGGCGCCCGGCCTCCGAAGGTCGTGGCCGAGGTCGCGGCCGGCGGCAGCGTCGTCGGGCCGCCGCTGTCGGTAGCGCTCACACCCGACGAGGGCCTGGCGCTGGTCACCGTGAACCAGAAGATCGATCCGGCAGATCCGAGCAAGCAGACCGCCGACAACCGGCTGCTGGTGATCGATCTCAAGACGTCACCCCCCGCCGTCATCGCGACGCTGGAAACCGGCCGGGCGCCGGCCGGCGTGTCGATCAACCGCCAGGGCACGCTGGCGCTGGTGGCGAATCGCGAAGAGGGCAGCGTGTCGGTGTTCACGATCCAGGGCCAGACCGTGACGCCCGCCGGCAAGGTCACGGTCGGCGATGCGAAGTCGGGCACCAGCCACGTCGCCATCGCGCCGAACGGCAAGCTGGCGCTGGTGACCCGCGACGGCGACGACCGCATCAGCGTGCTGTCGATCGACGGCACCCGGGTCGAATACACCAAGCGCGACGTCTACGCCGGTCTGCGGCCGTACCCGATCGACATCGCGGCCAGCGGCGCCTTCGCCGCCGTGGCCAACATCGGCAAGGCGAACGGCGACATCGACACGCTCAGCCTCATCGACCTGCGCGGCGCCCAGCCGCGCGTGGTCGACACCGTCTCGATCGGCGCCCAGTCGCCGGAAGGAGCCAAGGTCTCGCCGGATGGCAGCCTCGTCGCCGTGGTCGCCCAGGACGGCAGCAATCGCCCCAAGGAGAGCCCGTACTACCACGACAACGGCAAGCTCGTGCTGTTCCGCGTCACCGGCGTCTCGCTCGCCAGGATCGCCGAGGCGCCCATCGGGCACTGGTCGCAGGGCGTCGCGTTCTCGGCCGACGGCCGGACGATCGTGATCGGCAACATGGTGGAGAAGGATCTGTGGGTGTTCGAGTGGAACGGCAGCACGCTGCGCGACACCGGTCAGCGCATCAAGGTCGACGGCGGCTCGGCCGCGATTCGCACCGCCGACAGGTGAGCCCGCACGGTCGGCACGGGAGAGGAGACCGCTGGTGAGTCGTCTGGCCCTGCTGACGCTCGTGATGCTGGCGCTCGTCGCGCCGGGCGTCGTTGCCGCCCAGGGCACCGACGATCTCAAAGCGCTCCGCCAGGAGGTCGAGTCCCTCAAGGCCGGCATCGGCGCCGTTCAGCGCGATCTGCAGGACATCAAGATGCTGCTCCAGGGCCGGGGCGCCGGGGGCCCGCCGCCGTCGGTGGTGCCCGAGTCGCTCGAGCTGAGCGTCGGCGGCGCCTTCGCGAAGGGCGGCGACGGCGCCCGGCTCGTCCTGGTGGAATTCTCGGACTTCCAGTGTCCGTACTGCGGCCGTCACGTGAAGCAGACGATGCCGCAGATCGAGCGTGACTACGTCGCCACCGGCAAGCTGCGCTACGTCGTCCGCAACCTGCCGCTCGAACAGATCCACCCCGATGCGCTGCGGGCGGCCGAGGCGGCCGAGTGTGCCGGCGACCAGGGCAAGTACTGGGAGATGCACGAACGGCTCTTCGGTCACCAGCAGGCGCTGGCCGCGCCCGATCTCGTCCGCTACGCGCAGGAGGCGGGCGCCGAGCCGGCGGCGTTCCAGACATGCCTGGAAACGGCGCCCCACCAGGCCAAGATCCGCCAGGATCTTGCCGACGCGCAGGCCGCCGGCATCACGGGCACGCCGACGTTCTTCCTCGGTTTCGCCGACGGTGGTGACAAGGTGCGGGTCGCCCGCCGCATCTCCGGCGCCCAGCCTTACCCGGTGTTCAAGGGCGCGATCGACGCGCTGCTCGCCGAGGGCCCGGGGAAGTAGCGGCGCCGCCGGCTACAGGGCGGGGCGTTCTTCGGTGGGCCGCGTCGGAGGGTGGTCGCCCGCACCCGCCTCCCACGGCGTGATGACGTAACCACGCGGCTCCATGCAGAGCTTGTAGTCGTGCTGGCGGCTGACTGCCAGCTTGGCCGACGCCATCATGCTCCCGACGGACACCGGCCAGAAGAAGACGCCGGCAATGACCACCGCGGGGCGCCCGATCATCTCGGCGACGGAGACGTTGCGCTCGACGAGACGCTCGCAGGTCGTGAGGTCGGCCAGGACGTGGAGCGTCGTCATCCTGCGCGGGAGCGAGGCCTTCTTCACCTCGAGCGAGGCGTCGAGGACCTGCACGTACACCTGGTAGTTGCGGGCGATCATGCACGCGGCGAACTCGAGCTCGGCGGGAAACCACACCCCCTTGACCTTGCCGGTGATCCCCCGCTCACACTCGCGCTGATCGCGCTCGACGACGGTCGTCGACT
>Ga0209577_10005788_pt1 | contig 11495 bp, 9 predicted proteins | sample GraSoiAngelo_109_FD_185874 | JGI IMG/M metagenome (GOLD analysis project Ga0209577, IMG submission 185874) | Grasslands soil microbial communities from the Angelo Coastal Reserve, California, USA - 14_0903_12_20cm (SPAdes) (version 2) | ecosystem: Environmental > Terrestrial > Soil > Grasslands ... | reverse complement strand
AATTATGTTGACGAAACCTCTCCATCTCGATGTTCACGAACAGATCGAGTGCGCGCAAACGCTCGCCTCCCGCTTTTACACCGATCCCGCGATTCTTGAAATCGAGAAAACTCGCGTCTTCCAGCGTACTTGGCAACTCGTCGGAACTCTCAGCCAATCCTGCGGAGAAGTTAACGGCGTAAAACGCACCATCGCCGACTCCGAAAGTTATTTCACCGCCGATGTCGCAAGTGAACCCATCATCGTCGTTCGCGACAAGCAAGGGGAATTGCGTGCTTTCAGCAACGTTTGCCGCCATCGTGCCGGTCCGATCGCGCTTGGCAGCGGCTGCAAGAACGTTTTGCGTTGCCAGTATCACGGCTGGACTTACACTCTGGATGGCCGCCTGATTGGTACGCCCGACCTTGACGGTGTTGAATTTTTCGACCGCCGCACCATGGGCATGGTGCCGCTTCGCTGCGAAACCTGGGAACAGTTCATCTTTGTGAATTTCGATTTGAAGGCCGAGCCCCTGTCCTCTTATCTCGGTCAGATTCCTCAGCAGGCGGGTGGTTTTCAATTTGAAGGCCTGCAATTTGCCGAGCGCCGCGACTATGTCATCGATTGCAATTGGAAGGTTTACGTCGACAACTATCTCGAGGGCTATCACATCCCCATCGCCCATCCCGGCCTGATGAAGGAAATCGACTACGCGCAATATCGCACCGATACCTTCCGCTATTACTCCCAGCAGTTCGCTCCGATTCGCGCCATGAAAGAGGGAGACGCGGGCGAGCGCATGTACGCGCCTGGTGCCGGCCTGCAAGACGCACTGTATTTTTGGATTTTTCCAAACTTGATGCTCAACATTTATCCCGACAACATTTCAACCAACGTCATCGTTCCTCTCTCGCACGAGAAGACCCTCACCATCTTTGAGTGGTTTTTCCACGATGTGGCTTCTCAGAAGAATCAGGAACGAATCAAACGCGCCGTGGCCTTCAGCGATGAAGTTCAGCAGGAAGACGTCGGCCTCTGCGAGAATGTTCAGCGTGGTTTGCGCTCATCGACGTACGACCGCGGGCGTTACTCCGTGAAGCGCGAAAACGGCGTTCACCATTTCCATATGCTTCTCGGCGAATTCCTCGGCCAGGTCTGACGGCAAGCTCCGCGAAAGGGGATTGTGGTCGTCATCATCATGGGCACAACCGGTGCTGGCAAAACCACCATCGGCGGCATGCTCGCCGCGCAACTCAACTGGCAATTAGCCGACGCCGACACATTCCATCCACCCGCCAACATCGAGAAAATGTCCCGCGGTATTCCGCTCAATGACACCAACCGCGCTCCTTGGCTTGCAGCCATGCGCAAAGCTATTCTCGAATGGATCGCTGCCGGCAAAAACGTCGTCCTCGCGTGCTCCGCCCTCAAGCGCGCCTATCGCGATGAGCTTCGCCCCAGCCCCCAAGTTAAAATTGTTTATCTGAAAGGGAATTACGCACTCTTCGCCGAAAGAATTCGCCAGCGCCACGGCCATTTTGCTGGCGAAGGCATCCTGGCCGGCCAATTCGCCGATCTTGAGGAACCTGACGATGCCATCACGATTGATGCAGCGAAATCCCCGGAGGAGATCGTCGCAGGAATCCGCAAGCAGCTCGGGATATCTTGAAATGCGCGGCTTGCCGAGACAAAAACTTCAGGGCTTTGCAGGCGCTTGCTTCGGTGTCGTAGCCGGTGCCGCTGGCGCGTTGGGAGTTCCGAAACTAACTTTGGGAACCTGCCGCGCGCCTTCTTCCGTTTTGAAGTAAGCGTCGTTGCGCGTGAACCCGCTCATGCTCGCCACCAAACTGTTCGGAAAGAGCGCAATGAACGTGTTGTAATCCTGGACGGCTTCGTTGTAGCGGCGGCGCTCCACGGCGATGCGATTTTCTGTTCCCGCCAGCTCGTCCTGCAAACGCAGAAAATTCTCATTCGATTTCAGTTGCGGATAGTTTTCAACCACCACCAGCAATCGCCCCAACGCAGAATCCAATTGTCCATTTGCTGCGATTTTCTCAGCCGGAGAATGCGCGCTGAGCAATGCGGAACGGGCCTTTGCGATGTCGCCGAAAACGGTTTGCTCCTGCGCCGCGAAGCCTTTTACGGTTTCCACCAGGTTCGGGATCAAGTCGGCTCGCCGTTGCAGGACGACATCCACCTGCGCCCACGCGGCGTTCACCGACTCGCGCTTCACGACCATCTGATTTCTGCGGCTGACGAAGGAACTGCCCAGCAGCAGCGCGATGATCACCAAGACAACCAGAACGATCAGAGCATTCTTCATTTCCGCCTCGAATCAATCGAATTCACGAATGTGCATTCTTCACGCGCCGCCATTCCCGCTTGGGAAAATGATGGTCCAGCGCATCCAAGACTTTTTCCAATCCCTTTAAATACGCGCCGTATACCGGAATAATTTCGCCGTGCAACTCGCCCGTTTCGCGCAGCTTCAGCATGGCGTCAAACGCCTGCGCACTCGAGCCCGTCAGCTCAGCCGCCCGAGCAACAATATCATGAGCGGAGACCGGCGGCTCTTCTCCAAATGCGATCACCACGTGGCGCAACAGCGTCAGGACTCCCGAAAACGATTTTCTCAGGATGGGCGCCAATTCCTTCGAATTGCCCGGCGCGCGCAAGTAGTGCTGCCGCAACTTCAGCAGGATCGTGCGCAAATCATGGTCGATCTGCACGCGATGCAAATTCATGGGCACTTCAATTTCCGCGACAACGTCCGCACCGTAGAGCACTCGCCGGCCGTGCTTCATGTCCAGAATCTCGATGGCAAAAACATCCGCGGCATTCTTTAGCTCATCCCTCGTGAAAAAAAGCGGCGCAGGCTCTTTCTGATCGACGCACCACCATTTCACCACGTGCGCGAGCCGCCCCAACTCCTCGACACTCAGCGAATGCAGGATGCAGACCACGTTGAGATCTGAGTGTGCTTCGCGAAAATCCCCGCGCGCGGCTGAGCCAAATAAAATCACACATTCCAAATTTGCCGCCGCGAATTCCTTCAGCCTTCGAACCAATTCTGCAAGTTTTGTGTCCGTGGATTGCATTTCGAATCCATTCCTTTCAAACAGAGCTACCAGCTTCCCGAAGCTCCTCCGCCTCCGCTGCTGCCGCCGCCAAATCCCCCAAATCCGCCGCCTCCTCCGCTACCACCGAAGCCTCCGCCCCCCCAGTCTCCGCCCCCCGATCGCCCTCCGCTGCCGCTGTTTGCCAGCATTCCCAGGAGAAACCAGAGGCAGCCGCTGCCGCCCGCTCCGCGTCCACCCCGGCCAGAGAGGCTTCCAATCGCACGAAAGAGAATAATCAGAACAAGAATGACCCAGAATATAGGGAATCCGGTGCTCCCTCTGCCATTCTGATTTCGCGGCACCGGCGGCAATCCACTCAACGTAACACCAGCATCATCGGCAATGTGCCTGGCCAACTGCCACGCGGCGACTTCCGCCGCCTTGCCATAATCGTTCTGGCGCAAGTAGGGCACCATGGCGCGCCCGGCATCTCCCGCCCGCGCATCATTGATCACCGGTTCGAGCCCGTAGCCCACTTCGACGCGATATTTGCGCTCGTTGGGAGCGACGAGCAGCAGCACGCCGCGATTGTCTTTTTTACCTCCGACTCCAAGCTGCTTGAACAGATCCCCCGCGTAGTTCTCGACACTTTCGCCTTCGAGCGATTGGACGGTCACAATCGCCAACTGCGCGCCGGTCTTCTGCTCCAACTCCGAGCATAGCGCTTCGAGCCGCGTCCTGGCTTCCGGGGCGATAGCGCCGGCCAGATCGCTGACGTATCCTGCGGGATGAATCTTCTTGATGTCTTCCGCCGCGCAGAGGCTTGCGCTGAACAAGAGCAGGCAGGGAAGCAGTGCGGTTCGAATGAGGTGGATTTTTCGCATGCAGTGTTCGGAGGCGGTCGTCAAATGACTATAGGGCCAGCCTCGGCCTACTGTAAAGCGTCATCGGCTGGTCCCAAGTGTTGATAGCCTGCTTTGGCGACGGAAAACAGTGACACCGTCACAGGAACGCAGATGGCAAAGAGCAGTGAACAAGACGTTCATGCTTTGGGGTTGTCTATCGGAATTGCCATACCGTTAATATGCTCTGCACGTTCGTCCGCGAGCCACAGGACCAGATCAGCCACATCGGCCGGCTGAACCCATTTCGAAAAATCAGCGCGCGGCATGGACTTTCGGTTTGTGGGAGTGTCCATCGTTCCGGGCAAAACCACGTTTGCAGTCATTCCGCTGTCCTTGTTTTCGAGCGCCACGGTTCGCACGAGAGTCGTCAGCGCGGATTTGAACGTCACATACGCGCCAAGTCCCGCGTGTGGCTCGACGGCAGCCAGGCTCCCGATCGCGATGGCGCGGCCTTTCCCCGATTTCCGGAGATGCGGTATCGCGGGGCGCAAAACATAAAACGCCGAAGTCAAATTCAGGTCGCGCATTTGCTTCCAGGTGGCGTCATCGGTATCTGCGACGGTCGAACCGCCCGCAAAGCCGCCCATCACGTGCACCAGCACGTCAAGCCTGCCAAAACGCGTGACCACCGAGGCAAACGCATCGCGCACTGCATTTGGCTCCGTGAAATCGGCCGCCAGCGGGACGAAATTGGGCCCTTCGAAGTCCTCTTTCGAGATCTTCCGCGAACCGCCGACAACCATCGCGCCGGTCTCAAGAAAACGCTTGGTCACGAACGTTCCCAGTCCGCCGTTGGCCCCGGTGATCAAAACTACTCTTTCGGTCATGGTTGATTTTAAGATAGCAAGAGCCTGGACGGGACGCAAAGCCGCTCACCCCTAGCCCGATTTCGCGCGCAAACCTTGCGAGCGCCGAGAGTTCGCACCTATAATCCAGTGTCTTTGCAGCGGCGAACTGCCGCGCGCTCATCAGGAGGGTTCTTGCCCGTCGGAACCGCGTTTCACGAAAGAACGCTGGCGCTGTGCGAAAGCCTGAACTACCGCGAATGGTCGGGCTATTACACCGTCAGCGCTTACGAGATGCACCACGAGCACGAGTACAACGCCATCCGCAATTCCGCGGCGCTGATCGATATTTCTCCGCTCTTCAAATACCGCGTGACGGGACGCGACGCCACCAAGTTCGTGAACCGCGTGATTGCGCGCGACATCAATAAAGTGGCCGTGGACCAGGTGATTTACTGCTGCTGGTGCGATCCCGAAGGCAAAGTGATCGACGACGGAACGATCGCCCGGCTGGGAGAAAATGAGTATCGCTGGACGGCCGCGGATCCCAGCCTGCGGTGGTTCCGGCAAAATGCCCTGGCGCTGGACGTAACGATTGAAGATATGTCGGAGCAAACTGCGGCGCTGGCGCTGCAGGGGCCGATGTCTGGAAGGGTGCTGCATGAAGCGGCGGACGCGGACATCGCGAACCTGAAATATTTTCGCGTGACGCATGGAAAAATCGCGGGCGTGCCGGTGGACATCTCGCGGACGGGCTATACGGGCGACCTGGGATTCGAGATCTGGATGCCGTGGATCGACGCTATCAAAGTGTGGGACGCGCTGATCGCCAAGGGCAAGGCATTTGATATTCATCCCGCGGGCATGATTGCGCTGGACATCGCCCGAATCGAAGCGGGCTTGATTTTGATCGAAGTCGATTATATTTCGAGCAAGAAAGCGTTGATTGAATCGCAGAAGTATTCTCCGGCGGAAATCGGACTGAGTAAGCTGGTGGACTTGAAGAAGGAACATTTCGTGGGACGCGAAGCGCTAGCGCAAGAAGCAAAGAGAGGCGCGGAGCGGGCGCTCGCAGGGCTGGAGATCGACTGGAACGAAGTCGAGGCGCTATACGACAAACTGAAAATGGCGCCGCAAGTGCCGAGCATGGCCTCCCGCGTAGCCGTGCCGGTGTATCGCGGCGGGCGGCAGGTGGGCAAAGCCACATCGACGACCTGGTCACCCACCCTGAAAAAAATGGTCGCGCTGGCTTGCGTGAGCCGCGACAGCGCAAGGGTGAGCACGACGTTGAGCATCGAGATGACCGTCGAAGCCGTGCGCCACACCGTTTCTGCAAAGGTAGTACCCCTACCGTTCTTCAATCCAGCGCGCAAAACCGCGATCCCGCTGATTTTAGCCGTTGGTTGAAATACTCCTCTCTAGTCTTCTTACCATGCTAAGTCACTGGACGAGGCGGTTGTATTTCTTAAGTATTTCGCGAAGCTTGTCGTGGGGCAGCGCGACGACCTTGTGATTCTCGATGCCGGTCATGGTTTCGGCGGCAATCATGGCGTTGATGATGGCCTCTTCAGTCGCCTGCACGGTGGCGGCGAAGACCGGACCAAGCTTGTCGTTGGGCAACATTTTCAGATCGACGACGTGGTCGGCGGCTGCAGCGCCTGAATTCGCCGTGGAGAAAGCAATGAAAATGTCGCCGGAGCCGTTGCCAGAGATGCTGCCATTGCGGCCGAGCCCCAGTGAAACGCGGCGGGCCAGCCGCTTGAGCTGATGCGCGACAAGCGGCGCGTCCGTCGCGACAACGACGATGATCGAGCCGTGGTCGTCGCTCGCGAAGAAAGTGCCCGCGTAGGGAACATCATCGGGAATCTCCCTGCCGACGGGGACACCGGCAATACGGAGATCGGGACGCCGTCCGTAGTTGCATTGCACTAGAACTCCTATTGTGTAGTTACCGTCTTTCGTGTCCAGCTTGCGCGAAGCAGTGCCGATTCCTCCTTTGAAGCCGTTGCAGACCATTCCCGTGCCACCGCCGACATTGCCTTCCGGAACGGGGCCGGAGGCTGCGGAATCGATGGCGTGCAAAGCGTGCTCGGGCTTCACGTGAAAACCGTTGATGTCATTCAGCCAGCCGTCCCATGTTTCCGCGACGACCGGCAGCGACCACCAGTAACTCGTCGGATCCGGCTGGCCGTGATTGAGGCGCCATTGAATGACCGCATCGCGAACGACTCCGACGCTGTGCGTGTTGGTGATCATCACGGGGCCTTCGAGAAAGCCGGACTCTTCCACCCAAGTCGTGCCGGTCATTTCACCGTTGCCGTTAAGCGACCACCAGCCGGCGAAGACCGGATTGCTCATCGAATCTTTTCCGCGCGGAAGCACGGCGGTCACTCCCGTGCGAACCGGCCCCTTGCCAACTTGCAACTTTCCTTCGCCGGAAATGAGCGTAGTGTGCCCGACGGTTACGCCGGAAACATCGGTGATGGCGTTGAGCGGCCCGGGTGTGCCGTCAAACGGGACGCCGAGATCGCGGGCGCGCGGCTTGGCAGGCAGATTGTTCTGCCCTAAGGAAAACGATGCAATTACCGACGAACAAAAAAGAATGAGCAGATAACGAAAAGAAAAGGGGCGAATCATTTCTTGTTTTTCTCCCACGAGGATCGAGCCGAACGCAATAATTCCGTGTTTTTCTTCAACGCTTTTTCCAGCAAACCCGCTTGCTGTGCCGCCAATTTCCAATCGCGTTTTTCCACGGCTTCCGTGAGCCCGGGGAGTTCCAAGTGCGCGTACGTATACCGCGAAGAATAGAGCAGGTGCTGAAACCACGGCCGGCCCGGAATGCCCGCGGGATCGAGCCAATTGGATTCGACCTGAAGCAACCGCTCGTTGAGACGCTGAGTTTTTTCCTGCGACGTCGTTGCTCCTGACAAAAGACCGTGTGAAGTTGCGTTGCGTAGAAAATCTCCCTCTTTCCCGAATTCGGCGATGCGAGCGTGAAGGTGTTTCAAAGAGAGACGCTTCAGCTCGCCTTTGTTATTTTGTTCTAGCTCGTGCAGAAATTGTTCCAGCGCAGAGGCGTTAAAGCCGAGGTCAAACGGGAGAACGTCCGCGTTCGCGAGACGCAGCGCGACGAGGCCCCAGATGCGCGTCAAGGCGATGTGGTACTCGAACGTGGGATCGCCGATATGCTCCATCCAGTAATGATCGTCGTACATCGAGTGATAGACGCCGTAGTCCCCTGTGAAATCGAGATTGATCACCGGCCGGCCGAGATGATTGAGGAACACCGTGTGATCGGAGCCGCTGCCAATCCGCGTTTCCACCAGCGCGCTGTCGAGCGGCGGAGCGCTGGCCTTCGTATCGCGCATCGAAGTGGCGCGCCACGCTTCGTACAGAGATTTGCCGGATGGCGCGCGAACATCTTTTGAAGCTTCCACGAGCATCGGCGCAAGCGAAGCGACAGCGGAGGGCGAGAAGCTCAGGCCCTCGGGACCAGCCGTGGTGGCGGCTCCCGCAACCGATTCGTCCACATTGAGATAGGCAACGAGTTTTTTCTTGAGATCACCGGCGAACTGCTCGCCCCATTCCGTCGAGCCCGTGAGCGCGTATTCTTCGCCATCCCAACTGCAAACCACCATGGTGCGCCGCGGACGAATGCCGCGCTGTTTGAGTTCGCCAAGAGCGCGCGTCAGCTCCATCATCGAAGCGGTCCCACTCGAAGGGTCGACTCCGCCGAACACCCAAGCGTCGCGATGATTGCCGAGCAGAACCCATTCGTTGGGCAACTCACTGCCGCGAATGCGCGCTTCGACGACGGTGTAAGGCTGCATGCCGGTGTCCATGTCCACTTTCACACGAGCTTTTACCGCGCCGGTGAAGCGGTACGTGATGGGCAAAGCGCCTTGCCAATCTTTTGGCGCTTCGGAGCCATTCATATTTTCGAGAAGCGGTTCGGCGTCACGCCACGAAAGTGGAAGCGCGGGAATCTTTGGCAGCGAGTGCGCCTCCTCAGTGGCGATGTGTTTTGCGCCGGGGACGGAAGCCCATCCGGGCGTAGTAGGATCGCCGGGAACAATGTAATCGTACGTGATTGCGCCACGCTGGATGTGGCTCTCCGGGCCCCACGGACCATCAGGAAAAACTTTGCCGCGCGCGGAACCATCTTCTGCGGGATCGGAATAAATGAGCAGAGCGGCGGCGCCCTCGCGTTCGGCCGTGAGCGCCTTGAAGCCGCGATAGCTGTAAGGATTCGAGTAGCGGACGAGAACGACCTTGCCTTTCACGCCGATGCCGTTTTTGCGTAGCAGATTGTAATCTTCGGGATTGCCGCTGTGTGCGTAGACGACTTCAGCGGTGACGTCGCCGGATGCGGAGTACCCAAAGTAGGAGCCAGATGCGGAGGGATTATTCGTGTCTGGATCAACGTCGTAAGCATCTTCGCGCAGAGACGCGGTGAAATGGACGGGCTCGGTCATTTCGAGCGAGACGCTGCGCGGACGCGAGTGCAAAACGTCGTAGCGGCGAAGCGTAACGTCTTCCCAGCCTTGTTTGCGCCATTCGTCGGCGATGAAGTCCGCAAGCTGATTGTTGCGTTCGGAAGCGGCGGGATGCGGTTCGGCTGTAAACGTGCGATGCCATTCACGCGCTTTTTCGGAAGAGGGAATGGATTGAAACGTGAATTCGAGAGCTTGCTCCGCGGAGGCATGGGGCGGAGAAAAACCGAGAATCGGAGTGGCGGGCGGGGCCGCCTGCTTGAGCTGAGCAGAAAGCGCGAAGGTCAAGAGAAAAAAGGGAATTGGGACTACAAGAGTGCGCAAGGGAAGCCGCATTTTTATTTTGTTCTCCAAAAGAACAGGAACTCAGCGCAAACAAACCAGTCCTGATGCTGACTCAAGTTGAAAACACTTTCGCCGCCGCGGATTGGAGCGCGCGAGCAATCAGCGCGCATTCCTCCGACGAGATCGTGAACGGCGGCGCGAAAAGGATGTGGTCACCACGCAAGCCGTCAATGCAGCCTTGCGTCGGATAGGTCAGGACGCCTTCCTCCAGACAAGCCTCGCGAATTTTCTCCGCGATGTTTTGTTCTTTCGGGAAAGGCTCGCGAATAGCTTTGTTCTTAACGAACTCGACGCCAAGAAGCAGTCCAAGACCGCGCACGTCACCGACGTTCGGATGAGATTGCAACGGAGAAAGCGCGCGGCGCAGCTCTTGCCCGGCGGCATTCACGCGATCAAAAAGTTTGTGCGCTTCGAGGTAGTCAAGCACGGCGTTGCCCGCAGCAGCGGACACTGGATGGGCCTGATACGTGAAGCCGTGCACGAAGGCGCCCGAGCCATGCTCGAAAGCTTCGACGACGCGCGCGGAAACGAGAACCGCGCCCAGCGGCGCGTAACCGCCAGCGATTCCTTTGCCGACCAGAATCAGGTCTGGCTCGACGTCCCAGTGCTGCACGGCGAACGGCTTTCCCGTGCGGCCCATACCGGTCATAACTTCGTCGGCGATCAGCAGGATTTCATTCTTGCGGCAGGTTTCCGCGATGTGCGTTGCGTAACCTTCAGGCGGGACGGCAGCGCCGAGAGTGGCGCCGACAACCGGCTCGAAAATAAACGCGGCCGCTTGCTGTCGCGCTTGCCCACTTAAATGGACTTGAAGATCGTCAGCGCAAGCGAGTTCACATTGCGGAAAAGTTTTTTCGAAAGGGCAGTGGTAACAGAAACATGGCGCGATGTGTCCCCATTCCGCGAGGAGCGGTTCGTACAGAGCGCGGCGCGCGACGTTTCCGCTGACGGACATCGCTCCGAGGGTGCTGCCGTGATAGCTCTGGCGGCGCGAAAGAATTCTGTAGCGATCCTTCTGGCCATTTTCAAGATGAAACTGCCGCGCAAGTTTGATCGCAGTTTCGGTTGCTTCCGAGCCGCCCGAAGTAAAATAGACTCGCCCGCCGTTGCGAAAATTGGGCGGAGCCATCGCGAGCAGGCGCTTGGCAAGTTTTTCCGCCGGCTCCGTGTGAAATTGCGAAGTGTGCGCGAAAGCGATCTGGGAAGATTGCTCCGCCATCGCGCGCCCGATTTCAGCAACACCGTGGCCGATGCTGACGACCGCAGCCTGCCCGGAAGCATCAAGGAATCGGCGGCCATCGTCTGCGATAACCCAGCATCCTTCCCCGCGAGTGGCGATGGGAAAGGTCTTCTTGAAATGGCGGGGGAAAAGTCCGCTGCTCGTCGGCATGAGATATCCGGGGAAGGATTGTAGCAGAGTCGAGAACGGCACTAGCGCCGTTGGGATAAGTCCTTCAAGCCGCACCTAAGTGAGCCGAGCTATTGGATTCGGCAGGGAAACGTGACATTATCCGTGGTCCTGCATCGTGTGATTCTGCATGGCACGATTCTGCCTGCACCGTTGCGATTCATTGCGTTTCACAGGAGAAAAAACGAAATGAAAGGCGTTATTTTGCACTGCGTTTTCGTGAGCGTGTTGCTGGGATCCGCACCGACTATCTCTGCGCAGGAATCGTCGAAACATCCCATCACTTTTGACGACATGATCAAACTGCACCGCATCGCGGAGCCGCAAGTTTCACCGGATGGGAAGTGGGTGGCGTACACGGTTTCCACTCCGGACATGGACGCGAACCGCGGCAAGAGCAACATCTGGGTCGTGCCGACAGCGGGGGGAGCCGCGATGCAATTGACGCAAAGTGGACACGACTCCTCGCCGGTATGGTCACCGGACGGAAAGACGCTGGCATTTCTCTCTTCGCGTAGCGG
>Ga0209577_10005787_pt1 | contig 11496 bp, 11 predicted proteins | sample GraSoiAngelo_109_FD_185874 | JGI IMG/M metagenome (GOLD analysis project Ga0209577, IMG submission 185874) | Grasslands soil microbial communities from the Angelo Coastal Reserve, California, USA - 14_0903_12_20cm (SPAdes) (version 2) | ecosystem: Environmental > Terrestrial > Soil > Grasslands... | reverse complement strand
ATCTGTTACTCCGGTCGCCAAACCGATGCTGGGCACTGATGCGGTGACACAAAAGACGAACGAACTCCTAGCCGCGAGCGCGCCAGGCAATCCGAGTTTTCAGCCGTCGGAAATGCAGGGAATGCATCATGACATGAGCGGCATGGAAGATATGCAGCACGAGAAAACTGGCGCGACGAAAACGGGTTCGGGTGAGCAACCGAGGAGCGGAAAAATTTACTACACATGCGCAATGCATCCGCAGGTTCATCAGGACAAACCGGGGAACTGTCCGATTTGTGGCATGACCTTGATCAAGAAAGAAGAACGGAAATGACTCGACGCTTTTTTGTGGCGTTGATGCTGCCGCTATTCTCACTCTCGGGGTTGCAAGGGCAATCGACTGAGGACCTGCAATCGACAATCCGGCAGCGAACCGGGAAACAGGTCGAATGGCAGAAGGATGTCGAGGCGGGCGATCAGATTCGAGAAGCAATTCGCGTTTTGCTGCGGCGAACTCTAACCGCCGACTCCGCCGTCCAGGTCGCCCTGCTAAATAATCGGGAATTGCAGGCAACATTCGAAGAGATTGGAATTGCTCAGGCCGACTTGATCGAGGCCGGGTTGCTCAAGAATCCAATCTTCGCCGGAGATGCCCGGTTTCCCAATCGTGCGCCATCTGGGACAGACATCGAAATGGCGATTGCGCAGGAGTTTTTCGATGTGCTCGTGATTCCGCTTCGGAAAAAAGTCGCCATTTCACAGCTAATGAAGACCAAGCTGCAAGTGGGCGATGCGGTTTTAAAGCTGGCCGCTGCTGTCAAGACGGCGTTTTACGAGTTACAGGCTGACCAACAATTGCTTGGACGTTTGGAAGCAATCAACGAAACGGACGCCGCCGCAGTTGAGTTGGCGCAACGCCAGCACGAAGCCGGGAACATTAACGATCTCGATCTGGCCAATCAGCAGGCGACGTATTCGCAATCCAAATTAGATATCGCCGAGACCTCGGCCTCTATTCGCGCTGGCCGGGAAAAACTCAACCGTCTGATGGGAACGTGGGGCAACGATACCGCGTGGAAGATCGACATTAAACTTCCCGAGCTGCTAGCTGGCGATTTCCCACAACAGCGGCTCGAATCACTGGCCATCAATCAACGCCTGGACCTGGCCGCTACGAAAACGCAGATTGGGGCGCTCGTCGGAAGCTTGGGGATCACGAAGACATATCGATATGTCGGCAGCATCGAATTCGGAGTCGACACTGAGAAAGAGACAGACGGACAGCGCGAGACCGGCCCGACGTGGCAGTTGGAATTGCCGATCTTCAATCGGGGCCAGGGACGAATTGCCAAGCTGCAAGCGCAGTTGCGACAGGCGGAACGGCGGCTTGAATCGGAGGCGGTGATAATTCGTGCCGAAGTGCGCGACGCGCGTGACCGTCTCATCGCCAAGCGCGACCTTGCAACTTACTACCGCGATGAGCTTTTGCCCGGGCGGAAAAAAATCCTTGAGCTCACACTCACTCATTACAATGCGATGCTGAAAAGTCCGTACGATCTTCTTTTGGCAAAACAAAATGAGATTTCGGCCGAGCGCGGATACGTCAATGCATTGCGCGACTATTGGATCGCGCGAGCTGATTTGGAAAGGGCGGTCGGCGGAAGGCTCAGCCGCACTTCGGTTGAGACAAACCTTTCGTTCAAAGAAACAAAAAACAACCAGTAGGAATCCATGTTTACTCGTCGCAAGTTTTTCTCGGGAACCGCCGCGTTGATCGGCGGTTCCGCATTATTCAAACGCATCGCGCAAGGCGCCGAAGTTGTCGCTGCGCAATCTCCCGCGCCAGCTTCGTCGAACGCATATCCAGCGGTCGTCACGCCGAACGGATCGAGCCTGCCCTGGAAAATAGTTGGTGGCGCGAAAGAGTTTCATCTCGTGGCGGAGCCTGTAAAACGTGAGTTCGCGCCCGGAATGCTGGTCAACTGCTGGGGCTACAACGGACAAACCCCGGGTCCAACACTGGAAGCGGTGGAAGGCGATCGAGTGCGCATTTTGGTTACGAACCACTTGCCAGAGCCGACAACCGTTCATTGGCACGGATTCATTTTGCCGAATGGAATGGATGGCGTCGGAGGTTTAACGCAGAAACATATTCCGCCCGGCGAAACTTACGCTTACGAGTTCACCCTCAAACAGCATGGGGTGCAGATGTACCATCCGCATTCCGACGAAATGGTACAGATGGCGATGGGCATGCAGGGTTTTTTTATCATTCATCCCAAAGATGGATACAAGCCGGCAGTTGATCGGCACTTTTGCATTTTCTTGCAGGAATGGTTCGTCGAGCCGGGCACCTCAACGCCGAACCCGAACATCATGACCGATTTCAATCTGTTCACGTTCAACAGCCGCGTCTGGCCTGGCACCGATCCCCTCGTTGTGAAATTGAATCAACGCGTTCGTGTTAGCCTTGCCAACCTAAGCATGGACAGCCATCCGATTCATTTTCATGGTCATCGATTTTGGATTGTGGGCACGGACGGTGGTGAATTGCCGAAGGAAGCACGTTGGCCGGAAGTAACCGTGAATGTTCCGCCGGGCACGACGCGGACACTGGAATTTGTCGCCGATAACCCAGGCGATTGGGCGTTCCATTGCCACAAAAATCATCATGCGATGAACGTGATGAATCACGAAATCGCGAATCTCATAGGAGTAAATCAAGAAGGCGTGAGTGAAAAGGTCCGCTCGCTTGTGCCCGGTTACATGGCGATGGGACAAGCGGGCATGCACGAGATGAGCGAAATGAACATGGGCGCCCTGAAAAACACACTGCCGATGATGACCGGCACCGGGCAGTTCGGGCCGATTTCGATGGGCGGCATGTTTACCGTCCTGAAAATTCGTGACGGAATTACGAGCTTTGAAGATCCCGGTTGGTACAAATATCCGGACGGGACTGTCGCGAGCAAAGTCTAGTTATGGCAGATTTCATTGCCGGTTTGGGGCACGCGCTCTGGATGGCGTTCGCCATGTTCTGGGAAATTCTGTGGCCGCTGATTTTGGGATTCGGTCTGTCCGGCGTGGTGCAGGCCGTCGTCTCGAAAAGCGAGATGAGCCGGCTCTTGCCTGACGACTCGCCGAAAACGCTGGGAATTGCGTGCGGGCTCGGCGCCGCGTCGTCGTCCTGTTCCTACGCGGCCGTAGCTCTGGCTCGATCAATTTTTCGCAAAGGTGCGGACTTTACGGCGGCAATGGCGTTTGAGCTTGCCTCCACCAATTTAGTCGCCGAGCTGACCATCATTATCATTGTGCTAATGGGCTGGCAGTTTGCCGCGGCCGAGTTCCTGGGCGGGCCGTTGATGGTCGTATTCGTCGCAGTACTGTTCAGAATGTTTTTGTCTCGCAAGCTCCTTGCCGAAGCGCGCACGCAAGCGGACAAGGGACTCAAAGGCAAGATGGAAGGTCACGCCGAAATGGACATGAGCGTGACGGAAGGCTCGTTTTGGCAGCGCATCACATCGAAGGATGGACTTACTGCCACCAGCCATTACTTCGTGATGGATTGGCTCGCAGTGTGGAAAGATATTGCAGGCGGTCTGCTCATCGCAGGCGCGCTTGCTGCCTGGGTACCGAAAGATTTTTGGAAAGAATTTTTCCTAGTCTCGCATCCGGTCGCCGCAACATTTTGGGGACCGATCCTCGGGCCGATCGTCGCGGTTATTTCATTCGTTTGTTCCGTGGGCAACATACCGCTGGCGGCGGTGCTTTGGAACGGCGGCATCAGCTTCGGCGGTGTGATCGCCTTCATTTACGCCGATCTCATCGTGTTGCCAATCATCGACATCTATCGCAAGTACTACGGCTGGAAAGTCACTGGCCTAATCGTCGCCGTCTTTTATGTGGCCATGGCCCTGGCAGCGCTGTTGGTCGAGTTTCTCTTTCAACTGTTCGGGCTAATTCCCTATCAACGCAGCGCCCAGATCGTCGAGACATCGATCAGATTCAATTACACGACCGTGCTGAACATTCTTTTCCTCGCGCTCGCCGCCTTCCTCGTGATTCGATTTCTTAAAACCGGCGGATCCAAGATGCTGGCGCATATGAATTGAAGAAACAGTGGCGACCGTTAATGGGTGCAAGAACCAACCAGCATCCCATCGTGGAGGCGGTTACGCCTTCCCGCCAGCGGTCAGACGATGTCCGATTGGCGCTATTGCTCACGTACATCACACTCAGCTGGATGACGATCGAGGGAGCGGCATCGCTCCTGCTCGGCTGGATATCTAAGAGCCTGCTGCTGGAAGCATTCGGAATTGACAGCGTTATCGAACTCTTCAGCGCAGCAGTGTTGTTGTGGCGATTGCGAGTCGAAACGAATAGCGCCGCAACATCTGAACATATCAATCCTGCTGAGCGTCGTGCAGCGCGTTTGGTTGGCTACTCGCTCTATGTCTTGGTTGCTTATGTTCTTCTCAATTCGGGCTACGGATTGTTCATCGCGAAACGCATCACCGACACGCACGAAAGTGTCTGGGGCATTCTCATCGGCGCGGTGGCAAAGATCGGCATGCCGATTCTGGCCGGTTACAAACTGAAAGTTGCAGCTCGACTAAATTCCCGAGCGTTAAGAGCTGACGCAATCGAATCGATCACATGCGGCTATCTGTCGATCGTTTTGATGATCGGCCTTGCAGCGACAAGATTGCTCGACTGGTGGTGGCTGGATAGCGTTGCTGCACTCGCATTGATTCCGTTTGTCATCAGCGAAGCGCAGGCAGCGATCGGCGGTGGCTGCGATTGCAGCAAGGCTGAGCAATCTCTTAGTTGATCTCGCGGTACGAATATTTTCTTAGTCGCGAAATGTCAGCGGCCCAACTTGCCCGTCGGTAATTGGCAATCGGGCCATGTCGGCGAGTCGGGTGCGTTCAATAGGCTCATTGGCGCGGGCACCGGTGCCGTCGAGTCGACGATGCCGATGCGCTTGTTTACCCAGAGCACTTGGTATGCCCATGCAGGGAGCGGCGCCGCTTTCGGTGTGCACGACCAGTTGTTGAAGTGAAGGTTCACCAGATAAAAGTTCCGCTTCAGCTTCCGCAGTACCTCGACAATCTTCGGGTTGTCGTAGCCATGCATTTCCATCGCGAGTTGCGGAATTGCGGCGAGTAACTCGTCCGGGGCTGCCAGGAGCGAATCCCATTCCGCGCCTTCAATATCCATCTTGATGATCAGGCGCCGGCCGATGTCGCCGTTTTTTCTGATCTGGTTTTCCAACGTGTCGAAAACAAGCGGCCCTCGGTTCCCGGTGTGGTCGCCGACGCATTCGTTGTGAAACACAAAGGTGCCGCCGTTGCAGGTCGGTCGCGCAGGATCAAAACAGTCATACTGATACACAGGGACGTGATATCGACGGGACACATCGCATCCCCAGTCATCGTTCGGACCAACGCCGTACGAGTATGCTGCATCGAGCGGCTCAATCAGATCTTCGCACATCAGGTATCCGCCGTCATTGGCGCTGCCGAAGCGCGCAAACGTGCAGTTCTTCAAAACGACCGGCTGAAGTTCCGCAAGGATCGCTTCGCGCAGCTTGCGCCCGGCCGCGCGGCGCGCCAGGCCAGTAATCACGACGGCGGTCGCGGCTCCGAGAGCGATGATGACGAATGTAATGCGTATGAATGGTCGTTTAATCAACGCCTGTTGCATTGGTCGCCGCTGTTTAGACCATTCTCATCCTGGCAATCATCATGATGCATTTCCTTTGGTGCAGCCGCAAACCGGATGAGTAAGGCTGATTCACGAAATCACTGCCAGAAGCACTTAACTTCCGGAGACTACCTAACGAACAACTCGAAACGTAAAGCTTCCCTTGGTTATGTGTGTATCGACAGAACCGACGCGCCACACGACTTTGTACGTTCCAGCTCGAAGCGGCTGTAGTGAAATATGCAGCAGCGCGTGGTTCGAGCGATCCAGATGCAGGTCGTGCTTGTCCACTTCTTTGCCTGATGCGTCAAACACTTGGACGCTGCTCAAGGCCGGTTTGATCTTTTCGGTAAATAAAACCCGAACTTCGCTGGGCGATGCTTGCATCGTGCTGCCGACGGCAGGCTCGGCGCGTTCAAGAAAAGCATGCGCTTCAAGCCGGGTTGAGCCGGCCATAACAATTAGGAAAAGGCCAAGAACTACTGGTTTCATCTTCTCTCACCAAAAAGCGGACGGCCCAGGCTGTGCGGGAAAAGATCGTCCACGAAGAAATGCAGCTGCGCGATTACCCCTACGTTATTTCCGGTACGCTCGTTGATAGGAATAACAGCTTCAACTCCAACCTGGAAGTATTTACCCGCCCAGATGACGCCGGGGTTTATCGTGCCGGTCGTTTGTCCTTCTTCTCCGCGGTTCAGGGGAGTTTCTAATGCAAATTCCACCAGCGGAATCAACCGATCCAGGGGCGCGTGCAAGTTCAAGTCCTGCACCTGCGATTGCAGGTAGATCAGACTGTACTCCAGTGCAAATCCCCACTCCAGTACGTCGGAGTGTCGCTCGACCTCGATATCGCGTTCGCCGCCCTGAACGTCCACGGTAACACTGCGTGTGCTCGCGCTCGTGGGAATCGCGACACCAAGTTGTCCTGTAATAGCAAATGGCTTCAGAAATTTCATTTCATTGGGCAAATCGCCAAAGCCTTTGCCGAAAAAAATCCCTGGCGCCCAAGTGCTAAACGAGTCAGCGCCGACCGAGCGCCCGCCGGTGCCACCGACTTCGACGCCAAGCCCGACTGAAACAATCGCTTCGTGCTCGCCATTTTTCAGAAGTTGATATTTCCCGCCTAATTCAAGATTGCCGAATCCATTTGCCGAACGCCCGTCATGTGGATCGAGTGCGGTAAAAGTGTCACCGATTTCGATGGCGAATTCTGGAGTGATGCGTTTGGAAATGTCTACGGAGATGTCCGTCTCGCGCGTTCCTCCGTCGTCCGGCGTTCTTATCGTGCTAACCGTTGGAAGTGAAAGTTCGTCGGAAACAAAAGGATCATCGGTCGAAAGCGTCGCCGGAAAAAAACGCGCTCCGGCAAAACCGTGACCGTAAGCCCGTCCCGTTGCACTGAATTCGCACACGGCGCAAGCAAGCCAAAAAACTAAAGATAAAAATCTCATGTTAATCCTCGAAAGTCGAAACAACCGCGATTGCTGGGCGGCTGTTTCCGGTTGTCTGATGCGCGCCAGGCTACGACCCGTGCACACGCACGGCGCAGACCATCCAGCGCAAACTAACTGAGGATGTAGCGCGGTGGCGGCGAAGGCGGGGATCGCCCTAGTTTATTGAAAGAAAAATCGCGCGCTGCGTATTCGATCGGAATAAAAGGTTGCAGGAAAGAAGTTGTTCGCGACACGCAAATCATGTCGATCTTCAGCGTAAGCGGTTGGAGATCCGACTTCGTTTCGGTCGACTTCGCGTTGTTGACGATCTGACAGAGCGAGCACGGGTGCGCGCCATCGAACGTTTGCGCAATTGCCCGACACAACGAAGCGTGTTTTGCGTTGTCGACAATCATCGCTGTCCAGGCGATGGACTGGAGCGCCAGCCATTGCAGGCCGATTGCGCAGCACAGCGCGAAAATCGTAATCGTTCGACAAATACAACGAAGCACGCTCACGAGACTAGGGACGCGCCGTTCATGGGTCAATCAAACAAATTGAAAGTCGCCGCGCACCTCAATTCGCGGGCGTTGCGAGCAGACGCTATTGAATCGATCACTTGCGGCTATCTGTCTGTCGTCTCAATGCTTGGATTGGCCGCTACGTGGTTGCTCGGATGGTGGTGGCTCGACAGCGTCGTGGCCCTTGCACTTATCCCGTTTCTGATCAAGGAAGGCCGTGCAGCTGTTCGCGGCGAATGCTGCTGCTGATTACAATCCCTGTTGTTGCCGCGCGAGCCGCTCAACGAGCGTTTGAAAGCGTGGGTGATCGCGTAGCGGCTCCCAATCGGGGTCCTGTGGGATCCAATCTCCTCCCGCGAGACCTGCGCCTATGGCTCGTTGCAAAGCATCAAGCGCTCGTTCTTCCTCACCTGCAACGGCCAAGGCACAACCGGCGTTGTACAGGATCGCGTCGTCATCGGGCGCTAACGCCATTGCGCGGTTAGCCCATTCCTTCGCACGCTCGGTTTCTCCCAACCTGGCGAACGCTCCAGCGCCTAAAGCATACGCACGCGCATCATCAGGGTGAAGGGCCAAGTGCTTGCGACTCGACTCTAATCCTCGCTGGTAAGCCTCGCGAGCTTCGTTCCATCCCCGAAGTTGCATTAACACCAGAGCTTCCAAATAAACTGCTTGGTAATCATCCGGGCGCACCGATTGCGCTTGTCGGAACAGACGAAGCGATTTCTCGAGATCGCCGCTTTTGAAACAGGATCGCGCGTAGTAGTAAAGCGCGTCGAAGAGAGTGGAATCAAGTTCGATTGCTCGTTCAAATTCCGCCGCGGCATCGGCGTAGCGCTGTTCCATCGGTAATCCCTGGGCCGCGGCAACGTGGGCGTGGGCGGACTGCGGGTCCAGCTTCAGAGCGTGAGCGCTAGCCTCGCGAGCTTTTTCCAAATGCGGTTCGCTTTCGCAGCCATGAAGGTGCACATGCGCGGTTGCCAGTCCGGCCCATGCCGCAGCGAAATTTGAATCAAGTGCAACGGCACGCTCGAACATCTCTCGAGCAAGGTTAATGTTTTCGCGCGTCCACTTCTGAAAAAGTTTCCGACCACGTAAATAAAACTCGTATGCTTCCACGTTTGCAGTCGACGTTTTGACCAAATGACGCTCTTCGCCTTGACCGGTCGAAAGACCCAAGGCCCTAACGACACTATTCGCGATCTCATCCTGAATGGCGAAAATGTCAACGACCTCGCGATCGAACCGCTCCGACCAAAGTTGGTAACCGTTACGGGCGTCGATCAGTTGAACATTGATTCGGAGACGCAGTCCCGCTTTTCGGACGCTGCCCTCAAGCAACGCCTCAACGCCCAGGCGTCTCCCAATCTCGCGCGCGTCGAGATTCAATCCTCGAAAAGCAAAGCATGACGTCCTCGCCGGGACGCGCAAATCGCCAATTTTTGTTAACGCGTTGAGGATCTCCTCGGCTACACCGTCTGCGAAATGTTCTTGATCATGCTCGGGGCTGAGATCAGCAAAGGGTAATACAGCGAGAGATCGAATTGCCGGCCTTTGCATTTGGGATCGCAAATTGTCGGTAGCACTGGGTTGGGAGACACTTGGGGCGCTGCTCGCCATCATCCCCACGTAGAGACTCGTGGGACCTATCCCTTTTAGAGATCGGTCCCCGAGATTTTCAAAACGGAACTCGCGGCGGCCACGCAGTTGACGCCAGACATCCTGACTAATTACGACTTGTCCCGGCACTGCGGCTTCCTGGATCCGCGCTGCGGTATTGACTCCGTCCCCGTACAGATCGCCGTCGGCAGCCACAGCGACATCAGCCAAATGAACGCCGACACGTAAATGTTCGATGTGACCGATTGTGCCGGATCGCTGAACATAGCCGTTGCTTAACGTTATTGCGGCACGAACAGCCAGTTCGGCGCTTGGAAATTGTGCCAACACGGCATCACCGACGAACTTTACGATCCGTCCCCTGAATTGTGGGACTGTTTCTGAAGCTAGCTCTTGAAGAATTTGGACCAGGCGCAGCGCGCTGCTTTCATCCTTGGCCGCGTGCGCACAGTATCCGGCAATATCGGCAAACCACAGCGCAACGAGGGTTCTTTCCATTCGAAGTAGCCGAAGGCACTATGCATGTCACCGGCAGACTGGGCAATTCAACCATTGTCGGTGCGACGCCATAACAAGCGCTGGCTGTTTCCGTGAAGGCGACATTAGCAAAACTAATCTGGATCTGCGGCCGTCCCTTCACGGCGCCACGGTAACTTCCCTTCGATTTCCAGTTGGAGGGACAAGCTCAGAAACGTGCGGATGAATACGATCAATCCAAGGACGACGACGTTTTGGATCGTGGGCGCAACGACGACGGTTCGGATGATGTCGCCGGCAATCAGAAATTCCAAACCCAATAAAATCGCGCGGCCGATGTCCTGACGATAGGACGAATAGTAATTGCCCGCGTTGTGGGCACGACGCACCACGAGATGCGCTGTGGCCACGAGCGCGCCCGCGGCGACGATAAACACGCCGACGCCGTCGACTGCCGTGCCGACGATCTCCATCACCTGACGAAATCTTTCCATCAATACCTTACTTGCCGGAAAGCGCGCTGCGTTTCAATGCTGTTTATCAGCCTGCTTCCGGTTAGGCCAATACTGTAGGGACCGGCCTGCGGCTGGTTCCGAATTCGAATCTGCAACCAACGGCAAATGAACGGACACCCCGCAGGGCCGTTGCTACAGGTCCCGCTATGAGGGAATTATGCTCTCCAGAACGACGCACGCGATGGCGTGATGCTCCGTGTGGCTGAGAGTGATTAGCGCCGAAGTCACACCTCGTTCGGCGGCAAAAGCCTTCGCGGGTCCCGAAAAAACTAGAAACGGTTCACCGTTTCCTTTTTTTTGAATGTCAATGTTGCGCCAGCCTACGGTTTTGCCTATTCCGGTGCCGAATGCTTTCGAAACCGCCTCCTTGCCCGCGAACCGCGCAGCCAGATGACGCTCGGGGAATTTCATCGACAACGAGTATTCAATTTCACCGGCTGTGAAAACGCGATGAAGAAAGCGATCTCCGAATCGCTCGAGGGAATGCTTGATTCGCTCACATTCGACAACATCCACTCCGATACCTATCACGCTCATCTGAAGAAAACTGTAGGGCGTTTGACTCGTTCGCGCCCGCTCACTCGCTCTAACGAGCTGCCCGTCGATGTCGCTCGCGTCCCCGCGGCTCCGTTCTGTGAAACGCCGGACCTTGGCGTCTGACACAGACGCCCTACAAATGCCGTTGACCTCATCCCGGATAATTCGCCATTGCGGCGAGCATTTCTTTGACCGCGCTCTCCAAGCCCACCCACATCGCGCGCGAGATGATGGCGTGGCCGATGTTCAGTTCGGACAAATCAGGAATGTGGTGGATCAGCGCAATGTTCTTGTAATTGATGCCGTGCCCGACGTTGACCTGTAGATGGGATTCGGATGCGGCGCGCGCAGCCGCGCGCAATTGTTCCAGTTCTTCCTTCTGAATCTTCGGGGTAAATGCATTCGCCAGTCCGCCGGTATGCAGCTCCACCATTTCCACGCCGAGCTCGGCCGCGGCATCCACCTGTTCCAACGTCGGATCGATGAACAGACTGACGCGAATCCCGGCAGCCTGCAGCCGCCTGATGGTTGGCTCGAGTTCCTTGCGCTGCGCAGTCACGTCCAGGCCCCCTTCCGTGGTAACCTCTTCACGTTTTTCCGGTACCAGGCAGACCTCTTCCGGTTTAATCCGCAGCGCGATGTCCACGATCTCCTCCGTGTTGCCCATCTCCAGATTTAGTTTGGTCATAATGTTCTGGCGGAGAC
>Ga0209577_10005786_pt1 | contig 11497 bp, 14 predicted proteins | sample GraSoiAngelo_109_FD_185874 | JGI IMG/M metagenome (GOLD analysis project Ga0209577, IMG submission 185874) | Grasslands soil microbial communities from the Angelo Coastal Reserve, California, USA - 14_0903_12_20cm (SPAdes) (version 2) | ecosystem: Environmental > Terrestrial > Soil > Grasslands... | reverse complement strand
CATGTGCCGACCGCCGATCACCAGATCCTGCCGCAAGGCACGGCCTTCATCTCCGATGTCGGCATGACCGGCGACTACAACTCGGTGATCGGGATGGACAAGGAGGAGCCGCTTTCGCGCTTTCTGCGCAAAATCCCGGGGGCGCGCTTCGAGCCGGCCTTGGGGCAAGCGACCCTGTGCGCCCTCGCCCTCGAAACTGAGGATACCACCGGCCTCGCGCGGCGCGTGGCCGCCGTGCGCCTGGCGGGGCGGCTCGAGGAGGCGCGGCCCAAATTCTGGGAATGACGCCCTCGGCGAGGTGGCGCAAAGCCGGTGAACTTGCCCGCGCCTTGGAGTAGTCTCGTGATGGGCAGACCACTTGGCCCGCCCTTTAAACACATAAAGATATGCACATGCGCGCATACGTTAGGCGCGCGCACAGGGAGGTGACCATGCAGGATTGTTCCCTATCGCGGCGGCGGCTCCTCGCGGGAGCCTCAGCTACGGCCCTCGCCGGAGCGTTCGCGGCCTCGCGGCAGGCAACGGCAAAGGCGCCGCTGCTCGACACGCCGACGCCGGCTTTCTATCGCTTCAAGCTCGGCACCATCGAGGCGACGGTGGTCTCGGACGGACCACTCTCGATCGGCGATCCGAAAAACACCTTTCGCGGCCCGACCCCGGAAGAGCTGACCAAGATGATGAGCGATCAGTTCCTGCCCACCAACAACGTGGTGCTCGATCAGAACGCGCTCGTCATCAACACCGGCGACAAGCTCGCCGTGTTCGAGACCGGAATGAGCTCGGTCAAGCGCACCGACGCGATGGGCCGGCTGGTGGCGAACCTCAAGGCGTCCGGCATCGATCCCAACGATGTCGATGCGGTCATCCCGACCCATGCCCACATCGATCACATCGGCGGCATCATGGCGGCGGACGGCAGCCGCAATTTTCCCAACGCGCAGATCTACATCGCGCAAGCCGACCTGGAATTCTGGACCGATGACAAGCGGCTCGGCACGCCGGCCGAAGGCTCGGCGTTGGCCGCGCGCAAGAACCTCATTCCCAACCGGGACCGCATCGTCTTCTACAAGGACGGCCAGGAGGTCGTGCCGGGCGTGCAGGCGATGCACACCCCCGGGCACACGGTCGGACACACGAGCTTCGTGATCAGCTCCGGCGGCAAATCGCTGTTCGTTGTCGGCGATCTCACGCACCACGTGATCCTGATCGAGAAGCCGCAGATGGAGGTCGCCTTCGATACCGATTCCAAGCAGGGCGTGACCACGCGCATCAAGGTCATGGACATGCTGGCGGCGCAGCGCATGCCGGCGCTGATCTATCATCTGCCGTGGCCCGGCATCGGCCATCTCGCCAAACAGGGCGACGGCTTCCGCTACGTGGCGGAGCCGATGCAATTCACGCTCTAGAAGCTCCGCCTGCTTCGCCACGCGTGAAGCAGGCGCTGCCCCGCGTTCCTAGATTTCGCCTTGGGCGCGTCCTATGTGTCGCGCCGACATCAATCGATTTCTTTCGGCTTCGCCTATCGCGCTCATATTGCGCGGCGCAAGCCTTGGGTTCCAGGAGGGCAGCGTGGCCGGTCATTCCCAGTTCAAGAACATCATGCACCGCAAGGGGCGGCAGGATGCGGTGAAATCCAGACTGTTCGGCAAGCTCGCGCGCGAGATCACCGTATCGGCCAAGTTGGGCCTGCCGGATCCCGCGATGAATCCGCGCCTGCGCGCCGCCATGTTGGCGGCACGCGCGGAGAACATGCCCAAGGACAAAATCGATCGCGCGATCAAGAAAGCGGCGGGCGGCGAGGCGGAAAATTACGAGGAAACTCGCTACGAGGGCTATGGACCGGGCGGCATCGCCGTCATCGTCGAGGTGTTGACCGACAACCGCAACCGCACCGCGGGCGAGGTGCGCGCCGCCTTCACCAAATCCGGCGGTCATCTTGCCGAGACCGGCGCGGTCTCCTTCATGTTCGACCGCGTGGGCTTGATCGAGTACGAAGCCAAGGCGGCAGGCGCGGATGCCATGCTGGAGGCGGCGATCGAGGCGGGCGCCGAAGACGTGGTGTCCAACGAGAACGGACACGAAATCTACACGACGCAGGATTCGTTGCGCGAGGTTGCCAAGGTACTCGAAGGCAGGTTCGGCGAGCCGCGCAAGGCGGCACTCGTGTGGAAGCCGCAGAGCACGGTCGCGATCAGCGACGAGCAGGGGGAAAAAGTTTACAAGCTGATCGAAACGCTCAACGAGCACGACGACGTTCAGAACGTCTATGCAAATTTCGAGGTTTCCGACGCGTTGATGCAGAAGCTGAGCGCGTGAAGTCGCCAATTGGTCTGCGCTCGCGCAATAAACGCGAGGCGCGCCGGCCCGGAACGCGCTGTGCGATGGTGGCCTGGACGCTCTAGGCGCGGGCCGCGGCCAGCGTTATCAACGACGTGGATGGCGTGCCCGATTCGCATCCTCGGCATCGATCCCGGACTCCGCCGCACGGGCTGGGGTGTGGTGGCGATTGAGGGCAGCCATCTGAGCTTCCTCGCCTGCGGATCGCTGGCCACCGACGACGCAGCGGAGCTCGCGGCACGGCTCGTCGCCATTCACGACGGCTTGCGGCGCGTGGTCAGAGAGCATGGTCCCGATGAGGCCGCCGTCGAGGCGACCTTCGTGAACAAAGACGCCGCCGCGACGCTGAAGCTCGGGCAAGCGCGCGGCATCGCCATGCTGGTGCCGGCGATCGCCGGACTGCGCGTTGCCGAATATGCACCGAATCTGGTGAAGAAGACGATCGTCGGCGCAGGCCACAGCGAGAAGATGCAGATCCGCAGGATGGTCGGCGTGCTGCTTCCCAAGGCCGATCCGCGCTCGGACGACGCGGCGGATGCGCTTGCGGTGGCGATCTGTCACGCGCATCACCGCCGCAGCGCGATCCTCACTGCCGCGATGAGCCGCGAGATCGAGGCGCGGCGCGCGGGAGCGCCATGATCGGCAAGCTCAAGGGCATCATCGAGTCCTATGGCGAGGACTCGATCGTCCTCGACGTCAACGGTGTCGGCTATCTCGTGCATTGCTCCGCGCGCACGTTGCAGGAACTGCCCGGCACCGGACAACCGGCAACGCTTTCCATCGAAACGCACGTGCGCGAGGATCAAATCCGGCTGTTCGGCTTTCTCAGCGATATCGAGCGCGAATGGTTCCGGCTGTTGCAGACCGTACAGGGTGTCGGCGCGAAGGTTGCGCTCGCCGTCTTGGGCACGCTCAAGCCTTCCGAGCTTGCCTCCGCCATCGCCATGCGCGACCGCGCCACGGTGGCGCGCACGCCGGGGGTCGGACCGAAAGTCGCCGAGCGCATCGTGACGGAACTGAAGGACAAAGCGCCGGCCCACGTCGCGCTCGATCCGGCGGTGATCAGGCTTTCCGATGCGCTCGAGGAGAAGCGCGCGCCGGCGCCGGTTGCCGATGCGGTCTCCGCGCTGGTCAATCTCGGCTATGGCCGGCCGCAGGCCGCCGCCGCTATCGCCGCTGCCTCACGCAGCGCCGGCGAGGGCGCCGACGCCGCCCGACTGATCCGGCTCGGATTGCAGGAATTGGCAAAGTGAGAGGCGCAGCGCGATGCTGAGCGATCGCGATGAAGAATTGATCGCCGCCGCACGCGATGCGATCAAGCGGCGCTATCGCAACGACTGGCAGGAAGTCGGCGCGGCCGTGCGCACGCGCGACGGCCGCATCTATACCGGCGTCAATCTCGACGCCTATCTCGGCCGCATGGCGGTGTGCGCCGAGGCGGTGGCGCTGGGTCGCGCGCTGACCGAGGCGGGCGAGACCGGAATCGATACCATTGTCGCGGTCCGCCATCCCGAACCCGCCGAGGCCGATCAGGCGATCGCGGTGGTGTCGCCGTGCGGGAGCTGCCGCGAGTTGATCTGGGATTACGACCGCAACGCCCGCGTCATTGTGCCCGGCGCAAATGGTCCGGCGGTGGCCGCGATCGGCGAGCTCATCCCGAACAAATACAGCAGGGAGCGAAGCCTTTGAGGATCACCCCTTGAGCTTGAACCCGCGCCGTCATGTCTCTCCCGAACGTCGCGACGAAGACGCGGCGGAAACCTCGCTGCGCCCGCAGCGCCTCGGCGAGTTCATCGGCCAGCAGCAGGCGCGCTCGAATCTCAAGGTGTTCATCGAGGCGGCGCGCACGCGGCGCGAGGCGCTCGATCATGTGCTGTTCGTCGGCCCGCCCGGCCTCGGCAAAACCACCTTGGCGCAGATCGTGGCGCGCGAGCTGGGCGTCAACTTCCGCGCCACGTCGGGACCGGTCATCGCCAAAGCCGGCGATCTCGCGGCGCTGCTGACCAATCTCGAAGAACGCGACGTGCTGTTCATCGACGAGATCCACCGGCTCAATCCGGCGGTCGAGGAAATTCTTTATCCGGCGATGGAGGATTTCCAGCTCGATCTCATCATCGGCGAAGGGCCGGCGGCGCGCTCGGTCAAGATCGATCTTGCGAAATTTACCTTGATCGGCGCGACGACGCGCGCGGGGCTCCTCACCAATCCCTTGCGCGACCGCTTCGGCATCCCGATGCGGCTCAATTTTTATTCCGAGGCCGAGCTCGAAGAGATCGTCAATCGCGGCGCCCGCGTGCTCGGGGTTGCGATTACTCCCGACGGCGCAAACGAGATCGCGCGCCGCGCCCGCGGCACGCCGCGCATCGCCGGGCGGCTGCTGCGCAGACTGCGCGACTTCGCCCTGGTCGCGGGCACACACTCGATCGATCGGGCGGCCGCCGATCGCGCGCTCTCGGAACTGGAGGTGGATGGCGCGGGATTGGATGCGATGGACCGCCGTTACCTCACGACGATCGCGCAGAATTACGGCGGCGGTCCCGTCGGCATCGAGACGGTCGCTGCGGCGCTTTCCGAGCCGCGCGACGCCATCGAGGAGATCATCGAGCCGTTCCTGATCCAGAAGGGCTTCATCCAGCGCACCCCGCGCGGACGGCTGTTGACCTCGCATGCCTTCCGACATCTCGGGCTTCCCGAGCCGGCGCGCGATCCCGCGCAATTCATCCTGTTTGGAGAGGGAGGGGAGGCGACAGAGGGCTAGTGGTCGGTGTCGTTCCAGCGAAGCTCTGAAAGTCGTTTGATGATGACCACCAGAGAAGGCGGATGTCATTGCGGCCGCGTGCGATTTCGCATCACCGCGGATCTCACCTCAGTCATCGATTGTAACTGCTCCATTTGCACGAAGAAAGGAATTCTGCACCTGATCGTTCCGCAGCAGCAGTTCGAATTACTCTGCGGAAAGGATGATCTGACGACGTACCAGTTCAACACCGGAACGGCGAAGCATACGTTTTGCAAACATTGCGGCATGCACCCGTTCTACGTGCCGCGCTCGGATCCGGATAAGATCGACGTCAACGCGCGCTGCATCGACGGGATCGATTTGGCCAAGCTTTCGCCGCAACGGTTCGACGGAAAGAACTGGGAAGCGGCCATGGAGCAGCGCGCGCGCTAGTACCGCGAACCCGAGGTTCGCACATACCGCGCCGCAATTCCGTTTGCGAACTTCGGGGTCAAAAGCGGCACTAGAATCGTAGAGTTTGCTAGTGTCCCTTTGATTCCGAAGTTCGCATTCAAGGTTGTCGCGAGGATGTGCGAACTTCGGAATCGGGACACTAGCGATGAATGCGCTTGACGGGAAAATCCACGACGGCCGCCACATCATGTCGGTGCGCGTTTACTACGAGGACACCGATTTTTCCGGCATCGTCTATCACGCCAATTATCTGCGCTTCATGGAGCGCGGGCGCACCAACTATCTGCGCCTGCTCGGCGCCGATCACGGCGCTTTGTTCGAAGCGGCGCAGCAGGAGGCGCCGGGCTTTGCCTTCGTGGTTCGCTCGATGGCAATCGAATTTCTCAAGCCGGCGCGCATGGACGACGTGCTCGACATCGCGACCAGGCCGGAAGAGGTGAAGGGCGCCTCCGTCACACTGCACCAGCGGGTCATGCGCGCCGATGAGTTGCTGATCGAAGCGCATGTGCGGGTCGCTTTCGTGTCGGGGGGACGGGCGCGGCCGATCCCGCAGGCGCTGCGAACCGCAATGCGCGCGGATCGCGGCCGCGGCGCCGGATAGAACGCGATTGGGAAAAATGATGTCGCTCTCCAATTTGGAACGCTACGAACGCATCGCGTGGGCCTACGACCTGCTCGATCTCCCGTTCGAATACGGCCGTTACCGCAAAATCCGGCCGCTGCTGTTTCGCGGATTATCGGGGCGAATATTGGAAGTTGGCGTGGGCACGGGGCGAAATTTTCCGTTTTATCCACCCGGCTCTGACGTGGTTGCCATCGACCTCAGCCCGGCGATGCTGATGCGCGCAGAGCGCAGGTTGTCCACGGCAGCCGCGCGCGTCGAACTGCGGCAAATGGACGTGACGCGGCTGGCCTTCCCCAACCGTTGCTTTGATGCAGCCGTCGCGACGTTTCTGTTCTGCACCCTTCCGGACGAATTGCAGATTGCCGGGATGCGGGAGCTGGGCCGCGTGGTAAGGCCCGCGGGCATTATTCGCTGCCTGGAATACACCCGCCCAAGCGGCGGACTTCGCCGCCTGATGACGCGGCTTTGGGAGCCCTGGGTGTACTGGGCCTATGGGGCTGGGTTCGACCACAAAACCGAGCAGCACGTTCCCGACGCGGGACTACAACTGACGGAGTCCCGGTTTGTGGCCGACGAACTGATAAAGCTGCTCGGCGCGCGCCCTTAGCGCATGATCCCGAAAAGTGGGCACCGGTTTCGGAAAGCTCATGCTTCAACAATAAATCTAGAACGGCATGACTATTCGAAGAAAAGTACATGCCGCTTTAGCACCGCGTGACCTGCCAAGTCCCTGGTCGCCCTAGTTTGGACACCTTTGCTGGGGAATCGGTAAGCCGCCGGTGGGGGCCGGCTCGCCTTCGCGCAATTTCGCGGATTGCGGCGGGGCATGGCGATGCGATCCCGGCACGCCGTCTTCATCAACGGGAAAGACACGGCCCGGTGACGGCACGACCCGCGAACAAGCAGGCCGCAAGGAGATCCCATGCCGTCAAGCGCGCCCGTTTCGATCTGGGATCTGTTCCAGCACGCCGATTTCGTCGTCAAGCTGGTGATGGTCGGGCTGCTCATCGCCTCGATCGTGGTCTGGGCGATCGCAATCGAAAAGCTGGTGCTGTACTCGCGCACGCGCCGCGCGATGGATGCATTCGAGCAGGCGTTCTGGTCGGGCCAGTCGTTGGAGGAGCTCTACCGCTCGTTGGCCTCGCGGCCGAGCCATTCGATGGCGGCGCTGTTCGTTGCCGCGATGCGGGAATGGAAACGCAGCCTGGAGGGGCAGCCGCGTACCTTCGCCGGCCTGCAGATGCGCATCGAGAAGGTCATGGATGTGACCATCCAGCGCGAAATTGCCCGCCTCGAACGCCATCTGCTGGTGCTGGCGACGATCGGTTCCGCCGGCCCTTTCATCGGCCTGTTCGGGACCGTGTGGGGCATCATGACCAGCTTCCGGGCAATCGCGGGCCAGCAGACGACCTCGCTGGCGGTGGTCGCCCCCGGCATCGCGGAAGCCCTTTTCGCGACCGCAATCGGCCTGGTCGCCGCCATACCGGCGACCATTTTCTATAACAAATTCGTCTCCGACGTGAACAAGCAGGCGCAACGCCTGGAGGGGTTCGCCGACGAATTTGCCGCCATCCTGTCGCGGCAGATCGACGAGCGAGGTTAGGGGATCGCGATGGGAATGAACGCGGGGGTTGCTGCCGCGGGCGGACGGCGTCACCGCCGGCGCCCGGTGATGGCGGAAATCAACGTGACGCCGATGGTCGACGTCATGCTCGTGCTGCTGATCATCTTCATGGTTTCCGCGCCGCTGCTGACCGCCGGGGTGCCCGTGGAGCTGCCGAAGACCAAGGCCAAGGCGCTCAATGTCGACAAGGAGCCGCTGACCGTTTCGGTGAACGGCAACGGGCAGGTCTATCTTCAAAATACCGAAATCGCGATGGACGAGTTGGTGCCCAAGCTCAAGGCCGTGACCGAGGCGCGCGGCGGCGCCGAGGAACGCATCTTCGTCCGCGGCGATCGCCAGGTCGACTACGGTTCGGTGATGAAAGTGATGGGACGCATTTCCGAGGCGGGCCTTCGGGTCGCTTTGGTGACGGATATCGAGCAGGCGTCGGCGCGCTGATGGCGTGATACCGGGATGAGGACCGCCTACACGATTTCGGCGATCGGGCATGCGGCGGTATTGCTGTGGAGCGTCTGGTCGCTCGGCGCCAAGCCGCTCGCGTTGCCGCCCACCGAAGTACTGCCAGTCGATGTCGTTAGCGTGGCCGATCTCACGCAGATGACCGCGGGCACCAAGGACGCGCCGAAAGTCGAGACGCCCAAACCGCTGGTCGAGAAGGTCGCAGAAGCCAAGCCGGTCGAGGACCAGGCCGCCAAGGTCGTCGAGAAGAAAGAAGTCAAAGCCCCGCACGACACTGCGCCGCCGCCGGAGGCAATGCCGCCCGAAGCCAAGCCCGAACAAAAGCAGGCCGAGAGCAAGCCCGAGCCGGTCGCCGAGGCGCTGACGAAGCAGGAAAGCAAGAAACCCGAGCCGAAGAAGGCGGAAGTCAAGCCTCCCGCTCCGCCGAAGAAGCCGATGCCGCCTGCGCCGAAATTCGATCCCAGACAGGTCGCGGCCTTGCTCGACAAGCGCGAAGCGACGCGGCTCGCTGCCACCGGCGACACGCTCAATCCTATGCCGACCCTCGGCGCGTCGAGCGGTCAATCCGCCCAGATCTCGCAGAGCGAACTCGACGCGCTGCGTCAGCGCCTCGCCCAGCTCTGGAACCCGCCCGCCGGAGCCAGGGATCCACAGGAGCTGGTGGCCGTGTTCAGGATGAAGCTCAGCCCCGATGGCCGAATCGCCCCAGGGCCGTGGCCGCAATTGGTAGCAAGCGCGGGCAACAGCGCGATCGCCATCGCCGCCCGTGAAAGCGCCGCCCGCGCGCTCAACCGTGGCCAGCCTTACGACATGCTCAAGCCCGAACATTACGAGCAATGGAAAGACATCGAGATCACGTTCGATCCGCGCGAAATGTTCGGCGGCCGATGATCGCCGCCGACGCAACAAGATGAGCAGATCATGACGAAGCGCGTTTCGCTTGCGAATCGGCCCGCATTGAGTCGCCGCCGCATGATGATGTTGGGCGCGGGAACGGCCGCGGCCGCGCTCGCGGGCCTTGCACCGCAAAGGGCCGCGGCGGTGCTCAAGCTCGACGTTACGCAAGGCAACGTCCAGCCGGTGCCGATTGCGATTCCCGATTTCATCGGCGCGCAGATGCAGGAGCCGGCGCTGGGGCGCAGCGTCAGCCAGATTATCGCCGCCAACCTCCAGCGCTCCGGCCTGTTCGCGCCGATCGATCAGGCGGCCTATATCGAAAAAATTTCCAACATCGATGCGCTGCCGCGCTTTCCCGACTGGCGGCAAATCAATGCGCAGGCGCTGGTCGCCGGCCGCGTTACCCAAGCCGACGGTCGCGTCGCCGCGGCATTCCGCCTGTGGGACGTGTTCGCCGGCCAGCCGCTCGAAGGCAAGCAGTTCACCACGACCGCCGACAACTGGCGTCGCATCGCGCACATCATCTCCGATGCCATCTACGAGCGCATCACCGGCGACAAAGGCTATTTCGACAGCCGCATCGTGTTCGTCGACGAGTCCGGGCCGAAGGAGCGGCGCATCAAACGGCTCGCGCTGATGGATCAGGACGGCGCCAATGTGCGCTATCTCACGCGCGGCGACGAGCTCGTTCTCACGCCGCGTTTTTCGTCCACGGCCGAGACGATCACCTACATGTCCTACACCCAGGGTGATCCGAAGGTTTATCTGATGAACATCGAGACCGGGCAGCGCGAGACGGTGGGCAATTTCCCCGGCATGAGTTTCAGTCCGCGCTTCTCGCCCGACGGACTACGCGTGATCTTCAGTCTGCAGCGGGGCGGCAGTTCCAACCTGTTCGAGATGGACGTACGCTCCAAGGCGACGATGCGCTTGACCGATACCCCGGTGATCGACACGGCGCCGTCCTATTCACCCGACGGTGCGCGCATCTGCTTCGAGTCCGACCGCGGCGGCCAGCAGCAGATTTATGTGATGGCCGCAGGCGGCGGGCAGGCGCAACGCATCAGCTTCGGCGACGGTGCCTATTCCACGCCGGTCTGGTCGCCGCGCGGTGACTACATCGCGTTCACCAAGCAGGCGCAGGGCAGGTTCGCGATCGGCATCATGCGGCCGGACGGCTCGGGCGAACGCATCCTCACGGAAGGCTATCACAACGAAGGCCCGACCTGGTCGCCGAACGGACGCGTGATCATGTTTTTCCGCGATCCCGGCGGCAATGCCGGTCCGATGTTGTACACGGTCGACGTCACCGGCCGCAACGAACAGCCGTTGAAGACGCCGAGCTATGCGTCCGATCCCGCTTGGTCGCCGCTGCTGCGCTGACAGCAAACCTTCAGCTCAAATCACCGGAGCGCGCAACCGGGCGGGTGAGGGGCGCATCTATCGAAACGTCTGAACCCCCTCACCCCAACCCTCTTCCCGCTGGGGAGAGGGGTACACCGAATTTGCCGCTCGCTGATTCTACTCAACTGGAATTTGCGTTAGCAGTCGCATTGCTGCCGCGGAATGGCACGCGTGGAGCCAACATGGCGCCGCATTCACGCGTCATTAACCACGCGGAGGAGTTTCCGCTCTTTCCACGTTGTTGAGGTCAGGGCAACACGCCGTCAAGGTTGACAAGAACCTTCGCTTAACCACGCACCTGTTAGACCTGCGGCATGTCCGGTCACGACGCAACGATGGAGGCACCGGAATGACGAATGTTGTTGTGCGTGTCACCCGCGCCGCCACGCTCGCCGGCTTGCTCGCGATCGCGCTCGCCGCCGGCGGCTGCGCGAACCGATCCGGCGACGCACAGGCCGCGGCCGGCGGTCCGCCCGGCAGCCAGCAGGATTTCGTCGTCAACGTCGGCGATCGCGTATTCTTCGAGTCCGATTCCACGGAACTGAGCTCGCAGTCCATCGCGACGCTGGAGAAGCAGTCGCAGTGGCTGCAGGTCTACAGTCAATACACCTTCACCATCGAGGGCCATGCCGACGAGCGCGGCACGCGCGAGTACAACATCGCCTTGGGCGCGCGGCGTGCGCAGACCGTGCGCGAATTTCTCGTCTCGCGCGGCGTCCAGCCGCAGCGCATGCGCACGATCTCCTACGGCAAGGAGCGGCCGGTCGCCGTGTGCAACGACATATCGTGCTGGTCACAGAACCGGCGCGCGGTCACCGTGCTCAACGCGAGTTCCTGAACGGGCGAAATACGGGGGAAGGGGGACAACCGGCGCCTTCGGGCGCCGGTTGTGTTTTGGAGCGTCAGGAGGAAATTCGTCTTTGGCGGTTCGGTCTGAATCCGATAGCGACCGAATTGG
>Ga0209577_10005785_pt1 | contig 11497 bp, 13 predicted proteins | sample GraSoiAngelo_109_FD_185874 | JGI IMG/M metagenome (GOLD analysis project Ga0209577, IMG submission 185874) | Grasslands soil microbial communities from the Angelo Coastal Reserve, California, USA - 14_0903_12_20cm (SPAdes) (version 2) | ecosystem: Environmental > Terrestrial > Soil > Grasslands... | reverse complement strand
TTGCAGGTAGGAGATTCGATCACCATTCAGGGTGCAGGCATCGCCGGCTACAACGGCACTTGGGTTATCTCCAATATCGTCAAGCCGGATTCCTCCATCTTCCAGTTCATCTCCACGCAATCCGGCTTGGGGCTTTCGGGCGGCGGCACCATCCTCACCAATATCATCACCATCACGACCGCCGCTGGCTATGGCCTGGCCGACGCGGCCACCTTGGACCCTTACGCTACTGGAGTCAGGACCGCGCTCGTGGCAGGAGTTGGAGTTGGAGGCTTCAACGGCACCTGGGCGATCCGCAACGTGGTTACCAACCTCGGCCCCACGACCTTGACCGTCTACCTCTACGGCAGCCAGTACGGCCTGGCGGGATCGGGTGGGGGAACGATTGGCGCTTCCGGGTCGATTGCCGCCGGCACTCACCAAGTCTCTTGCGCCTTCATCACCCGCCAGGGCTTTATCACCCAGGCCGCCCCGCCGCAATCTTGGGTTGCGGGGGGAAGCAAGAGAGCTTTAGTCATCAATATCCCCATCGGGCCGGCCAACGTCGTGGCCCGCCTCTTGATGTTCACCCCGGTGATCGTCGCGCCCGCCACTACGGGGAACTTCTATTCGCTTACCGCTGGCTCGCCCGCCTTTGTGGGCTCGGTGATGCTTCTCACCAACAACATCACCACCCAATTGCAGGTCGATTTCTCCGACGCGGTGCTCGCGGCTGGCTTCAACGCCAATTACCTTTTCACCCAGCAGGAACTGGGCGAGGCGGCTTTCAATATCGGCTACAACTCGCGCCTCTTCTGGTCGGGGGAGCGCAACAAGGTCACGAATCTTCTGAACTTGACCTTCGACGGCGGGTTTACCCGCTCGAACGTCAATAATCCCATCTCGCCGCCGCTGGGCTGGATACAGGACCTGACCAATGGCATCGGAGGGGGCTCGGCGGCGGCGGCTAACCTACCCGTCGACTATGGCGACGCTTTAGCCATCACCGGGAATGGGGCGACGGCGATCCGCGGACTCATCACCCAGCCGGCTTTTCAGGATTACCTGCGAGTCCCGATCATCGCCCGCAACACTTCTTATACGGTGCGGGTGAGGGTCGCCAAGGCGAATGGGCTGGCGGCAGGTACGCTGCACATCAATTTGCAGTCTACGCTTTTGGCTTTTACCACGGTTGGCCTCACGGTCACGGCGGCGCAGGCAGGGGCCAACTATGCGGAATTTACCGCTAGCCTGACCGATGCCGCGCTGGTCAACCCGCCCACGGACTTAATCTTGCAGCTCTACGCCGACGGCACGCCCACCAACGGCGGCAGCTTCTTGGTGGACTCGATCGAAATCTACCCCACCAACTCCCCATTCAACTACTCGACGGCCCGCGTCTCGCACGCCTTCAACCCGGAATCGTACGACGGCACTACGGGACAGATTCAGGTGCGGCCAAACGATGGCCAGCAACTCAGGGCGGGATTTCCCCTGCGCAACAACTTGTATCTCGCCAAAGACCATTACCTCTGCTACGTGGCCGACGATGGAGTAAACGAGCCCGCATCATGGGCAGTCAACGAAGTGTCGGGAACGATTGGCATCTGCGGACCGAATGCGGTCGACTGGAACGAGGAGTGGGCGGTATTTGCGGAGCGAAGCGGCTGCTACGTCTGCTGGGGATCGGACCCGGTGAAGCTAACGCCAGAAATCCAGAACGATGCTTCGGGCACGGGGAAAATCTCCTGGGCGTCGATCAACTGGCAGTACGCTTACACGGGGTGGGTCAGAATCGACAAAGTCAACAAGATGATCCTGATCGGGATGCCCATCAATGGCGCAACCACCCCCAACGTCGTCTTCATGCTCGACTACAGGTGGCTGGAGACGGCGCAGGACATTGCCAATTCTCCCTTGGTAACCTATTCGGCTTTCACCGGCAAGATGCTCAGTCACGGCCGCGGCCGCAGGTGGGCGGTCTGGAACATCACGGCGAACTCGATGACTTTTGCCGAGCGCGCCGACGGCACGGCACAGCCCTTTTTCGGCAACGGTGCGGGCAACGGGAAAATCTACTGGCAGCAGGATGCGGCTACGCAATCATCAGACGATGGAGTAGCCATTGCAGCGCAGTACCAGACCTACGGCTGCCCCTCGCACATGGAAGAGCAGATGCTGCAGCTGGGGGCGCACCGCAAACTGATGGGCTATTTGAAATTCCGCGCAGTTGGGGCAGGCACGCTGAAGCTGGCAGTTACCACTGCCGTGCGCTCGACTCTGCTCCGCTCGTACACGCTCTCGACCAACCCGGCAGGGGACGGGGAGCGTCCCGTGAACCTGCACGGGGAGCGCTTCTTCGTCACCATCTCGTCGACCGCAGTTGGAACCTGGTGGCAATTAGAGAAACTGGTGATGTGCGTAAAGCGCGATGCTGCGATCCCAGTGCGGGGCGTTTCGGCGTAAAAGAGGACATGCTCAACATCCAGCTCTGCACCGAGTTTGGCTGTCCGCAGTGGGCGCAGTGGCGGGTGACGACACCCGAAATAGACGAGGACGGCAAGCCTACGGGGAAACTTACTTTAGTCGGGCTGGTGTGCGGGCCGCACAAGGAATTGCTGTCTGAAGTCGCGCACGATTTAGACCTGAGATTCTCTTTCGCGGGAGCGGTGATACGTGGCCCTCAACCTTCCTAATCTTGACCGGCTGCAAAAAGATTCGCCGAAACTAGGGGAGGCGCTGAAGAAGATTCAGGATTACGCCAACACGAATATCTCGCCTGCGGCGGGCAACCGAGTCGCACCGCCGCCGACCAACCCGCAAAATATCCAAGGTTGAATGTGGGAATTGTCGTCCGACCGTTTGACCAGTCCGACGCGCCCCGCATCCAGGAACTCTACCGGGCGCAGAAGTTCGACTATGCCCAGCCTGACTGGCAGAAGATCCAGGTATCAGGAGTAGTTGAAGTCGACGGCAAGATCACCATGGCAGCGTTCTTAAGAAAGACAAGTGAAGCGTACCTGCTGGTCGACCAGGAAGAAGGCCGCAAGCGGGAGCGGCTGGCGCAGCTTTTGATTTTGCATAGAGAGATGATTCCCCCCATGCGGCGAGCCGGGTTGGAAGATTGCGCGTGCTGGATGCCGCCGGAAATTGCGGAACGCTTCGGGAAATTGCTGTTGCATCTAGGCTGGGTCAAGCCGCTGTGGCCGTCCTACAGCTACGTGCTTCCCAAAGGAAACGAGAATGGCTAGAGGTCAAGTAGGCGCAAGCGAAAAGCAACTGGGCAAAACCAACGCCATCGGAGCGGAGGAGCAGAAGAAATCGAATCAATTGGAATCGACGCTGATTCCCGGCTACACCTCGCTGATGAATACCGGCTTTGCCTCACCCGATGAAGCCGGGATGGACAAGTCGCTGATGGATACTGGCTACTTTTCCCCGGAAGAAGCGGGGGCGGCTACCACGAACGAAATGGGCGCGGCCATGCAGCCTTTTGAATCGGCAAAATTTGAGGCCGGGAACCGGGCCGCACGCACCAACAACGCAAGCGACCTCACCCAGCAGCAAGACCAGCTGGCGCTTGAACAGGGGCGCACCGCCGGGGAAGCGGCCGGGGACCTCGAAAAACAAAAGATGGCGGGGCAGGAGCTGGGACTCAACGAGAAGATTCAAGGCCAGCAAGCAGGTATGTACGGCCTGGGCGCTTTGCGCTCGGAAGACCAGCAAGCCATGGAGCATATGTACGGACTGGGGCCAGCCAGCTTGCAAGCCAGAGCCGCAGGGCCGGGATGGTCGCAAGGGTTTAAGGATGTGGCCGGGTCGCTCTTGGGCAGCGGCGGCGCTTCCTCAATGTACAAAGGCGGCTAGACATTCATGTCAGATTACGACGATTACACGCCAGTAGCCACCGACGAAGAAGAAGAGCGCAGGCGGTACGCTTATCCGCCTGCCGAGCCAGTCTCTTCTGCTCCGTCTGTGTCTGCTCCCGCCGCTGACTCGCCATCAGCATCTTTGGCAGTCATGGCACCGCCCCTGACCGCGCCCATGATGGGATCGACGGAGGACTTGGAGTCGCGTGCTGGTGCGAAATCTTATCCCGTGATCGGCGCAACTCAGCCGACGCAGTCGCAATATCCCGCCGCCGAGTCGGCCGAGAAGCTGCGCGCGCAAGGACCGCCAGAATTACATGGCTGGAAGAAGGCGCTCGATATCGCCGCCAACGTTTTCCCCATCGGGCGGGAAATTGAAGCGCAGACTGGCCTCGGCTCGACCGGCTATCAGGCAAAATTAGGACGAGCACAACGGGCGGCCACGGAAGAATCTACACTTGCCAGCGCGGAGACTACTCGGGAGAAAAACGCCGCCGACACGGAAGAAGCGCAGGCGCGCGCCGAAGCTCTCAGACATCCCCCAGCGAAACAGGGTGCCACCCCGGAAGAGACTACCTTGCACGACCTGATGACGGGGGCGAACGGGGGGCCGCGGGTGAATCCCGCTACCGGCAAACCCTACAACTACCTGGAAGCGCTGGATGCGGTAAATAAAACCAAGCAGGAAGGGAAGCCGGACCAGACCGACAAAGTGGTACGCATCGTCGGCAGCGTGCCGCATGAGATTCTGATCGACAAACGAACCGGGGCCGACATCAAGGATTTAGGCCAGACGAAGCTTCCCGGCGAAGCCCCCGCCACAAAAGAGGCGGCGCAAGTTGAGCGCGAGAGTCGGCAGGCTATTCGCAAAGCTTCCGAACAATACCGCGACACGCAAAAGAGCGTGGGGCAACTTTCCCAAGCCATTGATGGAGCATCGGACGGCAATGGGTTGTTAACTTCATTCGTTCCGACCATGGAAGTGCTGGGCATCAATGCGGCCAACGGCGTGCATCGCATCTCCCCCGCCGAAGCGCAGGCAGCGCAACTCCCCGGCGGATGGGCGGAAAGGTTTAATGCCTGGTTCGATAAAGCCAGCACGGGGAAAGTCTCGCCAGAATTGAAAACGGAAGGCAAGCAGCTGGCCCAGATTCTGGCCAAGACTTCTTATCAGAAATATAAATCCGTGTACGAAGACGAGGCTGGAATTGTCCATGGCTACGGTGGACAAAATTTTGCTCAACGCGTGCCCATGATTCCAGAGGAGGCAGGACAGGAACACGATAAACAAGACGTGATTTACGCCCGTGATCTGCAAGGCAAATTGCATAAAGCTCCGGCTGGGACTCAGCTTCCAGAAGGCTGGAAGCAGGAGAAGAAATAAATGGCTGCGGCAGCGTGGACTCCGGTAGACGAGAATGCGGCAGCGTGGACTCCGGTAGACGAAGAGCGCAAGCCCACTGCTTCCATCCGCCCCGTCGACACTGGCGTAAAACACTGGCTGGAAGGGGTGGAGAGCGACGTCCGCACTGGGGGCACTACGACCTGGCCTGGCCGCGCATTACATTTTCTCGGCGCACGGGGAACGGAATCGGGAGCAGGCGGCGGGGAGCATGGTGTCGGGGAATTTATCGGCGGCCCTGTAATCGGCCCTGCGGTTGCGGCGCATGGACTCGCTACCATCCCTGAGGACCCCGTGAAAGGCATCAACGAAACCTTGCGCGGTGTGGCGCAAACTGCCGCCCCCATCGTTGGAGCTACCATACCTGCCGCAATTCCCAGCGCAGTCGCTTACGGTGGTCTAGGAAAAGGGACTGAGAAAGTTGCCAGTGCGCTGGGAGCTGATCCGGATACGGCAGAGTTGGCAGGGAACGTAACCGCGTTCGCCGCACCGGGAGCAATCCCACGCACCGGGCGACTCCTGGAGCGGTACAAAGAACCAATCGGCAAGGCGGCTGGTTACGGGACAGCACTGTACGAAACGGCACGCACCAAGAATCCGCTTTGGCTTTTATCCGGTGCCGGTACGCGACTGGCTACGGAAACCACGGGGCGACTGGGGCGCGGAATGCAAAGCGCCCAATTCGATCTTGGCATACCCGGAACACCTGCGGCAGAACCAACATTCCCCGGCGCTCCCTACCCGGAGCACCCCGGAACATTCCCCGGCGCACCACTACCAGCGACACCGGCCCCTGAGCAGCTGAACCCATCGCTAGTCAGCCCGGCGCGAAGTCTGCCGGGACAGGTCGGGGCCGAACGCATTTATCCCCAGAGGGCAACTCCCGCCGAGCCGATTCCGCCGCGGACAGGTTTGCAACTGACGGGCGACGTCGGACACCCCACCGCATCGTGGAACGTCGACCAGCTGCGCGCCCCGCTGACCACAGAGCGCGCCATGGCCGCACGCACGGCGGAAACGCCCGCTACTTCGCCCCGCGAATTGCAGAATCAGCTGGAAACTTCTCTTGGCGCAACGAAGCCGCAGATTAAGCCCGGCGTGCCCATCAGGCAGCAGGCAACCGCCCCACAAACCGAAGCATCCGCGTTGCCCGAAGGCCATGAGCCGGTGAAGTCGAGTGCGCTCAAATCATGGAAGTATGATCCCCAGACGCGTGAATTTGAGTCGGTCACCAAGAGCGGGCAGCACTACATCCACGGCGACGTTTCCCCGGAAGAAGCGGCAGCGTTTGAGAAAGCGGAATCCAAGGGCAGAGCCTGGCAGGCGATCCGCAACAATCCCCTGGTCGCAAAAGTCGTGAACGGGGAACGCGTGCCGGTGAAAGCTTCCATGGCCAAGGCTGGACTGGAAGAAGAGAATGCCCCCACCTCCGCCAAGCCGCTCGCCTTCCGCTCCCGCAACTTAGGCGAAGAAGGCGTACCCTACCATCCCGAAAGTCATGCGCAAGCAACCATGAGCGCAGAGGAGGCGCACAACCGCATTCGCCCCAGCAAGGAAGATGCCTTCGGGCCGCAGGAAGTGGTGGGAGTCGACCTGGGGAAAGTTCCCGGCTTCTCGACTAAAGCCGGACCGCGGGGCGCCGACTGGGTCAAATTTCACGGCGACGTACCCGAGGCAGCCATCAGCCGCCACGATCTGCGGGGTGATCTGACCGGCGTGCTCAAGGAAAGCGTCAAGCGCGCGAAACGGAAAGCAAAGGCATCCGAATGACCACATCTGACGGGGAGAATCCGGGATTCGCAGGATGAGGGTTGCCGCAGCATTTTCCCGCACGCACGCATTCGTCGCAGATGAGCGCCCCGCCCCCGCACTCGGTGAAGTGGACGGCTTCAAGCTCGCAGATGTAGCAGTGGATGGTCATGGTTGCTCCTTCGCTTTTCGCGTTATGCCGCAAGTGTCAAACACCCAATCTCTATCGGCTTGATTGCGATCTGCGGATGGAATGGCCTGATAGTCGTGTCGTGCGTCTTCGCAGGCGCAACTCTGTTTTTTCGTGGAAGCTTTCTTCCAGTCGCTATCCGTGGTGAGCAAAATACAACTGTCGCCACTCTCCGGGTCAAATCGCCACTCGCGCTCACCGGAGGTGTATCTGCTGTAATTGTGCGCGGGCTTCGCGGCAAGTTTCGCTTCGGTTTCTGCGAGTCTACGTTCTGTCAGCATCAGTTGGTACTTGGCTTGATCAGTTTGTGTTTTTTCAGAACCGTTGTGCCAGATGAATAGAACGGAAGCAATCCCGAGGAAGACAAAATCCACAACGTAGCGCATAAATCCTCCAAAGCAGGGGGAGGAGAACTGCCCCCAATTCTGACCGTTTCCCAGGCTCTTGCCAAGTAGCAACTCCGCCATCATCCCGATGAAACGCATACTCTTTCTCGTATTATTCAGTTGGTTACTGGCCATTCCTGGCCTGGCCCAGAACAACCCCCGCTACGACGGCGTGGTGCAGTCGCGCGCGGGCTGGCCGGCTCCCGGAGCCACGGTAGCGGTCTGCTCCCAGCCAGCGGTCACCTCGACTACCCCGTGCACCCCGCTTGTGCCCCTGTGCCTGTCGGCGTCGGATGGCTGCTCGGGAGCGCAGGGTGGTGGTGGCACGGCCGCCAACCCGCTCACCGCAGATGGCCTGGGGAATTACCACTTCTATCTCAAGAACGGGCAATGCACCTTGGCCGCCTCCTGCACCATCCAGTTCTACGGCTCGGGGCTGACTACCAGCTTCATGGGTGACCAAAGTTTTGGGGGGTTGGCGGCGATTCCGGCCGCATCCGTCATCGCTGCGGGGACGACCAACCATATAACCATTTACACCGCTCCCACAACCGTCGGCAGCGACAGCTTGCTTATCGACGATGGTCACGAACTGATCTATTCTGGCGATACTGGCCTGGAGTTTAACAACGCAAGTTTCCCCCCGTTGATCTTCACTGGCATCGCCGGACAAGGTATCGCAATCCAGGGCTCCGACGGTGGAGCTAGTCAATCTGGCGGGACGATGACCCTCAAGGCGGGCAGTGGCGGCAGCAATGCTCCGGGAGGCGCGGTCAACATATTTGCCGGCACGCCCAGCGGCTCGACCGTCGGGGGAAGCATTCTTTTAGAGACAACTGGATTTACCGCAGGCGGCGCTGCTGGCGATATAACTCTGCAAGCTGGCGTGGGCAACGGTGCCACGAATGGAGGGAATGTATTCATCAAGCCTTCCGGGAACAACGGCAAGATCATCCAACTTTCTACGGTAGAAAACACCGCCAATCACAAACCTACTTTAGCCATGGTTGTTAATAGCGTCGGCACCTGGAGCATGACGCCGTCAGTCACGACGGGCACTTGGACATGGACGCCGCCGACCAGCGGCGGGTCAGCCGGCCAGTACATGCAGACCGACGGCACGGGGGCAACTTCCTGGCAGACCGTCAACGTGCCGGCAGCGGCTTCGGCCTTCACTTGGTCCTGCTACTGGTCGTCAAACTTAACCGGCACCATCAACATCTGCCAGTGGACGCCGCGGCGCGCCCTGACCATTCGGCAGATGACCATGATTTTGGGCACGCAGTCCTCGGGCTGCGCGGGCGGGGCGGTGGTGGCGGTCTACGACAACACTTCGTCCTCGATTCTGACCTCGCTGACCACCACCAACTCGACCGGGCAATTCGATTCCGGCAACGCGCTCAATATCGCCGCCACCAGCGGACATCAGCTGGAGATTGCGGTCACCACCGGGGCGACGGGCTGCGGAACGCCTCCGGCCAACGCCATGATAGTGGTGCAGTATGACTGATTACGGAGTGATGGTATGAACGGAGAAATCTGGGCCGCTCTGATCGGCGCGGCGGTGATCGTGCTCGGCCAGATCGGGACTTCGCTCTATCTTGCCGGCCGGATCACAGGCCAGCTGGACGCGCTCATCGAGCACATGACCAAAAGCGAAACCGCCGTGACCGACCAGTGGCATCGCCTGGCCGACCACGACCAGCGGTTGACCCGCAACGAAGTCAAGCTCGACAGCCTGCACGCGTGATTAGCCCGGCGGCTGTAAAATGACAGAGATGAGCCGCGGCCCCCGTTTGCCGGTAGGACCACCCGAGATGGACCCGGAACCGCCCGCCACGCCTTCCTCACACTACGAGAGCGCCCGCAAGAAAGTGGCGATGCCCATGTGCGTGGAATGCCTCTCCGGGTCGCATCAGAACTGCGAAAATCCGGCGCTTTGCCCGTGCTGCTGCAACGACTCTACCTTTGAATTAAATCAGCGGCACTGAATTTCTCTCCTCTCCCGTGTGGCAATTTGAGCAACTTTCGGGGCGCATCTCGCGCGATGGCCGGAGTGTCGGTTTTGGCTACTCGGGATTCGCTGAAGGGTGCGACAATCCCGCGCAAGAGAAGATCCAAGGCATCGGACCAATACCAGTCGGCAACTACCTAATCAATAAACCAGAAGACACCGCATCGTTTTGCCGCGCAACATTCGAGAGCACATCTGGCAGTCGGGCGACCGCGATTTAGCAGTGGTCGTTTCTCAGGCAGGGCAGGATGGACAACTCTGACAATCTGGAACGGCTGGCGCGAGCGCTGACCGAGCGCATCACGCGCTTCATCAATGATGACCCGTGCTCATACCAGCTCATCCGCCAGAGCTACCTCAACGGGGCGGATGCCTTCGATCTGCATATGGAACTCGTGGAGATGTTCTAGGGAGCCCCGTGGGAGTCCCGGCTCACAGAGGCAGATAAAGAAATCTTCCGGCAACTAAAAATCACACCTTAAAAAAAGGAGCACTAAACCCATGTTCGCAAAACTTGCAAAGTATTGGCCGCTGGTTCTGACCGTTCTCGGAGCCCTGTCGCCGGTGATCTCACCTGCCGTGCAGAGTTTCTATGCCCATCACCCGGTAGCAATTGCCACGATTGCCGGGCTGTGGTCGACCTTCAAGTGGATTCTGCCATCGCCCCTGCAAGGCAAGTAAATGGATAATGGGCAGATGAAAACTCTTCTCGTCTGCCTGCTTTCTCTCTCTGTCTTCGCCGAGAAGTGTCCCATTGAACGTGGGCGCATTAAAGACCTGAAGGACGTTCAGGCGACGCTGATTTCTCCCGACGCCGTGGATACTACGGTCGAGGAGTTGCGCGCGTTTCCCGCGCCCGGCGATCTCAAGACGCAGCCCAACTGGCGCAACCAGCCGGTCGAAACCACCCGCTACCGCCTGACCGCATGGCTCGTCGGCTACAAGCACGAAGCGGACAACGATTATCATCTTGTGCTCGCCTCGCTGATGGACCCGAAGCTGACCATGATCGGGGAAATTCCCGACGGGCGCTGCGTCGCGCGGAACATAGCCACAATTGTTGCTACGGAGCAGCGCTGGCTGATTGCGACCTTCGGCAAGCCGCGGGGACAAGGCAAGATGCGTAAATTGAAGCATCCCGCGAAAGTTGAGATCGAAGGCATCGGATTCTTCGACGTGCTGCACGGGCAGACCGGGGTCGCGCCGAACGGAATCGAGATACATCCTATTTTGGCGATTCGCCGCGTGAGGATGAAGGTACCCGATTGCCTGAATCCCCATAGTGACGCGAGCTGCGAGCCTACCTATTAAATGTCCCTGATTTCGATCGACGCCTTCGGCTGGATTGACGCACTCCGGCGCACCACGAAACTGTTTCAGTACCTGGTGCTCATCACCTCGATGACCTTCACCGGCGTCGTGTCCTTTCTCGGCAGTTGCGGCGGGGCGCTGGCGGCGCATCGGCCCACCGGGGAAGCGGTCGGACTAGGCATGATCACCGCGGCGACGATGATTGCGATGGTCTGGAGACGCTTGGCCCCGAAGGGAAGCGTGGCAGTTCTGCCGATGGAAGAAGCGAAAGCCGAACTCAATGCCAACGCCCAGGTGATTTCCAAGTGACGCTCGGCGAGCGCTGGGCGCGCATGATTTCCGGTGTCCCCCCGTTTCTCGGCCCAGACAAGCGGGTCAGCAAAAAGGCCGCCGCATTTTTCGAGTGGAGCCTGTTTCACGAATCGAACGTCCCGCCAGGCTTCATCACTTTGGAATGGCTCGGAATCCGCATCGGCATCCCGGTGCGCATGAAACGGCTCGAATCCGGCTGGGGCTACTTCCATATCCGGCTACATGTCCTGCGCTACGACCTGACCAACAAGGCTTACTTAGGCCCGTCCACCATGGAAAAGCACA
>Ga0209577_10005784_pt1 | contig 11498 bp, 6 predicted proteins | sample GraSoiAngelo_109_FD_185874 | JGI IMG/M metagenome (GOLD analysis project Ga0209577, IMG submission 185874) | Grasslands soil microbial communities from the Angelo Coastal Reserve, California, USA - 14_0903_12_20cm (SPAdes) (version 2) | ecosystem: Environmental > Terrestrial > Soil > Grasslands ... | reverse complement strand
AATACCATCTGGGCGCGACCGGCGAATACATCACGCGCAGCGGCGCCAAGGTCAACATCCACCTGGTCTCGAATCCCAGCCACCTGGAAGCGGTCGATCCCGTGACCGTGGGGCGCACGCGCGCCAAACAGGACCGTACGGGCGAAGGCGGCCGCGAAAAGTATCTCCCACTGCTTGTCCATGGCGATGCAGCCTTCGCAGGTCAAGGCATTTTCGCCGAAACCATGAACTTTGCCGACCTGCCCGGCTACACAGCGGGCGGCACCATCCACATCATCGTCAACAACCTGGTGGGATTCACCACCAACTACAGCGAGGAACACTCCGAGCGCTTCTCCGCCGACCTTGCCCGCAGACAATCGATCCCCATCTTTCACGTGAATGCGGAAGATGTGGACGCCGTCGTTCGCGTGGGACGCATGGCGCTCGAATACCGCTACACCTTCGGCACCGACGTCGTCATCGACATGATTGGCTATCGTCGCCATGGCCACAGCGAAGTCGACGATCCCACCGTCACGCAGCCGCTCCTTTACAAGGCCATCAAGGCTCATCCGCCGCTTTGGGAGATTTATGCCGAAGATGCAGGCCTCGACGCCGAAGCTCAGGCGAAGGCTGCCGAAGTGAAAACGGAAATCGAAGCCGGGCAGAAGAACGCGAGCTCCATCACGAAGAAGCCCACCATGCGCGACCTGCCCAGTTATTGGAATGATTACTTCGGCGGCCGCTACAAGCCCGAATATGAAAAGGACACCGGGCTTTCGACCGAGGAATTGGCGGAGCTGACTCAAAAACTCACCACCTATCCCGCGGGATTTCACATTCATCCCAAGGTCAAGAAACTCCTCGAACAGCGCGCCGAGATGGGCATCGGCAAACGCGACGTAGACTATGGCATGGCCGAGGCCCTCGCCTTTGCAAGCCTCGTAAAGGACGGCATCCCCATTCGCATGAGCGGCCAGGATTCTCGGCGCGGAACCTTCAACCAGCGGCACTCGGTCCTGCTCGATATCGAAAACGAAACGGAATACGTCCCGCTGCAGAACATCGCGCCCGGCCAGGCGCGTTGCGAAATCTACAACTCCACGCTCTCCGAGGCGGGCGTGATGGGCTTCGAATACGGCTACAGCCGCGACTATCCCGAAGCGCTGGTGCTCTGGGAAGCCCAGTTCGGCGACTTCGCCAACGTCGCACAGGCGGTCATCGATCAATTTGTAAGCGCCGGCGAGGACAAGTGGGGCTTGCTGTCAGGATTGGTCTTGTTGCTCCCGCACGGCTACGAAGGCCAGGGGCCGGAACACTCGAGCGCGCGAATTGAACGCTTCTTGCAATTAGCAGCCCGCGACAACATCCAGATCTGCCAACCTTCAAACGCAGCCCAATATTTCCATTTGCTCCGCAGACAGGCGCTGCGCCACTGGCGCAAACCTCTGGTCGTCTTCACGCCCAAGAGCATGCTGCGTCATCCCGACGCGAACTCGCTCATCGCCAATTTCACTCACCAGCGTTTCCTGCCCATCGTTCCGGATACAGGCGCCGTGGACGCCACCCGCATCCTGGTCTGCACCGGAAAGATCGGGCACGAACTCCGCATGGAACGCCAGCGCCGCAAGGATCAGGGCACGGCCATCATCTTCGTGGACCAGATGTACCCCTTCCACGAAGCAGAACTGAAGGCCGCCATCGATCAGCACCCCGACGCCCGCGAAATCGTATGGGTGCAGGAAGAGCCTGCCAACATGGGCGCGCTCTTCTACATGATGCCGCGACTGCGCCACATTGCGGGAGACCGCGCCGTGCTGTCCGTGAAACGCTCCGCCAGCCCAAGCCCGTCGACAGGCTCGGCCGGAGCCCACCAAGTCGAGCAGAAAACCCTACTCACGCTGGCCTTCACCAGCGGCAAGACCTAAAAATGGAGCGACGGGCGTCCGCGCCCGTCGTCCGCTGTCCTGAGTACAGAAATTGGGTGCCCCATCCTAACCTCGCGCACTTTGCGAGGTTAGGGTGGGATTCCACAACCGTATCGATCTCGTGATTTTGCCAACGACCGACCGTGTTCCATCAGGAAAACAAATAAGCACGGGTGCCCCAGTTTCGCTCTGGCGGGTAGCGCCGGCGTCTCGCCGGCTTTACGGCGCACATCTCGCCCGCTGTTTTGGCGCGGCAAACATGCCGGCAAGATGCCGGCGCTACCCCATCAACAATCTACAAGAGCAGCCGGCCGCCCCATCCTGCCCTCGCGCACTTTGCGAGGTTAGGGTGGGCATGTTGCTCGTCGCTAAATGAAGCGACGTGGGTCCCCGCTCGTCGCCCTTCGCTTGTCTCCCGAAACTACCCGAGCAAATGCTACCCTACCTGCTCTATTCGAACCCGCCAACCATCACCGATCCTCCGCATCGCCATCGACACCGGAGGCACCTTCACCGATTGTGTCTGGATGGAACGCGGACGGGTGCGCCTGCTAAAAGTCTTCTCCACGCCTTCCGATCCCGCGCAAGCCATCGCCGAAGCCATTCGCCAGATTGCCGACGACTCTGCCATCGTTCTGCTGCATGGCACTACTGTGGGCACAAACACCATCCTCCAGCGCAAGGGAGCGCGGCTGGCGCTGATCTCGACTGCAGGTTTCGAGGACGCCATCGAAATCGGCCGCCAAGCGCGCCCCAAGCTCTACGACTTCTTCTTCGATCGCGTGGAACCCCTGGTTCCCGCCGAATTGCGTTTCGGAGTCAACGAGCGGGTCGATAGGGAAGGCCAGGTCCTCAAGGAACCATCCCCTAATGAACTTGCTGCCCTGCGCTACAAGGTTGAAGCACAGCGCGCCGAGGCCGTCGCCATCTCCCTGCTGTTCTCGTTTGCGAACCCGTCGAACGAGAAAGCTGTCGAGCAAGCGCTGCAAAGCCTGCGCATCCCGCTCTCCGTTTCCCACAAAATCCTTCCCGAATTCCGCGAATACGAACGCACCAGCACGGTCGTCGTGAATGCGTACTTACAGCCGGTGATGCAGCGTTACCTGCGAAGCCTGGAGCAGCGCCTGCGCAAGCCCGCAACAAATTCCAAGCCCAACATCTTCGTGATGCAATCGAGCGGCGGGATCACCACCCTGGCCGCCGCTATCCGTGAGCCCGTGCGCACCGTGCTCTCGGGTCCGGCCGGAGGCGTCGTCGGAGCCCAAGCCACCGCCCGGCTCAGCAATTGCGAGCAGCTGATTTCCTTCGACATGGGTGGCACCTCGACCGACGTCGCCCTCGTCGACCACCAAGCCAAAGCAAGCACCCAATCCGAGATCGCGGGCCTGCCCGTGGGCGTCCCCATGCTCGACATTCACACCGTGGGCGCCGGAGGAGGCTCGCTCGCCCGCTTCGATGCCGCTGGTGCACTGCGCGTCGGACCCGAGTCTGCCGGTGCCGAGCCCGGCCCCATCTGCTATGGCCGCGGAGCGCTGCCCACCGTCACCGATGCCAATCTCCTGCTCGGCCGCCTGCAGCCGCATCGTTTCCTGGGAGGAAACTTTCAGCTCGACCTGGAGCGCACACGCCGTATCGCAGGGGAGTGGCTGCCGAAACAAAATTCCGGACTCTCGCTCGAACACTTTGCCGCGGGAGTGATTCGCGTGGTCAATGCAACCATGGAGAAAGCCATTCGCGTCGTGTCGATCGAGCGCGGCTATGATCCCCGGCACTTTGCCCTGGTTGCGTTCGGGGGCGCAGGAGGGCTACACGCCTGCGAACTCGCCTATGCGCTTGGCATCCCACGCGTGATTGTCCCAGCCATGCCCGGAGCACTCTCCGCCTTCGGCATCCTGGTCAGCAACGTCATCAAGGACTATTCCCGCACCGTGCTCTGGCGCGCCACCGACGACCTTCCTTTTCCAAAACTCGGTCGTGAGTTCCAGCGCTTGTCTGAAACCGCGCGCAAGGATTTTCGGGCAGAAGGTTGGACGGGCACAATCCACGAGCAGCGCAACATCGATACCAGGTATCGCGGCCAGGGATACGAGCTTTCAGTTCCCTTCTCGCGAAACCTCATTCGTGACTTTCACCAGGCCCATGCCCAGCGTTACGGGTATAGCCATCCGGAGCGCGAGATTGAACTCGTAACCTTGCGCTTGCGAGGCATTCTCCGCTCGCCGCAAGCTCATGTTGTAAACCGCGCCCCAGAGAGAAAAAAGAAGTCGAGCGCGAGCACTCGCACACCAGTTGAGCAGTGTCCCGTCGTCTTCGACGGCAAGCGAATATCGACACATATCTACGACCGAGCGGCCCTCACGCCCGGGAAAAAATATTCCGGTCCGGCCATCGTCACGGAGTACAGCGCCACCACGGCCGTTCCGCCCGCGATGTCGTTCCACCTCGACAGCGCGCGCAATCTGCTGATCGACATCACCACGGCCGTAAGCACGCGGAACCATTAGCCGATTTTGCGGATCTTCTTTGCGTCCGTCGCGGCGTTTCTTTGCGTCTGCGGCCTTTCTTTGCGTCCTTCGCGGCCCTTCTTTGCGTCCTTTGCGGTTACCTTCTTCGTTCCGCAGATTATTCCGCGCTCCTCCGAATTGTTACAGGACCGTGAATCTTGTCGCTGTCCCATTTCCCCAGGCGCCACGCTCTAGGTCCAGTCCTCCATTGCAGCTACAATACTTCCCGTGAAGCCGCACATCTCCGTGGTTGAAGATGATCCAGACATTTCCAGGTTGGTGCGCCATCACCTTGAGGGTGCAGGCTTCGCCGTGAAGCTGTACCCCACTGGAAACACCGTCCTCACCGAGGCCGAGCGCCAGCGACCGGCTCTCTTTCTTCTCGACATTATGGTTCCCGGCAAGGACGGTCTGGAACTTTGCCGCCAGATTCGCCAGACCCAGGCGCTCGCCATGATTCCGGTGATTTTCCTGACCGCAAAGAACAGCGAGGCGGACCGCGTGCTCGGCCTGGAGTTGGGCGCGGACGACTACATTCCCAAGCCTTTCAGTCCACGCGAACTGGTTGCCCGCGTGAAGGCCGTGCTGCGCCGCTTTGAGCGGCCGCTCGCCCCCGGTCCAGTTCGTGTCGGCGGTATCGAAATCGATCCTGCCGCCATGACGCTGAACGTCGAAGGGAAATCCGTCACCACCACCGCGACCGAGTTCCGCTTGCTCGATTACTTCGCCCGCCACCTCGGCCGCGTCTTCACCCGCGACCAGCTTCTCGATTCGGTCTGGCGCGATACGTCCTACGTGACTCCTCGTTCGGTCGACGTCTACGTGCGCCGCATCCGCGAAAAGATCGAGCCCGACCCCGAGAATCCCCGCTACCTGAAAACCGTGCGCGGCGCCGGCTACCGCTTTGAGGCTCCCAAGTGAGGAACCGGATCTTCTTCAAGATGCTGGCCGCCGCCGGCATCGTGGTCGTCATTGCCGCGATCACCATGGACGTCACCATCCGGCGTGTTTGGGAGAGTTCGCTGCGGGATGAAATCCAACGTGGCTTGACGGCCCGGGCCCGACTTTTCGCCGACCGCGTGGAAATCGCTCACCAGGAATCACTTCAGGACATCACCTCGCAGGAAGCCTTAGCAGCGGGTGCACGTGCCACCGTCATCGATCCTACCGGCCAAGTGTTGGCTGACTCCGAAGCCGACGCCAAAAGCATGGAAAACCACCGCGGCCGCAAGGAGTTCATGGCCGCTCTCGCCGGCAATATCGGCGTCGACGAGCGCCGCAGCCACACCATCGGAGTTCCTTATCTGTACGTGGCTGTGCCCGTATCAGGCGGCGCCGTGCGCATGGCGTATCAACTCTCCGACGTGGAAGCGGCTTCGCAGCGGATCCATCGCGCCCTGCTCCTCGGTTCGCTGATTGCTTTCGTGGTTGTGATGCTGCTGGCCGCACTTGCCGCTCATTACACTGCCCGGCGCTTGCAACGCATCCTGCGTTTTGCGGAACAAGTTTCTGCAGGTGACTTGACCGCCCGCATCTCGGCAACCTCCTTAGATGAGATCGGACAGGTCGCCACCGCACTCGACAAAACCGCGCGCCGGGTCGAGGAAAGTTTCCTCGCGGTGCAAACCAGCCAGCGTCAGCTCGAAACTCTTCTTAACTCCATGCAGGATGCCGTCATCGCCGTGGGCTCCGACGGCCGCGTGCAGTGGGCCAATCGAGGCATGGAGCGCCTGGTGCCGCAGCGCACGCGGCTGAATGCTCCAGTCGTAGAAACCGTGCGTGACCCCCAGTTCCTGGCCGCCGTGCGCGATGCGACTGAAGGAAAGAAGATCGCCTCGGCGCGCGCCGGTTCCATCGTCCCCGGCCGCAGTTTTGACGTGACCGCCGCTCCTCTGCCCGGAGGCGGCGCCGTCGCCGTCTTGCGCGATCTCACCGAGACCGAGCGCGTCGAGAAAACACGCCGCGACTTCATCGCCAACGTCTCTCATGAACTGCGCACCCCGCTCACCTCTATCCAGGGCTACACCGAAACCCTGCTCGACAGCACCAGCGAGAACGGACACGTCCGCGAATTCTTGGAAATCGTCCGCAAGAACGCCGCCCGCATGTCGCGCCTCACCGAAGATCTGCTCACATTGGCGCGCGTTGAATCCGGCGAGCAGCGCTTCGATCCCCAGCCGACCACACCCGCAGAACTCCTCAGCGACGCCGAGGAAAGTTTCCGGGAAGTGGTGCGCGGACAAGGCATGGAACTCACCATCGAGGCCAGCCTGGATACGCCCGTCAACGCCGACCGCGAGGCGATCCACCAGGTTTTCTCCAATTTGATCGAGAACGCGATGAAGTACGCAGGCTCGGGAAAGCGAATCTTGCTGGGCGCACGGTCTGTAGAACGCGGCGTCGAGTTCTACGTCCGCGATTTCGGCCCCGGCATTCCCTCCGAACACCTGCCGCGCTTATTCGAGCGCTTCTATCGTGTCGACAAAGCGCGTTCCCGCGAATCGGGAGGCACCGGTCTCGGCCTCGCCATCGCCAAACATATCGTGTTCGCCCATTCGGGAGTAATTCGTGCAGAGAGCGAACTCAACCACGGCTCCGAATTCTCTTTCACCCTGCCCTTCGCGAAGGAAAGCTAGCATCAGGAAAACAAATAACCGCGTGACGTTTCGCTCTGGCGGGTAGCGCCGGCGTCTCGACGGCTTTACGGCCGACATCTCGCCCGCTGTTTTGGCGCGGCAAACATGCCGGCAAGATGCCGGTGCTACCCCATCACGAAACTGGGTGCCCCATCCTAACCTCGCGTTCGTTGCGAGGTTAGGGTGGGATTCCCCAACCGTATCGATCTCATGATTTTGCCAACGACCGACCGTGTTCCGGGTAGCGCCGGCGTCTCGACGGCTTTACGGCCGACATCTCGCCCGCTGTTTTGGCGCGGCAAACATGCCGGCAAGATGCCGGTGCTACCCCATCACGAAACTGGGTGCCCCATCCTAACCTCGCGTTCGTTGCGAGGTTAGGGTGGGATTCCCCAACCGTATCGATCTCATGATTTTGCCAACGACCGACCGTGTTCCGGGTAGCGCCGGCGTCTCGACGGCTTTACGGCCGACATCTCGCCCGCTGTTTTGGCGCGGCAAACATGCCGGCAAGATGCCGGTGCTACCCCATCACGAAACTGGGTGCCCCATCCTAACCTCGCGTTCGTTGCGAGGTTAGGGTGGGATTCCCCAACCGTATCGATCTCATGATTTTGCCAACGACCGACCGTGTTCGGGCCAACGACTAACGACGAACGACCAACGACTGCCTACTTCACAGTAAAGACCATGTAACTGTGCGGCTGCACTTCGACCTTAAACCCGGAGCCGTGTCGCGCATTCGCATCTTGCGGAGGCTGCCCGCCCGTCGCTTCTGTCAACCGCTCCCCAGTCACCAGATTCGTCACGCTCGAGCCTTGGGCAACCAGTAACGTAACCGCCGCCGGTTCATCGCGGAACGATTCGATAATGAAACTGCCGTTGTCGTAGGCAAACAAGCTCACCTTTGCGGGCGCTTCGATGCGAACCGGAAAGTCCCCCATCACATAGCTGCGGATCGCGTTCAGCGCGGGTTCCGGCATCTGGTATAAATCGGTGAAGTTGGCCGGAATGGTCAGCACAAACAGCTTGCCCTTACCGTACTCGTTCATCAGCAGAATCGGAAAACCGTTATTGTCGGCAATGCCGCGGATGACGGGCCAGGCGTCATTCGTAAGAAAGCGAATCTGTGGAAAGAAGATCGGCAAACTCGCACTACCCAAACTGGTCCCCGCCCCCGGACCAAACGCTCCGATAAAGCTGCTGACCGGTTACTGCAGGGAACAGCCCTACCCTAGCTAACAAAATCGTTATTGTAAAGGGATCTCCTGAGGAACTGCCGAAATGACCACCTCCCGCAGAAGCGGATGTGCTCCAGCAGCGGCCAGCCGCAGCGCTGCGAACTGCCCTATTTTTGTTGCGAAATTTACACCCTTTTAACCCACTCTCCCTGAAAACAACTTATGCTCGTTACTTGGACATCCATCTATATAGGCGTCGCAAGAAGAGTGCAGAATTTTCCACGCCCACCGCACCACCTCGGAGGAACCCGCGCATGAGCACTGCCACTGCGAAACACCCGGGACCGGAACCGGAATACGGTCATCTGGTGCGGCTCACCGTGCAAGCATGCCAGGTGGCAAAAGAAGCCGCGAGCGCGGCCGCCGAAGGCATCGCCACCGGTTCCACCGTTCTCCTCAATTCACTGCGGCAACGCGAAAAAGAACTCGACCGCCTCGATATGGAAATCGACGACGGCGTTACCGATGCCATCACGCGCGTAGGCGCCTCCGAAGCGCGCGAACTTCTGGCCTGCATGAAATTCATGATCGGCCTCGAGCGTATCGGAGATCTCCTGCTCAGCTTCGCCAACAGCGCGCACGCGGCCGGAGGGCGGCTCGACCCTCAGGATGTTCGCGAGCTCACCCAGATGGCCACCGTGCTCGAAAAGATGTTGACCGACGTTGGCGCCTCATTTTCCAGCCGCGACGTAAAGAAAGCCATCGACGTGCTCCGTGCCGACGCCGAGATGGACCGTCTCCGCAACCTCATCTTCCTGCGCCACATTGAGAATCCCGAAAACGTCGCCCGCCAGGCCAGCCTGCAAGTCATCTTCATGACGCAGTCGCTCGAACGCGCCGGCGATCACGCCAAAAATCTCGCCGAAGAAGTCTGCCACTTCGTCAGCGGACACACCGTCCGCCACGTCCTCATGGCCTACGACAAGCCCATTGAGCAGATGTTCATCGACTGGCTCAAGACGAAAGAAGAAGCGTAATTCCGGTCTCAGGCGTCAGGGGTCAGGCGTCAGCTCTCAGCTCTCAGCTCTCAGCTCTCAGCTCTCAGCTGTCAGGTCTCAGGGAATTAGTTTTTTCTGTGGGGAATGTCGAAACGCAGGTGCCCCATCCTAACCTCGCGCACTTTGCGAGGTTAGGGTGGGATTCCACAGCCGTATCGATCTCATGATTTTGCCAACCACCGACCGTGTTGCATCAGGGAAAAACAAATAACCGCGGGTGACGTTTCGCTCTGGCAGGTAGCGCCGGCGTCTCGCCGGCTTTACGGCGCACATCTCGCCCATTGTTTTGGCGCAGCAAACATGCCGGCAAGATGCCGGCGCTACCCCATCCGGGTGCCGGGTGCCCCATCCTAACCTCGCGTTCGTTGCGAGGTTAGGGTGGGATTCCACTACTACCTCGATCTTTGGTTTTTGCCGACGACCGTCTTCCCAACAACCAACCATCAACTACTTGGTTTTTCCAACGACCGTTTTCCTAACTCTTCCCTGCTTCCTTCTGAGCCTTCTCCCGAATGAACGCATAGTTCAAAGCCGGCAGCGAATTGAACTCCGCCGCTTTCTTCAGATACTCCTGCGCTTTCGCCGCATCTCCGTTTCCCCGGTAAGCCTGGCTCAGCCGATAGAGATTCTGCGGATTTTGCCGGGTGCCCCATCCTAACCTCGCGTTCGTTGCGAGGTTAGGGTGGGATTCCACTACTGCCTCGATCTTTGGTTTTTGCCGACGACCGACGACCGTCTTCCCAACAACCAACCATCAACTACTTGGTTTTTCCAACGACCGTTTTCCTAACTCTTCCCCGCTTCCTTCTGAGCCTTCTCCCGAATGAACGCATAGTTCAAAGCCGGCAGCGAATTGAACTCCGCCGCTTTCTTCAGATACTCCTGAGCTTTCGCCGCATCTCCGTTTCCCCGGTAAGCCTGGCTCAGCCGATAGAGATTCTGCGGATTTTGCAGGTTTGCCTGCTCGAGTTCCGTAATTGCCTTAGCGTTATCTTTCTCCGCCAGCGCGATTCGTCCCGCCAACTCATGCGCCTGTTTCAATTGCGCATCGTTCTTCCGGGCCTCGGCCCCTTTGCGGAATTCCTCCGCATGACTCTTCGCCGCAGCCAGATCTTTTTTTCCGATCGCTACTGAGGCCGCATTGAAATGATGCTGCAGAGTGGCATTATTCTTGAGCTCCTGCGAAAGGTTGGAATTCTCCACCAACTGCAGCGAGCGATCGAACTCCTTGGCCGCCGCGTCGTGCTTCTGCATTTGCTCGAGGATTCTCGCCTTGGCCTGCAGGTCGGCCGCCATCGAGGCCGTGTCGCCTTTCTTCTCCGCCACCACAAATTCCTTGTCGATCGCCGCCAGTGCCTGGTCAAACTTTCCCTGGTCCGACGCCAGCACCGCCATCCCAAACAGCGCGGTTCGCAACTCGCCGTCGTTGCGCGCCTGGTCGGCCATGGTCTGCAATTCCGCCGCGGCCTCTTGCGGCTTGCCGCTGTACATATAGTCGGCGGAAATTCCGAAGCGCGAAGGATTGAAATGCGAATCGATCGACAGAGCCTTGCGATACTGCGCAATCGACTCGTCATATCGCCCCATCTTCAGCAACAACTCCGCATAAGAATCGTAAGGATTCGGATCGTTCGGAATCAGCTGCACGTATTTCTTGAACGACTCCTCCGAATTGGCGTAGTCGCCCTTCTGCCGGTAGCAGTAGCCCAGCAGGTTGTAGACCTGCGAATAACTGGGCGCGATCTCCGTGGCTTTCCTGTAATGCGCGAGCGCCTGATCGAGTTCCTGCTGCGCGAAGTAGTAATTCCCCAAAGTAAACTGCGCCCGCTCATCGTTCGGATACGCCGCCACCAGCTGATCCAGATATTCCTTCTGAATCTCGGTGACGCCGTTGGCCCCGGCCTCGTTCGCCATGATCAGCAGTTTTTCTCCATTCGAAGCTTTCGACGCCAGGCTCACTGCTTTTTTCTGGTGCTCGAAAAACTCCTTGGTTGTCGGAGAACTGACTGCCCGCGCCAGCTCCGCCGACGCGAACTCCGGATCGAGCGCCAGCGCCTTGTCGAAGTGCGGCAGCGACTCCTGCGCCAGCAGCCGCTCGGAAAGATCGCGCCCCGTCAGAAATTCCTTACGCGCTTCTTCCGAGCTGGTCGTGATGGGAATCTTGCCACCGTCGGAGGAAGCAGCCACGTTGCTGCTTGATTTAGTGCAC
>Ga0209577_10005783_pt1 | contig 11498 bp, 10 predicted proteins | sample GraSoiAngelo_109_FD_185874 | JGI IMG/M metagenome (GOLD analysis project Ga0209577, IMG submission 185874) | Grasslands soil microbial communities from the Angelo Coastal Reserve, California, USA - 14_0903_12_20cm (SPAdes) (version 2) | ecosystem: Environmental > Terrestrial > Soil > Grasslands... | reverse complement strand
ACCGGGGACGCGAATGTTGGTTTCAGCTCGAACTCAACCAGACGAAATGGTGCTGGCATCCAGCCGCTCGCACCGCAGCCCGCGGATGGAGCGGGTCGTTGAGGCATTTCGTTTCAAAGATGAGATGCGACGCGGATCCGTAGGTGTGAAGATTGGTTTGATTGCCGAGCAAAAAGCCGACCTCTATCTGCATCTTTCGCCGAGCACTAAGCAATGGGACACTTGCGCGCCGGAAATAATCTTGGCTGAGGCGGGCGGACGCTCGACTGATTTGTTTGGACAGCCGTTGCGCTACAACGGAATTCGAATCGACAATCGTAACGGGATCGTGGCCACCAACGGCGCCGCGCATGAAATGGTGATCGAGAAATTGAAGCCGCTGCTGAAGGAGTTTGGGAGAGTGCCGGCATGATTATCCGCAGATTACGCAGATTGCGCAGACAAGGAAAGGAAAAACAGCCAACACCTTCTTTGTTCTATTTTCCAAACCGCCCAATTGTCCTCAGGTGTTTGACTTGGAAAACGCCTGGGTATCTGTGTTCGTCTACCTTTTCTGCGTAATCTGCGTAATCTGCGGATATCAGCTTACGCTTTCTTCAGCATCGAAATCTGTCCGGTATGATAGAGGTCGTGCTGAATAATCCCGTGCAGTGTGACATAAACCGTTGACATGCCTTCGAGGATCGGCTCATCAAGTCTTGATTCAGGCACCCGCGCAATCGCATCGCACAACGCTCGATGTCCACGATCCAGCGCCGCCTTCGCCTGTTCCCAGGCCGCTTCGCTCTGATCGCCTACGGGCGGCCAATCTTCACGCGAAGCCAACGCGATTTGCGCGCGGTCTCCTTCCAACCGGCGACGCACGGCGTTTTCCCAGACGGCGATGTGATGCGCCAACTCCCAGATGCTGTGCGCATTTTGCAGCGTCCGTGGATGCGCTTGCTCCGCGGTAATTCCCTCGAGCGCCTCGTGCACTGAGGGACCATGCCAGGCGCTGCCTTCAAACGCGCGTTTGAGTTGATCAAGGATTCTCTCGATCTCAGTCAATTGTTCCCACCTTCCAATTCTTCAAGCTGTGCTTTGGTTCTTTCGCGCTCAGCGTAAAGTCTGGCGAGGGGTGAAGGCAACGCAGTGTTTTCAGCCTGCGCGGGATCAAACCCACGCGCGCGCATTTGGCGCTCGAATTCCGCGTTGAGATCGCGGAGTCTCCGATGCAGTTCGCTGGCGTCGTTCTTAGGATCAGTCATCTGCCGACGATGAAAGACGAGTTTGGATTATCAGTCTTAGCTGGCTCTTGTTTCCCCAAAACGAGCAACCTAAAGTTATGAACTCTGAACACCTGTTGCCGGCGTTTAGAGGTCAAGCTTTAGCTTGCTGCTTTGCAAATCATTTCGCTCAGGTTAGTCTACACACGCTCAATCAATTAGATTTTATACAGGAGTCAACGTGGCCACAATTCGTCCTTTCAATGCCCTTCGTCCGCAGGGCGATGGCGCGGCGCAGGTTGCGGCGGTTCCTTACGATGTCGTGAACACTGAAGAAGCCCGTGCGCTGGCCGCCGGAAACCCTTGGAGCTTTCTACACGTGTCGCGTTCCGAGATCGATTTACCGGATGGCACCCCGATCTACAGCGATAAAGTGTACGCGAAGGCGCTCGCAAACTTCGAACACCTCATCAAGGAATGCCCGCTTGAGGACGAAGAAACCCCGAGTCTGTATCTCTATCGGTTGATTATGGGCGACCACGAGCAGATCGGCGTCGTCGCCTGCTGTTCCGTCGATGAGTACGACCGCGACATCATTCGCAAGCACGAGCGTACTCGGCGTGACAAAGAAGACGATCGCACGCGTCACATCATGGTGCTGCGCGCGCAGACAGGCCCGGTGTTTCTAACCTATCGGGGAGAGGTGAGGATTGATTCTCTGGTTGCCGATGCGCTCACGAGAAATCCGCCGCTCTACGACTTTGTGGCGAACGACGACATTCGTCACACCATCTGGCGTGTGCCCAATTACCAGCCGCTGGTTGAAGCTTTTGCTGAAGTTCCTTATCTCTACATCGCCGACGGTCATCATCGAGCCGCCAGCGCCGGCCGCGCTCGCGCCGAACTGAAGGAGCATGGCTTCGGTTTTATCGGGAATGAAGAATACAACTTTTTCCTCTGCGTTATATTTCCCGATAACCAATTACAAATTCTTCCTTACAACCGCATTGTGCGCGATTTGAATGGCATGTCGCGGTCAGAGTTTCTGGCACGCCTGCGCGAAAGTTTTGAATTGACAGAAAGTGCTTCGCCATCACCGAAACAGCGCGGCGAGTGGAGCATGTATCTCGATGCTCAGTGGTACGGTTTGGCTCTACCGAATGATGCGGCGCGACCTGAAGGACTAGTTGATTCACTCGACGTAAGCATTTTGCAGACCCGTCTGCTCGATCCGATTCTTGACGTCAAAGACGTGCGCACCGATAAGCGAATCGATTTCGTGGGCGGAATTCGCGGGACGGGTGAACTGGAGAAACTGGTGAAGGAAGGAAAGGCCGCCGTGGCGTTCTCGCTTTATCCGACCACGATTGATGATCTGCTGCGCGTGTCTGATGCCGGCGAGATAATGCCGCCGAAATCGACGTGGTTCGAGCCGAAGCTGCGGGATGGATTGCTGATTCATCAGATTTAGGAGCGCAGGCATCCTTGCCTGCGGTTCACCGGCATCCCTGCCGGTGCGTTTAATGCGGGCATGATGCCCGCGAACCGCCGACAAGATGTCGGCGCTCCTTTCGGCATAGCCGCTTATGCAAGCGCCGCAAATACTTCATTCGACAGCAGTGCGCCGCGCATTGTCAGTTTAAGTACATCACGATCAGTTCTGATCAATCCGGCCTCTTCTAATCGGTCGAGTTCACCGCCATGCTCTTGGCGCAAGTCCTTACCGAACCGCGCGCGGTGACTCTGCAAATCGACGCCGCGCATCAGACGCAGACCGAGAAAGATCGACTCCGAACGCGCCTCTTCATCGCTCAAACTCGTGCGCTCAACAATCGGCGACTTTCCGTTTTCCACCAGTCCAACATAATTCGCCGGATCGCGCTCGTCACTCCAACGCAGCCGCCTGCCATCGTACGAATGCGCCGAACAGCCAAAACCGTAGTAAGGCGCTCCGGTCCAGTATTTCGTGTTGTGCCGCGATTCAAATCCTGGCAAACAGAAATTTGAGATCTCGTAATGCTCGTAACCCGCGGCAACAACTTCGCCGATGAGTACGCGATACATCTCCGCGGCAAGATCGTCGTCAGGTGCGGGCCGCAGGCCGCGTTTGATCTGATCGGCGAGCGGCGTGCCTTCGTGTACGTCAAGCAAATAGAGTGACAGATGCTCAGGCCGCAGCTTCAAAGCTTCATTAAGGTTTCGCTTCCAACCCCCCATGGTCTGGTTCGGGAGTCCCGCGATCAGGTCGAAGTTAATATTCTCAAAGCCGGCTTCGCGGAGATGATTGAACGTTGAGTAAATATCGCTCGAAGAATGCGTACGCCCGAGTTGTTTCAGCTCGCGATCGTCGAATGTCTGCGCCCCAAAGCTGGCTCGATTGATCCCGCAGCGACGAAACTCCAGAAGCTTTTCCCGTTTAGACGCGGCACTTATGCCGCCATCTCCCGGATTCAACTCGATTGTCATTTCCGCGCCATCGAGCACCTTGAATCGATCGCGGACCGCTTTCAGAATCTGTTCGATTTGCGCCGGCGTCAGCAACGAAGGAGTTCCGCCACCGAAATAGATCGTATCGACATCGCCAGGCTGCTCAACTTCGCGCCCGGCGGTGATCTCGGTTGCCACTGCCTGAACATAGCGCGCGGCCAATTCGCTTTCGTACATGCCCGTCGCAAAGTCGCAGTAAGAGCAACGTGAACGACAGAAGGGAATGTGTATGTAGACTCCGGCGTGCATCTTCATCCACAGAGTACGCAGATTACGCTGATGCATTCAAGTGAAACGGAATCGTTTTCCCGCCGGCTGCGTCCTGCCTTCTGCCTCCTGTCATTATCTGTTCTGCTTCTATGCGCCCTGTATCATTTTAATTAACTGATCAATGGCAAGCGCTTCCGCTTTTTCTGAGTCTCAATTCACTTTCAGGCTGGCATGATGATTGACTAGGGGCTGAGTGATTCGCATTTATCGCGACGAGCCAGAACAAATTAATGGAGGGACTTGAAATCATGGAAGAGAAGAGACAGCAGAAAGGCTTGCACCAGCAAGGCGGTCATCAGATGCCCGGACGCGGTCAAAAAGAAGATCAAGCCGTTGGCAGCAGGCGGCCTGACGAGGACCCCTCTCGGCAAGGCCGTCAATGGGACGAGATGGGAAGCATTCGCCGGAATCCGGACTATCAGCGGCGCGAGCAAGAGACGAGACGCTAAGAGTGGTGCTGTCCACACCGAAGGCTCACGTTTGATCTTCTGAAAAGAAAATCATCGTGAGCCTTCTTGTATCCACCAACTACCAGAAAAAGACATAGCCACAAAAAAGCACAAAAGGCACAAAAGAGGAAAGCGTCAAGCCGAACCCGTTTTGTGCATTTTGTGCCTTTTTGTGGCGATGCTTATTTATTAATTCGTCGAGTGCTGCCGCCGCCGCTAATCGATCGGCTCATCTGGCGCGCCACTAATTCAGCTTTCGCCAACACGCGCAGAAAATTCTCACCGAGGATCTTGCGAATATTCTGTTCGCTGTAGCCGCGCTTTAATAACTCATAAGTAATATTCGGCAGCATCGAAACATCGCGCGCGCCTTCGGGAAAATCGTTCGCGCCGTCAAAGTCCGCGCCGAGACCGACATGATCGATGCCCGCGACCTTCACTATGTGATCGATGTGATCGATCAATTTCGAGAGTGGCAGGGGCGGCAAAGGGTTCGCGGCTTCCAGCTTGTCGCTTTCTTCTGATAGTCGTTCGGGATCGTCGGCATACTTCGACGTCAACGCATCCTGCTGCGCTCTCAGACGCTTGTCACGCTCATCGGCTTGCGGCGCGACAGTTTTCTGATCGACAAAGAGACTGTAGAAGTTTACTTGCACGACGCCGCCATTCCTGGCAATGCGTTTCAGTAGATCGTCGGGAATGTTTCGCGGCACGTTGCTGAGCGCGCGCGCCGATGAATGCGAGGCGAAGATCGGAGCTTTCGAAACATCGAGTGCGTCGCTCATCGTTTTGTCGGAAACGTGCGAGACATCGACCAGCATTCCGAGCCGATTCATCTCGCGCACGACTTCCTTGCCAAAATCGCTAAGGCCGTTGTGTTTCTTTTCGCCGCGGGCCGCATCCGCCCAATCGTTCGTGTTGTTCCACGTCAAGGTCATATAACGCACGCCGAGTCGGTAGAACTCGCGCAGCGTCGGCAGAGAATTTTCGATCGCGTGCCCGCCTTCGATGCCCATCAAGCAGGCAATCTTGCCTTGGGCTTTCGCGCGTCGAATGTCGGTCGAGGTAGTCGCGAACATCAAGTCGTTCGGATGCCGCTCAACCGCGCGATAGACGGAATCGATCATGTCCAGCGTACGCCGCGCCGCGCCGCCATGCGCGACGTACCAGGGCTTGACGTAAAGCGAAAAGAACTCAGCGTTCAATCCGCCCTTCTTCATGCGTTCGATACTCGTGCGATACGGCGTTGGCGGCGATCCGCCAAGATCGTAATCGTCATTGGTCATCGGCGTGGTCACGTCATTGTGCGTGTCGATGACGATCGCGCGCCGGTGAATCGCGAGGGCTCTCTGCCACAGCGCTTCGTCGCGCGGCGACCGGCTCGACATCTTTCTTTGCGCCGGTTGAGTAGTCCGTTGCGCGCCGATCGGAATTGCCGAGGCGATGAAGGTGAGAACGAGAAGGGAAGGCAGCATCGAAAACAACAGTCGTGGTGGTTTCATGGCGTAGAGATTTACCACAAACGTTACAGAACCGCGAGCGGTAGCGACCGGCCCTTGCCAGTTAAGGAGGTCAGCGCGAGCGAAAGGCCGGTCGCATCCTCCACCCCACGCGGGCTGCCCGCGCGGGGACCCCGGCCCGCTCGCGGTTCTGTAACGCAAGTTGGTACTCAACGCCCGCTGTTCACCGCTTGAGAATTGACCAGACGATTTGCGACGCACTGACGACCAGAGCCGAGGGGACCCAAATCCATTTGAGCTCGCTCCAGAGCACCGGGAATGGGGAGCTGAAGAAGACGTCAAGGCCCAGCGGCGAAACTTCGATTGGGCGCCGAGGAAAGAAGTAGCGGGTATTCGAGAATGGCGCAAAGAACGCGATCCCCAAGCCGCCATTAGTCATCGCGTCGAGCAAGCCGTGTGAAGCCGTCACGATGAAGAAGTAGATGATGAATATGAACCAAGTCTTTCCATCCCGCGGCGTTCCTTGCGACATGATCCATGCCGCCACGCAGCCTACAATAAACGCAAACGCGAACGAATGCGTCAGCCCTCTATGGCCGAGCATATCGCTGTACGAAACGCCAAAAGCGAAACCCACGACATCAATATCGGGGAGCATCGCGCAGAGGATCGACAAAACCCAAAAGCGCATTGGCAAGCGCTTAGCCGCGAACACCTTCCCAATCGCAACCGCGGCGATCCCATGTGAAATGATAGTGGGCATTATGATCAGCCAATCCTCAACCCCAGGTCTCACTCCGTCAGGAGCGAGACGTTTATAGCACGCGGATTTGTCTGAAACCATTCGGGGCTCTGCCGCCCGATGTGCGGAAAGGCTGCGCCTTTCCGGGAACGCTCTTTCCATCCTCCTGCACCTTGGCGAGGCTTAGCCTCGCCAAGGTGAGAAATCAATAAGCGGCGATCGTCGGAAGGCCAGAGGCCTTCAGCACATCAGGCGGCGCAGCCGCGTGCGCAAGTGTGGCGAGCCACATTGGGGGTCAAACGATACGAGTGCATTATGCTTTCGATGCCACTTGCTTGCCGACCCTACTTCCTATTGATTCTCGTTTCTATCTCTGCGTGTGGTTTCCGCCACACCCAAATTACAAGTAATATATCGTCCAAGGCCACACCGACTCCTCAAGTGTTAACCGACACTGCACCTCAGAAGCCGGTTCAATCTCGTCCAATCGAGATGGAGTGGAAAAACAGTTTCAAGTTCAAATCGCATTCGATTTCAGAGAAGCACGATGGTTACTGCCCATATGAAATGTCGGCTGAATATCCTGAGGCAATAAGCAAGAACATCGCCGTCAAGAGATTCAACGGATGGATTAAGAGAAGAGTGCTAGCCGACGTCGCGAGATTTAGAAACTTGGAGCTGAGAGCTGAACCCCGTGCCAGAAGAAGCGGAAAGCGATCAATTACCGAGGGACTAGAAATAAATTTCGTGATGTACTATTCGGACGATTGGCTGCTCAGCTTTCGATTGACTCATCGCGTGATGGCAGCGGGCCAAATGCATCCGATCAATTACTACGAGACGATAAACTATGACTTGAGAAAATCTCGTCCGTTACGTGCTCTTGATGTTTTCAAGCGAGGCTACTTGGTAGTTTTCTCAAGATATTCTCGCAATTGGTTGAGTGAGAACTACGAGATACCTAGCCAGAATTGGTTCATGGAAGGAACCGCGCCGCGCGTAAAAAACTTTCCCGACTGGAACATTCTACCAGACGGGATTTTAATCTCGTTTGAAGATTATCAAGTCAGTTCCCACAACTTCGGCCAGCCCGAACTTATTGTGCCCTATCATGAGTTGAAGAAAGTTCTACGGAATCCCCGAAGGATTTCACCAGGTCGCGGACCCTTGACCAACTAGAGAAGCCTTTTTGATTTGGTCGCGCAAGTTTAGAATCATTGTCAATGTCAATCCTAATCGCCGAAGACAACGTGGCCCAGCGCGCTTATCTGCGCGAGATACTCGAGCGTGATTTTCCTTCGCATCAACCTATTCTGGAAGCGGCCGACGGTGAAGAGACAGTGGCAATGGCGCTCAAGAACAAACCGGAAGTTTGTATCCTCGACATTCAGATGCCGAAACTTTCCGGTGTTAAAGCCGCGCGCGCGATCTGGCGCGAATATCCCGAGGCGCGAATTATTTTTTGGACGCAGTTCCCGCACGAGATTTACATCAACGAGATTCGCAAGATCGTTAAGTCGGTCGACCCGCCGCCGGCTTACGGCTTTATTCACAAGAACAATCCCGAAACGCGCTTTCTGCGTTTCGTCGCCGCGGTTTTGGAAGATGGCGCCGATATGATCGATCCGGCGTTCAAGGATTCCTTCAAGCGGCCGCTGCTGACGGAGTTCGAAGCCGAAGCGCTTTATTATCTCGCGCTCGGTTTGTCGAACTGGGCTATCGCGCGCAAATGCAGTTTGAGCTTGCGCGGAGTCGAAAGCCGTCTGGCGACGCTCTACGAAAAACTTTTCATTTCGATTCCCGAAGGCACAGAGCATGAGGCTTACGAAAAGCTGGCTTACAACGTGCGCACGCGCGCATTTTTCGAAGCGCTGCGGCGGGGCTTGCTGAACAATGACGAGTTGGAAAAGGCTGCGGCTGATCTTGAAGGATGGCTCGAGCGCGATCGAAAGAAGTTTATCGAAGAGCAGAAGCGAGACGCGGGGAAGACGAAGCGATAATAGCATTCAACGCGGCGCGGTTGACATGAAACGAAACCTCTTGCGATTCGCGGTGACCTTTTTAACGTTCACGATCGGAATGGCGGCAGCTGCGCTCACACGAGTCTTTCGGCCCCCACGACTTCAACGTCCCGAGGCTGTCGAATTCAAATCGACTAAGAACGATCCGTCGGTCTCTAAGACTACGGTGCCCGAGGACGACATTACAGTTGAAGGCCGCTACTCGAATTTCGATTACGCCTACTCGGTTCTGGTTCCGAAGGGAATGATGGCTGCTGGGAGTCCCGCTCCGAATCCTAACCACGGCTTCGGCATCGATCTCATGCATCCGACATCAACTTCCTGGATGACACACGAGGGATGGCCACACGCTTATCTTTGGGTGGACGCGAGTTATGATTCCGCGGAGTATGGAACTCCGACCGTTGTGATCAAGAACTCCCTCGATTGGTTAAGAGAAAAACATATTCGAGTACGACTGGTGAGCAAAACCGCAACGCATCTAGCGCGTCTACGGGCCGTTCGTTTTGTTATCGCGTACGAAGAATCGGGAGAGGCGATGATTGAGGATCATACTGTTGCTTTCAGAAACCAACTCGGTGAAGGTAGCGACATCGTTTACACGATTGAATTGAGGACACCTGCGTCTCGTTATGATCGGGACAAGGAACCTGTCGTTGAGATGCAGCGATCATGGCTCATCGATCCTCTCCCAAACGACTACCCGCTTCCTCCAGTCTATGACGAAAAGAAGCAACACGAGTGAATGGCTTCGCGGTTCTGCCGCAGCACAGTGCGGTGAGGCTTTGCCTCACCGGCGCGATCAGTTGATTGAAGAGGAGGCTGCGCCTCCGCGCGTCGAGGCGCATCGAGGCCCCAAGGGCCTTCGACTACTCACTGCTCACCGCTCGCTGCTCACTTTCTTTCTGCTGTTCACGCCCTCCCTCACGGTCGGGCTTCTGACACGCGCGTTTTCTCAAACCGAAACGCCCCCAAGTCTAAGTCAGGCTTCGCCAACACCGACGCCGCTGCCGTCTCCATCACCAACTCCGCCGCCGAATCTGCATCAATGGGGCGCGGTGACCTTATTTCATGGATTGCCGTCGGATCGGGTTCATGCGATCGTGCAGACTCCGGATGGATTGATGTGGTTTGCGACTGATGGCGGCTTGGCGAAATACGACGGACGGAGGACGCAGGCGATCAGTGCAGAGGGTTTGGAGTCAGGCCGCGTGCTCGCGCTCAAGGTCGATGATGACGGCGCCTTGTGGATTGGCGGTGAGAGCGGAGCCGTGCGGTTCGACAACGGAAAGTTCGAGCCGATTAAAGAAACCAACGGCAGCGTAATCACGGCAATCATATCCCCGCAAAAAGGCCGAGCGATGATGGCTAGCGAGAACGGCGTTATCTTTGATTGTCAGCTCAAACGGGAACCCTCTTCAAGCTCGGCCGTAATCGAGGCCGAGAAAAGCCCGGTCGTCACCTTCGCGGTTACCACGATTCCAAGCCAGCCACTGCAAAGTGCAGACAAAGATCATCCAGGTCTGTTGAAGCTCACCAGTCTCGCTTTTCTGCACGACACATTGTATGCGGGCACACAGAGCCGCGGCTTGATCTCAATCGAAAACGGTGAGGCAAGGGAAGTAATCAGTAAGCCGCGGAGCTACTTTATCAACGCTCTGGACACCGATATTCGCGGAAGACTCTGGGTCGGTGCGCGAGGGCGCGCCGACGAAAGCGTACTCTTTGATCAAAGCGATCCGCTCAAACCCATTAAGACAAATTCGTCCACTGGTCCCGTGACCGCCATCGCTCGCGGCGCAGGCGAGGACATCTGGGTCGCGACGGATGGACACGGCGCCTTTCATTTCCAAAACGGCAAGCCGATCGAACATTTCACCTTCGAAGGCACCGGCGGCGCGTTGCGTTCGGATCACGTCCTGGCGATCTTTATCGATCGCGAAGAGGTCGTATGGTTCGGAACTGACAAAGGCGTCTGTCGTTACGATCCGCACGCGATGCGGGCGGAAAACATTTCGGCTGACACGAGCGCGAATTACGTGCGAGCCCTCTTTCGGACTCCGAGAGGTAGTTTGCTCGCAGGCACGAATTCCGGATTATTCGTTCAACGCGAGACGGCCAAAGGCTGGCAATCTCTTCCCGATGTGGGCCGCAGAATCGTGTACGCAATTAATGAAGATAAAAGCAATCGGATTTTGATTGGCACCGCGGCCGGATTGTTTGTGTCTGCGGGCGAAATTGCTTTTGTGCGCATTAAACCTCCTGAAGAAAGACTTCCGCAGGGTGACAGCGTACGCGCGATTGCCAACCTAAACGGCGTGACCTACATCGCGACCTACGGTTACGGAGTCGAGAAATTGGAAGGCTCGCGCCGCGCACTCGTCTGGCCGGACGAGGCAGCCGACGTTCATCTCCGCGAAGTAACGAGCCTCGGGTCAGATGCAAGCAACCGGTTGGTGATTGGGACGGCTGGCGCAGGCATTTTCTTTTTAGATGGCCGACAGACCACCAGCGATAGCTCGCTCGACAAACTGAAAGGGCAAGCGATCTGGTCAATCGTCGCCGATGGCTCCGGCATCTGGCTTGGAGCTGAGAAAGGACTCTATCTGTTTCAATCAGGCCAACTGAAAGAGATCGTTCCGGGCGTGAACGCGCGCAGCGTTGCGATTGGAAGTAACGACAATCAGTCGAAGCAAGTTTGGTGTGCGACGGTCGGCAATGGGTTACTAAGGGTCACGGTCGACGAGCGGTTTGGCCCAGCGATCTCGCGCATGGACGTCGAACAGGGCCTGCCTTCACAACGCGTGTTTGCGGTGCTTCCCGAGCGTGGTAGCGACGACAGTGAATCCATGCTCATCGGCACG
>Ga0209577_10005780_pt1 | contig 11501 bp, 7 predicted proteins | sample GraSoiAngelo_109_FD_185874 | JGI IMG/M metagenome (GOLD analysis project Ga0209577, IMG submission 185874) | Grasslands soil microbial communities from the Angelo Coastal Reserve, California, USA - 14_0903_12_20cm (SPAdes) (version 2) | ecosystem: Environmental > Terrestrial > Soil > Grasslands ... | reverse complement strand
GTCCCCGACGCGGGCAATCTTCTCCTGCAATTCGACCATGGGCCGCTGGATGAGATACGCCAGCACGACGATCAGCACAGCGCATACCGCAACTGCCCCGGCGCCGGCAACTATGAGCACGGTATGCCGCTCCGGGTCGCGCAGTGACACTGTGGCCAGCAGGAACAGCAGCAGGCCATTCAGCAGGACAAACGCCACGGGCAGCACCGCTTTGAGCTGCCAATTGAAACGCATCGTGCGCAATGCGGAATCCTCTGGTGTGGTTGGAGCTACAGCGGTAATTATCTGCTCCAGACGTGCTGCACAACAAGGAGGAGCGTCGGTCTCATGCTCACAATCTGCACTTTCGGAGCTGATGTAGTACAGGCGACATTCTGCGGCAACCTCGGGGAGAGTGGCCTGTGATGCAGCCTTCGCGACCGCCGATTTCTTAACCGCGGACTCTAACTGATCAGGCATAAGCATGCAATCCCGGCAGCAAATAAGTGACTCCGAAGAAAGTGAACATCACTACGGCGAATCCCAAGATTGCGAAGTACGCTGCTCGCCGTCCACGCCAACCGCGAGTAACCCGCATGTGGAGATAGCCTGCATAAACCAGCCAGGTGATGGCAGCCCATGTCTCTTTCGGATCCCAACTCCAGTAGGAACCCCAGGTCCGGTTGGCCCAATAAGCGCCGGCTGCGATCATCAGCGTGAGCAAAGGAAAGGCGATTGCGATGGTTTTATAGGTGATGCGGTCCAGAGTGCCGGCATCGGGCAAGAGTCGCTCCAGATCCTCACGCCGCCACAGCAGCAAGAGATACAGCAGCGAAACGAAGATGCCGCCTACCAGCCCTGACAAGATGAATGGGCTGGCGGCCAAATTTGTGAAAAACAGGCCGTCGGCGTCCAGCGAGGGGTAGCGGCCATCTCGTGCTCGAAAGAAAAAGAAAAGCAGCGTCAGCACCTGCAACAGGATGCTGACGAATACTGCGCGATTGGCAACGGTGAACAGGCTTTCATCATTTTTCCAGCGGGCGTAGAGCGCGATGACTAGAGGCGCGGCCACCGCTCCCAGTACCAGCAGGATCAACCAGCCTAAGTCAGGAATCGTGACATACAAGCGCACGCCTCGAGCCAGAAACGCTTCTGAGTTTTCCTGGGGATTCCAGGCAACTACGCTGAGCCCACCCCATTTTTCAAAGCGTGTGAGGATGCCGGCATAAGTCCCAATCGTAAACAGGCTGGTCGCCACCAGAAAACTTTCGGTCTTCATTTTGTCCTGGATGAGAAACATCATCGCCAGGGCAAAGCTGAGGGCGCATGCTGCATAGGCCAACATGGCCAACGTGACGTGTACGTGCAGCCAGGTAGATTGCAGGGCGGGTACTAGCGGATGCACTTCGGTGCGCAGCAATTGCATCAAGACCACACCCACGATTGCCACCGGCATGGTCACGGTGCCAATGACTTTCACGCCAAAGCGCTTTTCCGCGATGAGGGTAAGAGCCGCCAGCGTCCACACAAAGCTGAGCAACATTTCGTAGATGCTGGCAAAGGGTGGATGCCCCGCAGCATACCAGCGGTGCGCCACCGCGCCGGTGTTGGCCAGAAGTCCCGCCCAGGTAGACAGCGAGGCAAACTTCACATAGGAATCGGTGCCGGTCACTCCAAAGCCGAGGTAGAGCGCGCCTGCTCCGGCGTAGAAAATAAGTGCGGCAAAAAGCAGATTCGATTCGCTGAGTAGGTTCCCGGACTTGACCACGTTCAGGAACGCCATGAACAGCAGAAATGCGATGCTGAGCCCCACCATCACCACTAGCATGGTTCCGGTGGCCGCCGGCTGCTGTTCCACTTTAGCTCGCGCCATAAATCACCCTCCGTCGCCGGACTCAGTCTCCGGCCAGTGAAGCGGCATGCTGCGAAGCGCATGCTGCGGGTTCTCTTTTCAGTTCTTTCTGAATCTCGTTTACGAGCTCCTGAAAGCGTTCTTCGAAGACCTCCCGGTTTTTGTTGGCGGTTCCTCCTACCCACAAAGCCAGCCGCCCGCGGACATCGTGCACCGGCACAATCCAAAAGCGCACGTGCACCAGGTAAAAAACCAAGGTCAAACCCATTCCCATCAGGATCACGCCTGCCCAGACTCCCCATTGACCAGGTTCGTGCGAGACCTCCAACCCGGTGAAGTAGCCCATCTTCAAGTCCTGCACGTCGAAGCGGTAAGGGGAGAGAGCGTTCTCGGCAAAGCCAGGGATGGGCGGGATCCAGACGTTTAGCGACTTGCCGGATTTCGCGGAGTGTACAAGAAGATGTGCGGCGGGATTGTCCACCTGCTCCGAACGGGTGTATATCCGGTTGTCGCGCACCACGTAGTCGGGAATGAACTCCGCAAAACGCACAGTGGTATCAGGATCAAGTTGCACGCTTTCGTCGGTCGAGAGCGAGAGCTGCCGGACGCCTTCTCCCGTAGCAGGAGTCGCCGTGAGAACCAGCTTGTCTACTTTGCCGTTGGACCCGTAGCTGGCCTGATAAAAGCGGACTCCGCGGTAGACCAGCGGATCATTTACGACAATTTCCTTGCGCTGAATTTCGCGACCGTTTTCGATAACCGCCAGCTTCGACCACCAGCGCTTGGGACTGCCATCCGAATAATTTTCCTGGCCGGCGCCATCGCATCGCACCGCAAAGGGCAACGTGCGGGCGGTGCCATTTTTGATGGCAATCTGGCCAGCCTGCTGGCCTGGGGTAAGAGCGACGAATCCGCGCCAACCGAAAAGTCCGTCCACAATTCCGCCGAGGAAGATGAGCAGCAAGCTGGCGTGCACGATGTATACGGCCATCTCCGACATGCGGTTACGTTCGGCAAACAGGGAAACCCGATCATCGGTAATTACGAGTTCCTGTTTAATTCCTAAATTACGCAGCGCGCGTCCGGCCGCCAGCACACCTGCTTCTTCGTCTTCGATAAGGATCTGTTTTTGAGTGGGCAGCGCCTTGCGGAAGACTGCATCTGGACTCTTGTAGGGACGGGCAAAGTAGCGCCATGAATTTGGGAATCGCTGAATCGAGGCGGCGATGATACTGCAGCTGACCAGAAGCAGAAGCAGCACGAACCACCAGGCGTGGTAAACATCGGTCAGCCCGACTGCATCGAGCATTCGGAGCACGTGCGGTGAATAGGCGCGCTGCATCTCATCCGGCTCCGTGATGGGCCGCTGCAGGATGATGGTGCCGGAGGCCGCAACGATCACAACGATGATCAGGAGAATCACTCCGGTCTTTATTGAGCTCATTGTTTGCCAGAGCTTGCGTGCTGCCTGAAATGGTTTCACGGCCATAAATCTCCCTTTTCCAGCCTTAGCAAATGCACGTTCCGCGCCATATGCGAATTTTGCTCTGAAGTACTTGTTCCTTCAATTACATACAGCTGGAGCATTGTGTGACTGCTATTCCACTGTTTGGGCCATATCACGCAGGCAAAGCCCAGACGAGCCGTGATTTCACGCATCTGGGAAGGCCTGTGATCTTGCTCACCTGCGGAAGTGATGTGGCTCATACCGGGCAAAAGCGCTTAGGCGTGCAATGTTCTTTAACGGGAATGCTCACTCTTGCTTCCATTTCGGGAACGGCAGATCTGCCAAAGACGGACACTTTGTCCCAGCCGGTGACTTGGGTCATTTCACCAATCCCACTGCGGGAGAACGCCCATTTCGGTGCGCTGCGAGTTTGTAGTGGCATTTCTCAACTGCTGGGAGAAATTCGCAACACCTTCTCGCACAGCCAGTTAGAGCGGCTGCTGAATAAATCAACGTTATCCCGAGCGTCCGGTTGCCTTCGTGCATTACTGCAGGCGGAGGTTCTCTTGAAAGCAGGATCGAAACCCGTCCGCTCACATCGTCATTCGGCGAAGGTGCGCGCTCTCCAAGCGCGCGGCGCCGGTTTGTTAGCCGGTGCGGTCCTGGTCCTGTTCGGCTTGGTAGTTACGCCTGGTGCTTTCGCTAAAGTTCATCCGGTCCCGCTGGATAAGAACGTAGACGCCGCTCAGTGCCTCCAGTGCCACGCAGACAAAACCAAGGGCAAGGCGGTTCATTCCGCCATTGCGATGGGATGCACCAGTTGTCACGAAGTTCGGGTCAACAAAGACGTTACGCGGGTGAAGCTGATCACCGCAGTCCCTTACAAACTGTGCCTGACCTGTCACAGTGACAAAGACGCCGCGCAGATCAACGGTCACATACATCAGCCGGCAATAAAGGACTGCTTAACCTGCCACGACGCACACAGTTCTGAGAATAAAAACCAGCTGCTCAAAGCAACTGCCGGAGATAAGAAGGATAATCTCTGCCTCTCCTGCCACACGCAAGGGACCAACGTTCCTGCCAAGGGCAGCCGTCATGCGGCGCTCGACATGGGATGCGACACCTGCCACGTCACACACAAAACCGGCGCGGAACCAACCGCCCAGAACCAGTTTCACCTGGCAAAGATGGCCCCGGCGCTGTGCATCGACTGCCACGATCCGAAAGATGCGAGCCTGCAGAAGTCGCACCAGAACCAGCCCTTCGGAGCCGCGAACTGCCTGCAGTGCCACGATCCTCATCAATCAGCTTCCCCGAAGCTGATGGCGAAATTCCAGCATCCCCCCTTCGCCGACAAAAGCTGCGAGATGTGCCACGCGCCGGCGAAAGATGGCAAGGTCGTACTCACGCAGGCTGACAGCAAGGCGCTGTGCGTGACCTGCCACGACGAGCAGGCGAAGAGAATCGACACCGCCAAAGTTCCGCATCCCGGTGCACAAGCAGGCGACTGCCTGAGCTGCCATAACCCGCATGCTTCTCCGCAGCCCGGCCTTCCAAAAACGGATGCAGTCAGCATCTGCTTGGATTGCCACAGCGATGTTGCCGAGCTGGGCAAGAAAAAAGTGCACCACCAGCCGGCTTTCGCCCAGGGTTGCGCGACCTGTCACGAAGGACATGGCAGCGACAACCAGCATTTGTTGCGCGCCAGCTCCGTCAACAAGCTGTGCCTCGAGTGCCACGGCCCCGACTCGAAGCCGCAACGGCTGGAAGAAGCGCACCTGGTCACGATTTTTAACGGCAAAGTCAAACTGCCGGAAAACTACTTCAACAAGGTTGTGATCCTTCCGCTGAAGTACGGACTCGGCCACCCCGTGGACCGGCATCCGGTTTCCGACGTGATGGATCCATCGAATGTCAGCCAGGTCAAGACTCAGGTGAACTGCCTGAGCTGCCATCAGCCGCACTCGTCAACCCAAGCCGGGCTGCTGGTGAAGGACCAGGCCAACAACATGGCGTTTTGCAGCAGTTGTCACAAAAGCTTCGTCAGATAGCAGTGAATGGAGAGATGAATATGTTCGAGTTTGGCCGAAATCGGATTCGCAGCCGGATGATGGGCGTGCTGGTTTCCGCCCTGCTGCTGACCCTGCTGGCTTCTCCGGCCCAGCTCTACGGTGTCAAGAAGAAGAAAAAAGACGAGCAGGTAGCAAAGAAGCCGACTTGGATGGAGATGCTGGACACCTCCAAGATCGTCTGGCCAAATCCGCCTGCGATCGCCCGGATCCGCTACCTGAATACTTACACCGGCGAGAAGCTGCAGCTGGAGCAGAAAAAGGAAAAGAAGGCGAGCTGGAAAGACCGCCTCGCCGGCGCTGACCCTGATGCCGACAAGAGCAAGGCCAAGAACCGCTACGCGCTGGGGGCGCCCTACGGGCTGGCGGTCGATTCCAAAAACCGCCTGTACGTGGCGGACACGAAGGTGGGCGCAATCTTCGTATTCAACACCGAAACCGGCGAAGTGGAGATGATCCGCAACGGTCATGAAGGTCATTTCTCACGCATCACCGGACTGGCAATCGACGACGGCGACCGGCTCTTCGTTTCCGACAACGGCCTGAAGCATGTAGCGGTCTTCAGTCCGCAGCGCAAGCTCGAGGCCAATATCTCCGACGGAATGCTGGACCCCGCTGGCATCGCCATCGACAATGAGAATCGCTTTCTGTATGTCTGCGACACCGCGCTGGACCAGGTGCTGGTCTATGACGCAGACACCTTTAAGCTCCTGCGCAAGATCGGCACCACCGGCAAGGCGCACACGCTGACGACTCCCGGTGACTTTGGGAGTCCCACCAATGCAGCCGTGGATGGCGACGGCAATCTTTACGTTTCAGACACCTTGAACAACCGGGTGGAAATCTTTGATGCGGACGGCAAGTTTGACAGCACGTTCGGCAAAACCGGCGACGGCCCCGGCTACTTCGCTCGGCCCAAGGGCATTGCCATTGACGCGGACGGGCACGTCTGGGTAGCCGATGCCGTGCAAGACCGGGTGCAAGTGTTCACCAAAGAAGGCCAGTTGCTGATCTGGATGGGCAGCCCTGGGCTTCTGCCCGGCCAGTTCCGCGCGCTCGCGGGCTTGACCATTGACAAGAATAACCGCTTGTACACCTCGGAGCAGTTTCCTGGCCGGGTGCAGATGTTCCGTTACACGACTAATGACGAGGCGCTGGCGGAAAAGGCGAAGCGCGACGCCGAGCAGGAAACGAAGGTGAACGCGAAGGCGCAACGTGCTGCCGAGAAGGACAACAAGGCAAGCGCGAACGTGCAGCCAGCGGGCGGCGAGAACGCGCCGAAGTAGGGCGCAAGAGTTTGATCACCGTGCCATGGGACGGTGGCAAAACGGAGGCAAAAGCTTCCGGGCTGTGAAAGTAAGAAAGAGAAGTACACATAACAGGAGGTCTCCTACATATGAAGAACTTATTGCTAGTAGTTCTGTGCATCCTGGCGATGGCGGTATTCGGAATGACTCAAACTTTCATTCCGCAGCAAGATGTCCTGGGTGCGCACAACAACGGCGGGCGTGGCTGCACAGGCTGCCATGCTACGCATAGTGGCGCGTTTGGTAACGGCGGCAATGCCGCCGCTGGCGGAGTGGTAAAAGACACCGCCAACACCGGTAAGGACGCGCTGTTCGGTCAGGACCTTGGCCCGCTGTACTCCCAAACTTTTACCTTTGGGGATGCGGGAAGGTTCTCCGAGACACTTCCCACGTTCTCGGGGGGGGATGAAGAGCTGCGCGGTATCGCAATGTGCCTGAGCTGCCATGACGGCAACATCGCGAAAGGCGCTATGATGACGGGTGTGGCCTACGAGCAGGCGGCAGGTCTTCTGCCGACCGGCGCGAATGGCAAGCTCGGCTACGGTCCGGGCGCAATCCCGACCTGGCTCGGCAACGACGGAACGCCGTCCGGCGCCGAGGCTTACTACAACGACCACCCGGTGGGCCAGCAGGCGAGTCTGGGTGCAGCCCACGTGGTAAATGCAACTTCGGATATCCAATACACGCTTGATGCCGTCAACGGGATCACCGCGATCTCGGTAAAGGCTGGTTCGCCCCATGCTGCCTTCCAGGCGAACTATGGTTTCCCATCGCTCGGAAAAGGTCAGTACAGCTGGCCGCTTGCCAACCTGCCGGGCAATACCGATCAAACCAAGCTGTTCCTGCTGTGCACCACCTGCCATAACCAGCACTTGATGAACGTGTACAAGACGACCTACGACGCCACCAGGAATCCGAACGGCGTCCAGATCGCCGGCGGGGCTGGCACTTTCGCCACCTACTGGTTCATCAACGCTCCTTACAACATGGGCGCAGCGTACGACCCAAAGACGCAGGCACCATCGACGACGCAGTTCTGCCGTCAGTGCCACTTCGGTGAGGCAAACGAGAACTACGGTCTGAACACTATCAAGACCGCTTTTTAATAAGGGCATATATGGGGGAGAGGATCTCCTCTCCCCTTATTTGAAAAGTTTCGGGTGAGGAAACGGGGTGAGTAACCAAATGACACGCCAGTTCACGATCGCGGCTCTGCTCCTGTTCGGGGTTTCGGCAGGCGCCCAAGTAGTGGCGTCGCATGCCCCTACAGTCAACATGAATCCGGCGAGCGCAAGTGCTCCGAAAGACGCTGCGCTGCAGGTTACGGGCAAGGCGGTAGCCAGGGTAAATGGCGCAGTGCTGAGCGATCGCGACCTGTTGCGCGAAATGTTCACAATTTTTCCCTACGCGCGGCAGCACAGCGGATTTCCCAAGACCATAGAAGCGCAGATCCGGCAAGGCGCGCTGGACATGATCATCTTTGAGGAACTGGTTTACCAGGAAACTCAGCGCCAGAGACTGACGATTTCTGCGGCAAGGATGAGCGGGGCGGAGGCGGAGTTCAAGAAGCAGTTCGCCAGCCAAGCGGAGTTCCAGCAGTTTCTTAAGGCGGAATTCAATGGCTCGCGGCAATTATTCCACGAGAAGCTCCGGCGCTCGCTGCTGATCCAGAAGTTCCTCAAGCTGGAGCTGGACATGAAGGCGGCGATTTCGCAGGCCGAACTGCAGGCGTTCTACGACAAGAATCCGTCGAAGTTTGAGCACCCGGAGGCGTTTGCGATCCAGTCGATTTCCATCCTGCCGCCCAGAAACGCCAGTCCGGAAGTATTGAAGGAAGCTCAAGCCCGGGCGCAAGAAGTGCTGCGCCAGGCGAAAGCGACCAAGAGTTATCAGGAATTCGGGCTGTTGGCCGAGAAGGTTTCCGATGATGACTACCGCGTGAACATGGGCGATCACAAATTGGTAGAGCTGGCTAAGTTGCCCCCCGAGATCGTCAAAGCGGCGCATGCGCTGAAGCCCGGTGAGGTCAGCGACATGATCGTGGCGGGCAACAATTACACCTTGTTCCGGTTGAATGTCCATGTTGCCGCCGGGAAAACCCGGCTCGAGGCGATAAAGCAACAACTGCGGAGCGACCTGCAGAAGCAGAAGTATGAGCAATTGCGTGCGGAGCTGAATAAGAGGCTGCAGAAGAACGCGAAAGTGGAAGTTCTTTAGAACTCTGGCTGGATTGGATGGAATGCTGTGGCTTACGGTTTACCCAATGCGCGTTATGGCCTGGCGGCGCTCCTGCTGTGGGCGTTGCCGCTGCTCGGGCAATTGGAAGTCGGCGATAGCGCGAACATGACCATGAATGGCACGGCCTCGGTGGGATACACCGGGGCATACGCGGAGCCAGGAACATCCTCGCATGGCGTGAGTCTGGGAGGCGACGGCTACCTCAACGGCTACTACTACGACCCTAAATTCATGTCCTTCGCCGCGCACCCCTATTACAACCGTTCCCAAAATAACTCCACCTTTCAATCTATCTCCGATAGCACCGGAGTAAATTTCAGCACAAACTTTTTTACCGGAAGCCGTTTTCCAGGTTTTTTCAGCTTCAACAAAGCCTACGACAGCAGCGGCACATTCGGAATGCCGGGCGCCAGCGGCTTGACCACTCACGGGAATGCCCAGGGTTTCTCGCTAGGTTGGAGCGAACTGCTGCCGGATATGCCGTCTTTGTCCGCGAGCTACTCCCAGGGGAACGGCTCCTCAACACTGTATGGCTCGGATGCGAAAAGTGAATCATCCGACCGGGTTTTTGACCTCCATTCTGACTACCTGCTGGTCGGCTTCCGGTTGCGCGGCTTCTTCCAGCACCAGAATACGGATGCGACGTTCCCCGGTTTCCTGGTCGGCAGCGCACTGAACAAATCGGATAGCTCATCGAACTCCTACGGCTTCTCGGCAGACCACAAGATGCCCCTCAACGGTGATGTCTACGGTGGTTGGCATCGGAGCAGTTTCAACTACGACTATGTGACCGGGCAGACCAATGCGACTACAGATTCGACGAATCTGAATGTAACGCTGCTGCCGGTAAGGAAGCTTTCGCTCACCATGGGCGTCAATCACATCAGCAATCTGAGCGGAGCCTTGGTGCAGGAAGTGGTCAGCGCGGGCGGGGCGCCTCCGCAGTTGCTTCCCAACTTCACCTCCGCCTCCACGCAGTACAACGGCAGCGCCGGATATACCATACTACCTGGCCTCTACGTGCAGGGACAGGTTACTCACTGGCAGCAGACGCTCGGCACGAAGGATTACGCGAACACGCTTTTTGGGGGAACCGTCAACTACAACATGGTCCGCAATTTCCTGGGCAACTTCACCTTCATTCTTGGAGTGATGGATAATAGCAACCAGGACGGCCACCTTGGAACTACCCTCATCAGCAACGTCAACTTCTCGCGCATAATCAGAGGCTGGGACCTCGGCTCACACTTCAGCTACAGCCAGAATTTGCAGACGCTCATAGCCGTCTACACGACTTCGTCGTATGGATATGGGGCGACGGCACGACGGCGCTTGGCCAACAGAACATACTGGAGCGGATCATTCTCCGGCATGCACAGCGGATTAAATCAGTATGCGGGATTTTCCAGCAGATCCGAGAGTTTCTCCAGCAGCTTCACCCATCGCGGCTACGGCGTGTCCGGAAGTTATTCACAGTCCGACGGAACTTCCCTGTTCAGCCCAACTGGACTGGTAGCCACGCCAGTGCCTGCTGCGATAATCGCACCAAATAGTTTGGTCCTCTACAATGCGAAAGGATGGTCCGTGGGAGGGAGCGGGTCGCCCATGCGCAAGCTTCAGCTTTCGGGCACGTTCTCCCGAAGCATGAGTGACACATTGTCGCCGGGAACCAGCGCGCACATTCTGAGCGACATGATCAATATGCAAGCCCGGTATCCGATCCGGAAGCTGTACTTCACCGCCGGATACACCAGGTTCAAGCAAGACATCGGTCTGGCGGGCGCCACGCCGACCAATGTAACGACGTACTATTTTGGCCTTTCGCGATGGTTCAATTTCTTCTGATCGGGGCCCGAAAGACCTGCCGCGGAACCGCCATCCTGGCATGCGTGGCCCTTTTGTTGGTTCCTGCCTGGGGCACAAAGATCAAAATCAAGAGAGCCACTCCGGCAGCCGAGGTCCGTCCTCCCGACCTGCTTCTGGAAGGTGGCCGCAAGCTCACCTTTGAGCGCAGTTTCCGTTCCGAGCAAGAGGCGCGGCGCAAGCCCGGCTTCTGGGCCAAGCTGGTGAACGTGATCGCGGGCGAGCCGGACTACAAGCGCATGGTGAGTCCTTACAGCATCGCGGTAGATTCACGCAGGCGCGTGATCATCACCGACCCAGGCGCAGTTGGGGTGCACGTCTTCGACTTCACGGAACATAAGTACAAGTTTCTGCAGCGGCGCTATAAAGACAAAGATGCAATGCTCCAGCCGCAATGTGTAGCGGTGGATGGGCACGACAATATCTATGTAACCGATTCCGTGTCAGGCAAGATCTTCGTCTTTGATGCGGACGGGAAATACCGCCGCGTGATCGGCAGTCTGAAAGGCGGCGAAGGTTATTTCAAACGGCCTACGGGCATCGCCGTGGACTCGGCGACACAGCGGATTTATGTAACCGACACGCTGCGGAACCAGATCTTCATGCTGGACATGGACGGGCAGATCCTGCAGAAGATCGGCAAAACCGGCAGCGGCGAAGGCGAATTCAATTTCCCCACTGAAGTACTCCTGCACGACAGCACGCTGGCGGTCGTGGACGCGATGAATTTTCGCGTGCAGTTT
>Ga0209577_10005779_pt1 | contig 11501 bp, 10 predicted proteins | sample GraSoiAngelo_109_FD_185874 | JGI IMG/M metagenome (GOLD analysis project Ga0209577, IMG submission 185874) | Grasslands soil microbial communities from the Angelo Coastal Reserve, California, USA - 14_0903_12_20cm (SPAdes) (version 2) | ecosystem: Environmental > Terrestrial > Soil > Grasslands... | reverse complement strand
TTTTCAGCTGGAAAATTGCCAAGGTCCCGATGGGACCAATGGACTACTGGCTCATATCTCACAAGGACGCCGGTGAGAACGAGACCATGGGCGGACTCTACAAGAAGACCATGGGCGAAACAGGATTTCTCAACCATTTCAGCGTAGTCAACATCGACCAATCTCTGGCCAAGGCCACGAATCTTGGGGCGAAGGTTGCCAAGGGCAAAGAAGAGATCCCGAACATCGGATGGTTCGCGATACTCCAGGACCCAGACGGCAACACTTTCGCCTTGTTCCAAGCCTCAGGCAGAATGTAGACAAAACTCGCGTACAATCCTACTCCCTCTTTTTTCTTCACAACGTAGCGGAGAGAATGGAATGCTTTTCCAGTTTGCAATCGCGACGGCGGTGCACTTAGGTGTGTTAGGTGCGCTAATTGCTCTACGCGTAAAGGAGCTGCCTAAATGGCAGAAGTACGCACCGGGACCCCAATAGAACCGGTCGATAAGGCGTGACTTGGGCCTTCTAGGCCACCAGGAGTTTCTCGAATAAGAGTTCTCTGGCTAGGCTTGCTAGGTTTACAGGCGATGTCCCGTTCGTCCTGGCAAGTTGCTGGGCGGCCGGTGGTTCGGAAAGGTAGCTTGGCAGTCGGGCCTTGATCCGGTCTTCGTATGTTGGAATGGTCTCATTCTGGTAGAAGACGCCGATTGGGATCTTGTCGCCCCACTCTCTCGACTTTTCAATTATCTGCGACATTTTCTTCTCGACATCATCCTCGCTCATCATTGGCGTAATCTTCCCATCATAACCTGTAGGCTCCAGCTCGTATGGACGGGGTGTAGGTTTTTTCGTGGCAGGGTCTAGTCGATCTTCCCCGCCATACCATTCCTTGGTGTTGATATCGTTGTAGGTGGGACAGGGTTGGAGTATGACGACTAGTGCGAAGCCTTTGTGGGCGACCGCTTTCTTTACCGTCTCTTTGAGATGTTTCGTGTTGTAGGCGTAAGAGCGGGCGATGAATGTGAAGCCCGATGCGAGCGCGAGTAGAATTGGGTTGACGCTTGTGTTGATGTTAGGCATAGGTAGTGATTTGGTCTGCATCCCGAGCTGTAGCGTGGGTGAGGCTTGTCCCTTGGTGAGTCCGTAGACTCCGTTGTCGTGGATGATGTAGGTCATGTCGATGTTTCTCCGTCCTGCGTGGACAAAGTGTCCCACTCCTATTCCGAGCCCGTCGCCGTCGCCTCCTATTGCGATAACCTCTAGATCAGGGTTCGCAAGTTTCGCGCCCTGCGCGAAGGGTAGAACTCTGCCATGTAGTGTGTGTACGCCGGTAGCGTTTGTGAAGTGGACGATCTTTCCGGAACAGCCTATTCCGGAGAAGAGGACGAGCTTGTTGATGTCAATCGGCAGCTCGGTCAGTGCCATCTTGACCCCGGCTTCTATGCCGAAGTCTCCGCATCCGGGGCACCAGTCGTTGTGGACGTCTGTCCGGAGGTCCGAGAGTTTAAGCGCCATGGGTCAACACCACTCTCTTGTTTTGTGTCGGGTTTGAGATTATCCGTTTGACGCTCTCGTAGATCTCGTCCTGGGTCATCGGTCTCCCATTGTACTTTACGATCTTGTTCTTGATGTCCATCATTGTCTTCTCCGCGATGACCTGGGCCATCTGGCCCGAATAGTTCTGCTCGATATCGATCGGGAGTTTGGCCTTTGACAGTTTTTCCTTAACACTCTCTGTCGGGAAAGGATTTGCAAGTCGTATCTGCAAGAACTCGACGCTGATTCCGTCTTTCTCGAGAAGTTTCATCGCGTCGAGTATTGGTCCCTTCGTTGATCCCCAGCTGACAAGTGTGGCGTCGGCCTGTTTCTTGCTGGACGGGAAGAAGTTGAACTTCTCCATTTCAGGAATCTCCCGCGCCGCCGTTTCCAGCTTGGTCATTCGCTTGTCCATCATGCTAATTCTGTTGAATGGATCCTCTTCGATGTGTCCCATTTCGTCGTGTTCGTCTCCGCTGTTCCAGAAACGGTGTCCTGAGCCGAGCACTGCTCTAGGCGATACGCCGTCGGGGGAGAACGCGAATCTGTGGTATGGCTCGCCGTTCCCGTTCGGGGATCCGTTGTTCTCGACCATCTTTCCACGATTAATCTTGACTAGGTCGGCTTTGAGTTGTGGAATCGTAACGCTGGTGTTGGCCATTGACTTGTCGATGAGGTGTATGGACGGCATCTGGAATTGTTCTGCGTAGTTGAAGATTCGGATCGCGTCGTAGAAGCATTCTTCGAGGTCTCCGGAGCAGAGGACGATACGGGGGAACTCGCCGTGGGAGGCGCTGAGTACAAATTTGAGGTCTCCTTGTTCGTGGCGTGTGGGTTGGCCTGTTGAGGGTCCTCCGCGCGAGTATTGTGTTATGACTACCGGGACCTCGTTCATTCCTGCCCATCCTAGGCCTTCGACCATTAGTGAGAATCCTGGTCCGGAGGTTGATGTTGCGGCTCGGGCTCCGGCTAGTGCCGCGCCTGTGGCCATTGTGATAGCAGCAATCTCATCCTCTGTCTGTGTGACTAGAACTGATCCTTTCTTTCCAGGTTGACCCCCGTCGATGAGGTCAAAGTTTTCGTGTGATTCTATGAACTCGCTCTCGTCGGCGGCGGGCGTGATAGGGTAGTATGTCTGGACTCTGCATCCGCCGACAATTTTTCCCAGGGCGACTGCTTCGTTGCCCATGAGTAATAGTCTGGGCTGGTTCTGTATCGGCTTGAGCTGGTACGAGAAAGACTGTTTCGGAAGTCCCCTGGCGATGTCGTAGGCCATCTTGGCCCCGATCTCGTTCATGTCGATGACCTTCTTCTTGCTTCCAAAGGTCCTAGCGATCGACTGGTTGAGGTAGTTGAGGTCAAAGCCGAGGATCGCGAATGAGGCTGCGACCGAGAGGACGTTGACTATCCGTAAGACTTTGCTGAGCTGGTGTTCTCCAATCTGGGTGGCCGTCTTTGCGACTATGTCATTATACGGTATCGGGTAGAGGTTGACGTTTCTCTTCTTGGCCTCTTCCAGTATTCCCGCGACAGTTCCGGGCAGTCCCTGCTTGGCTAGTCTGTCTTTGACCCGGGCTACGACTGGCTGTTCGATGGTGTCGACTTTGTCTATCTCGACCGCGCTGAAGGTGGGGTCGTAGATTATTCCCCCTCCGGGGCAGACCTCGTCGGCGTGGCGTATGAGGGTCTCGGCGTCAAATGTGGCTAGGAGGTTGACGTTGTTTACTTGGGATCTTACCCTCTCGCTGTTCGCTCGGACCTCGAAATAGCTGTGTGGTCCCTTGATGCTTGAATAGTATTCTCGTGAGCCAAAGATCCAGAGACCGGAGAGGGCGCAGGCTCCTGCGAATATGTTAGCGGATGAGTCGACTCCGCTGCCTTGCGGGCCACCGGTCATCCAAGAGAGGTCGTTTGTCTTGGCTGGAGCGTTGCTCGTCGATTAGCCCCCGGTCGCCCTTCCATGTCCTACCGCGCAGTCGCAATCGCTGCTCTCGCTACAGTATGGGCAGGCGCACTCACAATCGTCCATTACAGTTTCACAGTTGGGACACATATACAGTTCGCTTTTGTCCAGCACAATTATCGCAGTAAAAAGGTGCTGGTCTTCTCAATAAGGCTTTACGGAAGAATCAGTCCGGGCTGCTCCTGTCCTAACTGTGGAGGTTACTCCTTATTTCAAATCCTAATTCTCAGTGCGACTGATCTGTCCTTTCTTGTCTGTAGCCAGTGGATGAACCGAATTAGTCGGTATTGAATGCCGTATTTTGTCTTGAGGAGTGAGAACGCAGTCTTCGCTTCTCCCTCGCCAGCTATGAGGGCCTCCGCCTCGATCCAATCGCTCTTGGGGATGCCTCTTCCAGTCGACGGTGCAATTCGGACGTGTGGGTTACGCCGAATTCTCTTTGCTTTCCCTGTGTCCGTGTTGGTCCTGACGTAGATGATTCCTTGATGTTCAACAAACCAGACGGGAGTTCGAACTGGGTCCCCATTCTTCCGGTAGGTTTCGATTACGAGGTATCGTTCGGCGACAAGGTCCGCAAGCTTCGCCGTGGGAGCGTCGGCACTTGCGGGTTGGGTCGTATCCAGAGCCTCGCTCCGGTTTTTTCTCAGATCAGTTCAATATTCTCTTCGTTGAATCCTAGTTTGACAAGTTCATCTCTTGTCTTCGTTCGCTGTTCTCCATGTAGGACGATTCGTCCATCCTCCACATCCCCACCCGTACCAAGTGCCTCCTTTAGCTGACGCGCAAGTTCTCTCAGAGAGGATTCATCCTTGGTGAGTCTGTGTGGCTCGACGACAGTCACTTCTCTTCCAGAGCGATGATGAGTCTCCAGTCTAACGACAAAGTGCTCTGATTCCCTGTCGATGTGTTTCAATATGTCCTCGAAGGTAAGGTCTTCACTACTCATTCAATCTCTCTCCTAAGCCTCAACCATTTGTTGCGAATGTTCAACTGTGTGATGGTAATGTTCGGGCGGCATAAAAGACTGGAAGGCTCTGTCGACAACCTCGCTCAGTGCTGGGTGAATGTGCATCATATCCCTTATTGGCCTGTAAGTCTGTTCGGGCGTGTACATTAATGGGATTATCTCGTGCATTAGTGTCGAGGCTTCGGGGCCGATGATGTGGGCGCCTAGGATTCTCTCGGTGTCTGCTTCCACGATTACCTTGACGAAATAGTCCTTGACATTCAGCGCTTCTCCTTTGGCAGTGTCCTCGTACTTGTGGTGGCCTATCAGCACTTTGTCTGGTCCATACTTCGCTATGGCTTCTTGTTCCTTCATTCCGACGCCTGCAATCTCAGGGTAGGTGAATATGGCGTGGGGCACAGCGTGGTAGTCTACTTTGACCTTCCTTTTGAGTATCGCGTTGTAGTAGACTATGGCCGATTCATAGTTTGCAACGTGTTTGAAGAGATACTTCCCATCCGCATCTCCAAGCGCCCATATGCCCGGCTGGGAGGTCTCCAGATATTCATTGACTGTAATCCATCCATCGGGCGTCGTCTTTATTCCAGACTTCTCGGGATGAAGGATATCAGTTATCGGTCCTCTCCCACTTGCAATCATTATCTCCCGTGCTGTGACCGTCACCGTCTTCCCAGTCTTGCGGTCGAGAGCAACCAGCTCCTTCAAGCCCTGCGAGATTTCTCTCACTTCCTTCACTTCGTGGTTGGTGATTATGTTCATGTGTCGGCCCAGCACCTTCTTTGCCAAGGCTGAGACTTCAGGCTCTTCCTCGGGCACGAACTGGGGGTTTCTTCCTATGATTGTGACTTTGGACCCCATGCATGCGAAGAAGTGGCCGAACTCTGCGGCAATGTATCCTCCTCCAACAATGGCGATGCTCTCCGGTAACTGTTTCATCTTGAACGCGGAGTCGCTCGTGTGATAGCTGATTTTGTCGAGGCCCTTGATCTGCGGAATGATTGTCTTGGAACCGATGCAGAGGAAGATCATCTTCGACTTGATCTCAGTGCCTCTGACTCTCATGATGTATGGAGCAATGAATTCTGCTGGCTCGTGGTAGTAGTCGATATTCTTCGAGCTGGATAGGCCCTCTCGTATCTGGTCGATATCTGTGTAGATGAGCTTCCGCATCCTATCCATTACAAATTCGAAGCTGATTTTCTTGATCTGAGTGTCAATACCTAGTTCCCGTGCCTCTTCGATTTTCCGAACCAGTTCAGCAGGATAGAGTAGAATCTTGGACGGTATGCATCCCCTTGTGAGGCAGATGCCTCCGGGCTCGTCCTTATCGATAACCGCGATACGAATGTTGGGGTTCTCCTGAATCATCGGGTCAACGATGTTCATCGCTGACCCGGATCCGATTATGATTAGATCGTAATCTTTCATGGGAATCGGCTCGCGCATGGTTGAAGATAAGCGTGTGTCATGAAAGAGTTAGTTCAGGACTTGTAAGCTTGGATGAATGCAAGTTAAGAAGAGATCCGCCCAAGAGGCTTCTTGGCGGCGAGAATGGAGGAGACTCTCACGCTAGCGCTGAATCTGATGGGCACATTCGCCTTTGGGCTCAGCGGTGGTATCTTGGCGGTTAGGAAACAGATGGATCTGTTTGGGGTCCTCGTTCTGAGCGTGGCAACGGGGCTCGGTGGTGGAATCATGCGAGATATTGTGCTGGGCCATATTCCACCTGCGACCCTTAGCGACTGGCGTTATCTTGCGGCCGCCGGCTCGGCTGGGTTGTTGGTCTTTCTATGGTTCAGTAGGGTGGTTCATCACGGCAAGTTCCTGACTACGTTTGACGCAGTCGGGCTGAGTATTTTCACAGTTACGGGAACTACCATCGCGCTTGATGCCGGTCTGGATCCTGCGCCTGCGGCCTTGCTAGGCATGCTCACTGGTGTGGGGGGTGGGGTAGTGAGAGATTTGTTGGCCGCTGAGGTTCCGTTGATCTTTCGAAGCGAAGTCTATGCTGTCGCTTCGATGCTGGGAGCGATAATTGTCATAGTTGCTAGCCAGGCCGGGTTCTCCGGGATCCCAGCGGAGATTCTTGCAGCCCTTGCGACTTTCATTCTACGGATGGTGAGTGTTCAGAGGGGATGGAAGATTCCAGTTGCGAGACCGAAAATAGAGACTCGATGATACAGCCTTGTTCATCCCTTCCAAGTTTCGAGGTCGATAAATTGTAATGTTCCCTGACTGTTGCGGTTTGCTCATGCGATAACAGTTTTTACGTCTGAGCATTCGAGGAATCTGCCGAGGTCTGAAGCTTCTTCCTTTATCCGCAAAGAAACGGCTTTTGAAATTCTTGAGAAGGGAGTCATGCGGACTGTGAGATTGTTCCTGTTCTGTTGATGGGACCATACGCCTTGCGCTCTGCCATCTACTAGAAGGACCGGGGAGACCCATCCTTGATTGCGATAGATCTTCTTGTGGTTTCCTTGATCGACTATGTTCCTGTGAGACTTGTGTCCTAGGAGGAAGGAGTCGAAGTAGGGCAGAAGGCGTACGACTGGCTCGTCAAGCTCCGCCTTTTCTAGATCCGGTAGATCCGATTGGAGCATACTGGCTTTCCAGCCTTCGACGTCAACGTGAGCAAGGTTCTCCGCCTCGCTCTGCCAGATTGGTTTTGCGTCACGCACATACATTCCAGCCCACAATGCGAAGTCCTGTAATGTTGTGGGTCCGAAAGCTCTGAGATACTTGACGAGTAACTCCCGCTCGGCCTTTTCAACGGGTATGTCCTTCCAGAATGGGATCCACTTGTCAGCTCTGACATAGGTCGCTTCGTTTCCGTCGCCAGGTCCCGAAACTATGACGTCGCGGGCGGCAATGACGTGGAGAAGCCATCCAACCGGCAACAGAGATCCCCCGACTCTGACCCATGGAACAGGTCTCTTGTTTCCCCATCCTCCCCCAGCCTTCGACTTCAACTTGTACCCGTGAGACTTGCTGAGTATCTCTGCAAGTTCGGAGCGTGTGCGCGGCTCCCCTAGAGCGCCGAGAACAGCATCCAGTAGCTCATCGAGTTTCTCTTGGGAACCTATGCGAGAAAGAGCGTGGTGGAAATGATAGGTTGCTCTCCGGGTCGTTCCTCTGACGAAGACTGCAAGTTGATCGGATGGTAGGAGAAACATTGTTCTCCTCATAGCCCACGCCCTTACCAGCGTGTGGTCAGTCCATATCGCTGAATTCACGTGCTGGATTCTTGCTCCTTTGACTCGTGCCCAGATCGACAGCTGAGCTGCCGAAAGTACCTGTGATTGTGCGCCGCCGATGTCCCCCAGAACCGAAGTCATGGAGGCTGAGGGCTGGCGTTCGGAGAGATGGTGTTGGGAGAGCCTGAATGCGGCTACCTTTCTCCAGGAAACACGAATGGGCTTTTGCTCTGTCGGACCGCGCATTGTTCTAGCTGAGCACCTTGTAGCGGACGACTAGGTCGGGTCCGTATTTCGCGGTGTTGAGTAGCTTCAGCTTGACTCCATCTCTGACAAGACCTCTTCCCTTTCCTTCGACGAGGCTCACCGCTTTCTCTCCTCCCAGAATCCTAGGAGTGATGGCGACCGAGACCTCGTCAACAAGGCCACTACTCAGCATGCTCCAATTCAGCGCTCCTCCTCCTTCCAGGAGAATCTTCCGGATTCCGAGCTTTCTCAGGGTCTGAAGGAGGATCTTTACTGATACTAGCGGGCCTTTTCCGCAGACAAAGACCTTCACGCCTCTCCGTTCAAGAGTCTCGATTTTGTTCTTTGGTGCTCTGGACGTTACAGCGACGATTGTAGGGATCTCTCTCGCTGTTCTGACTACATACGAGGTGAGCGGCGTCTGTGCGGTGCTGTCTACGATGATCCTGTGGGGTTTGCGCCCTCTTGCAAACTTCACTGTAAGTTTTGGGTCGTCTCTGAGCAATGTTCTCATTCCGACCATTATGCCGTCAACTGAGGCCCTCAAGCGGTGGACCCTTCTGAGGTCGGACGGCGACGACATTCGAGAGTCGCCAGTGTATGTGGCGATTTTTCCGTCGAGGCTCATCGCAGCGTTGAGTATCACGTAAGGGCGGGAATTCCGGCTGCCTGGCATTGCTAGTGCCATCGGTGTAGAGTGTTGCCTAAAAGACCGAATCTGATCGGCGTCTGATTAATTAGCGGAGGGACGTATCGAGGAGTGCGGGATTCGTTGCGAAAAGAGGACGTTACGTCCCGGCGTCGGGAACCGGAGTTCGGCATCAGTATTACGCCCTACAGTAGTAGTGCGGACAATATTTTCAATATCGCAAAGACAGCCGACGAAGTGGGCCTAGAGATTATCGGTATTCAGGATCATCCGTACAATGGTAGTTTCCTTGATACGTGGACCCTGATTAGCGCCTTGGCGGCGTCCACTAGGAAAATTAGGTATTTTCCAGACGTTAGCGATCTACCCATGAGAGCACCTGCAATCTTGGCAAAATCGGTCGCTACACTGGATATTCTAACGAAAGGACGCATAGAGTTGGGCCTGGGGACGGGCGCGTTCTGGGATGCTATCCAGTCATGGGGCGGGACTAGGAGAACTCCTAGAGAAGCTGTTGCAGCGTACGAGGAAGCGCTACAGGTTATTCGTCTCATCTGGAACTATGGCAAAGATCGTAATCGTGTAAGTTTTCCCGGAAAATATTACCGGCTGGAAAATGCCCAAGCGGGTCCGAGCCCCTATCATCGGGTAAGCATCTGGACTGGCGCGGTTGGGCCGCGTATGATGCGACTTATCGGCAGACTAACGGATGGCTGGGTTAATCCGCTCAGTACCTACACGTCCAGCGACGAGATTAGGGGACGACAACGACTTATCGACGAGTCGGCAAAGAAGAACGGTAGATCACCAGAATCGATCAGAAGAATCGCTCAGGTTGTCGGAGTGATCGATGATCAGGAGCGGTCGGAGACATCTGAAAAGAAACCATTCTTCCTCCATGAAAAGAGCCCATTTGTCGGCTCGGTTTCACACTGGGTAGACTGGCTCGTCTCATCCTACAAAGACTTAGGATTGGACACATTCATCTTCTGGCCCTCCGCGGAAGGAGAGGAAGAGGGTCAAGTTCGTATCTTCGCCGAGCAGGTCGTTCCAAAAGCTAAGGAATCAATCAGGGAGTCGAGACGAGAGGCCCGACCGCACAACGCGATTGCTTGCACTATGCCCATCAAAGAGTCCCAGCTCACTCCGCCAAGGCCAGGAGGTGCTGAGGTCGTTGCCCGATGTAGGAATTCATGTTTTCGTTTTCTGTTACCATTTACGGTTACCAAACCCGTTACCAGACGATAATCCGTAATCATACTTGATCCTCGCGACCGAGAGTGCGAGTTTCTATTTCTAGCTCTCCGCTAACAACCGTCTAAGGTTTCTTGTGGCTGCTCATCCATTTCTTCTCTTCACGCGTCGGAGTCAACTCGCATCCCGACGCCCAGAGAAAAGTCCTAGCGGTCGATGGTCCAACATGTTGAAACCTTTCTTGCACAGCCTCTAACATACGGTCCTCATCCTTTCCGAATGTGTTGAGATATTTCTGGAAGGAGCCGAAATCTTTCTCAAGCTTCAAAAATTCGCCTGCATTATGCACCGTCGCCTGGATTTTCTTCTCGTTCCGGACAATGCCCGTGTCAGTCATAAGCTTCTTCACATCCTTGTCAGAAAACCGTGAAACTTTGCTGATTGAGAATCCGGCAAAGGCCTTCTGGAAGTTAGGCCATTTGTTTTCGATCACTTTCCAGTTGAGGCCTGCAGTGAAGAGTGACCTTGTCATGCGCTCAAAGTATTCGTCGTCGTTCTTCGGCGGTTTAGCATTCCAGTTAGGAGACACGGACATTCTTGAGACAGTCTACATATTTATGGACTTTGAATTCGAAAGCCCTCGGCTCCAAGCCTTTTTTTACCTTGAGAGCCACATGGTCTCTATCTGAAATGTCTGTTACAAAGGCTCCAACCGCAACGGTTTCTCCAAGAGACACTCTAAGAAAATACAAGACGATAGCGGTTGTGGGGGCTAGCAAGAATCCGCAGAAGGACGCTTACACTGTTCCTCAATTCATGAAAGATCATGGCTACTCGATCGTTCCGATAAATCCGACGGCTGATGAGATTGTTGGTGAGAAAGCCTACCCGAGTCTGGTGGATCTCCCCGCGGATTTAGCAAGCAAAGTGGAAATTGTGGATGTCTTTCGGCCAAGCGAAGAGCTTCCTCAGGTGGCTCAACAAGTTGTGGATTTTCACCGGAAGTATGGAAGACCGTTTGTCTTCTGGGCTCAGCTAGGACTAGAGAACGAGGAAGCTAAACAGATTCTGTCGAAGAATCAGATCCCGTACGTCATGAATGCCTGTTTGAGGATCGTTCAGAGAACGATATAGCTCGTCGTTGATTGGTTATGTCCGAATAGTAGCGTCGTTCTAGGTCGAGCTACGGTATTCCCATGGTGTTGCCTATGCCGGCAACAATTACGGTATCTCCGGACTTTGAACTAGCCTGAATTGTGTTCTTGACTCGTCGAATTGCTTCGTCTACAGCCAGCCTCACCTGCTGAGTCATAGCCGAGATTGCTTCTTTGTTCGACATTTTTACAACTATGGCAATCATGGGAATGTGACGCTTGGAAGCGCTCTGTTCGATGTGGTATCTGTCAACTCCGGGACCACCAATAGCCGCGCCTACGCCCTCTGCGACTTCTCCGCTTGGTTCACCCTCAAACTTGAGGGCTGCATCAACAGTCACTACCAGGGATGGAGAGTTTTGCTCTATGAGTTTCTCCACAGCGAGCCCGGGCTTTCCGACGCTACCGCCTGGACCCTTCGCACGGACTAGCAGGAGGTTTCTCCCGTCGAGGCCCGTCTCGTACATTATCGTGTCCTGTTCGATCTCCCGAGGCTGAGCGCCTTCGGCCATCTTGCTTGCGATTAGTGGCCCTATTCCGTCCCCTATCGGATTACCTTTGGCAAAAGCGTCTATTGCTGAGCTGTAAGCCTCTGCTTCTTCCATTATCTGAGGCA